>Ga0126381_100000240_pt1 | contig 62318 bp, 49 predicted proteins | sample PanSoiMetPlot_28_FD_96465 | JGI IMG/M metagenome (GOLD analysis project Ga0126381, IMG submission 96465) | Tropical forest soil microbial communities from Panama - MetaG Plot_28 | ecosystem: Environmental > Terrestrial > Soil > Tropical forest > Bulk soil | place: Panama | collected 2016-02-17 | reverse complement strand
CTCTGTGCGGGTGGCGTCTTCCTGGCCGGCGCCGTAGAAGTCCTTGATCGTCGTGCGGCTGTAGCCGCCGTCGATCCAGTGGTTGCGGGCCCGGAACTGGAACCGCGCCAGCGCGGGGTCTGCAGTGACGTGGTCGATAGTTCCGGACAGGCGGTTGAGGTCGACGCCGTTGACGATGCTGGTGACGTCCATGGTGAGCTCCTTGCGGTTGAAGTGGGTCGTCCGGTCGGCGGCAGCTTGAGGCCGTCCGATAGACTTAGCACGATCGGTCGTGCTAAGTTGAACAGTACGACCGATCGTGCTAACTTGTCAACATGACGACGGGCACGATGAACCAGCGCAATCGCCCGGCCCGGCAGCCGCGAGCCGACGGGGAACGCACCCGCGCCGCGATCTTGCGCACTGCCGCGTCGCTGGCCACCGTCGACGGGCTTGAAGGCCTGTCGATCGGGAACCTGGCCATCGCGACCGGCATCAGCAAGAGCGGCCTGTACGCGCACTTCGGCTCCAAGCAGGATCTCCAGCTGGCCACCGTGGACGAGGCGGAGCAGATCTTGTCCGCGGAAGTCATCGGCCCCGCGCTCGCGGCCCGCCCGGGCCTGGCCCAGCTGGCGGCGTTGTGCGATGCGTTCTTTAGCTACGTGGAACGCCGCGTCTTCCCCGGCGGCTGCTTCTTCGCCGCCACCGCGCTGGAGATGGGCACCCGCCCGGGCCCTGTCAGGGACCGGGTCGCCGCCGTCCAGTCCGGTTTCACGGCGCTGCTGCACTCTTTCGCGGTCACCGCGCTTGAGCAGCACGAGCTTCCGGCCGGCGAGGACCCCGGCCGGCTCGCCTTCGAACTGCACGCGATCCTGCTTGGCGCTGACACCAAATTCGTCCTGGACGACGACCCGGCAGTCCTGGACCTGGCCCGCGAGGTCGTCCGCCGGCGGCTAGGACTGGACAACGGCGGAAACGCCGGCGAAAGCTGACGCCCTGCCAGCTATAGCTGGCCGACGTCGGTGACGTGCACGACCGCGGCGCCCTCGTCGTCGGAGGCGGCCAGGTCGACCGTCGCCGAGATACCCCAGTCGTGGTCCCCGGCCGGGTCGTCGAAGATCTGCCTGATTGTCCAGGAGGTCTTGCCCTCCTTGGAATTTCCCTCATCGATGATCAGCAGAGCCGGGCCGCGCGCGTCCGGGCCGGTGCCGATCTCGTCGTGCGTGTCGAAGTAGGCGTCAAGCGCCTCCGCCCAGGCGGCCTGATTCCAGCCGTCCTCGCCGTCGAGCGCGCCGAGTTCGTCGTACCTGCCAAGCGCGGCCAGCGTGACCCGGCGGAAGAGGGCGTTGCGGACAAGCACGCGGAACGCGCGGATGTTGCTCGTGATGGTGGCCGGCTTGGCGTACCGCTCGGCCGCCTCGGGGTCGGGGTGGCTGAGCCGCTCCCACTCGTCGATCAGGCTGGAGTCGACCTGCCTGACCAGCTCGCCGAGCCATTCGATGAGGTCGGTGAGCTCCTCGGTCTTCGCCTCATCAGGCACCGTCTGGCGCAGGGCCTTGTACGCGTCGGCGAGGTAGCGCAGCACCAGGCCCTCTGACCGTGACAGGCCGTAGAACTGCACGTACTCGGCGAACGTCATCGCTCGCTCGAACATGTCGCGGACCACGGCCTTCGGCGACACCTCGTAGTCGCCGACCCAGGGGTGGCCGCGGCGGTAGATGCCGTAGGCCGCCTCGAGCAGGTCCTCAAGCGGCTTGGGGTAGCTGACGTCGTCGAGCAGCTCGATCCTGGTCTCGTAGTCCACGCCCTCGGCCTTCATCGCCGCGACCGCCTCGCCGCGGGCGCGGAACTGCTGGGCGGACAGCACCTGGCGGGGGTCGTCCAGGGTGGACTCGATGACGGACAGGACGTCGAGCGGGTAGGTGTCGGCCTGCCGGTCGAGCAGCTCGATCGCGGCCAGGGCGAACGGGGACAGCGGCTGGTTGAGCGCGAAATCGTACTGCAGGTCGACGGTGAGGCGAACGTAGCGCCCTGCCTCGTCGGGCTCTTCGAGGCGCTCGACCACTCCGCCCGCGAGCAGCGCGCGGTAGATCTCGATGGCGCGATGGATGTGCCTGCGCTGCCTGGCCCGGTCCTCGTGGTTGTCGGTGAGCAGGTGCTTCATGGCCTGGTACGCGTTGCCCGGCCGCGCTATCACGTTGAGCACCATCGCGTGCGTGACGGTGAAAGACGAGGTCAGTGGTTCAGGCTCGGCGGCGACGAGCCGCTCGAACGTGGGCTGGCCCCAGGACACGAACCCCTCGGGGGGCTTCTTCTTCACTACCTTGCGCCGCGCCTTCGGATCATCGCCCGCCTTGGCCAGGGCACGCTCGTTCTCGACCACGTGCTCGGGCGCCTGCACCACGACCCGGCCCGCGGTGTCGAACCCGGCGCGTCCGGCGCGCCCCGCGATCTGGTGGAACTCGCGCGCCCACAGCAGCCGCGTCCGCTTGCCGTCGTACTTTGACAGCGCGGTGAACACGACCGTGCGGATCGGCACGTTGATGCCGACCCCGAGCGTGTCGGTGCCGCAGATCACCTTGAGCAGGCCCGCCTGCGCCAGCGTCTCGACGAGGCGGCGGTACTTGGGCAGCATGCCCGCGTGGTGGACGCCGATGCCGTGCCGTACCAGCCTGGACAGGGTCTTCCCGAATCCGGCCGCGAAGCGGAAGTCGCCGATCAGGCCGGCGATCGCCTCCTTTTCCTGACGTGTGCACACGTTCGTGCTCATCAGGGCCTGTGCCTGCTCGAGGGCCGCCGCCTGGGTGAAGTGGACCACGTACACGGGCGCCTGGTTGGTGGTGCGCAGTTCCTCGATCGTCTCGTGCAGCGGCTGAACCAGGTAGGAGAAGATCAGCGGCACGGGCCGTTCGGCGTTCTTGACGACGGCGGTGTGCCGTCCGGTGCGCCTGGTCAGGTCCTCCTCAAACCTGGTGACGTCGCCGAGCGTCGCCGACATCAAGATGAACTGCGCCCTGGGCAACTCGATCAGCGGCACCTGCCATGCCCAGCCCCGGTCCGGGTCGGCGTAGAAGTGGAACTCGTCCATCACGACCTGCCCCACGTCGGCGTCCGCTCCGTCGCGCAGCGCGATGCTGGCGAGGACCTCCGCGGTGCAGCAGATGATCGGCGCGGTGGGGTTGACGCTCGCGTCGCCGGTCATCATGCCGACCTGCCGCGGGCCGAACGCGTCGCAAAGGGCGAAGAACTTCTCGGACACCAGCGCTTTGATCGGCGCGGTGTAGTAGCTCCGCTGTCCGCTGGCCAGGGCGGCGAAGTGGGCCCCGGTCGCGACTAGGCTCTTTCCTGAGCCGGTTGGCGTGGACAGGATGACGTTCGCGCCGGTGACGATCTCGATGAGTGATTCTTCCTGGTGCGGGTACAGGTCGAGACCCTGGCCTTTGGCCCAGCCGGCGAAGGCGTTGAAGACGGCGTCGGGATCGGGGGCGGCCCCCTGTGGGGGGAGGAGGTCGATGAGGCTCATGACAGTTCCATGGTGCACTGTGCCGCCGACCACATGAGCCGTGAGGTTTCCGCCGACGCCGACGTGTCGGCGGGCCTTGACGCGAGCGCCGTCGCGGCTCGCGTCGCGGCGGGCCTTGTCAACACGGCACCGCCGGCGGCGGGCCGGTCGGTGGCGCAGATCCTGCGCGCCAACGTGTTCACCACGTTCAACGCGATCCTCGGCACCCTGTTCGTTATCGTGCTCGTGGTCGGCCCCCCGCAGGACGCGCTGTTCGGCGTGGTGCTCATCGTGAACACCGGAGTTGGTGTCTTCCAAGAGGTGCGCGCGAAGCGCGCGCTTGACCAGCTGGCGATCCTGACCGCGCCGCGGGCCCGCGTCCTGCGCGACGGGCAGGTGTCGCAGATCGCCACGGCCGAGGTGGTGCGCGACGACGTGCTCGAGCTCCGCGTCGGCGACCAGGTGCCGGTGGATGCCGCGGTGCTGGCCGCGCAGGGCCTGGAGATCGACGAGGCGCTGCTCACCGGCGAGGCCGAACCCGTGGCGAAGCAGCCGGGCGACAGCCTGCTATCTGGCAGCTTCGTGGTCGCGGGCAGCGGCCGCGCCCGCGCCACCGCGGTAGGCGGCCAGGCCTACGCCGCCCGGCTGCAAGCTCAGGCGCGCCGGTTCAGCCTGATCCGCTCCGAGCTTCAGCAGGGCACCAGCCAGATCCTGCGCGGCATGACCTGGGTGATGATTCCCTCGGGTGCGCTGCTGCTGTTCAGCGAGTTCTTCCGCAGCCACGACACGTTCCAGGACGCCGTCCGCGGCAGCGCCGCCGGCCTGGTCGCGATGGTGCCAGAAGGGCTGGTGCTACTCACGTCGCTGGCGTTCGCGATGGGCGCGATGCGGCTGGCGCGGCGGCGGGTCCTTGTCCAGGAACTCGCGGCGATCGAGGGCCTGGCCCGCGTCGACACGCTGTGCATCGACAAGACGGGCACGCTGACTCGCCCTGGCATGCGGCTGATCGAAACCGAGGTCCTCGCCGGCTGGGCGGACGCGCGGATCGCTGAGGCGGTAGCGGCGCTCGCTGCCGACGATGACGCTCCGAACGGTACCGTGGCGGCTCTGGCGGCCAGCCATCCTGATTCGCCGGGGTGGACAGTGACCGCGCGGGTCCCGTTCAGTTCGGCGCGCAAGTGGAGCGGGCTGACGTTCGCCGGGCAGGGGACGTGGCTGCTCGGCGCCCCCGCGGTGCTCGGGCGCGACCTGCCAGCGGATGCCGCCGCCGCGGTGGCCAGGCACGAGGAGGCTGGCCGCCGCGTGCTGCTGCTCGCCGCGGCGGCCGGCCCGCTCGACGGACAAGGCGGTCACCCGCCGGACACCGAGCCGGCCGCGCTGCTCGTGCTCGCCGAGGAGCTGCGCGACGAGACCGCGGCGACCGTCAGGTACCTGGTCGGCCAGGGGGTCAGGATCCGGGTGCTGTCCGGTGACGCGCCGCGCGCGGTCGCCGCGATCGCGCGCCGCGCCGGCATCCCGGCAGAAGATGAGCCCTGCGACGCGGCCAGCCTCACCGACGACGAGATGGGCGCCAGGGTCGGCTCGGTGAGCGTATTCGGGCGGGTTCGCCCCGCGCAGAAGCTGGCCGCGGTGCGCGCGCTGCAGGCGGACGGGCACGTGGTGGCGATGGTCGGCGACGGTGTCAACGACGTCCAGGCGCTCAAGGAGGCCGACCTGGGGATCGCGATGGGCTCGGGCAGCGAGGCCAGCCGGTCGGTGGCCCGGGTCGTGCTGCTTGACGGGACGTTCGCCGCGGTGCCGCAGATCCTGGCGGAGGGACGCCGGGTGATCGCCAACATCGAGCGCGTCGCCAGGCTGTTCGTGACCAAGACCGCGTACGCGGCGCTGATCGCGATCGCGATAGGCATCGCGGGCGCGGGCTACCCGTTCTTTCCCAGGCACCTGACGATCATCAGCACGCTGACGATCGGGGTGCCCGGGTTCTTCCTCGCGCTCGCCCCCGGCGCGCCGCGTGCCAGGCCGGGCTTCGTCAGGCGCGTGCTCGAGTTCGCCATCCCCGCTGGCGTCGCCGTCGCGGCCGCCGTGCTCGCCACGGACCTGATCGCGCACGCGGCGCCGGGCGTCAGCCAGGGGCAGGCACGCACCGCGTCGCTGCTCGCGGCGTTCGCCATGGGGCTGTGGGTCCTCGGCCTGGTCGCCCTGCCCAGGCCGGCCCCCGCCAACGCCGCCGGCGCCACCGATCAGGCCACGGGACCAGACGCGGCGCGTAGCGCTGCCGCCGGAAGCGCCGATCGGGCCGCGACGTCGGGCCAGCCCGCCGCGGTGCGCGTCGCGCTGATCGCGGCGATGGCGGCCTGCTTCGCGGCGCTGTTCGCGATCCCCGCGGCGCGCCGCGTCTTCGCCCTCGAGCTTCCCCCGGCAAGCGTGCTCGCCGCCGAGGCCGCGGTCGTCCTCGTCGCGATCAGCGCGCTGACGATCTGGCGCGCCCGCCCCCACTTCGAGCAGAAGTAGCCCTGCCCGCCTGGGCCGTTGCCGCCATCAGCCCCGTCTATCGGGGCCAACTACGGCGACGGCCTCACCTGGCGGCGCCTCTCGCGCCCCAGGAGACGCGGCCTACGAGAGCGCGGTGACGCGGCGCAGGACCTCGTCCGTGCCCAGGGCGTCGGCCACCTGGGGCATGTCGGGGCTCTGCCGGGAGCCGGTGAGCAGCACCCGGATGACCGCGGACGCTTCGGCGATCGAGCCGGGGTAGGCGTCCGGGTCGTTCTTGTACTCCTTCTGGGTGGCGGCGAAGCCGAGCCGGACGGCGAGCTCGCGGATCTGGCCGAACCAGGTCGGGTCGGGGATGTCCGCGGGCGGGCGGTAGCCGGCCGCGAAACCGGCTGCCATCGCCCGGACCAGGTCGGGGTCAAGGCCGCCGAACCGCTCGTCGGCCGGATCCGTGACAGGTTCGAAGATCTCGCGGAAGAAAAAGCCGTACACCGTGCGGAAGTCCGCCCACTTGCGCAGGTCCTTGCGTGGCTTGGGTGTGTCTTCGCGCTCGATCGCGAGAACCCGCAGCGCCAGGTCGCGTTCCGCCCGCAACACGATGCCAAGGGACGGGTCGTAGGCGTCCGTCCATGGCAGCACCCGGTCGAGGATCAGGGCGCCGGGCAGCGTGGCGACGTAGTCGGCGCTGATGTCATCGAGCTTGACCGTGTCGAGCAGCGGGCCGGCGGTGCCGCACTCGGACAGCCGGATCGGGGCGGCGAGCGCCTCGGGCAGCGGCATTTCCGCTAGGCGGCCGTTGGCCAGGCCGCGCAGGTAGTACTGCACCGCCTCCAGTGGGATTCCCTGCTCGAGGTAGTAGGCGACGCTCGCTTCCGGGTCCTTGCGCTTGGATAGCTTGCGGCGGCTGCCGCCGTCCTGTTTCATCAGCGGTGCGACGTGCGCGTACCGGATCCGCGGGAAGCCGAGCGCGTCGAACAGCTGGTGGTGCAGCGGCACGGAGGAGAGCCACTCCTCGGCCCTGATCACCAGGGTGATCCGCATCAGGTGGTCGTCCACGACGTGCGCCAGGTGGTAGACGGGCAGCCGCGGTTCGGTGTCGCTGCTCTTGAGTATGATCGCGTCGTTGCGGTTGTCATCCTGGCTGATCTCGCCACGGATCTCGTCGATGAAGCTGACCCGGTGTCCGCCGATCCCGGGCGAGCGGAAGCGGACGACGTAGGGCTCCCCGTCCGCCAGGCGCTGGCGCACCTGGTCTTCCGGCGCGTCCCGCCAGATCGCCCAGTCGCCGTAGTAGCCGGGCAGCGCGCCGGCCGCCTTCTGCTTCGCGACGCGCGCGGCGGCCTGCTCCTTGGTCTCGAAGCACGGGTACGCCTTGCCCTGCCGCATCAGCTCCCTGACGTACGTCAGGTAGATCTGGCCTCGTTCGGACTGGGTGTAGGGGCCGTAACCGCCCTTTTCCTCGTCCTCGTCCGAGCCGATGCCGAAGAAGTCGAACGCGGCCTCGAACTGTGCCGCCGCGCCCTCCTCGAACCGCGCCTGGTCGGTGTCCTCGATCCGGACGAGGTAGACGCCACCCGACTGATGCGCGACGTCCTGGTCGACACCCGCCGTGTACACGCCGCCGATGTGCAGCCAGCCGGTCGGGCTCGGCGCGAAGCGGGTTACCTCGGCGCCCGCCGGCAGCTCACGCGGCGGGTAGCGCTCTTCCCAGTCCGCCGCCTCGGGCAGGTCGGCCGGAAACAGCGAATCGATCAGTTCCGGGCTCAGCATGCCGTCGAGCTTATCGGTCTGCCGGGGGCTCGCCTCCCCGGGCAAGCACCTTCCGCAGGCGGAGGCGGGCCCGGTGTGCCGGGGGAAGCATCGGGAAGTCTCGGTATGCGGCGAACCGTTCCGCGATCGCCGCGGGGAGCCAGGACCGCGGCGGGTGGCCGGCGATCTCGGTAAGCCGCGCAAGCAGTCCAGCCGCCGTCGGACGCAGCTCGGGGTCGGGGTCAAGGCAGGCCTCCGTGACGGGCACCAGCGCAGCCGGGCAGCCGGCCAGGTCAGGGGCGCCGAGGGTCTCGGCCGCCAGGATCGCACCTGCCAGGTAGCTGCCGCTCCAGGGCGCCCGGCCCGTGGACGCGTAGCACGTCACGCAGCCGAGCATGAACAGGTCGTCGGTGGCGACCGCCGACCCGTCGGCCAGCGCGACGCGGCTGAGCCCGAGGTCGGTGAGCACCGGGCCGTCCGCCTCGAGCAGCACGTTGGCCGGGGTTATGGCCTGGTGAGCGAGCCCGGCCTCGTGCAGCGCCGCGATCGCGCGGGCGAGGCCGAGTGCCAGCCATGCCACGGACGCGGCTGGGAGCGGCCCGGTCTCCGCCACTGCGGCGGCCAGCGACGGGCCCTCGACCAGCCTGGTCGCGACCCATGGCCGCGGTGAGCCGGTGTCGGCGTCGGCGACCTGCGCGATGTGCGGGCCGCGCGGCACGCGCGCCGCCCGCACTCCGGCGTTGAGACGGCGCGAGACGTCCAAATCGGCGGCGAACTCGTGGCGGTAAACCTTGATCGCCAGCCAGTCGCTGTCCCTGGCGCAGCAGAGGAACACCTGGCCGGACGGGCCGCCGCCGAGGCGTGCCCCGACGCGATAGCCGCCTATTGCGCGCGGATCACCCGGCGCGAGTCGCTGATACGGGTGTGTACTCCACTGACGTGCGGATACCCATATCCAGGCGGGCGCCGCGAATTCCTTCTCGACCACGTCCACGCGGTTGAACTGTGCTTCGGGAATTCCCGGATATCCAGGCCGGATTACTGTGGCGTGGACCTGGTCAGATATCGCGACGGCGAGATCAGCGGTCGGATATGCCGACAAAGCGGCGCGCAGCGGCGCGCAGTCAACCAGCCGGTTGATATCAATGATCATGGGCCCGCCGAAGCCGGTCCTGCTGTGCTCGACCAGTCCGACCCCAATCGCCATCCGGAGCCGGATCCGGTCGGCGCCGCGCGCGTTGTCCGCGCCGAGATTGGCGGCCAGCGAGCGGATCAGGACGGGCAGCACGACCGTCGGGTCCATGTCCGCCGGCATAACCGCGTTGATGCCGTCCCCGGTCCACTCGTGCTCGACGTAGTCAAGATCCATTGCGCATTCGGCGAGGCTATTGATCACAAGCGGCGGAAGCCGTCGCTGCACTTCGTTCTGGAGTGGCGCTGAACGCGCACCGTAACCGGCGACATCCAGAACGAATCCCATTCGCAGCGTACGGCCCGATTGACTTCGCACTGGTGGCGCCTGACCTAGATGCCCCCGGGGCTCGGCGGCCACGCCGTCTCCCATTCCCCCACACTCCCTGTGTCAGCAGCGTAATAGCTAACCTGGCCGTGCGGAAGAAATAATTGGTTACATTCGCGTCGCTAGATTCAGGCAGTTCTCCGCTGCCAAGCAGGGAAGACCTGGCAAAATCTATAGTGTGTCCTTCCCGCTGTCCCCGCACTCCTCCCACTCTGCCCGCTCCAGACACTCCGAACACTCCGCGCACGCTCCGCTGCGCAGGCCGGCCGTCGTGCAGGCCGATCGCGTGAGGTGGCCGAAAGGCAGCCTGGTCGCCTTGCTGACCGAGAGTGAGCGCGCGGCCCTGCTCGCCGCCGGCACTGCTGTCCAGTTCGGCGACGATGACATCCTCGTGCTCCAAGGTGACGTCGGCGACGGGCTCTACGTGCTGACCGGCGGCATGGTCAAGGTGACGGTCGCCACCGAGACCGGCACGGAGACCACGCTGGCGGTGCGGTCCCGCGGTGACCTCATCGGCGAGTTCGCCGTTCTCGACGGCATGCCCCGCACCGCCACCGCCCGCGCGGTCGGCGCTGTCGGTGCCGTGCGGATCAGCCGGGCCGCGTTCACCGCCTTCGGGCAGCGGTATCCGGCGGCGCTGGCGACGATCACCCGGTCGCTCGTCGCCAAGATGCGCGCGGCGACAGAACGGCACGCGGCGGAGCGTACGTGGGGCGCGCGGGAACGGCTCGCCCAGGTGCTTTACGAGCTCGCGGAGGGCTACGGTGAGCAGGCGCCCGACGGAGCGGTGCTGATTCCGCTTCCGCTCACCCAGATGGAGCTCGGGGAACTCGCTGGCGTCGCGGTGTCGACGACGGAGCGGGTCCTGGCGGACCTGCGCAAGGCGGGGGTCATCGCGACCGGGTATCGCGAGATAGCCGTCCGTAACATGGACTTCCTCGGCACGATCAGGTTTTCATAACGGGATCCAGCGAATCCCTTACCGGAGGGCCTGCCGCTGGCCCGGGTTGCCCTAGTGTCATCACATTGCGGAGTTAATGTCCTTGCGGAGGGACACCTAGAGCGGCCAAGCCGGGGGATGGCGGCGGTCGTTCGCCCTGCGGTGCTGCTGGCTTTCGACGCAGCGGCCGGGGAACGCGTCACTGGGGCCTGCCGTGCCAGGGTCTGCCACGCTGCCGACAGCGCGGCAGGCCGGGCTGGCGGGCTGGTCAGGACTAGCGTCGCGGAAGCGGTGCCAGAGCTCCGAGTCTGGGCTACCATTGGGCCACGCGAAGGGGAGTAGCTCCGTCGCCGGGTCGCCGACAATCTCGGCTCCGCAGTTCGGCAAGCCCATAACGGCAAGCCGGCCCGACGGGGTCCGGTGCCCGGGGGACCGCCTGCCGGTCTGAGTGAGACCTTCGGCCGCAGCATCACGCTGCCGTGCCGGAGGTCCGGGTTCACCCGGCGAGACGCCGGCCGGCCTGGACCACGGAGAATCCCCGGATGAGCCTGACCGCCGCAGTCACGTCATTTCTGGCCGTGCTGCCTGCCGAACTCCCGGACAAGACGGTGCTTGCCTGCCTGATCCTCAGCAGCAGGTACCGCCCCGGTTTCGTGTTCACCGGGGCCGCGGCCGCGTTCGCCGCCCAGGTCGTGCTGGCCGTGGCGGCCGGGGGAGCGCTCAGCCTGTTGCCACGCCAGCTTGTGGAGGCACTGGCCGCGGCCGCGTTCGCTGCCGGCGCCGTGCTGCTCTGGCGGCACAAGGGGGAAAGCGGCGACGACGAGGACCCAGGACGCGACGGCATGCGCGACGGGTTCTGGCCGGTCGCGGCGACATCGTTCGCCGTCGTGTTCCTTGCCGAGTTCGGCGACCTGACCCAGTTCATGACCGTCAGCCTGGCCGCCCGCTTCCACGACCCGCTGGCGGTGGGCATCGGCGCTACCGCCGCGCTGTGGGTAGCCGCTGGCGCGGCGATCGTGGTGGGCTGGCGACTGCTGCACCTCATCCCCGTCAGGTGGCTGACGAGGAGCGCGGCGGTGATCATGCTCGCGCTGGCGGGCACGAGCGCCGCCGCCGCGGCGGCAGCGGCTTAGCCCGCCGTGATAGCGGCCAGCGTCTCTTTCAGCCAGGCCAGGCCGTCGGCGATCCACGGCAGCGAGGCAGGATCGTCGACGGCGAGCGCGGCTTCCTGCTGCCATTCGGCCTCGCCGTACAGGCGCGACGTCGCCACTCGCAGTCGCAGCGCCTTACCTGGCTCGCCGAAGGCGCTGCCCGGCAGCACCCCGACTCCGTGCCTGCGCAGCAGCAGTCCGGCCAGGTCCGCCGAGGTCCGCACGCCGAACCGGCCGAAAAGCACCTGCCGGTGCTCGGCGAAGTCCGGGTACAGGTAGAACGCGCCGCGCGGCGAGGGCACGTCCGCGCCGGCGGCGTCGAAGAGCGCCGCCACCGCGCGGGCGATCGCGCCGTGCAGGCGACGGGACCGGGCGACGCGCTCGGTGATCTCCGGCGGTTCGCTGAACGCGAGCGCGGCCGCCTGTTGCACCGGGGCGGCCGGGGCCGACCAGATCTCGCTGCAGGTGCCGAGCAGTCGGTCGCGCAGCGCCGCGATGGGCCGCGATTGCCCTGGCAGCCGGGCGACGCCGAGCCGCCAGCCGCCAAGGGCCAGGTTCTTGGACAGCCCCGAGGTGATGATCGTCCGTTCGGGCGCCACATCGGCCGGGCTGACGAACTCCGGCCAGGCGCCGTGCGTCAGGTCGCGGTAGATCTCATCGGAGATGATCAGCATGTCGTGACGCCGCGCCACCGAGCACAACGCGCGCACCGTTTCCGGCGTCGCCAGCGTCCCCGTCGGGTTGTCGGGCATCGTGGCGATCACGGCGCCGATCCGGCGCCCTTCGCGCCTGGCTGCGGTCACCGTGGCGGCAAGCAGGTCCGGGTCTGGCAAGCCGCCCTCGCCAGGGACGATCGGGACGTAGACAGGCCGGGTGCCCGTCAGCGAGGCCTGCGCGGCGTAGCTGACCCAGCTTGGCCGGGGGATCGCGATGTCGCCGGCCTGCAGGCTGAGCAGCAGCCCGTAGAGAAGCGCCTTGCTGCCCGGACCGCACACCACGTCCTGCGGGTCGGTCGGCAGCCCGCGCCGCGACCAGTACCCGGCGGCGGCCGCGCGCAGCGGCTCCGAGCCGGCGACAGGGCCGTATCCGTTGTGATGGCTGGCCGTGGCGAGTGCGTCCCGCAGGATCCGGGCGACCGGCACACCGGCCTCGCCGAACGCGAGCGGCAGCACCCGTTCGCCGCGGCGCCGCCGCTCGTCGAGCGCCTCGTTGGCGGCAAGCGTCGCGGAGACGCCGACCCGGCCGGCCGGCCGCACGAGCGACGAGGCGGGCGCGGAGCGCGGGGCGGCGACGGTCCTGGCGCGAATTGACGGCGTTCCTGTCGCTTCTTGTTGCTCTTTGGGGAGGATCGGCAACGGCGCGGTGATGGCCATGGAGACGAGCACTCCTAGCTGCGGGAACGAACGTTTCGCGAAGATTACCCGATAAGGATTACCCCCGGTGAGCGTTAGTACAAGCGCCGATGCCTTGGGGAGAGGTTAAGATTTGTTAATGCTGGATATCCGTAGGCTCCGGATGCTGCACGAATTCGCGACCCGGGGGAGCATCGCGCGGACCGCGGACGCTCTCGGCTACACGCCGTCAGCCGTGTCGCAGCAGCTTGCGGTACTTGAGCGGGAGGCCGGCACGCCGCTGCTTGACCGCACCGCGCGCAGCGCGGGGCTGACCGACGCCGGCCGGCGGCTCGCGATTCATGCGGAGCGCATCCTGGCGATGGTCGAGGAGGCCGAGGCCGACCTGTCGGCGCAGGCTGCCCAGCCGTCCGGCCGCGTGGTGGTGACGGCCTTCCCGTCCGCGGCGGTCGCGTTCGCGCCGGCGCTGGCCAGGTCGCTGCGGGCGCATCCGCGGCTATCGCTGCTCCTGCGCCAGTCCTCGCCGGCCGAGGGGCTGCAACTGGTCCGCACGGGCGAGGTTGAGGTCGCGATCGTCGATGACTGGACCGGAAGGCTCGCGGCGAACCTGAACGGTCCTGACGCGAATGAGCACGGACAGGGGGTGCTCAGCTACTACCACCTTGTGCGCGACCCGCTGGTGCTCGTGGTGGCGCGCGGGCACCGCGCCGCGGACCCGGAGCGCCCGGTGGACTTGCGCGCGCTGCGCAACGAGCCGTGGCTTGCCGCGCCGTCCGGCGAGCCGTCAAGGCGGGCGACGGACAGGCTGCTCGCGGCGGTCGGGCTGACTCCGCCGGTGCCCTCGGAGTTCGAAGGCCTCGGCACGGTGGCGAACCTGGTCGCCCGCGGCCTGGGCATCGCCATCATGCCCAGGCTCGCGGTCGGCGCCTACGAACGCCGGCTCGTCGTAAGGGAACTGCCCGCCGGCCTTGACCTGGCCAGGGACGTCTTCGCGGTGGCGCGCACCGCGAGCATGCTCCGCCCGTCGGTCGCGGTCATCTTGAGCTCGCTGCGCGGGGCGGCCCGGTCGATGTCACAGCGGAGCGCGCCCGCGGAGGCGGCCGAGGCGCAGGAGCCGCCCGGGTCGGGCGAGCCCCTGTAGGTTGGGGCTCGTGGATCACGACGTGGACCTGGATCTGTCCGCAGACGGCGCGGCGCTGACCGCGGCGCTGACCGACATCGCGTCGGTCAGCGGTCACGAGAAGCCGCTCGCGGACGCGATCGAGCGGGCGCTGTCCGCGTGTCCGCACCTGGCCGTGCACCGGTGGGGGAACACGGTGCTGGCCCGGACGGGGCTGGGGCTGCAGGAACGAGTGGTGCTGGCCGGGCACATCGACACAGTGCCGCACGCGGACAACTTTCCGTCTTCCTTTGATCCGGAACGGACCCGGCTTTCTGGATGCGGCACCACGGACATGAAGTCGGGGGTGGCGGTGCAGCTGCGCCTCGCCGCGGACCTGACGGCGCCCTCGCGGGACGTGACGTACGTCTTCTACGACTGCGAGGAGGTAGAAGCGGAACGCAACGGCCTTGGCCTGCTCAGCCGGTCCGCCCCGGAGCTGCTCGCCGGGGACTTCGCGGTGCTGCTCGAGCCGAGCGGTGGCATCGTCGAAGGCGGCTGCCAGGGCACGCTGCGGGCGGCGATAACGGCGGCCGGCGCCAGGGCGCATACCGCCCGGTCCTGGATGGGCCGCAACGCCATCCACGAGGCGGGCGCGATCCTCGACGTGCTCCGGTCCTGGCAGCCGCGCCAGCCGGTGGTCGACGGCCTGCGGTATTACGAGGGGCTGAACGCCGTCGCGATCAGCGGCGGCATCGCCGGAAACGTGGTGCCCGACTCATGCGTGGTGACGGTGAACTACCGGTTCGCCCCGGACCTTTCGGTGGCGGAGGCGGAGTCGTATATCGGGTCGCTGTTCTCGTCCTGGGATGTTTCGGTCCTCGACGTGGCGCCGGGCGCGCGGCCGGGGCTTACCGCGCCCGCGGCCGCCGCGTTCGTCGCGGCCGTCGGCGGCGAGCCGCGCGCCAAGCTCGGCTGGACCGACGTCGCACGTTTCGCAGAGCTCGGCGTGCCCGCCGTCAATTACGGCCCGGGTATTTCCGAGATCGCGCACACGCCAGGCGAGTACGTCGAGGTCGCGGCCATAGCCGAATGCGAGTACGCGCTCCGCGCGTATCTTTCTTAGCCCCGCTCGCGCGTGGCTACTTCGCCATGGCGGAGAGGGTGACGGTGGTGGTGTGCCTGGTGCCGCTGCCGTCGACGTACACGATCCTCAGCTGATCGCCGGGGTGGTCGCCCGCCATCAGGCTGGTCAGCGTGTCCGCGGAGGTCACCGCCTGGCCGTTGATCGAGGTGATGACGTCTCCGGTGGCCAGGCCCGCGTCGGCGGCCGGGGTGCCTGGGAACGCCTGGCAGACCAGCGCGCCCGAGTTGACGGGTGAGACCCCGCCGAGCTGGTCGCAGCCCTGGGAGGCGTCGGCGACGTTGATGCCGATGAATCCGGCCAGCCCGATATGCACGGTCGCGCTGGCGTGGCCGCCGGCTATCTGGTTGGCGATCGAGATGGCGTGGTTGATCGGGATCGCGAACCCGGTGGTGGTGATCGTCCCGTTCTGGGTGAAGCCGCCGGCTGTGTTCGCGGCTGTGTTCATGCCGATGACATTGCCGCCGGAGTTGACGAGCGGCCCGCCGGAGTCACCTTCCTGTATCGGCGCGTTCGTCTGGAGCATGCCGTGCAGGGTTTCTTGCGATTGCTGACCGTTGTCGCTGGCCTGGATGGTGCGGTTGAGCCCGTTGACCGTGCCCTGCGCGGTCGAGGGCAGGCCGCCGCGGCCGCCGGCGTTGCCGAGCGCGAGTACCGCCTGGCCAACCTTGACCTTGCTCGAGTCGCCGAGGGAGACGGTCTTCAGGCCGGAGGCGCCCTGCAGTTGCAGCAGTGCCACGTCATCGGTGGAGTCGTAGCCCACGACCCGCGCGGGGTAGGTTCGCCCGGACACCACCATGGTCGCCGCCACGCTTGTTGCCTGGTCGATCACGTGGTTGTTGGTCAGCACGAGCCCGTCCGCCGAGATGACCATCCCGGTGCCCTCGGCCGTGGCGTTGTTGTACTTGAGTGTGGACGTGATGTCGACGATGCCCGGATTGACCTTGTTGGCCAGCGCCTGCGCGTTGAGCGGGCCGCTGCCGCTGTTGCCGCCGCTGGTGCCGTTCTGGCCGTTCTGGCCGTTCTGGCCGCCGGCCGACGGGCTGCCGAACCCGTTCCCGCCGAACGGGTTCTGCTGGCCGCTGTTGCCGCCCGGGTTGGGGTTGACCTGCGGGGACTGCGCGGAGGGCTGGTTGGCCGCGGACGAGTGGTTAAGCGCGATGGCCGCGCCGGCTCCGACGCCGGCCGCGAGCGCGGCGACGGCCACATAGGCGAGGAACCGGCCGAAGCGCGACCCATGCGGGGGCGGCGGGGCGCCGTATCCGCCCCACTGATACTGCCCGCCTTGGCCGCCGCTCCAGGCGCCGTAGCCGCCTTGCCCGGGCTGGCCGTAACCGCCGGGCTGGCCGTAACCGCCAGGCTGGCCGTAGGACTGCTGCCCGTAGGCGTGCTGCGCGTAGCCCTGCTGGTCGGCTCCGGGCTGGCCGTAGCCCTGCTGCTCGCTTCTCGGCTGGCCGAACCACGGCCGCTGGTATTCGGGCTGGCTGTACTGGCCGCCTGACCGCGCGAAGTCATCAGATCCGAAGGAGATCGTGTCGCCCGACCCGGACGCGTCGTCAGCGTCCTTGGCGTCACCGGCACCGGACGCGGGTACCCACGGGCTGACGTACTCCGGTGGCTGCCAGCTGCCGCGCTGCTCGCTACCGTTGTCGTTGTCTTGCATGTATCTCGCCTTCGCCGTGAACAGCGTACGTCGTGTCTGCCCGGCGGCCCGGTGCCCAGCCGGATGCCGTCACTGTCTAGTAAGCGTTGCCAACCTGGACGCGAGCTGAAGGCTCGCTCAGGATTGGTCAGACGCTACCCCGTCACGCTTACTTCAACTCTCTGATCCGACTCGATATGCCTGCGCGTCCGATAAATGACGTTTTGTCATGGCCTGCACGCTAAGGCGGCGGGGGCCACGTCAACCAGGACGAGCGCGGTCCGCGCGGCGCCATCGGCGGTGACCCAGGTGACTTGCACCATCGTCCCGGGACGGCGCCTCGCCATGATGGCGGTCAGCGCGTCCGGCGACGAGACTGGCTGCCCCGCCGCGGCCGTGATCACATCACCGGCGGCGATTCCCGCCGCCGCCGCGCCGGTGCCGCACAGCACTCCCTCGACCAGGGCGCCAGCGCGGGCCGGTGCAACCGCGGGCGGCAGGGTGGCCTGTGCCTTGGTGTCAAGGCAGCCAGGCGGCTGAGCGCTCCCGGCGGCCGCGCGGCTGTGGTCGCCCTGTTCCTGCAGTCGGGGAGAGTGCCTGGCGGTCGCCGGGACCACCACGCCGAGGAAGCCGCCCGTGCCGATGACGAGCCCGGGGGCGGGACGCCGCGTCGCGATCTGCCGCGCCACGGCCATCGCGCCGTCGATGGGGATCGCGTAGCCGACCGCGGCGGTCCCGGTTCCCGCGGCGGTGTCAACGCCGATGACCACGCCGGACGCGTTCACTAGTGGCCCTCCGGAGTCTCCAGGCTCGATTCGGGCGCTGGTCTGCAGCATGCCACGCAGCGTCTCGGTGAATCCCGATGCTCCGTCGTTTGCCAGGATTGTCCGGTTAAGGCTGTCTATGATGCCTGGCGCGATCGTCGGCGAGCCACCTTGGCCGGCCTGGTTGCCGATCGCCAGTACCGGGGTGCCGACAGTCACGGCGGCGGACTCGCCGAGCGGGGCGGCGGTCAGCCTCGCCGCTCCCTGCAGCTGGAGCACCGCGATGTCCGCCGCCACGTCCACGCCGACGATCTTGGCGGGGTAGTTCTTGCCCGTCGAGGTGAGCGTGGCGTTGACCGAGGTGGCGTCCCTGATCACGTGGTTGTTGGTGAGCACGAGGCCGGCGCGCCCATCGACGACGAAACCGGTCCCTGAGGCGGTCTCGTCGTCGTAACGCAGCGTGGCCGTGACGTCGACGATGCTAGGTTCGAGCCGGTCGTAGATCGTCTGGGTGTTCAGCGGCCGGTTGGCGGAGCGCCCTGTGAGGCTGGACGCGGGGACCATGGAGAGCACGCCGAACGGGCGCAGCAGCAGCACGCCACCCGCCCCGAGCGCGACGCCGAGCATCACGATGAGCAACGGGATCATCGCCCGGCCACGCGGGCCCGGCGCGTGCGATGTCACTCCGGTAATTTTCCCGCCGCGTGATCACGTCACTCCTGTCCGCGACCGGGGGTCGTCAGGTGGGCAGGTTGGGCAGCGGCGCGGTCGAACCTAGTGCCTTCTCCGCGGAGGTCCAGGTCGCGTAGATCGCGGCCCGCTGCGCGTCCATCGTCCGCAACGCCGCTCGCAAAGTGGCGTTCGCCTTCGCGAGCGTGCCGGGCGTGCTCGCCGCCAGCACTGCGAGCATCGCCTGCTGCGCGTTCATCGCGTCGGGAAACGCCCATGTGACGACGTCTTTGTCCGCCTTGTCGAGCGGGAACCGGGCCAGCGACTCGGTCACCTGGTAGCCGATGAAGTCCGACAGCAACTGGTTGTTGGCGGGCACGCAGTTCTGCGCGCCCAGGGTGATGATGCTGACCGCCGTCGAAAGGTCGGCCTTGTCGCCGGCCTGGACCTTGTTCAGCGCCGCCATGGAGTCACTGACGCCGCCCGCGCAGGACTCGATGCCCGTTTTGACGTCCTTGAAGTACGCGGTCAGGTCGCTTGCCCGCTGCGCTTGTGAGGGCCGGTGCGACAGCGACACGAGCACCACGCCGGCCGCGAGCGCGAGGAGGGCGGCGAAGACCCATATCGGGGTGCGCCGCGTCGCCCATCCGGTGTGCCGCAGCGGCACGAAGGGCGGTTCGGTTTTGGTCGGGAGTTCCACCAGGGCTGCTCGATCCTTCAGTTCACAAATATTTCGCGGGGTGTGTCATGAGCCGGAGGCGTCCATGAGGCTGACGCCCTTGGCGAGGGTGGCCTGCGTGACCGGGCCGTAAATGTGGTCGACGATGCGGTGCTGCGCGTTGAGGAAGAACGTCTGCGGGAGCACGACGACGCCGTACGCGTTTGTGGCCGCCAGCGCGGGGTCGACGCCGATGGGGTAGCTGACGCCCTTGGCCCGCGCGAACTGCAGGGCCTTCGACGCGTCGTCGTTCACGTCTAGTCCGACCAGGATCACGTGCCCGTGCTGCTGCCTGTACCACGTGGCGAGCAGCGGGGTCTCGCGCTGGCAAGGCGCGCACCAGGAGGCCCAGAAGTTCACGATGAGCGGCTTTCCCTTGTACTGGCTCAGCGTGATGTGCCGGCCTGGGTCGCCCAGGGCGGTCAGGTTGAAGCCCGGCGCGACCGGGTGGGTCGGCGGGGCGCCCGGCCGGGAGCCGACCAGGCTCACCGCGACGGTCGTCGCGGCGAACACCGCTCCGATGGCGGTGGCGATCTTGTGCTGCCTGGCTATCCGGCCCGCGCCGCGCAGTGCCCTCGCGGGCAGCGTTTTCACCGGCGGCGCCGTGCCCCGCTCGGCTGCGCCCTGTGCGCTCATAGCCTGGAACTCCCTTGCTGTCCGTGCGCGCCGTTCGCGGCCGCGCCGGCGACGCCGTGGTCCGCACCCTGCCCTTCGGCAGCGCCCGGTCCGGTGGCCTGCTCCGCCTCCTCGCTTGCCGGATCGGGCAGCGTCAGCTCGAACTCGCTGCCCTCGCCCGGTCTGCTGCGGACGGTCACGTCACCGCCGTGCGCCCGCGCCACCGCGCGGACCAACGGGAGCCCCAGGCCGGTCCCCCGTGCCTGACTGTCGTCGCCGGTGCGGAACCGGTCGAAGATCAGGTGCAGCTGGTCGGCCGCGATGCCGCTGCCGCCGTCGGCGACGACCACGCGCACCGGCATCCCCGGCCAGCCCCGGATGACTGACAACTGTATGACATGACCGCTGAAGGTGTGCCTGACGGCGTTCTCGAGCAGCGCGTCGAGGGCCAGGCTGAGCCGCTCCCGGTCCGCGCGCACGGTCACCCGGTCCAGCCGGCCGAGCTGCCAGCGCCGGTCGGCGGTCGGGCGCCAGCGCCTGACCAGTTCCGTCGTCAGCTGGTCGAGGGCCACCGGCTCGGCGTGCAGGAAGCCTGGGTCCGCCGCCGCCGCGATGACGAGCAGCCGCTCGGCTATCCGCCGCAGCCGGTTGAGCTCGCCGATTACCACCTGGATGTCCTGGCCTTGCTGCAGGCCGGTGAGGTCGCTGGCCAGCAGCTCGGCGTGGCCGAGCGCGATCGTGATCGGCGTGCGCAGCTGGTGCGCGGCGTCCTGCAGGAACTGGCGCTGATCGGCGACAAGCCGGGCGTTCTGCTCGCTGATCAGGTGGTGCGACCGCTCGGCTGCCTGCTTGCGGTGGGCGTGCCACACCATGGCGAGGAAGACGGCGGCCATCAGCGGGACCTCGGTCAGTTCCTCGGGCGGCTCAGAACCACGGAACACGTCCAGGCCGATGCCGGAGGCGGTGGTCAGCATCACCGCGCCGAGGATCCACAGGGTCGGCGTGGCGTGCCAGGCGCGGAACCCGTACAGCACCGTCAGGCTGATCCAGATGAAGTGGAACGGGACCGTCTCCCAGTAGGCGAACCGGTAGATGGCGATGAGGTTGAGCGTGGAAAAGACCGCCCATCCCACGTCGAGCACGCGGGGGCTGTACGGCCAGCGGAGCGCCACGACCCGGGCGGCGGCACGCCGGGCAGCGGCCAGGAGGCGGGAACCGCCATCCCGGTCACCGAGCGACGAGCTGATAACCCTCACCCCGCACCGTCTTAATCAGGTCAAAGCCCAGCTTGGAGCGCAACCGCCGGACGCATACGTCCACGACGTTCGAGCCGGGGTCGAAATCGTAACCCCAGACGGTCGCCAGGAGCGTGCCCTTGGGCACGGATTCGCCGACGTGTTCGGCGAGCTCGCGCAGCAGCAGGAATTCGAGCCGGGTCAGCGGCACCGGGCCGTTGCCGATGTCGGCCACCAGCCGTCCGACGTCGAGCATCACGTCACCTGCCCGGATGACCTCGCCATGCGGGTGCGCCTCGCCGTGCGACCGCGAGTGGATGTCCGGCCGGGCCGGGTCGGCCGGCCGTGCCCGGTCGGCGGGCGGCGCGGCGCCGTGCTGGCGCGCCTCACTGTGCAGGTGCGCCTCGGCGCGAAGCTGAACGCGGACCCGGGCGAGCAGTTCGGCCAGCGAGAACGGCTTGGTCAGGTAGTCCTGAGCGCCGCGTTCCAGGCAGTCCACCTTGGCCGCGACGTCGGCTACGCAGGACAGCACGATAACCGCTTGCTCGGGATGCCCGGCGAGCAGCCGGCGCAGCACTTGCCGCCCGTCGATGTCGGGCATCACCAAGTCAAGGATGACCAGGTCGTAGCGGGAATGCAGGGCGCGGCGCAGCCCTTCGGCACCGCTGTCGGCGAACTCCGTAGCGTAACCGGCGGCAGCCAGCGCCCTGCCGATGAACGAGCGGATCTTCGGCTCGTCATCGACGATGAGGATGCGCCCTGGTTGCGGCACCGTCACCCACCCGCCCTGTGAGTAGTTTTTCTTGATGGTCGCCGTGGCCCCATCTCGGGTCAACCGTCCGTTGGTATGCCTGGCTCATCTGTTACAGCACTGTCACACAATCGATTGCAACCCTTTGTAAAGCCAGTCGTCAAGCCAGGAGCCATCTTTTCGCCACCCTCCGTGATTGATTCGCGAAAATCGCACACGCATTGTTACTACGATCGCCGTACGAGCACCCTTCGCTACCGGAGTGGCACCAGTTTGGCGCAGCTTACGCTCATCTGGCGGCTTAGTGCGGCGGTTCGCGCCCTTCGAAACTCCCCGAAAGACCGCTCCGTACACGCATGACAATTTTGTCATTCAGGCGGTCGGATGTTGCGAACGCGTTCATCTCGCCGTCACGATCGGGGCGTAAGTGGGCAACCTGCCTGCGGGTTCCGCATGCGGCAACTGGTCCCGCCGGGTTCACCGGATCCCCGGCTGGGCACGCCAGGCCTCCGCCTCCGGGCTCGAAACAGTTGGGTGCAACCGTGTGCATCGCGGTTGTACAGAAACGAGGTGGTAACCGGTGTCTCTACCGGCTCGTGTGACGACCTTGGTGATTGCATTCCTGGCGGTTGTCGCGGGCGGGATCTTCTTCGCGTTGCAGTACGTCGGCGCACAGCCTCCGGTGGAGGACTACACGTCGGCCGCGAGCAACGGTCAGGTGAACGTCACGCTCATGACCACCCCAGAGACGACGATTAGCGACAGGCCGGACTGGGTTTCGTACTTCATCAAGAACCCGTCGAGCGGTCAGTTCGTGCACACCACGTACTTCAAGGTCCCGGCGAATACGCAGGTGAACATAACCATCCTCGGGTACGACGGCTGCACGCCGCTGCGCAACCCGATCTGGGGTCACGTCACCGGCACGTTCACCCAGACCGGCCAGAAGAACGCCGAGGACGTCCAGATATTCGACGGGAAGGCGCTTTCGGCGGTCACCCCGATGTCGACGATGGACTCGTGGGCGGACTGCTCGGTGCAGCACACGTTCGCGATACCCGGCCTCGGGCTGAACGTGCCGGTCGCCTCGCCGCCGACGGAGAAGGAAAACAACGCGCTGTGCGCCTTGGGGCCGTGCGTGGGCGCGACCGCCGACGAGGGGAACGCGCCGCACTCGGTGGTCACGTTCAGCTTCCGGACGCCGAAGAACGGCGGCACCTTCCGCTGGCAGTGCTTCGTGCCATGCGGCGGCGGCTACGTGGATGGCAACGGCGGCCCGATGGCCACGCTCGGTTACATGATGGGTCAAATGGAGGTGCAGGCCTGATGGCCGCAGAGGCATCGAGCCCTGCCGCGCCCGCGGCCGGGACATCTGGTGGGCGCCGCGACGGCTTGTGGCTGCTCATCATCTGGATAGGGCTGAGCATTATCGCCTGCCTGCTCGTGGCGCTGGTCTGGGGACCGCACATGCCGCCGGGCGCGCAGTCCGAGTCCGCGGCCAGCCAGCAGAAGGACATTACGGTGCTCGCGGTGATCGCCACCCCGGTGATCATCGGCGTGCTGCTGTACTTCGGCTGGGCGATCGCGTTCTGGCGGCAGAAGCCCGGTGACGAGACCGACGCGGCGCCGGTCCACGGCAACACCAAGCTCCAGACGACCTGGATCACGCTGACCTCCGCGATCGTGCTCTCCCTGGCGGTGTACGGCACCTACGAGCTGATTGCCCCCGCCGGCGCGGGTGCGGGCGAGGGCCCGCAGCCGATCTGGAAGCCGGCCGGCACCGTGGCGCAGACCTCGTTCAACTGCCAGTCGCCGACCGCGGCGCCTACCTGGAAGCCAGGAACGAGCAACATCCTCCAGGTGCAGGTCATCGGCCAGCAGTGGGCGTGGACCTACCGCTACCCGCAGTTCGGCTGCTTCGAGACGACCGAGCTTGTGCTCCCGGTCGGCGTGCCGGTGCAGTTCAACGTCACCTCACTCGACGTCATTCACAGCTTCTGGCCCTACCAGCTCGGCGTGAAGGCCGACGCCAACCCGGGCGTGAACAACGTCGCGTACACGACGCCGCAGCACGTCGGCCAGTTCACCGTGCGCTGCGATGAGCTCTGCGGCATCTGGCACGGCGCCATGTTCGACTACGGCAAGGTGCTCTCGGACTCGGACTTCATGAGCTGGGCGCAGTCCACGCAGACCTCGCTCGCCTCGGTGACGAAGATCCTGCCGCCGTACGCGCTCACTTACGACCCGACCGTGCTCGCCAAGGTGGGCAAGGTAAACGAGGATCTCGGCCTTACCAGTGCGGGCGGCGGCTATTACAACCCAGCCGACCCAGAGCAGCCGTGAGCGGGAAAGGTAGCGAGGTATAACACATGGCCATCGAAACCCAGCCGGAAAGCGCGCAGGCGCCCGGCGGACGTGAGCCTGGCGGCACGCCCAAGGAACGAACCTGGTGGCTGCGCCCGGCGTTCCACACCGCGCTCATCGGCGCGTTCATCGGATATGCCTTCGGTCACTGGCTCGGCAACTACATGACCCCGAGCTTCGTGGCGACGGGTGGCGGCGCGCCCGACACCAACGACGAGGCGATCGTGCTCGGCTACGCCTTCCTGGTGCTCGGCTGGCTGATCGGGCTCGGCGTCTTCAACGACCTGGTCAGGCAGATGCTCGGCAAGCCGCTCAACGGCAACGGGCAGCACGCCAACGGCGGGCTGGCGAAGTACTTCAGGTACTCACTCGACCACAAGACGGTCGGCGTCCAGTACCTGATCGGCATGCTGGTCTACTTCTTCACCGGCGGCCTGCTCGCCATGGCGATCAGGACCGAACTGCTGTCACCGTCGCAGCACGTGATCAGCGCGAGCACCTACATCCAGGTGGTCGGCGCCCACGGCACGATGATGATGATGATGATGACCTCGGTCATCGTCGGGCCGCTCGGCAACTACCTGGTGCCGCTGATGATCGGCTCGAAGCGGGTCGCGTTCCCGCGGATCGAGGCGCTGTCCTTCTGGCTCACACCGTGCGCCTACGTGATCCTGCTGTCCAGCTTCCCGCTGGGCGGCTTCCCCACCGGCTGGACCGGGTACGCCCCGCTGTCCGTCCAGGCCGGCGCGGGCATGAACGCGTACGCCTTCGCGTTCGGCCTGATGGGTATCTCGATGGTGCTGGCCGGCTTCAACCTCGTCTGCACGATCATCTGCTACCGTGCGCCCGGCATGCGCTGGAGCCGGCTGCCGATGTTCGTCTGGGCGATGCTCACCGACTGCTTCCTGTTCGTGCTTGCCGCGCCGGTCCTTGTCGGCGGCATGTACATGATCATCACCGACCGGACGGCACAGACCGCGTTCTTCGTCGATCAGCTAGGCGGCAGTTCGTACTTGTACCAGGACCTGTTCTGGTTCTTCGGCCATCCCGAGGTGTACCTGCTGGCGCTGCCTGGCTTCGGGATCGTGTCCGAGATCATCCCGGTCTTCACCAGGAAGCCGCTGTTCGGCTACAAGGTGGCCGCGGCCGGCATGTTCGGCGTCGCGATCTTGTCGTTCTTCGTCTGGCAGCACCACTTGTTCGACTCCGGCATGGACCCGGACATGCGGCCGCTGTTCATGCTCACCACGGAGCTGATCTCGATCCCGACCGGGTTCATCTACCTGGTCGCGATGGGCACCTTCTGGAAGGCGAAGCTACGGCTCACGGCGCCGATGCTGTTCGCGATGGGGATGTACGTCAACTTCCTGTTCGGCGGGATCTCGGGCGTCTTCCTTTCCGACGTGCCAGCCGACACGACCGCGCACGGCAGCTTCTTCGTGATGGCGCACTTCCACTACACGATCATGGGCGGCCTGATCTTCGCGTTCTTCGGCGGCCTCTACTACTGGCTGCCGAAGATCATGGGCATCACGCTCAACCAGCGGCTCGCGAAGTGGCACTTCTGGACGATGTTCATCGCGTTCAACTCGACCTTCATGCCGCTGTTCGCCGTTGGCATGATGGGACAGCCGCGACGTGTGTTCGAGTACGCGCGCAACCTGCAGACGCTGAACGACTGGGTGTCGATCTCCGCGTTCTGCCTGGGCGCTTCGCTGCTCATCTTCGTCTTCAACTTCGTGATGTCCACGGTCGTATGGCGCGAGCGCGCCCCGGAGAACCCGTGGCAGTCGCGCGGCCTGGAGTGGCAGGTCTCCTCGCCGCCCCCGGCCGACAACTTCACCCACATCCCGGTGGTGCTTTCGGGTCCGTATGAGTACGGCGTCCCGAACGCCCTGCCCGTGGCGGACCTCAACCCGCCGGCCGGGGTCATCGGTGGCGCCCTCGCCGGAGCCGCCGTCACCGCGAGCGCCGGATCGGAGGCGTAGCACATGGCTGAAATCACCGCTCCGGGCAGCGACGAGACCGCGGTCAGGGCGACAGAAGAGGCGGCCTTCTACCACGAGGCGGCGCTCAACGCGTCGTGGACGGGCGCCAGGCTGGCGATCGGAGGACTGTCGTTCCTGTTCGGCTCGTTCGCGTTCGCCTACTTCTACCTGGAGTCTTCCAACGGCCATTCGATGTGGCTGCCGAGTTCGACCACCCCGCCGCATGCGTGGTTCGGGGCGACGATCATGGCGCTCATCGCGGTCAGCGCGATCGTCCAGACGGTCGGGCTCCAGCAGATCAAGGCGGGCCGCAAGGGGCCGTGGGCGCAGGCGGCGCTGGTCGCGCTCGTCCTCGGGCTGGTCGCGGTGGTGCTGCAGATCGTCGAGCTGCTGACACTGCCCTTCCAGCCGGGCCAGTCCGGTTTCGCGAGCGTCTTCGTCGGGTTCTACCCGGTGGCGCTCGTGATCTGGCTCTCCGCGATGATCTGGCTGGAGATCCTCATCATGCGGGCGAGGAACATCCCGGCGATCTCGTTCGTGGAACAGCCGCCCACCTACGCGCAGGCGTATGAGGTGCAGCGGTTCCAGTCATCGCTGAGCGGTTTCACGTTGACGTGGAACTACCTCGCCATCGTCGCGTTCATCTTCTGGCTGCTGTTCTACGTGCGCTGAGCTGGAGGCTCCGTGTCTGTGCTGCATCTAGCGGACGGTCCCGCCATGTACCTGGGCGGATCGATCATGACGTTCGCCCTGCCGTACGGGGCGTTCATCGTGATCGCGACCGTGCTGTTCTTTCTATATCGCAGGCCGCATCGCGGCCCCAGGCTGAAGTACCTGTCCTCAGGCCCGGTCACGTCGGTGATGACCAGGGAGCCGGGCCCCGTGCCCGCCGCCCAGGCCGCCGCCGTCCCGGCGGCTGGCCCGGGTGAGGCGGGCGAAAGTGACTCGAGCGCCCCCGAAGGCACCGAGTGACCTCCCTGACGGTGTGGGGGGCGGGCCGTAATGGCCCGCCGCCCGCCACGCGGGAACCTGAGGCGGGCGCCCGCGTGGGACGCCGGCCCGCGGCCATCGCCCGCGCGCTCGTCGCGCTGACCAAGCCACGGATCATCGAACTGCTGCTTGTCACCACGGTGCCGACGATGCTGCTCGCGCAGCGGGGCCTGCCATCGCTGCGGCTTGTCCTCGTCACGCTGGTCGGCGGCACGCTGGCGGCCGGCAGCGCCAACACCATCAACTGCTACATCGACCGCGACATCGACGCGGTGATGAAGCGCACCTCCCGCCGGCCGCTAGTAAATAAGGAAGGGGCGGTCAAACCGGCCGAGGCGCTCGTGTGGGGGATCGCGCTCGGCGCGGCCGCGACGGCGCTGCTCGGCCTGATGGCGAACTGGCTGGCGGCGTCGCTCGCTGACGCGGCGATCCTGTTCTACGTCTTCGTCTACACGCTGCTGCTCAAGCGGCGCAGCCCGTCGAACATCGTGATTGGCGGCGCGGCCGGCTGTTTCCCAGTGCTCGTCGGCTGGGCCGCGGTCAAGGGCACGGTCGCAATCCCCGCGATCTTGCTGTTCGCGGTGATCTTCCTGTGGACCCCGCCGCACTTCTGGGCGCTGGCGATGAAGTTCCGCAAGGACTACGCCGCGGCCAACGTGCCCATGCTCCCGGTGGTGGCCCCGGCCGCCGAGGTGACCCGCAGGATCATCTGGTACTCCTACGCGATGGTCGCGGCCACGCTGGCGCTGGCCCCGTACGCCGGGTGGATCTACGGCACAGCGGCGCTCGGGCTCGGCGGCTGGTTCTGCGTCGAGGCGCACCGGCTGCACGCCCAGGTCCGCGCGGAGTCCAGCTCGGGCGACACCGACGCGCAGGCGCGCCCGCGCCCGGTGCCGATGCGGCTGTTCCACCTGTCGATCGCGTACCTGACGCTGCTGTTCGTCGCGGTCGCCGTCACCTCGCTGCTCCCCTGGGGCCGCTGGTAGAGACCAGACCCATCCAGAACCGGACAGGGGTGCTCGCCCTAAGGCCCGCCTGTCCGCCGTGCGGGTGGCCCGGCGCCCGGCAGGGCCACCCGCACGGACTCAGAACCCTCCCACCCCACCACTCGCCCCCCGACCCACATCACCACCCCCGGCGCACGGCCCCCCGACCCCACCGCCTCCCAACCGCACCACCACCTGCCCCACCACCTGCCCCACGACCGCACAACGTGAATGAGGTCGGTGGCCCCCCGCGCTCATCTAATGAGCGCGGGGGGCATACAACTCGAACGCGACGGCGACGGACCGTCCACGGCGCCTCGGCAGCCACATCCGTCCCGTCCCACAGACGTCCGCCTGCTCGGCCCGCGGGCAGGCGGACTCATTTTCGCGGCCGGGAGCCACGGACAGGGACCCTCCAACACTTGCAGCCCCGGGGTCCCGCGCATCACACCCCGCCACCCGACGGCCGTCTCACATCGTGAGACGATTCCCACTTAGGATCGAAGTTGGGGTGTTTCACGGTGGTTTTGTCCCGGTTTATCCCCCAAACTTAGGCCCTATGTGCGCCGCGCCGCCGGGAGGCGGACCACGGCGCGCAGGCCCGGCGGCTGCTTCCCCGGCACAGCCGGCTCCAGATGCGCGGTGCCGCCGTACGCCTGCGCGGTCGCGCGGACGATGGCCAGGCCGAGGCCGGCGCCGCCGGCCTCGGCGCCGTCCCGGCTCCGCGCGGTGTCGAGGCGGGCGAACCGGTCGAAGGCCCGCTCCAGGTCCGCGGCCGCGATGCCGGGGCCGTCGTCGCTGACGGTCAGCACGACCCAGTCGCCATCGCGGACGACCTCGGCGCTGACTAGCGATTTCGCGTAGCGCATGGCGTTGTCGAGGAGGTTGACGAGCAGCCGGTCAAGGCTGTCCCTGTCGCCTGCGACGAGACACGCGGACACCGCGTCCGTCCGGCTGCCTTCCGGCGACGCCGTGACGACCGGGACTCCAGCGCCCGAGTACCGCGCGACGGCTGAATGGGTCAGCTCAAGAAGATCCACGGTCGCGAAGGCACGCGCCCCGTCGCGTGCCGGGACACGCTCCCCGGCGTCGCCGCGCGCCGCCCCGCCCCGCGCCGCCGGCCCGCCGTCCGCCGCAGCCCCGGCGTCGCCGCGCGCCGCCCCACCCTGCGCCGCCGCCCCACCCCGCGCCGCCGCCCCGCCGCGCGCCGCCGCGCTCGCCTGCTCGTCGAGTCGGGCGAGGAGCAGTAGGTCCTCGGCGAGACGTGCTAGCCGCAGGGTGTCGGCGTGCACGTCGCGGGCCGTCTCAAGCCAGTCCTGCGCGGCCGGATGGTCGAGGGCGACCTCTAGCTGTGTGCGGATCGACGCGATCGGACTGCGCAGTTCGTGTGCGGTGTCCGACACCAGGGCCCGCTGCCGCTGCTGTGCCGCGGCTAGCCGGGAGAGCATGTCGTTGAGCGTCGTGGCCAGCGAGCGCACCTCGTCGCGTGCCTCGGGCACCGGCAGGTCCCGCGGCACTCCGGTGGAGGTGACCTCGGCGGCTCCACGGCGCAGTTCCGCGATCGGCCGCAGCGTGGACCCGACCGCCAGCCACGTCGCCCCGGTGAACAAGATGAACAGCAACGGCGTGCCGAGCAGTAGGGCCTTGGCGACCACGCTCAGGCTGTCGCCCGCGGAACTGTAGGGGACGGCGGCGATCACCAGGTCGCCGCCGGCGGCATCGACGGCCGCGACCCGCAGCAGCGATGGCATGCCAAACGGCGGCCCCGCGAGCAGCACAGCCTGCCCAGTTCGCGCGCTGCGCGTGGCCTGCGCATGGGTCAGCAGCGGCACCAGGCGGTCCGCGCCTGGCGATACGTCGACGATCCGCCCGGCGGCATCGAGCACCTGGATGGTGATCGTCCCGGCGGCGACCGGCACCGGGCTGGGCAGCCTGCCCGCGTCGATCAGCGCCGCGACCTCGGTCGCGCCCTGGCGCGCGGAGTCGTCGACCGAGCGAGTGAGTGCGACGCGCAGCGTGTTGAACAGCAGCAGGTCGGCCGCAACGATCGCGGCGAGCAGTCCGGCGGCGGCGGTCAGTGTGACGCGCGCCCGCAGCCCGCGCCGGCGCCACCACCGGGCAACCGCCCCGGGCCCGCGGGGCCGCCACGGCCACAAGGGAGGGCGGGGCAGGCCGGGCTTAGCCACCGTCGGCCGCCAGCAGGTAACCGGCCCCCCGAACGGTCCGCAGCGCGTGCCGCCCGAACGGCGCGTCTATCTTCCGCCGCAGGTATCCGGCATAGACCTCGACCACGTTGAGGTCGGCGATCTCGTCGGCGGCGTCCCACACGTGGGAGAGCAACTCCGCCTTCGGCACGACCTCGCCGGCACGCCGCAGCAGGTACTCGAGCAGCGCGAACTCCCGCGCGGTCAGCGATACAACCACAGAGCCGCGCCTGACCACGTGTGCGGCCGGGTCGAGCGACAGGTCTCCGGCACGGAGCACGGCCGGCCGCGGTACCGCGCCACGGCGCAGCAGCGCACGCAACCGCGCCGCGAGCACCACGTAGGAGAACGGCTTGGTGAGGTAGTCGTCGGCGCCAAGATCGAGGCCGTCGGCCTGGTCGTACTCGCCGTCTTTGGCGGACAGGATCAGCACGGGCACCCAGTTCTGCTCCGCCCGCAGGCGCTCGCAGATCTTGTAGCCGGACAGTCCGGGCAGCATGATGTCGAGGACAACGCTGTCATACCCGCCCTCGCGGGCAAGGTGCAGCCCGGTCGGCCCGTCGTGCGCGAGGTCCACGACGAACCCCTCCGCCTCCAGGCCGCGCTTAACGGCGGCAGCGAGCCGCCGCTCGTCCTCTACGACAAGCACCCGCACGGGTACAGTGTCGCGTAACTGCCCGGATGCCCCAACCAGGCTCTCAGCTTCCTCACAGCCGACCTGCGGCAGAGTGTGCTTGCAAGCCCATGAGGGTGAGGCAAACAGGCACGCAGGCATGGAACGGGTGAAGAGAATGCGAGTGAAGCTGTCCAAGCGCGGCAGGTGGGCGGTGCCCGCCTCGGCAGTGGCGATCACCGGCGCCGTCATCGCCGGACTGCAGATCCCGGCCGCGCAGGCGACCCCGGCGCTGCCGGCGCGCACCCCCGCGCAACTGCTCGCGCAGATCGACTCGACGACGAAGGTGCCGCCGCTGACTGGCACCGTGGTCGAGACGACCTCGCTCGGGTTGCCGCAACTGCCGAAGGTGGGCGATCCGACGTCGCTGTCGTCGCTGATCACCGGGTCGCACACGCTCAAGGTTTACTACCAGGACGGGCAGCACTTCCGGCTCGCGGTGCCGCAGAGCCTGTCCGAGTCCGACGTCATCAGGGACGGCAGCAAGCTCTGGCTGTGGGACAGCACGTCCAACTCCGTCACCGAGTACGTGCTACCCAAGGATGCGGGCCAGCACGCCAAGGCGAAGCTGCCGCCGATGCCGGCGCTGACGCCGCAGCAGGCCGCCAGCGAGGTGCTCGCCGCCGTCGGCAAGACCACCCTGGTAACGGTGCAGAGCAACGTCCTCGTGGCGGGCGAGCCCGCCTACCAGCTTGTGCTCGCGCCGAAGGACTCGCGCTCGCTGGTCGGCCAGGTGGTGATCGCGATCGACGGCAAGTACGGCGTGCCGTTGCGGGTCCAGGTTTTCGCCAAGAAGGCGACCTCGCCGGCCTTCCAGGTGGGCTACACGGACATTTCGTTCGTGACGCCCGCGCCGGCGAACCTGCAGTTCACGCCGCCGCCAGGCGCCAAGCTCACGGTGCACAACCTGACCCGCGGCGACCTGCCAGGCACGCCCAAGCAGAGCGGAACCGGGTCCGACAACGGCTACGGCGGTTACGGCTCAGGCTGGCTGACCGTGATCGAACTGCCGCAAAGTGCGCTCGACATGCCGTTCGGCTCAGCCTCGGTCGGCGGCCCCGGCCTCGGCCGCCCGACAGCCGTCGCGATCCCACGGGGCAGCGCCCCGACTGGCATGGCGGCGATCGGCGGCGACAGCGCCGCGGTGTTCCACGCGCTGATGATCGCGGCCAAGCCGGTGCACGGCTCCTGGGGCAGCGGCACGCTGCTGACTACCAGCCTGATGTCGATGCTGATCACGAACGGCGAGATCTACATCGGCGCGGTCACGCCGAGCGTCCTGTACGACGCGGTGGGGCACGCGCACTGATGACGATCACCACCCCTGGGCACGAACCTGCCGACGCCGCGGAACTCGCTATCGCCAGCGCTGGGCTGACCAAGCGTTTCCGCGGCGGCCAGCTCGCCGTGGACCACATCGACCTGGCGGTGCCGAAGGGGTCGGTCTACGGTTTCCTCGGTCCGAATGGCTCGGGCAAAACCACCACGATCCGCATGCTGCTTGGGCTGGCCTACCCGACGAGCGGCACCGCGGAGTTGCTCGGCGTGTCGATGCCTAACGGCGCCGTCTCGGTGCTTTCCCGGGTGGGCTCCCTGGTGGAGGGGCCGGCCTTCTATCCGTACCTGAGCGGATGGGACAACCTGGCCAGGTACGACGCGGCTGACCGGTCCGCGCCGCCGAAGTCGGCGGCGGCGCGGATCGGCGCCGCGCTGGACCGGGTCGGTCTGACCGCGGCCGCGAAGAAGAAGTACCGGAACTACTCCCTCGGCATGAAACAGCGGCTCGCGATCGCCTCAGGCCTGCTGCGGCCGCGCGACCTGATCATCTTGGACGAGCCGACCAACGGGCTCGACCCGCAGGGCACCCGCGAGGTCCGCACGCTGGTCAGGCAGATCGCCGCGGACGGGATCACGGTGTTCGTGTCGTCGCACTTGCTCGCCGAGGTCGAGCAGGTATGCACCCACGTCGGCGTGATGCGCACGGGCAGGCTCGTCTTCCAGGGGCCGCTGACGGAGCTGCGCCGCACCGGTGCGGCCCGGATCACCGTGCGCACGCCCGACGTGGCGGTGGCGGCGGACGTGTTCGACAAGCTGGGCCTGCGCGAGCCGGACAAGACCGAGGACACGATCACCGCCGAACTCGGCGACGCCGCGCCCGAACACGTCAACGCCGAACTGGTGCACGCGGGCGTCGCGGTCCGCGGCCTTGCGGTCGAGTCGCCGAGCCTTGAGGACCTGTTCGTCGGCCTAACCGGAGAAGGCTTCGATGTCGAGCATTGAGCTAATGGTTACCACCGCCGAGGAACCGGCTGGGGCTGGAGAGACGGCCAGCTTCGTTCGGGCAAATCTGAGATTTATCCGGAACGAACTGAGGCTCCTGTTTTTCCGTCGGCGTAATCAGCTCCTGCTGACGGCCGTCGGGCTGTTCCCGCTGCTTATCGGCATCGGACTGAAGGTCTCGGCGCCTGACAACGGGGGTGGCGGCGGTGGCGGCGGCCCAGGCTCGAGCGCGGCGTTCTTCAACCAGCTCGCGGGCAACGGCGTGTTCCTCACGTTCATCGCGCTGACGCTGCTGCTGCTCCTGGTGCTGCCAGTCTCGATGGCTGTCATCTCCGGCGATTCGGTAGCCGGCGAGGCCGGCTACGGGACGCTGCGGTACCTGCTCGCGGTGCCGGCCGGGCGGACCCGGCTGCTGGTCGTGAAGTACCTGGCGATCGTCGCGTTCGCCTGCGCCGCGACGTTCCTCGTGTCGGTGGTCGCGCTGCTCGTCGGCGTCGTGCTGTTCCCGGTCGGGCCGGTGACGCTGCTGTCGGGCACCACAGTCTCGCTGTCCGCCGGCCTGGTGCGGGTGCTGCTCGTGACGCTGTACCTGTGCGCCGCGATGTCCGCCGTCGGGGCGATCGGCCTGGCTATCTCGACGTTCACCGAGCACGCCATCGGCGCCATCGCGGCCATCGCGATCCTCGTCGTCGCCAGCGAGGTCGTGGATCAGATCCCGCAGTTCGCGTCGGTCCAGCCGTACCTGCCGACGCACTGGTGGAACAGTTTCGACTCGCTGCTGCGCACGCCGGTGGACACCACGACGCTGGAGCACGGGCTGCTGTCGTTCGCGGTGTATATCGTCTTGTTCTTCCTGATCGCCTGGGCCCGGTTCACCTCGGCCGACGTCACCAGCTGAGGGCGTTCGCTATAATATTCGCATGAGCCGGTTTCGGTTGTACCCAAATAGCACTCAAGAAGCAATGCTTGCGGTGCATTGCGGGCATGCTCGGTTCGTATGGAACCTATGCGTAGAACAGGAAAACTGGTGGCGTTTGGGTCGCGGCACGATGCCGGGCTTCGCAGAACGGTGCCGTCAGTTAACGGCAGCCCGCGCCGACAACGCATGGCTGGCTTCGGGAAGCATCATCGTGCAACAACAGGCGATCCGTGATCACGCCCAGGCCATGGCGCACTTCTTCGCCGGTACGCATCGCTGCCCGTCGTGGCGCAAGGCAGGCAGGGATGAAGGGTTCCGCATCGTTGCCATCAAGCAATCAGACGTTCGACGGCTAAGCCGACGCTGGGGCGAGGTTCGGGTGCCGAAGGCAGGATGGATCCGATTCCGTTGGTCTCGGCAGGTCCCCGCCGCCAGGTCCTTTCGTGTGACGCAAGACCGAGTGGGCAGGTGGCATGTCGCCTTCGCGCACATTCCGGACCGAATCGCTGCGCCGGGCAACGGCTCCGTCGTGGGGATCGACAGAGGCGTAGTGAATAGTGCGGCGCTGTCGACCGGAGAGAGACTTACAGTTCCCGGCTTGAGTCCGGGAGAACGTAGGCGGCTCTTGAATCTGCAGCGGAGACTTGCGAGAGCTAAACGAGGATCGAAGCGGCGAGGCAGAGCACGGGTCGCGATCGCGAAGTTGATGGCACGGGAGGCAGGACGGCGCAAGGACTGGTGCGAGAAACTCTCCACGAGGCTCGCGCGTCAGTTCGACGTGATCCGAGTGGAGGACCTTGACATTAGAGCGATGACACGCTCCGCCAAGGGCACGGCCTGCCAACCGGGTCGAAACGTGAAGCAGAAAGCTGGCCTAAATCGCAGCATAAGGCGTTCCGGCTGGGGCCTGCTCGTTCGACGGCTTGAACACAAGGCCGACGGCAGGGTCGAAAGAATTCATCCGGCCTACTCAAGCCAGCGTTGCTCGTGGTGCGGGCATACTGCGGCGGAATCGCGTGAGAGCCAAGCGTGCTTCCGATGCATCGCCTGCGGTTACACCTGCAACGCCGACGTGAATGCGGCTAAAAACATCGCCGCAGGGCATGCGGTGACTGCGCGGGGAGGCTGCCGGGGTGCCGGGCCTGTGAACCGTGAACCCCACCAGTTGGCGCCGCTTTCGGCTCACCAGAGGTGAAATCTCCCGCCATTGCCCGGGAGAGGATGTCAACAGCTGAAATCGTCTTCCCAGAACTCGTTGACGCCACGGGGCTTCGGCTCGTCTTCGTCGGCCTCGCGGGCGCGCAGCTCAACGCGGCGGATCTTGCCCGAGATCGTCTTCGGCAGGTCGGCGAACTCGATCCGGCGGATCCGCTTGTACGGGGCCACCCGCTCCCGGCAGAACGCCATGATGTCGCGCGCCAGCTCAGGGCCGGGCGTTGCGCCGGATGCCAGGATCACGTAGGCCTTGGGAACAGCGAGCCTGATCGGGTCGGGCGACGGCACTACCGCGGCCTCCGCGACAGCCGGGTGCTCGATCAGGACGCTTTCGAGCTCGAACGGCGAGATCCTGTAGTCCGACGCCTTGAACACGTCGTCGGTGCGCCCGACGTAGGTGATGTAGCCGTCATCGTCGGAGGTGGCGACGTCGCCGGTGTGGTAAAACCCGCCGCGCATGGCGTCGGCGTCCCGCTCGGCGTCGTCGAGGTAGCCCGTCATCAGGCCGAGCGGGCGCTGGCGCAGGTCCAGGCAGATCTCTCCGTCCTTCCCCGGCACGCCCGTGACCGGGTCGACCAGGACGACCGGATAGCCGGGCAGCGGCCGGCCCATCGAGCCCGCCTTAACCGGCTGGCCGGGGGAGTTGCCGACCTGCGCGGTCGTCTCGGTCTGCCCGAAACCGTCCCGCACCGTGATCCCCCAGGCCTTGCGGACCTGCTCGATCACTTCGGGGTTCAGCGGCTCGCCTGCCGCCACGCACTCCCGCAGTGCCGCGATGTTCGCGGACGCCAGGTCTGCCTGGATGAGCATCCGCCAGACAGTCGGAGGCGCGCAGAACGTGGTGACGCCGCAGTCGCCTAGCGCGGCGAGCAGGCCGGGCGCGCTAAACCGCGACTGGTTGAGTATGAGCACCGTGGCCTGGGCGTTCCACGGCGCGAACAGGTTAGACCAGGCGTGCTTGGCCCAGCCCGGCGACGAGATGTTCAGGTGGACGTCACCCGGCCTGATGCCGATCCAGTACATCGTGGACAGGTGGCCTGCCGGGTAGCTGGCATGGGTATGGCCGACGAGCTTGGGCTTGGACGTCGTCCCCGACGTGAAGTACAGCAGCAGCGGATCGGCCGCCTTCGTCATCCCGTCCGGCGTGAAGCCGGCCGGGGCCGTCGCCGAGTCGTCGTAGGCGTGCCAGCCGTCGGCGGTCCCCGCGACTATCACGCGCGTCCAGGTGCCCGGCACGTCCGCGAACTTCGGCACCTGCGCCGCCTCGGCCACCACGTGCCGGACCTCGCCCCTGTCAATCCGGTCGGCTAGGTCGGCCGGCTGCAACAGCGTCGATGCCGGGATGACCACCGCCCCCAGTTTCACCGCCGCGAGCATGACCTCCCAGAGCGGCACCACGTTGCCGAGCATCAGCAGCATCCGGTCGCCGCGGCGCACCCCGAGGCCGCGCAGCCAGTTCGCCGCCCGGGCCGAGCGCTCCGACATCTGCCGGTAGCTCACGGACTCGTCCGCGCCGTCATCACCCACCACCCGCAACGCGGCGCGGTCCGGGTGCTCGGCGGCGGCGACGTCGAACCAGTCGAGCGCCCAGTTGAACTCGTCGAGTTCCGGCCACGCGAAACTAGCGCGCGCCGTATCGTGGTCTTCGCGGTAACGCAGCAGCAGGTCGCGAGCCGCGCGGAAGGCGGCGGTCGAAGCAGCATCGCTCATCCGTCCATGATCCCACCGGGATTTCGCGGCCGCACTGAGAGCGTTCTCAGACCAAACGTCAACAGCTCCTGCAACTGGATATGCCAGACTGACTTCCATGAGTAGCCCGGACTCCCGCAACGGACCACAGCACGCGCGCGGGGCGCGCAACGTCTCAAATGCCGTGGCCGAGCGCGAGCGCGGCCGTCGTCGCCTCAACGCGACGACGGTAACGGTGAGCTTCGCCAGCGTGGTAGCGGCAGGCGCGGTAGCAGCCGCGCTGCCCGGGTCGACACATGCCGCGGTGAACAACGCGAAGCATTCGGCTTCGGGGACGGGGAGCACGTCTAGCACGTCCGCGGGCACCGGCACGGGCACGGGCGCCGCCCGCTCCGGCACAGGGACCGCCAAGTCCGGCACGGCCGCCAAGGGTTCGCGAGCGAAAAGCTCGGGCGCGACCTCCGCGGGCTCGTCCGGCACCTCAGGGTCGTCGGGCTCTAACTCCGCTAACTCTTCAAACTCGTCCAGCTCCGGTAGCTCGTCGAATTCCGGTAGCTCGTCGAATCCGTCCAGCCCGGCAACCTTGCAGCCGCCCACCGCTGCCCCCACGCCAGTGGTCCAGAACGGCGGCGGGCAGACCACCTCCGGTGGCACGACGGGCTGGTGACCGGGGACCGGCGACCCGCATGACCGACGTCGAGGCCGGGGCTATGCCAGCGACGGGGCCGACATCGGCGCCCGCGGAGTTCGCGGCATGGCGCGCGCTTGGCATGCTCATACAGCTGGTGGTCACCGATCCAGGACGACTCGGCACGGCCAGGCGGCTGCTCGAAGCCGACCTCGCCGAGCTGGACCTGGCATGCAGCAGGTTCCGCCCGGACTCCGAGGTGGTCGCGCTGGCGAACGCCGCGCGAGAGGCGACCGGCCCGGTCACGATGACGGTCAGCCCGCTGCTCGCCGAGGCCGTCGCGGTCTCGCTGCGGGCGGCCAGCCTGACCGACGGTGACGTGGACCCAACGGTGGGGGGCGCGCTGTCCGCGCTTGGCTACGACCGTGACTTCAGTCAGGTCGCGGCGACCGGTCCCGCGCTGCACGAACTGCCCGTGCGCGTCCGGCTGATTCCCGGGTGGCGCTCCATCCGGCTCGACCTGGCCGCCAGGCGGCTGACGATTCCGGCCGGGGTACAGCTTGACCTGGGCGCGACGGTGAAAGGCTGGGCGGCCGACAGGTCCGCGGCGCGGATCGCCGAGCGGCTCGGCTGCGGGGTGCTCGTCAGCCTGGGCGGTGACACGTCGGTGGCGGGCCGGCCGCCCGAAGGCGGCTGGCGGATCCGCGTGCAGGACATGACCGCCATGCCCGACGAGCCGCCACGAGGGCCGAGCGCCGTCGTCGCGATCAGGGATGGCGGCCTGGCCACGTCGTCGACCGCCGCCCGCCGCTGGCAGCGCGGCGGAGACGTGCTGCACCACATCCTCGATCCGCGCACCGGCCTGCCCGCGGCACCGGTCTGGCGTACCGTCTCGGTCGCGGCGGCCACCTGCGCGGACGCCAATACCGCGGCGACCGCGGCGGTGATCAGGGGCCGCCAGGCGCCCGCCTGGCTCGCCAGCCTCAAGCTTCCGTCGCGCCTGGTCGAGACCGACGGCACGGTGAACTACGTAGCCGGGTGGCCACCGGACCAGCCCTAGCCGCGGACGAACCGTCCGTGGCCACGGGTGAATGGGCTATCCAGCCGCCTATATAGGGTTTGTGCAAGTGCCCATCGTCGCCGGTGCCGGCGTTGTTGCTGGTATTGGTAGCGGCCGTGTCGTGGTAGCCGTATAGGCCGGAGAGCATACGACGGCATTCGGATCCGCCCAGCGGTGGTCATTGCGAGTTGCCCGGTGGCAGGTAGCTGCGGGCCTGGCCGGGACGGCAGTGAGCCTGGATCGCGGCGTTTAGAGGTCCCGGCGGGCTTGGTTCTGTAACCGCCTGCCGGCCTGGCTTTGCGGGTCTGACTTCTCGGTCCGCCGCGCCGACATCGAGACCTACGCACGCGACCTCGAGGCCAAGGGCGGCTGAGGATCCTGCTTTCGAGGCCAAGTCAGGACCCAAGAAGAAGATATATCTTGTCGTTCACATGAAGGAGATATACGTTGCCTGTGTCGGGCAATCGCGACATGCGGGAGTCACGATGTCGGCCAGAGTTGCGCGTCCTCGTAACAGGTGGTCATTATGTCGGCCTGGGCGGAGCACATGAGGTTCCCGGTGAGCTGCATGCTGGCGGCGTGCTGTGCGGCGGCGGCTGTGGCCGGATGCGGGTCTGGCAACAGCGGCCCGGATGTACTGACTGCACCCATACGCGTCGTCGGGACCGCTGACGGGACGGTCGCGTACCGCGAACTGGGCAGCGGGCCCGCGCTGCTGCTCATCAACGGAGCGGATGCATCCATGGACGACTGGCCGCCGAGTTTCGTCGACGCCCTGGCCGCCCATCACGAAGTTGTGGTCTTCGACAACGCCGGGGTCGGCCGGACCTCTGCGGTCTCGGCGCCGGTTTCGCTGAGCGTCCCAGCCATGGCCAGCCAGACGAGCGCCCTGATCTCATCGCTTCGGCTGGGCCGCCCGGCCGTGCTCGGATGGTCAATGGGAGGCATGATCGCGCAGGCTCTGGCTGTAAATCATCCGGCCCAGGTGAGTCGGCTTATCCTTGCCGCTACCGCTGTAGGGACCGGGAAGGCAGTGCCCCTCCCGCCCTCCGCCGCCATGTTCGCCCTGAGTCCCGCGGAGGTAGTGGCCCAGATGTTTCCGACGGATCAAGCCGCCGCAGCCAGCGCCTACCTCAACGACATCCTGCAGTACCCAGGCTCCTACCAGGTATCCGCTGCCACATTTCACAGCCAGTACCTCGCAGCTGAGCGATGGCTGGCCGGAGAGGACGCGGTGGGCCATCTGGTGGGAGATATACGGGTGCCCACGCTGGTCGCCGACGGAACCCTGGATCAGGACATCAGGCCACCCAACGCACGGCTGCTGGCCAGCAGCGTGCCCGGCGCGAAGCTGCTGCTCTTTGCCGACGCCGGCCACGCCTTCTTGTTCCAGGACGCAGCGGGGTTCATCCCAGCCGTCGACACCTTTACAGGCTGAAAAACCGCACAGGCTCAGGTGGTGCATCCAACCGGGCGAGCTCCAACCAAACCCGGCGAACTCCAGCCTTCTCACAGTCGCGACGACGCACGCGCCCCTATTCGGCTTCGAGCAGCCAGTCGAGCGCGACCGCGGTCGTCCAGGACTGGTCGAGGCTGCCGAGCGGAGCGCCGGTCATCGGATGGTAGTACTCCGCGAACGTGCCGTCGCTCAACTGGTCGAGCGAGGCCGATCGCAGCCGGGACGCGACCGACACCTCGCCGTCCCTGCGCAGCGCCCAGGCGAGCAGCCAGTTGAAGAATGGCCAGACCGGGCCGCGCCAGTAGCAGTTGGGGTTGAACGCAGGTGAGCACGGACTGGTGCTCGGCGGCAGCGGCCAGCGCATGCCAGGGTGACCCGCCCAGCGCGGGCCGGTCAGGATCGAGATGAGCCGCTGCCTTATATAAGAAGGCATCGCGCCGGCGATCAGCGGTGCGAACCCGGCGATCGTCTCGGTGCGCAGCAGCGACCCTGTCCGCAGGTCGACGTCGGCGGCCAGGCCTGTCGAGTCGTCGACGTGGCAGAAGACCGCCGCCCGTGCCTGGGCGGCGTAATCGCGCAGCTCGGCGGCGTCATCGGCTTTTCGCAGTAGCCCGGCGAGCTTGGCGAGCAGGTCGCTCGCCGCGGCGAAGATCGCGGTGAACAGGACGTCGCCGACCTGGAAGCTGCCGGTCTCACGGAGCATGCCGGCGTCGTACCCGGCGCGTTTGGCCTCCTCGACCAGCCAAAGGTAGCGGTCGTACTCGCCGTCGGTCGGGCGCTGCGCGGCGTCGGACACGTGAGCCTGATCGCGGCGGACGTACGCCGGCAGGCCCGGCCCCACGATGACGTTGGCGTAGGGAGTGTCCCAGCGGGGCGAGTTGTCGGTCCCGCTCTCCCAGCCGTGGAACAAGGTCATCAGCCCAGTCGACTTGTCCGCCCGGTCGCGGGCGAGGAACCGGTGCCAGGCGAGCAGCTTCGGGTACAGGTGCGCCGCCCAGCCACGGGTGAGCTCAAGCTCGCGCCCGCCTGTCGCGGTGGCTACCGTGAGTATGCGGTCCATTGCGATCGCGTGCACGGGGGGATCGCAGATCCCGCTTGTCGCGGGGAACCCCGTCGCGTCTTCGTTGAAGCGAGCGCACTCCCATTGCGCGGGTCCTGGCCAGTAGCCGTCCGCGGCGGAGTCGAAGACGATGTGCGGCACCATGCCGTTACGCCATTGTCCGGCGAACAGCGAGTCGAGTTCCTGCCGCGCACGCGGCAGGTCGACGGTAGCCAGGCCGATCGCGTTGAACGCGGCGTCCCAGCTCCATTGGTGCGGGTAGAGGGCTGGTGCGGCCTTCGTGAACAGGCCGGCGCTGTTGTCGCGCAGTATGTAGGCCGCACGGGCGGCGAGGATTGCAGACCCAGGCATCTTCTTGTAAGGGCTATGTTTCAGGGGATTTGGTAGATGTTAACCGTGGGGCCAGTGTTGTTCTTCCGCAAACGTGTAAGACCACCGACCGCGTTACCAAACTGGAAGGTACCGTCACAGTGTCGTGTGCGCTATGCGATGGAACGTCTGGGAGAGACACCATTGGTGAAGCTAGGGGATAGCAGTCGTGGCGGTCGGTTGCCGTTGGTGCTCCAGATCCGGTTTCAGCCGGGACCCAGACCCCGGACAGCCGGTTCAGAGCCTGTTCATAGCGACTCTCTATGCTCCGCTGGACTAGATGCGCGATGCTTGAAAACGTGAGCGGAATCAACTCTTCGACCGCGCTGTGGTACGCCAGCCGCGCCACAGGCGTAGTAGCGCTGCTGCTCATGACGGCAGTGGTGCTGCTCGGCCTGATGGTGACCAGGCAGGGCCGGCTCCCCGGCCTGCCGGGGTTCGCCGTCAGCGGCCTGCACAGGAACATGTCACTGATCGCGGTCGTGTTCGTCGCCCTGCACGTGCTGACAGCCGTCGCCGACAGCTACGTGTACATCCCGCTCACCGCCGCCGTGGTCCCGCTGGCGTCCCCTTACGAGAGTCTGTGGATCGGGCTCGGCGCCGTGAGCCTGGACATCACGCTCGCCATAGTCGTGACGAGCCTGCTTCGCCGCCACCTCAGCCGCAGGCTATGGCGCGCGGTGCACCTGCTCGCATACCTCAGCTGGCCAGTCGCCTGGCTGCACAGCATCTCGTCCGACACCCGCGGCATGCTGCACGGCTGGCAGTTCCTGCTTTCCGTCGGCACCGCGCTCGTGGTCGTCGCGGCGGTCGGCTGGCGGCTGGCGGCCGCCGCGCGGGACGTGCCGCGTGCGGAGCGCGTCGGCCTGCTCATGTCCGCGGTGCATGGCCGCAACGCCATGCGTGACAAGCTGAGGGGAAGCGACCCGCTCTCCGGACGGGAGAGGACGAGCCGCCGATGACCACGGCTATGAGGGGCACTTTCGCCGAAGATACGGCTACCGACCTGCCACGGCTGCTGCCGCCGAACGGCCAGCCGGAGGACTGGCACGCGCACGCCTCCAGGCACGGGTACCTGCCGTATCGCGGGGCGCCAGGCCGCCTCATCCAGGACCTGCAGCACGCTGGCCTGACCGGCAGGGGCGGTGCGGCGTTCCCCGTGTACCGCAAGCTGGCCGCCGTACTCGACGCGGCGAACGCCAGGCGCAGGAACCCCGTCGTCATCGCGAACGGCGCGGAGAGCGAGCCCGCGAGCGACAAGGACGCGACGCTCCTGTGGCTGGCACCGCACCTAGTGCTCGACGGCCTGCAGCTTGTGGCCGAGGCCGTCGGCGCCGACGAGGCGTTCCTTTACACGCACGCCCACCGGCGCGACGACGTAGGCAGGCGGCTGCGGGAGGTCCGCGAGCAGCGCCGCGCGGCGGGCGCCGACCGCGTTCCTGTTCATATGGCGGAGGCACCGCCGCGCTTCTTGTCCGGCCAGGAGACCGCGCTGATCAACTACCTCGGCGGCGGTCCCGCCATCCCGACCTTCATGCCGCCGCGGGTGACCGAGCGCGGCCTGAACGGTGCACCGACGCTGGTGCAGAATGTCGAGACGCTAGCCCACGCGGCGCTTATCGCCCGGCGGGGCCCGCGCTGGTTCCGCCAGGTTGGCACGAGGAACGAGCCCGGCTCGATGCTGAGCACCATCCGCCGCTTCGACGGAGCCCCACGCATCGTCGAGGTCCCGCTTGGCATGCCGCTGCGTAACCTGCTCGGCCCGGTAGGCAGCGATGGCGCGGTGCTCATCGGCGGCTACCACGGCACCTGGGTCCCGGCCCTTGAGGCGGCGCGGCTGACACTCGACAACCAATCGCTGCAGGTGGTGGGCGGGCGGGTTGGCGCCGGGATCTTGATCGCCCTCCCGCCGGATCGGTGCGGGCTGGCCGAGACGGCGCGGACCGTTCGGTATCTCGCTCTCGAGTCGGCGGGCCAGTGCGGCCCTTGCCTGAACGGGCTGCCGCGAATCGCCGCCGCCCTCGTCGAACTCGCCGGCGCCCGGCCGCGCCGCGAGGCGCGTGCGGACGTCGAGCGGTGGGCCGGGGTCGTAACGGGCCGCGGCGCCTGTCACCACCCCGACGGCACGGCGCGGTTCGTGCGCAGCGCACTGTTCACGTTCGCCGCCGAACTCGACCGCCACGAACAGGGCCGGTGCAGCGCGACGAACACCAGGCCTTTCCTGCCGATCCCGAGCACCACGGCACGCACGGAAGAAGACTGGACCTAGCAATGACCGAAAGGCTGCTCGTCAATCCCATTGAGTGCGAAGGGCACGGGGCCTGCGCGGAACTGCTGCCCGAACTGATCACGCTCGACGAGTGGGGCTACCCGATCGTCGATGGCCGCCCGATCCCGCCAGCTCTTGACCGTGACGCCCGCGCCGCCGTCAGTGCCTGCCCCACGCTCGCACTACGCCTCACGAGGGTCTCCTTATCCCGCTCGCTCCCTCCTCAGTCCAGACGGCACGGGCGGCCCTGCGGCTCGCTCGGCAGGCGTGCCTACGGCGCGCGCCATCCCGCGCTCCCTAAAGGTCAAGCCTCGCAAGGTGGTTGACACTGCCATGTTGGTGTGCCTATCTTTTGATAGTAGCTTTCACTTAGTAGCGACTACCGGAAGATGGTGGCTGTCATGGAGACTCGTCCTACCGGCAGCGTGGCGGCTGCCCAGGCAGTTCCCGGCACGGCGCGTTCGCCGCGGCGGTGGTGGGCGCTGATCGCCATAGCGGCGAGCGTGCTCGTAGTCGGTCTGGATCTGACGGTGCTCAACCTTGCCCTTCCGTCGATCGCGGTCAGCCTGCACGCGTCCACCGGTGACCTGCAGTGGTTCTCCGACGCCTACAGCCTGGTGATCGCCGCGCTGATCCTTCCCGCCGGGATGCTCGGCGACCGCTACGGGCGGAAGAAGGTGCTGCTGCTTGCCCTCGTGCTCTTCGGGGTCAGCTCGGCCGCGTGCGCTTACGCCGCCTCGACCGGCGAACTGATCGCCGCACGGGCGGTGCTTGGCGTCGGCGCGTCCGCGATCTTCCCGCTGTCGCTGTCGGTCATCCCGGTGATGTTCGGCGACGAGGAGCGGCAGAAGGCGATCGCCCTGATGGCCGCCGCGACCATGCTCAGCTTCCCGATCGGGCCCATCGTCGGCGGGTATCTGCTCGACCACTTCTGGTGGGGCTCGGTGTTCCTGATCAACGTGCCGGTCGTTGTGCTCGCGGTGGGCGCGGTGGCGGTGCTGCTGCCGGAGTCCCGGTCGTCGTCACGGCCGCGAATCGACGTGGCCGGCGTGCTCGTGTCCAGCGCCGGGCTGATCGCCCTCACCTACGGTTTCATCAAGGCGGGCCAGGACGGCTGGACCGACCCGGCCGCGCTGGCGACCATCGTGGCGGGTGTCGTGCTGCTGGTGCTGTTCGTCCTCGTCGAGCGCCTTGTCACGGCGCGCGGCGCACAGCCACTTGTCGAACTGCCGCTATTCGAGTCGCCCGGCTTCCGCTGGGGGACGATCCTTGTGACGCTGGTGTCGTTCGCGATGTTCGGCCTGTTCTTCGCGATGCCGCAGTATTTTCAGGATGTCCGGGGCGCGAACGCGCTCGGCAGCGGGCTGCGGCTGCTGCCCATGGTCGCGGGCATGCTGGTCGGCATGGTCGCCGGGACCCGGCTGCAGGCGCCGCGTGGCAGCGCCGCCGGGGGGACGGCAGGCCCCAGGACGATCATCGCGGCGGGGTACCTGATCATGGCGATCGCGATGGCGCTTGGCGCCTTCACGTCGCTCGCGAGCTCGACCGGATACGCGCTGGCGTGGGTCGCCGTGGCCGGGCTCGGCACCGGGCTGGTCATGCCGGCGGCGATGAACATCTCGCTGGGCGCCCTTTCGGCGGAGCGGAGCGGGTCCGGTTCCGCGGTGATCGCGGCCATGCGCCAGGTCGGCTCTGTCATCGGGGTCGCCGTGCTCGGCACCGTGATCAGCAACGCATACAGCAGCGGGGTGGATGTCACCGGCCTGCCGCCGGCGGCCGGGGCGCTGGCGCGGTCCAGCGTGGCCGGCGGCGTGACGGTGGCGCGCACGATCGGCTCGCCGACGCTGCTCGACTCGGTGCGGACCGCGTTCATCCACGGTATGGATGTCATGCTGTGGACGTGCGGGGGCATCGCGGTAGGCTGCGCCGTGCTCGCGCTGCTGTTCCTGCCGCGGCGCCAGGCCGGAGCCGACGCGGCGGCCATTGACCCGGCTTCGATTTCGGTCTGATAGCGGGCACAATCACTACTGTGACGGAATTGATCACGCAGGCGAGCCTGCGGGAGCGGAAAAAGGCCAGGACGCGTGCTTCGATCAGGGAGCACGCCGTCCGCCTTTTCCGCGAGAAGGGGTACCAGGAGACCACGGTCGAGCAGATCGCCGCCGCTGCCGAGGTCTCGCCGTCCACGTTCTTCAGGTACTTCCCCACGAAAGAAGATGTCATCCTGCAGGACGACATGGACGCGCGGCTGCTCGAGTTGCTGGCCAGGCAGCCGGCGGACATGCCCCCGCTTGCCGCGATCCGCGCCGCGGTGCGGGAGGCGGTGAGCTCTTTCGACGAGGCGGAGATGGCCCAGTTCCGTGCGACCACGGAGCTGATGATGACCGTCCCGGAGATCCGTGCCCGCGCCATGGACGAGTTCGCCAGGACGATCGAGGTGATCGCTGAGGCGATCGGTCAGCGCGTTGGCCGGTCCCCGCAGGACATGGCCGTCCGCGTGTTCGCGGGCGCCGTGGTTGGCGTGATCATGTCGGTCTCGCTGCCATGGCGCGACCTGGCCAGCAGGAAACATAGCAAGGAGATGTTCGCGGGCATCGACGAAGCACTGGCCCTGCTGGAATCCGGCCTTCCTCTGTAGCCGCGCCAGCGGTTCGAGCCGCCACCGCGGAATGTTGAACGTTCATGTATTGTTCCCGCTGTTGGCCGCCCGGAATGCGGGTATGACAGTTCGGGCTAATCAAGAGGAGCGTCGCCATGCCAGCCGTATCGGTCGAGAATCTCCTGGTCCTGCCCCGGGTCACCGAGCCGGGCCCGCTCAGCGAGCGCCCGGTGGTCAAGGTCACCACGGCGCCGTCGGGTTATGAGGGCGAGGGGTTCCCGGTGCGGCGTGCGTTCGCCGGGGTCGACCTGAAGCAGCTTGACCCGTTCGTGCACATGGACCAGATGGGCGAGGTCGAGTATGCCCCCGGTGAGCCCAAGGGCACCCCGTGGCACCCGCACCGTGGCTTCGAGACCGTCACGTACATGATCGACGGTGTCTTCAGGCACCAGGACTCCAACGGCGGCGGCGGCCTGATCACCAACGGCGACACGCAGTGGATGACGGCAGGCGGCGGCATCTTGCACATCGAGGAGCCGCCCGAGGCGCTGGTCGCGAGCGGCGGGCTCTTTCACGGATTCCAGCTCTGGGTCAACCTCCCGGCAAGGCTGAAGATGACCCAGCCGCGCTACCAGGACATCCGGGCTGGCCAGGTCGCGCTGCTGACCTCGGCGGACGGCGGAGCGCTGCTGCGGGTCATCGCCGGGGAAATCGACGGGCATGCCGGGCCTGGGGTGACGCACACCCCGATCGCACTGGTGCACGCCACGGTCTCCCCGGGCGCCCAGGTGCGTATCCCCTGGCGCCGGGACTTTAACGCACTCGGTTACGTGCTCGCGGGCGCCGGCTCGGTCGGCGCGGAGCACCGTCCGGTCCAGACGGGCCAGCTCGCGGTGTTCGGTGCGGGCGATTCGATCACGTTCGCCGCTGACAAGAAGGCAGACGGCCCGAGCCCGTCGCTGGACATCCTGCTACTCGGCGGCGAGCCGATCCGCGAACCGGTCGCCGCGTACGGGCCGTTCGTGATGAACACGCGCGCCGAGCTGGCGCAGGCCTTCGAGGACTTCCAGGCCGGCCGCCTGGGCACGATCCCGGCCCAGCCAGCCAGCGAGACGCTCCCGCTGGACCCCCACCCCGGCCACGACGTGCTCTAATCGTGTGAATGTCCCATTCCGCCTGTAACCGGCTGAATGGGACATTCATTTGCCCCATCGAGAGGTCTTAACGAAGCCGGGTTAGCAGCGCCTCGCCGTTGGGGGTGCCCAGGCCCGTGCATGCGTCCCAGCCCGGGCCAGCGTGGTAAGCGCCGTTGTTGCCCTGGGTGATGTCATTGAACCCGGGAGCCGCGGTGCCGGGCGTGACGCCGGCGTAGATCAGCGGCTGGAGCAGTCCGAACCTCTTGCCGGTGGCCTGCGCGAGCCGGGCGATCAGTCCCGCCCAGAGCGGCGCCACCGCGCTGGTGCCGCCGATCGGCTGTGGCGCGGCGCCGTCGACCACGACCAGGTAGCCGGTCACCGGGTCGGCGTTGCCCGCCACGTCGGGTACGCCGCGGCCGGACTTGGAGGTGCCTGAGATGTCGCCCACGCCGGCGGACGCCTGCCAGGACGGCAGGCCAAACACGTCACTCACCCCGCCGCCGCCGGCGCCCTCGTTGTTCGCGAGCTCGTTCCAGACCACCTCTGAGGTGATCGTGCCCGTGCTCACGTCGCCCACTAGCTTGGTCCCGCCGCAGGCGAGCGCGTGCGGGCTCGACGCGGGGAAGTCGCAGTGCACCCCGTTCTGGCCGCTCGGGTCGTCGCTGGCGCCGTTGTCGCCTGCCGCGACGCAGACCGTCACGCCGAGCACGGCCGCGTCCGCGATGGCGGAGTCCAGCGCGGTCCTGCTCTGCGGTGACCAGGAGTCCTCGGACGCGCCCCAGCTGATCGAGACGACGACCGGCGGCGGAGTGGCGTGCAGCGCCTCGGCGATCGCGTCGACGAAGCCCTGATCGGTGTTGGGCGCGAAGTAGACGACCTGGGCGGCGTGCGGCGCCACGGCACCCGCGACCTGGATGTCCAGCTCGACCTCTCCGTCCGCCGGCTGGCCAGGGGAGTTCGAGCCGCCATCCACGCCGACCGCGGTGACCGACGGCGTGGCCAGGCCGAGTCCGCTGAAGTAGGAGTCAAGGTCACTCGCCGTGTAGCCGCCGCCAAGCTCGATGATCGCGATGGTCTGCCCGCCGCCGTCTGTGTTCGCGGGGAACTTGTACAACTCGGCGACCTGCAGGGCCGTGAGCGGCCCCGGCGCCGGGCCCGAGGCCGCCTCGGGCGCCACAGTGTGCGCCGCCGCCCGGTGCGCTGGCAGCCGACGGAACTGCGGCCGGGCCTGGGGCCGGTTGTCCAGCCCGAGCACCGCGGTTACGATCCCGCCGAGTTCGGCGGGCACTGACAGCCCGCCGGACCGGTAGCGGTGCACCACGTCTCCGCTGCCGTCCGGGTGCGAGCTGGCGACCTGCGTCAGCGTCGTCCCGAACGCCGCCGACAACTCGGCGATCGTCCCGGTCACCTTCAGCCTGCGGGAGCCGGGATGGGCCTCGATCACGCCCAGCCCGAACCGGCCAAGCACGTCGGTGGCGAGCGCCACATCGTCCGGGTTGGCGCCGTATTCCGCCCTGAGTTCGGCCGAGGTCAGCGTCTGCGGTCCCACGATCAGGGACTCCGGCACCTGGGCGCGGCGCCGCAGGATCACCGTGACCGTGACCGTGGCGTCGACGTTCAGTTCTCCCGCCGGCTGGGCGTCAGGCAGTTCCGATCGCTCGCTGCCGGGAAGCGGCACGAGTTCTGGCATGAGATTCCTCCCCGCTGAGTCCGAAGGTCTATCCGGATTCTGTCGCGTCCGCGCAGGCGCCACCGTACGTTCGGCGGCAATTATTTCTGATCCCCGTAATCGCGCGCCGGCTAGCGCACGCAGAAAGAATGCTGACGGGACAGTTTGACCCACCGCCAGCGCATTCTCATGATTGTTCTGATCTGATTTGGTTTGTAAACAGGCAGGCCGGTCAGTTGCACCAGCCAACCAGCCGGACACCTGAGACGAATTCGGGCTCGATCGAAATAACGTGGTCCATCTGACCTGCTATCCAGGGCTCTAGCAACTGCTCGTAGCGAGCGATCGCGGCCGGATCGCGCACCAGCCGGGCCATCCCGGTCGCGATCACGCTCCATCCTGTGTGCCGGACCGGGTCCAGGTCGTCGACCTCGTAGCAGACGACCGAGCCGTCGGTCGCCGTGGCCCGGGATACGATCGCCGCGCCCATGTGCGACCTGACGATGATCTTGCGGTTGTCGACCAGGTGGTTGACCGGGCGGATCGCGGGCATCGCGTGATGCGTGAACACCACCCGGCCAAGCGACGCCGCTCCAAGCAGCGTCCAGCACTCGGCTTCGGTCAGTTCGAGCGCCTGCCGCGGCCGCACGATCTGCGGCCCGGGTGCCTCATCGCCTGCCACTGATCCTCATCTTCGCCAAGGCGTTCCTCCTGGTCACGTCAGTCTCCGGGATTGACGTTCCAGGGTGGCCGCTAGCGGGGACGCATGGCCAGGGGCGAAGGTCCCGAATCCGGACGCCGCCGCACGTGGTAAGCGTGGTTAACAGGTTACGCACGATATGCGTGGTACACACGATACAAATGGAGTGACCCTCGTATACCACCCGGACTATGCCCCGATAGTAAAAGTAGTCTATTCTGCCAACGGTTGTACCTTGTGTGACGGTTTAGCCACAAGACGTCGTGTTTTCTGTCAAGATGCGGATGGTAGCCAGCCTCGGCCGTTCGCGTGGCTGTCACGCGTGCGCAGGACGAAGCTGGACGAAAGGGCAGCCGTGCGCACCTTCAGGGCACAACGCGCTACCTTTCGCGACGTCTTCGCGGTCGGCGAGTTCCGCGCACTGTGGGCCTCCCAGGTCCTGTCGGTAGCGGGCGACCGCCTTGCCCTGGTGGCGGTCACGCTCCTTATTTATGACCGCACCCACTCGCCCCTGCTGGCCGCGGTCGCCTACGCGGCCGGTTATGTGCCCTACGTGGCAGGCGCGCTGTTCCTGTCCGGGATGGCCGACCGCTTGCCACGGCGCGAGGTGATGGTCGGCTGCGACGTGATCAGGGCGGCCCTGGTGGCCATGATGCTCGTCCCGCGAATGCCCCTCGACGCGCTTATCGCCTTGCTGTACATAACAACGGCCATCCAGCCGCCGTTCGACGCCGCCAGATCCGCGATCATGCGGGACGTGCTCCCCGGCGAGCGGTACGCGCTGGGTGCGGCGGCGATGCAGACGACTTTCCGCCTGGCGACCGTGGCCGGGGCCGTCACCGGCGGTCTCACGGTGGCCTTCGTCGGGGTGCGACCCGCCTTGGGCGGCGACGCCGCGACGTTCGTGCTCTCCGCCTTGTTCATCCGGCTGGGCATACGTGCCCGCGCTGCCGCGGCGGAGTCAAGCCCGAACGCACTCTGCCAGCTGGCCGGCGGCGTCCGTCTCGTGTTCGGGGACAAGGCACTGCGAACCTTGGTCATGCTGGGCTGGCTGGCGGCCATGTACGCGATCCCGGTGGGAATCGCCGCACCGTACGCGCGATCACTGGGCGGCGGACCTGCCGCCGCTGGCCTGCTCATGGCGTCAGCGCAGGCCGGGGCGGTGCTCGCCACGCCGCTTTTCACGAAGAAGATCGGGCCGCTGACGCGACTGCGCTGGATGGGGCCGATGGCCGTATGCGCCTGCGCGATGCTCGTCCTGACAGCGTTCCACCCGGGTCTTGCCGTCTCGATGATCGTCTTCGCGCTCTCAGGCACGTTCGGCATCTATCAGATCGCGGCGAACACCGCCTTTGTCGAGCGGTTGCCGAACGAGCGTCGGGCTCAGGCTTTCGGGCTAGCCAACGCGGGCCTGGTAGTTGGCCAGGGGCTCGCCTTCACGGCGGCTGGCGCGGCCGTCGAGGTGCTGCCCCCCTCGACGGTCATCGCTCTGGGCGGGGGACTAGGTGCTCTCATGGCCTGCGGTCTGGCGCTCCGGTGGCGGCATATGTCGCCTGTCGTCGGCCGCCACTCTGCGAGGCACCTGCGGGGGCAGGCCCCGCAAGCCCCGCTGACCGGGCAAGCACCCGTCCATGCGGTTCGTTCTCGGTAGAAATCGGTAGGAATTCGGTAGATTTGATCGGATTCGGTCGGGGTTACGGCTAGTCTTCTAGTCAGGTCCACGTGTCGCGCATGATGGCTCTACTCTCTGTGTGAGATGGGTTCCGGGGGCGAAACATTGACACCTAGAACCAAACGTTTTCGAACATGGCGCTTCCTCCTCGCCTGTACCAGTGGTCGCTTTAGACCCAGCGACCACCCTGCTGCCTTTTGGCGTGAATTTGCCTCCGCGCCATAGCTTGATAAGCACCATTTAGCTCCTCCTTGTCACGAGATGTAGGCGAATCTCACGCCAATAGTTACCTCGACCGGCATAGATGGGTTATGGTAGCTATACGCAGCTAGTCATTTACGGTGAGCTGCTACTAGAGCGCAGGCTCTGGTGTCACAAACGGAACGGTGGATGATGCTAGCCTCGTCCCTCACCAGTCGCCTCACGTCGGGCGTTGCTGCGAGGCAGTGGCACTGGTGGCGTCTTCCGCCGGTGTTGCGCTGGTATGTCGCCACCCCGCCGACGATCGCCGTTGCTGTGATATGCCTGCTGGCATACCGGACCGAATGGCGAGTGACCGACCTGACGAAGTTTCTCCTGCTGTTGTGCTGCGGGATGATCTCGGTCGCGTCCACGCCGCGGATCTTGTACTCAACTAGCGGCGTGACCAGGGATTTCAGCGCGATATGGGTGATACCCGCCGCGGTCTTGCTGCCGCCCGTATACGCGGCGCTGATCCCATTTCCGCTTTTCGCTGTCATGCGCTGGTGGGTGCATCGGGGCGTCCTGCACCGGACGGTATACACCGCCTCGTCCATCAGCATCATGTACGTCGTAGCCTCGTTCGCATTTCGCTCGTTCCCGGCGTCTTTCGCCGGTCCCGCCGTCGGGCATGGATTGCACGCCCTTACCTGGGCAGTCGCCGTCGCGGCGACCGGCCTCATCGGCGGCAGGGGCCAGAACCTCATGATCTTCGGCGCGGTCAAGCTCTCTGATCCGTCGGTCCGATTCCGGAAATCCGAATTGAGCCCCCAGGCGCTGCAGGGCATGTTCGCCGAGCTTGACCTCGGCGTATTGATCACCCTCGCTGTCGCGCTCACGCCCGCGCTGGTGATTCTCGCCCTGCCGACCGTGCTGCTCGTCCGGAGGTTCCTCGTCTATCCCGTGCTCATCGCCCAGTCGCGCATTGACGCCAAGACCGGCCTGCTTAACGTGTCCGCGTGGGAACGGGAGGCGGCGGTTGAGCTGGCCAGAGCGATCAGAACGCGAAGTCCGCTGGCGATGGCACTGCTCGACATTGACCATTTCAAGTCCGTTAACGACACGTACGGGCACCTCGTGGGCGACAAGGTCCTGCGGGCTATGGCCGACGCGCTCACCGCGCAGTTGCGCACCTATGACAAGTCCGGGCGGTTCGGCGGTGAGGAGTTCGTCATCCTGCTTCCGCAGACCGCCGAGGACGACGCGCGCCACATCGCGGAACGGCTCCGCACCCACGTCGCTAACATGGCCATTCCCATCGACGACAGCGACGGCGCGCAGTGCGTCCACCTGACGATCTCACTCGGCGTGTCGAGCATGGAGGGGACGGACTGCGGCCTGACGGACCTGCTGGCCGCCGCCGACGCCGCGCTCTACTACGCCAAGCAGAACGGGCGCAACATGACGCACGTGTTCCCCGCGGTTCCCGCACTCAACGGGAATGGGCAGGTAGTGGATCGCCGCGACACGGTCGCGGGGCTGCGTCAGGCGGACCCAGCAGGCGCTGCGTTATGCCTGCCCGGGTCACTCTGAGTGCCCATTAAGACACGCCTTGAATGTGAAGTTCTAGTAAAGCCGGTAGCCTGACGCGCATGGGATGTTATTGCGACCTACTTGCAATAACAAACCTGTGCCACGTAGCGTTGACTCGTGGACCGGGCCCGACTGCGCAGCATCAGGAGTGCACTCACACCTCGCGAATGGGCGCACGCCGGCGCCATGTCCGCGGTCGTCATCCTCTTGCACGTCGTCGGCTGGGTCACCCTGCTCGCCGTTGTCGTCCCCGGCCGTTACAGCATCGGGACGCAGACCTTCGGCGTCGGGATCGGGGTGACCGCGTACACGCTCGGCGCGCGGCATGCGTTCGACGCGGACCACATCAGCGCCATCGACAACACAACGCGCAAGCTGATGGCGGACGGCAAGCGCCCGCTCAGCGTCGGGTTCTTCTTCTCACTCGGCCATTCGACCGTGGTGTTCATCCTGTCGCTGCTGCTGGCCCTCGGCATCCGGGCCCTCGCGGGTCCTGTGCGCAACGGTTCGTCCAGCCTGCACCAGGTCACCACGGTCATTGGCACCGGCGTGTCCGGCGTGTTCCTCTACCTGATCGCTGCGATCAACCTCGTCGTGCTGGCCGGCATCCTGCGGGTCTTCCGCGATATGCGCAGGGGGCGTTACAACGAGAAGACCCTTGAGGCTCATCTGAACGAGCGCGGCTTTCTCAACAGGGTCTTCGGCAAGCTGATGCGGTCGATACGCCGTCCGGGGCAGATGTACGGGGTCGGCCTGCTGTTCGGCCTTGGCTTCGACACGGCGACCGAGGTCGCCTTCCTGGTACTCGCCGGCACGGGCGCGGCGAGCGGCCTGCCGTGGTACGCGATCTTGTGCCTGCCGGTGCTGTTCGCGGCCGGAATGAGCCTGCTCGACACGATCGACGGCTCGTTCATGAACTTCGCCTACGAGTGGGCCTTCGCCAACCCTGTGCGCAAGGTCTACTACAACATCACGATCACCGGCCTGTCCGTGCTGGTGGCCTTGCTGATCGGGACGGTGGAACTCGCCGGGCTGCTCGGCCAGGAGTTCAGCCTCGGTGGGCCGTTCTGGACCTGGGTTGAGGGTCTGAACATCAACACGCTCGGGTTCTTCATCGTCGGCCTGTTCGCCGCGACCTGGGCTGTCGCCGTGTTCGCCTGGCGCGCCTTCCGCATCGAGCAGCGGTTCCGCGGCCCGGCCCAAATTCCCGAAGCGGCGGAGTAACGCCACCGCCGCGTGCGGCGTTTCGCATTCAGCACACCACGCGAGATCGCGTCGGGTGCCATCTTGGGCCGGCCGCCGCCGCTCCCCGCCCCAAAAGTGGCGGTCGGCCCCGCTCTGTTTTCCTCGCTCGCCTCCGGGTCGCCTTAGCGCGCCGTCTTCCCTCGTCGCTCAGTCGCTGCGCTCCCTCGCTCCTCAGTCCAGACGGCACGGCGGCCCTTTGGCTCGCGAGGGGCCGCGAGGGCCTAAGTCCGACCCAGGCGGCATAGGGAGCAAGATTCCTGCCCGATATCGGGCAGGAATCTTGCTCTAAAGCTCCTGGCGCTGCCAAACTGATGACCGTCATGAACGAGACGATGTACCCGCCGGACCTGGTCCGCCACATCGCGGCCACCACCGGGCTGCCCGAAGCGACCGCCACGCGGGTAGTGGCGGACGTTGCCGCGTACTACGCCGAGACCGTCGAGGACTACGTGCGCAGGCGGCACGAGGAGCTCAAGCGCAAGCAGCGGAAGAACGACGAGATCTGGCTGCAGATCGCCGCCGAGCTCGGTAGCCGCAGGTTCGCCATCCGGGAACTGTCCGGACGCCAGCTGCGGCGCATCGTCTACCCAGACCACCCAAGCCGACCCGGCCAGGGGAGCGGCCGCCATCGGCCAGACGAGCAAGGGAGAACGTGACGTGTGCGGCATCGTTGGGTACGTGGGCAAGCGAGACGCGACACCAGTCCTGGTAGAGGGGTTGCACCGACTGGAGTACCGCGGTTACGACTCGGCTGGCCTCGCCGTACTGCACCGCGGCCGCCTGCAGGTGACCAAGACCGCCGGCCGGGTGCAGGATCTGCGCGACAAGCTGCGGAACAACACGAAGGCGACGCTGGGCATCGGCCACACCCGCTGGGCGACGCACGGCGAGCCGAACGAGGTCAACGCCCACCCGCACACCGACACCGCGGGCCGGATCGCCGTCGTGCACAACGGCATCATCGAGAACGCCGAACAGTTGCGCGCGCAGCTCCAGGCGGGCGGCGTCAGGCTCGTCTCCGACACCGACACCGAGGCGCTCGCCCACATGATCGCGGCTGAGCTAGCCGCCGCGGAGGCCGGCGCCGGCGGCGCGGAGGGCAACCTCGAAGACGCCGTGATCCGCACGCTCCGCCGTGTTGAGGGCGCCTATGGCCTGGTAGTCCTCGACGTCAAGAACCCCGATCAGCTTGTCGTCGCGCGCAACGGCAGCCCGATCGTGCTTGGCCTGGGCGAGAACGAGATGTTCGTCGCCTCTGACGTGGCGGCCCTGGTCCGCTACACCCGTCAGGTGATCTACCTGGAGGATGGCGAGGTCGCGACGATCCGCGCGACCGACTACCACACGACAACGCTGGCGGGCGGCGGCGACGCGAACAAGGCGAAGACCCCGATGACCGTCGACGCCGACGCGGACGACTACGAACTCGGCCCGTACCAGGACTACATGCGCAAGGAGATCCACGAGCAGCCGGACGCGATGCGCCGGGCGCTGCTTGGCCGGCTGGACGACAGGTTCGCCACCGCCAGGCTCGGCGGCATCAACCTTGACGCGCGGGAGCTGAGAGGAATCCGCCAAGTCAAGTTCCTCGGCTGCGGCTCCGCCTACTACGCCGGCCAGATGGGCGCCATGGTCATCGAGGAACTCGCCCGCATACCGGCCGGCGCCGAGCCGGCCAGCGAGTTCCGCTACCGTTCCCCGGTGGTCGACCCGGACACGCTGTATGTGGCCGTGAGCCAGTCGGGCGAGACGATCGACACGCTGATGGCGGTGCAGGAACTCAAGCGCAAGGGCGGCCAGGTGATGGGCGCGGTCAACGTGGTCGGCAGCGCCATCGGCCGCGAGTGCGGGCGCGGCATCTTCTTGCACGCCGGCCCCGAGGTCGCGGTTGCCTCGACCAAGGCGCTGACGAACATGGCCGTCACGTTCGTCCTGCTCGGCCTGCTCCTCGGCCGCGTCCGCGACCTTTCCGCCGCCAGTGGACAGCGCGTCGTCAACGGCCTGCGCAACCTTCCCGAGCAGGTCAACCGCATCCTGGCCGCCGAGGAGGACATCGCGACGATCGCGTACCGGTTCGCCGGGGCCGAGCACATGTTCTTCATCGGGCGGGTGCGCGGCTGGCCGGTGGCACGGGAGGGCGCGCAGAAGCTCAAGGAGATCTCCTACGTGCACGCGGAGGCCTACCAGGCGGGCGAACTCAAGCACGGCCCGCTCGCGCTAATCCAGGGCGACATGCCGAGCGTGGTGATCGTCCCGAGCGACGACCTCGTGGCCAAGAACATGTCGACGATCGAGCAGATCAAGGCGCGCGGCGGCCCGGTCATCGCGGTGACGAGCGCGGACATCCCCGATGGCGTTGCCGACGCGGTGATCCGCGTGCCGCGCGCGGAGCCGGAGCTCGAGCCGATCTTGCTGAACGTGCCGCTGCAGATCCTCGCCTACCACGCCGCCACCAAGCTAGGCCGCGACATCGACAAGCCGCGCAACCTCGCCAAGAGCGTCACAGTCGAATAACCAGCGAGCCGAGGAGCCGGCGGCCCCTACCGGGGGAGCATCAGGGCCGCTGCCTCGGCGAGCACCTCAAGGGGCGACTCTTCCATCGTGGGCCGCACCTCTGTTGTGGCGATCGCCGTCGCGGCCAGCGCTTCCATGACCGCCTCGGGCACCGTCTGCTCGCACCAGACGACCTTGCCCACGTGCGTCCTGCGCGCGCCCCAGCGCGTGGCGAGCTGGGACACGACGTGCAGCCCGCGCCCGTTCTCGGCGTCCCTGTCCACCTGCAGCACGCGCGGCAGCGCGGGCGATGAATCGTGCACCTCGCACACGAGACTGTCGATCTCGAGCACCAGCCGGAGCAGGATGTCGCCATTGGCGTACTTGATCGCGTTGGTGACGAGCTCGGAGACGAGCAGTTCGGTGACCGGCACGAGGTCTTCAAGGCCCCAGCGCATCAGCGGTTCGCGGATCATGACGCGCGCCTGCCGCACGGACGGGAACTCGGGTACCAGCGTCCAGCAGATCCGATGGTCCTCGGGGATGCGCCTGAGCCTGGCGATGAGCACGGCGATGTCGTCCCGCTGCGCGTCGGAGTACACGCCGTCGAGCGAGGTCTTGCACAGGTCTTCAAGCGGCGCCGTCGGCGATCCAGGGCCGAACGCGTTCTGCAGTCGCTCGAGCCCGTCGGTGATGTCCCTGTCCTTGCTCTCGACGAGCCCGTCGGTATACAGCACGAACAGGCTGCCGTCCTCGACGGTGAACCGCTGGGTTTCGACCAGCCCGTCGCCGACGCCGAGCGGCGGCGACGGCGTGACCGTGAGCAGTTCGCTGCGGCCGTCGGGGTGCACGACCAGCGGCGGCAGGTGTCCAGCCACCGCGAGCTCGCATTCACCGGTAACCGCGTCATACACCGCGTACGCGCAGGTAGCGAAGTGCGGTTCGCGTTCGCCGAGGGACTGCATCAGCTCGTCGAGCTGCTGCAGGGACTCGGCGGGCGGCAGTTCGAGCATCGCCAGGGTCTGGATAGCGGTGCGCAGGCGCCCCATGGTGACCGCGGCGCGCACGCCGTGCCCCGCGACGTCCCCGACCACGAGCGCCACCCGCGCGCCGGGCAGTTTGATCGACTCATACCAGTCGCCGCCCACCTCGACGAGCTTGCTGCCGGGAAGGTAGCGGTGCTTAACCTCGACGGAGGACGGGGCGGTCAGCCCGGTCGGCAGCATGGAGCGCTGCAGCGTCAAGGCGGTGGCGTGCTCGCGGTTATAACGCCTGGCGTTGTCGAAGAAGACGGCGGCACGGGAGGCGAACTCCATGCCCATCTCCATGTCGTAGGCGTCGAACCGCCTGGTGCCGGGCTGCCTGATGCAGCAGAAGAAGCCGAGCGTGGTGCCCTTCGCGACCAGCGGTAGCACCAGCATTGACACGTCGGCCATCAGGTTGCGAACCGGCTTGCGCCGCCATGCGTTGGCGAGCTTGCGCGCCATGTCCGGCGTGAACGCGTGCTCAAGGACGGGCTTGCCCGATTCGATGCAGCGCACGTAGGGAGAGGCGGGCGGGTAGCGCAGGATCTCACCGGTCGGGAACGCGGCCTGCCAGGCCGGGTCCGCCTGGTCGTGCGCGACCGCGAGGCGCCGCAGCGGGTTGTTACCGTCGGGGCCGTGCGCCGGGAACTCGTTGTCGCCGACGAGGCTTTCGAGCACGAGCAGGTCCCCCGCGGTGCAGAAGGCGGGCACCATCTTGGACATCAGCTTCTCGGCCAGGTCGCTGAAGTCGAGCGTGTCGTCGATGCCGGTGAACGTGTCTCGCAGCAGCATGTCGCGCATGAGCGCCGGGTCCACGAATCGCTCGGAGCTCGGCACCGGGATCTGCAGGATCACGAACGCGGCGACACCGCTGCCGTTGGTCTGCATGGGCTTGACGGTCACGACGGCCTCGGCGGTCCCACCGTCGGCGAGCGCGACGGTCAAGACAGCGTTCCCCTCCCGGTCACCGCGCACGGCATCGAGCAAGGCCGCGAATGGCTCCCTGTCCCTTTCTCCCAACCGTGCCACGGCCGCCGCGCCGGGCTCGCCGTGCGCTTGCGAGGTGATGTCGTTTAGGTGAACCCCGAGCAGGTCGTCTGAGGAGCGTGCGAGAATCTTAGAAGCCGCGCGGTCGTGCTGGACGATCTTGCCGGTGCGGTCGATGCCGAGGAAGAGGGTACGCACCGACGAACTCACGTTGACGCTCACGTTGACGTTCACCGGCGGCGCCTTTCGGCTCATCCGTCTGCCGGTTGCCACGGGCGACTCCTGAAGTTGCGTGCACGGTGCGCTCTTGCCAATTATGAGCCAACGAGCGCCAGTTCAAAGAGGAGTTCCGATTCTTCCCGATTATTACTTTTAGCGAGCAATGGCCGGGTTTACAAGTATCTGCTGTGTTACATGGTGCTAGCAACTACTAGCGCGCTGCGGATCTAGCTAGGTCAGGTGAGCCTCGCTACCGCGAGGGCGGCGGCGAGGAGCGCGATGGCCCAAGAGGCGGCACGCAGGGCCTTTTCGAGCGGGTCCAGCAGCAGCCGCGTGGTGATCGGGACGGTCCGGCCGTCGGCGAACGTGATCGTTCCCTCGGTCGTGACGACCCTGCGGCGGATCGTCCGGGCCGGCGCGGACAGCCGCCGCTGGGCGGCGGACAGCGCCAGCGCCCCGGCCGCCGCGATCACCGCCGCGGCGGAGAGCGTCCCCGTCTGCGCGGCGTAGCCGGTCAGCGCGGGGAACGCGCCCCAGGCGGCGGCGAAGCCCAGGTCTGTGTGCACGATGCCGCCAAACAGTTCGGCGTTGTACGCCACCACAAGCACCGGCCCGGCCACCATGAACGGCAGCAGGACCCAGCTCCCCGGCCAGCCGACCACGTCGACGCCGGCAGCGCCGAGCGCGAGCGCCCCGGCAAGCCCGGCCACGGTGGCGCCGACGAGCAGCGAAGCGGGGATCGATGTGCGCAGCGGGCGGCCGTGCAGTTCGTCGAGCGCGTGCGCCGCCACGCCGACCGCGAGGAAGAACGCGAGCACCGACGCTAGCAGCCTGCTCACGTACACGTGCGGCGCGAGGCAGGCACCGATCACCACGTAGGACAGGTGCCAGGCCGTGTACGGCGGGTGCAGCAGCGTCCACCAGTCCCGCCACGCCCCGGGCCGCGCCGCGTAAAACGCGGGTTTAGCTGTATTGGCCGGGCCGGCGTCGTCAGTCACTGGCCCGGGTTCCCCACATGACCAGGCCGCCGCCCAGGCTCATCCGTCTCGCGCCTACTTCAGCGAACCCTGCCTTCTCCCAGGCCCGCACGGTCCAGTCGACGGGGTATCGCCTGTAGTGCCCCGAGATGTTGGGGCCGAGGAACCGGCCGACCCGCCACCAGGCGGGCCCGCCGGTCACCAGCCCGCCGACAGGTAGCAGCACCCGGGTGTAGGCAAGCCACGCCGGATGCCAGACCGGGCCGTCCGGCACGCAGAACTCCAGGCTGGCCATCACGCCGCCGGGCTTGACCACCCGCGCGAGCTCGGTCAGCGTCGCCTGCGGGTCGGCGACGTACCTGAGCAGGTAGCTGAACGCGAGCGCGTCGAACGCCCGGTCCGGGAAAGGCAGCCGCTCGGCCTGCCCGGCGACGAGCCGGATCCGCCCGGCGACCGCTGACGCCGACACGTTCGCGGCCCCCTGCCGCAGCATCTGCTCGGTGAGGTCCACTCCGACCACGGTTCCCCCCGTGTGCTTGGCAAGCTCGATCGCCACCCCCGCTGTCCCCGACGCCACATCCAGGATCAACGGCGCCCGCACTTCGCTCGCGGCGCCGCCTTCGCCCTTCGCGCCTGCCGCCGGGGCACCGTCAGCGCTGCCCTGACCGTGAGTCTTCCCTTTCGCTCCGTTCGCCAGCCCTCGCGCGATCGCGCTGACCGCGGCCAGACGCCACGCCTCGTTCTGATGAAAGGAAAGAATTTCGGCGAGCCTGTCGTACCGAGCGGGCAGCGGTGCGAACAAGCTCCGCGCGAATCGGCTGGCATCCGGCATGGCAGCTCCCCTGGTGTCCGGTTTCCACCGTATGTCTACCCAGTCGCAAGCGCGGCACGGATTTTGGCCGCGTAATCTTCGGCTGGGTGGGCGGCGTCGTATGGCTGTCGCGGGCCGAGCCAGAACCTCAGTCCATCCTTGGGGTTCCGCGGAATCACATGCAAGTGCAGGTGCGGGACGGATTGGCTCACCACGTTGTTGACCAAGATCATCGTGCCCGCCGCGCCGAGCCCGTCCTCGACCGCCCGCTCCAGGCGCTGCGTAGTGATGAGGAATTCCGCGGCCAGGTCGGCGGGCAGGTCGGAAAGCAGCCGCAGGTGCGTCTTGGGCACGAGCAGGGTATGCCCGCGGAACAGCGGCCGGTGGTCGAGGAATGCGAGCAGCCGCTCGGTCTCGAGGATCCTGAACGCGTCCTTGTCGCCGCGGACGATCGCGCAGAACACGCAGTTCGTTTCGGCGGCACCCGATTCGGAACCCGGCATGAGGCCGCAGTGTAGCGGTCCGGCTACCGTGGAGCGGCGGAGTGTGGCGCGAAGGAGGCACTGATGCGGGCATGGCATGTCGAGGCGCCAGGGCCTGTCGGCGAAGGGCGCCCGCTGGTGCCGCGGGAGACGCCGGTGCCGGCCCCCGGTCCGGGCGAACTGCTGCTGCGGGTGCTCGCCTGCGGGGTATGCCGTACCGACCTGCACGTCACCGAGGGCGACCTGCCGGTGCGCCGGGCCGGCGTGACGCCGGGGCATGAGGTTGTAGGCCAGGTCGCCGCGGTCGGTCCGGGAGACGTTTCGGGGTTCGCCGAAGGGGACAGGGCCGGGGCGGCGTGGCTGCGGTCCACCGACGGCAGGTGCCGGTACTGCCGGCGCGGCGACGAGAACCTCTGCCCGTTCTCCACCTACACCGGATGGGACGCCGACGGCGGCTACGCCGAGTACATGACCGTGCCGGCCGCCTATGCCCACCGCCTGCCCGCCGGCTACTCCGACAACGAACTGGCCCCGCTGCTGTGCGCTGGCATCATCGGCTACCGGGCACTCAAGCGCGCGTCCCTGCCGCCCGGCGGACGGCTGGGCCTGTACGGCTTCGGCGGCAGTGCGCACCTGGCGGCGCAGGTCGCACTCGCCCAGGGTGCGACGGTGCACGTGATGACCCGCGGCGCCCGCGCTCAGGACCTGGCGCGCTCGCTTGGCGCTTCCTTCGTGGGCGGGCCGGCCGACATGCCGCCAGAGCCGCTCGACGCGGCGATCCTCTTCGCGCCGGTCGGCGAACTGGTGCCGCCCGCGCTCGCCGCGCTCGACCGCGGTGGCACGCTGGCGATCGCGGGCATCTACCTGACCGACATTCCGGCCCTGTCGTACGAACGGCATTTGTTCCAGGAGCGTCAGGTGCGCAGCGTTACCTCGAATACGAGGGAGGACGCGCATGAGTTTCTCGCGTTCGCCGGGTCGCACCGGCTGTCGGTCACCACGCATCCGTACGGGCTGGACTTCGCCGACCGCGCGCTGGCGGACCTCAAGGCGGGCCG
>Ga0126381_100000239_pt1 | contig 62388 bp, 77 predicted proteins | sample PanSoiMetPlot_28_FD_96465 | JGI IMG/M metagenome (GOLD analysis project Ga0126381, IMG submission 96465) | Tropical forest soil microbial communities from Panama - MetaG Plot_28 | ecosystem: Environmental > Terrestrial > Soil > Tropical forest > Bulk soil | place: Panama | collected 2016-02-17 | reverse complement strand
CTCCGGGTGGCAGCTGTCGACCGCGTCGCTCGCCACCACGGCAGCGCACCAGCTGCGCATCGTCCAGCTCTACCAGCAGCCGGGGAACGCGGTCGGCGGCTACGGCGACTGGTTGGTGCGTATCAACCAGGGCATCCACCCGTGGACCGCGGCACTGGGCGTATAGGGGAGAGCGACAATGGCCGTTATCACTACTGGTTCGCATCCCAAGGCGCTGTGGCCGGGGATCAAGGCGTTCTGGGGCCGGTCCTACGACGAGCATCCGGTCGAGTATCTGGACCTGTTCGACCGGCAGACCTCGGACAAGGCGTACGAAGAGGAGGTCGAGATCACCGGATTCGGTTTGGCTCCGGTGAAGCCGCAGGGCTCGTCGATCTTCTACGACATCGAGGTGCAGGGCCCGGTCAGCCGGTTCACCCACGTGGCCTATGCGCTGGGCTACATCGTGACTTACGAAGAGCTGCGCGACGATCTCTACGAGGTGGTCTCCAAGCGGCGCGCGGCGCAGCTGGCATTTTCAATGCGGCAGACCAAGGAGAACGTGCTGGCGGGGCTCTATAACCTCGCGTTCAGCGGTTCATCGCTCGGCGCCGACGGTCAGTCGCTGATCAGCAACGCGCATCCGACGCTGTCGGGCACCCAGAGCAATCTCGGGGTCGCCGCCGACATCAGCGAGGTGGCGATCGAGGATCTGGTGATCCAGGTCATGCAGATGCAGAACAACCGCGGCATGCGGATTTCCGGCCTGCCGATGTCGCTGCATGTGCCGCCGCAGCTGTGGTTCGAGGCCAACCGGATTTACAATTCGGTGCTGCAGAACGACACCGCGAACAACGCGATCAACGTGCTGCGCGCGGTGGGGACTTTCCCGCGCGGCATCAAGGTGAACCACTACTTCACCAGCGCCACCGCTTACTTCATCCGCACCAACATCCCGAACGGGCTGACGTATTTCGAGCGCGACGGGATCGCCTTCGACCAGGACAACGACTTCGACACCAAGAATGCGAAGGCGGCGTGCTACGAGCGCTACAGCGGGTTCTGGGCCGACTGGCGGGCGATCTACGGAAATCAGGGAGTTTGACATGGCGAGGAAGCCGCCGCCCTTCACCAAGAAAGGTGACAAGGGCGGCAAGGGAAAGGGCGGCAAGAAGGGCGGTTGATGCGCTTCTTCCAGCAGATCGCCAGCGGAATCGATCCACTGCCGCTGCTGCACCAGCTGCAGACGCAGCCCGAGCTGTGGAACGCCAACCGGCTGCGCACTGAACGGCAGGGCTCGCCGCATGCCCAGGCCGACGACATCCTGCTGCGGTTCAACAGCTACGATCCCGGCATCGATGACTTCCACGACACGGTGTTCAACAGCCTCGACTGCGTGAACTACCCGGCCGCGGCCCAGCTGTCGCACGCTATTCCGATCATCTTCGGCCTGATGGCGCGGGTGCACGGCGAGCGCCTGGGGAGGGTGGTGATCACCCGCCTGCCGCCCGGTGGCGCGATCACCGCACACGCCGACGAGGGGGCGCCGGCTGCCTACTATGAGCGCTACCAGCTGTCGCTGCAGGCGCAGGACGGCGTGGTATTCTATGCCGGCGACGAGCGGGTGCAGATGGAGCCGGGTTCGATCTGGTGGTTCGACAACCGCGCGGTGCACGGGGTCAACAACCACAGCCAGGAAGACCGCATCGCCATGGTGATCGACATCCGAACCTTCAGAGTGTGCGGAGGAACCGATGGCTAAGCCTACCAATTTCCCGAACGGCATCGCCTCGATGGGCAACTTCATCTTCGGGCCGAAGATCAGCAAGGTGACGCTGTCGCCGGCCCAGGTCGCGGCGAACACCACGGCCGAGCAGATCTTCCCGGTGACCGGCGTGCTGGCCACCGACTACGTGGCGCAGATCAACAAGCCGACGGCGCAGGCCGGGCTCGGCATCGTCGGCGCCCGGGTGTCGAGCGCTGGCAATATCGGCATCACCTTCTTGAACGCGACGGCGACGCCGATCACGCCGACCGCGTCGCAGCAATACATCATCGTGACGATGGCTACGCAGTAGGCGCGCCGCATGACCACCGAATCGATCCGCAACCGCCGCACCAAGGCGCAGCACAAGCTGCAGCCTGAGCCCGCGTCGGTACCGGAGGGCGGCGGCTTGGCGCCGACGTGGTTCCCGAACGGGGTCGGTGGTCCGTTCTACAGCTACGATACCGGCGAGAGGGTGGAGTACCTGACCGACGCGCCGACTGACGGCGCGACGTATGGTCGCCACAACGCGTCCTGGGTTCAGATCTCATCTTCGACCGGGTCGGTCACTGCGACCACTGTCACCATCAACAACCCGACCGGGCCGGCCCTGTATATTGCAGCGACCTCGGGCGACTGGCCGTCGATCATCACCGAGAGCGGTCCCCTCAGCAATCAGGCGGGTTACTGGGAGGGGCGCAAGCAAGGTAAGACACGCTGGTCGCAGGAGTTCGGCGGCACCGACGCCGAGAACGGCGGCAATAGCGGAACTAATTTCCTGGTAAGGCCGTGGAACGATGACGGGTCGCCACAGCAGAACGGGCTATACCTGTCGCGGGTCGGCGGGTTGCAGTGGCAACCCGTTGCAGTGGCAGCAGGTGTAACGCCGGATTACATTGCATTGACTGGCGCGGCGGCGGACGCGTCATCTGCCAGCATTGCCGGCGCCAGTGTTTACATCAATGCCGGCAGCGGCCCAAACGCCGGCAGGTTACAATTCGTCGCCGGTAACGCCAGCGGAGCAAGTAACAAGGGAGGCGACGTAGTCCTGAACGCCGGCAACGGTAACGGGACCGGCGGCGGCGGCGGCAACGTCACGCTCACGGCCGGAACCGGTGCAGGCACTCGCGGCGTCGTCAATTTCAACAATGCTTCGGGCGGGCAGATATTTCAGGTTAGTACGCCTGTCGCACTGACAAGCCCGATACAGCTGCAACAGAGCGGAACCGGCGGGTTCCAGTTCACCAATGCGACAGGCACACCAAACGCGCTGATTGTCACACCGGGCGCGAACGCCACGACGGCGGCGGTGCTGTCGGCGAGCGTGCCGGGATATGGCGTTGCCATTGCCGGATCGAACGGCGGCACGCAGCCACTGGCCGGGCAGGTTGGCGAGCACCTGTTCAGCTATACCAACACCGGCTCTGCTACCAACCTCACGACGGGCGTCATCGCCAATTGCGGGCTGATCAACTTAACCGCTGGCGACTGGGATGTGCAGGGCTGCTTCTTCATTGGCGGGACGGCGACATCGATCTCCGGGGTCAGGGGGTGGATACATACCGTGTCGGCGACCGATCCTGGCACGCCCAATAATGGCGCTTATGTCGTGGGGCCGGCCTCTGTTGTGAGCGGACAGAACTTTCCGATGGGGCAGTATCGGACCGTGATTGGCTCTACGACCTCGCACTACATGTCGGTGATAGCGACGTTCTCGGGCGGGACGTGCACCGCGTATGGCGCGCTGACCGCTAGGCGGAGACGATAGCTTTGGCAGACGCTGTAACATCGCAATGGCTGGAGAACGGTCCGAGGTTTGCTGTCGGCAAGTTCACCAATGTGAGCGACGCCACGGGTGAGGCCGGCGTAGTCAAGATCGATGCCACCGCGACCGGCTTGCTCGGCGTGCGCTTCCAGGGCCAGCTGGTCTATCCCGGCATCCATCTGGCGCTGACCGAGATCAAATTCACCTTGGGGACGATGTCGCTGCGGCTGATCTGGCAGGGCACACCGAACGTCGACATGCTGACGCTGGCCGGCACCGATCACTGGCGCTTCCTCAACGAGCGCGGCGGCTTCGGCGGCCTGACGCCGCCGATCGGCATGACCGGTGCCACCGGCTCGATCCTGTTCACCACGCTGGGCGCAGTGGCAAACTCTACTTACTCGGTGATCGCCACCTTCACCAAGAACGTGCCGCAGTCGTGATGACGGAGGTGGCCGATGCCGTACGGGACTTACTACAAACCCGGTGACTGGAACGTCATCGACGACTTCTCCGGCTTCCGGCTGAAGCACTCGCAGGTCCGGCGCATCCCGGGCGGCCAGACCGGCGGCATGCTGGTGGCCAGGGAGCGCTGGGAGAACCAGCACCCGCAGGACTTCGTGCGCGGCGAGCCCGACAGTCAGGTGGTCCCCGAGACCCGGCCGCGGCAGCCCAACCGCTTCACCGTCGTCGCCAGCTTCGTCACCGCCTTCTCCGACCGCCTGACCCGCGCCGTGACGGTGGCCGACACTTCCGGCTTCAACGTCAACGACAGGGTCGCGGTGATGCTGGACAACGGCGAGAACTATTATCCCACCGTGATTGGTATCATCGGCAACCAGCTGCTGCTGACCCCGGTGCTGCCGTATACCGTCGGCGGCAATATCGGTGATCCGATCGAGAATACGGTGCTTAGGCTGGGCGCGAGCGACCTGCCCCCCTTCATCGCCAACGACGCCAATCAGGCGCCGATCGTCGACAACCTCGGCGATCTGCTGTCAGGCAACCGATGAGCGACCTGCTTCTCGTCGAGGAAGTTGGCGACCTTCCGGACGCCATCAGCCCGACGCCCGACGACACCGTGCTGGCGTGGCAGCCAGGGCAGAACCCGCACACGAGGCAGCTGTCGCTCGACCAGATCCGCCAGACCATCGGCGGGCTGGTCGACGATGCGCCGCGTGATGGCGCCGTCTACGGCCGCGTCAATGCCGCGTGGGTGCAGGTGCTGCCGCTGTCGGGCGGCGTGCTGTCGGGGCCGCTGACCGTCCCCGCCGGCAGTGACGCTAACCCTGGCCTCGCCGTCGGCAGCACCAGTACCGGCCTGTGGTCGCCGGCTGCGAATACGCTGCAGCTCGACACCAACCACACCAAGAACGCGGTGTTCAGCCCGACCGGCGACACCTTCGTGGTGCCGGTGACGATGGGCCCGGGCGCCAGCCTGACGCTCTCGGCCGACCCCGTTGCGCCGCTGCAGGCGGTTACCCGGCAGTATGTCGATACCGCAACGACGAATAGCCCAGGGCCGCCGATCGGCCCGGCCGGGGGTGCCCTGGCGGGCACTTATCCGAATCCGGGGCTGAGTCCGACCGGGGTCGCGGCCGGCTCCTACAGCAACACCAACCTGACGGTCGGGGCGGACGGCCGGATCACCGCGGCGGCCAACGGCGCCTCCGGCGGCGGGTCGGTGCCGAGCGGGCCGGCCGGTGGCGACCTCGCCGGCAGCTACCCGAGCCCGACGCTGGCCCTGACCGGGGTCGCGGCCGGCACTTACTCACTGGCAACGCTCACGCTCGATACGAAGGGGCGGGTGCTGTCGGCGTCCAACGGGCTGGTTCCCACCGCCTCCGGGCCGGCCGGCGGCGACCTCGTGGGGGCCTACCCCAACCCGGCGCTGGGGACGACCACGGTCACCCCTGGCAGCTACACCAACGCCTCGATCACTGTGGACGCCAAGGGGCGGCTGACCAGCGCGGCCAATGGTGCCGCCCTGGCGATGGGCTCGCCCACCGGGCCCGCAGGCGGCTCGCTGGCGGGCACCTATCCGAATCCGACTCTTGCCACCACCGGCATCACGGCCGGCGCCTACACCAACACCAACCTCACGGTGAGCGCCGACGGGCGGATCACCGCGATCGCCAACGGCAGCACCAAGGGGGGCGGCGGCGGCACCGGCACCGTCACCAGCATCGCCACCACCGGGCCCGGCATCACGGGCGGCCCGATCACCGCGGCCGGCACCCTGGCAGTGCAGTGGAACGCCGGCAGCACGACCACGCTGGGGACCGGCCTGTCGCTGGCGGCGGGCACGCTGAGCGTCACCGGGGCGCCCCCTACCGGCACCGCTGGAGGCTCGCTGGCCGGCAGCTACCCCAACCCGAGCATGGCGGCGAGCGGGGTCGCGGCCGGCACCTACACGCTGGCCAACATCACCGTGGGCGCCGACGGGCGCATCACCAACGCCGCCAACGGCACCGTCTCGGGCACCGGCACGGTGACCAACGTCGCCTCGGGGCCGGGCCTCTCCGGCGGCCCGATCACCACATCCGGCACGCTGTCGGCGGACTGGCGCGGCGGCGCGGTCACCACGATCGGCGCCGGGCTGTCGGTATCCGGCGGCACGCTCAGCTCGACCGAGCACGGCACGGTGACCTCGGTGGCGACCGGGACCGGGCTTTCCGGCGGCCCGATCACCACCAGCGGGACAGTGGCGCTGGCCAACACGGCGGTGACTGCCGGCAGCTACACCAATGCCAACATTACGGTGGATGCGCAGGGCCGGCTGACCGCGGCGAGCACCGGCTCGGCCGGCGCCGGGACGGTCACCAGCATCACCACCGGCAGCACCGGCATCACCGCGACCCCGAGCACAATCACCGGGTCGGGCTCGCTCAGCGTGCAGTGGAACGCGGGGGCGGTGAACAACGTCGGCGCCGGTCTCGCGCTGTCGAGCGGCACGCTGACGGCGACCGGAACGGGCGGCGGTATCATTCCTTACTCGCAGCTGCCGGCCGAGGTACAGCAGGTGCCGCTGAGTTTCCCGTTCGTCGGCAAGCCGGCGGCAAGCCAGATGGTCAACATCCCGATGCCGTGGGCGCTGACGATCCCGAGCGCCCTAGCCGGCACGGTGGTCTACGACAACACCAAAGCGACCGCGTCGGCGGTGTTCACGCTGAACAAGATCTCCGGCGGTTCGACGACAGCGCTCGGCACGGTGACGATCACCTCGACCTCTAACACCAGCTGCACGCTCTCCGGCGCGGGCGGTTCGCTGGCGATCGGCGATGTGCTGCAGATGCTCGCCCCGAGCAGTCAGGATGCGACGCTTTCTGATTGCGGCATCACCCTTCTGGCGGCGAGGGTGTGATGCGGCACCTCATTGTCGCAGCGGCGTTGCTGATGCCGCTCTCGGCAAGCGCGCAGCTCGTGACACAAGCGCCGTCCGGCAGCGGTGCGGGTGGCGCAGTCGTCATCGCCACGGCCGGGCCGGTGACGCTGACCGGCATTGTCACCGAGACCAACTTCGCGGCGCTGAAAATACCCGCCAATACCATCGGCAAGAATGGATTGATCGAGGTGCGGATGCTGTGGGCCTTTACGAATAGCGCCAACAGCAAGACCTTCGTGGTCCGATTTGCCTCTGCGGCCGGCTTTACTGGTTTGAACATGGTTGCGAACACAGCGCAGACAACTGCGGCAACGGCGCAGGGTCTGGCGATTTTCGGCAACAATAACGCGACGAACGCACAGGTATCATTCAACACAAATATGTTCGCGCCTTACGGAACGTCGGCCTCTGCGTCATTTACGAATAATATCGATACGACTGCCGACAGCTACGTGAACATTGACGGCTCGATTGCCGGGGCCGGCGAGACGCTGACCCTGCAACACGCCGCCGTCGTGGTGTTTTCCTCGCCATGATGCGCCGCGCGCTCATCGCTGCGGTGATGGTCGTCAGTGCCCCTGCGCTGGCGCAGCTGGTTACGTTCCCCGGCGTGGGCGGCGGCTCCGGCGGCGTCGTGGTGTCAACCACCGGACCGGTCAACCTCACCGGGACGACGGCCGAAACCAACCTCGCGAGCCTGCGCATTCCAGCCGGCAGCATGGGTAAGAACGGCGTGATCGAACTCCGGACGCTGTGGTCCTATCCAAACAGCGTCAACCTCAAGACGATGACGGCGCGCTTTGGACCGGCAGGTAGCACCACTGCGTGGGGGTTGGTTATGATGCAAGCCAACACCACTGCGGCATCGCAGCTTCTGGTCATATTCAGGAATAACAACGCCGCCAATGCGCAAATAATCTATCTCTCGGGACAGGGCGCCGGCAATCCGTTCGGCTCGCTAACCAGCGGTCCATCTGCTGGTGCCGCTGATACGACGGTCGATCAGTATATCAACATCAATGGCACGCTCGGGCTCAGCACGGAAACGCTCATCCTGCAACGCGCCACCGCGACGGTGTTTCCGGCGCCATGATCCGCATCGCACTCCTGCTGTGGGCTGCGCTGCTGCTGGCGATGCCGGCGACGGCGCAGACGATCGTCGCACCGCCATCCGGCTTCATCGTCGCCGCAACCCAGGGGCAGACATCGGTCACCGGCACGACGAGCGAGACGAACCTTGCGGCGCTGAAAATCCCCGCCGGATCGATGGGGAAGAATGGCCACGTCGAGGTAAAGTGTCTTTGGAGCTACACGAACTCAGCTAACAACAAGATTTTAGCCATAAGGGTTGGCACCACGGCTGGAGCGATTGTCGGACCTGTTGCCGGCTCCGCCACCACGGTCACGACGACCGCTACCGCTCAGACCTTGACCATCATTCGCAGCAATAACGCGACAAACGCTCAGACGATTTACAGCTTCCCGCCAACGACGCCATTCGGATCGAGTATCTTGGCCAACACAGCAACTGCGTTGGACGTGACCGCCGACTTCTATTTGAACATCAATGGCCAACTCGCCCTCTCCACCGAAACGCTGACCTTGGTCCACGCCTATGCGGTTGTATATCCGTCAAACGATGCGGCGCCTCCAGACTTTGACATCAGCTTCATGCAAGCCCCGCTCGATAGCCGGCTGACGTTCACCCGGGCATCCACCGCAACTTACTTTGATGCTACCGGCACGATGCAGACCGCCGCTTCCGGCGTGCCACGCTTCGACTATGACCCGGTGGCGCATACGACCCGAGGTCTGCTGATCGAGGAGGCGCGGACTAACCAAGCGCTGAACAGCAGCAATGCGTCCGCGTGGCCAATCTCGGGGGGCGGATCATGGACCAGTCCCGCGGCAGCGCTTGACGGGACGGCGACCGCCTATCTGTTTCAAGAGGACACTTCAAACGCCAATCATTTTTTCGCGCCAGGGATAGCCATCACTAACGCTACGCAGTACGCCTTCTCCTTCTTCGCCAAAGCGGGTCCAGGCGGTCCGCGCTACGTGTACATGAACGGACTGGGACTGACCGCCGCAGGACTGAACCCCGTCTGGGATGTGGCGAACGGGGCGGATATCACCACCGGCAGCGCCGCCAGTTTCGTGCATGGCATAACCCGCTATCCGAACGGGTGGTATAGATGCTGGATCGTCTTCACCACGACCAGCACGTCTGGTATCGGCCTATACCTGACGAACACGCAGCTGCTGACGACTTATCAGGGTGACGGCGTCAGCGGGATGTATTTCTGGGGATGGCAATTGGAGGCGGGCGCATCTTGGTCCAGCCCAACCTCATACATCCCGTCCGGAGCGAGTGCGACAACCCGGTCCGCAGACACTGTAACGATGACGTATCCAGCCAGGGTCTCGGCTGGAACGATAGCGCCCGACATCATGGTGCCGTATGTCAGTGCAATTCAAACTAATGCAGCGATTGTAGGGCTTGATACCGGGTCTGGTAGCGACACGATAGAACTCCGCCAGCAGGGCGGAACGACCAATTACGGCGCTACTTCGTTCACGGCAAGCATCAACAGGGGAAGTAATATCGACGGCGCCCTCAGTGCCTACATGGTGTACAAATTAGGCACCACCTATGATTATCCCTCGCTCGTCCTGACATCCCTGTTGAATGGCGGAACAGCAGCTTCGGCCACGACGACGGGGCTTCCTGCAACGCTGTCGAGATTTACGATTGGTTATGGCCGTAATGCGCAGTTGAACGGCTGGATACGCCGTTTGCGGTATTGGCCGCGCGCGCTACCTGTCACCGAGCTACAGGCAGTCACGCAATGATGGAGCAACCCATGAGGCTCATCGCACTAGCAGCACTCCTGCTGCCGTCGCTGGCGCACGCCCAGGCGGTATACATGTCCAACATCAGCGGCTCGGTCACCACGGGTGGCACCGCGCAGCAGGCGTCGGCGACCAACCCAAATCGCCGGGGCTGCACGATCCAGAATACTTCCGCGGGCGATCTCTGGGTGAATGATCTCGGCACCGCCACAGCGGCATCGCCGAGCATCCGGGTGCCGGCCGGCGCGCAATATACCTGCGGCAATCCCGGCAGTCCGCTGGTGCCGAACGGCGCGTTGTCGATCTACGGCGCCACGACCGGCCAGACGTGGTCCGGCCGCGAGTGGTGATCACCATCCTGGCGGCGCGGGTGTAGATACGATGGCGTATATCTTCGGCGATAGTTTCGATCTGTATGCTGCGGTTGCTGATGCTGGCGCTGGTTACTGGGATAACGCGGCTACTCAGTTCTCGTTGATAACGCCGGGGCGGTTCACCGGCTCACAGGCTCTCGCGCCGGCCAACGGCTTCTTCTGGTTCAAGAACTCGCCAGCGAACGATGCGGTGCATCACATCGTGTGCGCGATCCGTCAGACCTCCGCCATCACCGGCTCGACCGCAGCAAACAATATCCAGTTGAGTGATGGTGCGACAGCCCAGTGCTCGATCGTCTTCCGCTCGGACGGTGCGATACTGTTGCAGTCCGGTGCCCCCGGCGGCACGACGCTGGCGACCTATACGGGCGCGATCACCCTGCAAAATCAGTGGTTCGCGTTCGAGTTCGAGATCGTCATCAATAACACGACCGGCTCGTTTACCGTGCGCAAGAACGGCAACACGTCGAACGATTTCACGCTGGGCTCGTTGAACACACGCGGCGGCACTGCGAACAACTACGCCAACCGGCTGTCACTATCGACGCAGAATGCTGCGACGGGGCAGCAGTTTGATGATGTCCTCTGGCGCTCCGACGCATCGAGCGTGGCGTGGGTCGGTGATGTGCGAACCTATGTGCGGATGCCGGCGAGTGATGCCAGTGTGCAGTTCAGCCGCAGCGGCGCGGGGGGTAATACGCAGACGAACGGCGGCGGTGGCGCAGCCTCTGCAATAAATAACACCCAGGCCCGTTACGTCCAGTTCACCCCTTCGTTCAGCGGTAATCTCAGCGTCGCGACGTGTGTCTGCGGCACTGGCAACTCCGGGAATGCGAAGTGTGCGATATTCGACTCAAACGGGGGTTCTGGTGGTCCGGGTGCCATACTGGGGACCGCAACGCCGGTCACGCCGGTCGTAACCGGCGCTACAACATTCACCTTCTCGCCGCCGGTCGCTGTCACGCGTGGCACGCCGATCTGGATTGGCTTCATGGGTGATACAAGCACTGGACAATGGGCCACTCGCACTGGGGCCGGTGCTTTCTCGGCTTCCGCTACTGTAACCTACGCAGCCTTCCCTACTGCCAATCCGACGCTCGCGTCAGGCCCCGGAAGCGCAAGCAACGATGCGATCAACAGCAGCATCACCATCAACGCGAATACGAACAACTCGATGGTGAACGACCCGCAGCAGGACGGCGCCACCAGCTACGTCTACGACAGCAATGTGGGCGACGCCGACTTCTACGGCATCGGCTCGATCGGCGTGACGCCGGCCAGCATTGTCGCCGTCACCACGCGCGGCTTCCTTCAGAAATCCGACGCCGGATCGCGCTCTGGCGCGGTGCAGTTGCGCAGCGGCGCCACAGGTGCGTTCACGCCGACGACATGGAACCCGGCAGATCGAGCGGCTATTACTCTTTCGGGAAGCAATCTCACGGCGACATCAACCGGGAACGCTGGTGTGCGCTCCGTGGTGAGTGCTACGTCGGGCAAATACTATTGGGAAACCACAGCGAACGCTTCGACCAGCGTCTATGCCTGGACCGGGATCGCCAATGCCACGGCGTCACTTATTACCAGCTCGACGGTGTCGAGTGCTCTCTTGGTCAGTCCAAACGGTGGCATTTACAACAACGGCGTAGGGGTTGGCAACGTTCCTAGTTTCAGCACGGGTGCCGTGGTCTGTATTGCAATTGACATGGGCGCCCAACTCTTTTGGGTTCGTTCCAGCCCCACAGGACCATGGAACGCTACGTCAGGCAGCGCTAATAATCCTGCTACGGGCACAGGAGGTCTCGCGCTCTCTCCACTGACTGGTGCCATGTTCGCATTCGTTGGGTTCAACAACGTAGGTGACGGCTACACAGCTAACTTCGGTCAGTCTGCATTCTCTGGCGCAGTGCCGGCCGGTTTCACCGCAGGTTTCGGCACGATCAACACCGGCACCACAGTGCAGAGCACGCCGGGGCCGCTTAGCACAACTTGGGCATGGATGTGGCGCACCGACACGACTGATCCGGCGACCGGCGCTGCGTGGACGGCGACAGCGGTTTCAAACGTAACTATCGGCCCGACGGTTACTGCCTGATGGCAGCGCATCGCTACTGGCGCATTGCCGGCCTGCAAGCGGGCGCGAATGGCTTAGAGCTGGCCGAAATCCAGTTGCGTGATGCCAGCAACACTAATCGTATTGGTACAGGCACAGCGACCGCGTCGTCGGTCAGTATTCCCGGCACCACCGACGCGCCAAAAGCGGTTGACGGCAGCACCGCAACCGAATGGGTCGGTGCCGGCGGTGACTACCGCAATGCGTGGTGGCAATACGACTTCGGTGCCGGTAACGCGTGGGATATTGCCTCGGTCGTCGTCAGTTCCGGCGCAAACTATACCGGCACACCGACCCAGTTCGGTCTGGTTTATTCCGACGATGGCAGCACATGGACCGACGCATGCGCCGCGCTGAACGCCTCGGCCTGGACCGCGTCTGGCCAGACGCAGACCATCACGGTGACTGCTGCGATCGGCACGGCCTGGAACACGCTGGACACCAAGTCTGCGACGCTGAGTTCCAACAACCTCGTAGCTACGGCCTACTCGGGTGCCAGCACCGCGGGTGCGCGCAGCCTATTCCGTAGTTCCGGCAAGTACTACTTCGAATGCACGTTCACCACAGCCACCACTGGCGATACCGGATGCGGGATTGCCAATGCGGCTGCTGCTTTTAATGGCCTTGGCGGCAACGCCCTGAATGGCCTGATGTTTTACCAGGGCTTCACGCCCTATTTTAATGGTGCTGCCTCGGCCGGCTTCGGCAGCATGGGGCCTTGCGCGCAAGGCACGACGATCTGCCTTGCAATCGATCTGACCAACACGCTCATCTGGGCCCGGCAGGGTGCTGCCGGGCAGTGGAACGGTAGCGGCACTGCTGACCCGGTGGCCGGCACTGGCGGCTTCAACTACTCGGCGATCGGCACCAGCGTAGCACCCGTCTGCGTGCCCTGGGCAGCCAGCGATGCATTCACGCTGAATATCGGCAACAGCGCATTTGTCGGCACGAGGCCGAGCGGCTTCGCGAATTGGGGTGTGGCAGCGCCCGCAACGACGATGCAGGCCACCCAGCTCGTGGTCGAGCAGTGGGCGCGCATCATTCCCCCGCAGATGCAGGCGACGCAGCTGGCGATCGAGCAGTGGAGCAGCGTGGCGATTGCGCCACCCGTCGTTGGCGGCAGCTTTGTCATGGTGATGGCGTAAATGGCCGATTGGTTCGTTTCGAGTGTAACGGTCAGCACCCCGCAGCAGGCCGGGCGGCTGCGCGGCCTCGTGCGGCTGGGTCGCCCTTCCACTACCGTCTTCGTAAACCCACAGATCGTGGTGAGCTGACATGGCAAGCAGCGGCGACTACGACTGGACATCGAGTACATACCAGATCATCACCGGGGCGATGCGGCTGATCTCCGCCATCCAGTCGGGCGAAGCGCCGCCCGCCGAGGAGTGGGAAGACGCGCTCGCCAGCCTGAACGGCCTGATCCATGCGCTGCAGGCGAGCGGCCTGCACGTCTGGACGCAGACCACCTTCACCGTGCCGCTGGTGGCCGGCCAGAGCGTCTATCAGATCGGCATCGGTGCGCCCGACGTCGGCACCTCGCCGCGGCCGCTGAAGATCACGGGCGGCCGCCTCATGCTCGGCGATCAGGAGGTGCCGCTGATCCCGATGAGCCGCTGGGATCTGGCCAACCTCTCCAACAAGGCGAACCCACAGGCGGCGCCGTCGCAGTACTTCTACGACCCGCAGCTGCCCTACGGCATCCTCACCGTCTACCCGACCCCGGCCGCTGCCGGCACCGCGCGGTTCGTCGGCCAGCGGCCGCTGCAGAGCTTCGACACCCAGCGCGACACCGCGGACCTGCCGCAGGAGTGGATCAGCGCGCTGCGCTTCGCGCTCGCCGTCGAGCTGGCGCCGGAATACGACGTCCCGGCCGAGCGGCTGAAGATCCTCAAGGATCTCGCCGACGAGAAGCTCGCCACGGTCAAGGGCTGGGACGTCGAGCCCGCCGGCACCACCACGCTGCCGTTCACCCAGCCGGTCTACCAGCTGATCGCTGGCGCGCTGCGCCTGTGCGGCGGCTCGGGACCGCAGGACACCCCGACGCTCGGGCTGATCAACAACGGCTTCTACAGCCTCAATGCCATGGTGCAGGAGTGGCAGGCGCGGCAGATCCACCTCTGGACCGAGTGCGACGCGACCCTGTTCCTGCAGCCCGGCCAGCGGGTCTACAGGATCGGCCAGGGCACCACCGATCACTGCTGCCGCTCGGATAACTGGGTGCAGTCCTGGCTCGCCGTCAGCGCGCCCGCGGGCACCGTCAGCATCACGCTGGCCAGCAGCGTCACGATCACCGTCGGCATGCAGATCGGCATCCTGTCCGACCCCTTGCCGCAATACCTCTGGACCACGGTCGCGGCGGTGGCGGGAACCACCGTCACCCTGGCCGCTCCGCTGCCGCGTAGCGCCTCCGGCGGCAACCGGGTGATCGCCTATACCCAGGATCTGATACGGCCCCTGAAGGTGCCTTCAGCCCGCCGCATGACCTATGCCGGCAACGGCGGCGTGCCCGCCAGGATCGAGACCACGCTCACGGTCTACGCCAGGATCGACTACGCCGCGCAGACCAACAAAGACGCGCTGGGCGAGGTCAACGCCTACTTCTATGACCCGCAGCTGGGCCAGGGCGTGCTGAGCACCTGGGTCACCACGACCAACCCCAATTCAGCCATGATGTTCACCGCGCAGCTGCCGTTGACCACGTTCGCCGACCTGCACACCAACGACAACTTCCCCGTGGAATGGAGCACCGCGCTGCGCTACTGCCTCGCCGTCGAGCTGTGGCCCGAGCACGCCGAGCGGCGGGCGGCGGTGCTGAAGAACCCGATGGCAGGCTTCCAGGAGCTGAAGTTGCTGGCTGACGACAAGCTGCTGGTGGCGCAGGCCTGGGACCGCGAGCCGCAGTCCATTTATTTTGGGCTGCAGGGTTACCCGTCATGGCGAGACACCTAGGCGCCATCGTGGAAGAACTTTCCGAAATATTTCCTACCAGCAGCGCAGTAGGCGGCGTGGGCTTCGGCTTCGGTGGGGAAGTATCCAAGGAAGAGTCGACGCCTACGAACCCCAATGGTTGCTATCCATCCTCCATGGTGAGGGCGGGTGCCTTTCAGATATTTGCCTCCGCTGCCATGACGGTTAGCTGCGTTCTGGGACATGGTGCACGTTCGCAAATTGTGTCTGCGGTTATCCTTATTGTCCCTGTTGGCGTGGTCGATAATGCTGGGCTCCCGCCCGGTGGCCATTTTCCAGATGATCCTATGGACCAGGAATATCTTGCCATCGATCCAGATTTGCCGATTGCTGGACGGCTTAATGGGCTTTCCCGCCCAAATCTTGTGGTACTTCGCGTAGTTGCCTTCGTTGCCGAACATCGACCTTGGCCGCTTCATCTTGTAGCTGAGAACGTCAGTCTCAGGGTCGTAATCGAACAACTGGCGGAGTCGACGAAGCGAAGACAGTTTAGTGGTAACCATTGCCTATTCTCCGAGGTGGGCATTGGCCAGGGTCGCACCAGCGTTCCAGCGCTGATGCGGCCCGCAGCGTAGCGGAGGGACGTGTCATTCCGCAAATCCAAGATTGGCTGAGCCAGACTTATGTGGCGAACAGCCTGCCGTTAAACGCATCAAGATGCGTGAATATGTTCAGTGAACAGTCGATCCCTGACGCCAAGTCAAAAGCGCCTGTAGCGATTTTCATGCACCCCGGGACCGCGCCCTTCGCCAGCTGCGGCAAGGGGCCGGTGATCCAGTTCACCACCATGGGCGGCATCGTCTACGCGCTGACCGCCGATTCGCTCTACTCGATCAACCACAGCGGCACCGCGACCTATCTCGGGCGCACCTCGGTCTCGGTGAACGGCTGCAGCGTCGACGGCAACGGCCGCATCCTGTGCTGGGTCGATGGGACGTCTGGCTGGGTGTATGGCCCGAGCATCGGGGTGCGGCAGATCAGCGACCCCAACTTCTACCCGTCGAACACCGTCACCTACTACGACACCTACTTCGTGTTCTCGCGCAAAGGCACGCAGGACTTCTTCATCTCGCCGCCGCAGTGGGACGGCGTGGCGCCGTTCGTCGACCTGACCAACGACGGCTCGCTGGAGGCGCCGCAGGTGGCGCGCAAGGAGGCCACCAGCGACCTGATCGTGGCCTGCGCCAACGTGCACCAGCAGCTGTTCGTGTTCGGCGAGAAGCGCTGCGAGGTCTGGTATGACGCCGGCAATCCGGAGCCGCAGTTCCCCTTCCAGCGCTCGTTCGGCGCGCTGATCCAGCGCGGGCTGATGGCGCCCTACAGCGTGGTGCTGGAGGACAACACCTGCTTCTTCTTGGGCGACGACCTGATCTACTACCGGCTGAACGGCTTCGTGCCGGAGCGGCAGAGCAACCACGCGATCGAGACGCAGTGGCAGAAGTATCGCGGCCACGTGCACACCAAGGCCTTCTCCTACACGGTGATGGGCCACAAGATGATCGCGCTGATCTTCCCGCAGGCGAAGGCGACCTGGACGCTCGACCTCGCCACCAAGCGCTGGCACGAGCGGGAGAGCTGGCTCGACGATAACCACGACACCTCGATCGGCCGCTGGCGGGTCAATTGCGCGCTGAACAGCTCCAGCTCGATCGAGAACTACCCGGAGGTGCTGTTCGGTGACTCGCTCAGCGGGCGGGTCGATCAGATGAACAACAACGTGTTCACCGAGTTCGGCGCGATCCAGCGGGCGCTGCTCGTGGGGCCGCCGATCCACAGCGACCGCCGTCGTATCTTCATGCGCAAGTTCGAGATCGACGTGGAGAGCGGCACCGGGGCGCCTTACACCACGCAGATCCAGAACGAGTTCTGCCCGGCCGCGGTGACCATCACCACCCCGGCGCAGCTGGCGACGGCGGGTGCGCTGACCGACGTCGGTGCCAGCTTCAGCAGCTTCGTGTTCAGTGACTGGGTGTATCTGGTAGGGAGCCCGCGCGGGCTGGTGTTCGGCAACAGCAGCCTGGAGATCGGCATCTTCAATGCGGCAACCGAAGCCAACCAGATCGTGGTGCGGGCCTGGGACAGCGGCGGAAATCCGATCATCGATGCGGCGTATCAGTGGAGCGACTGGAACCGCTGGGTGTGGATCGGCATCACCTGCGACACCGCGACGCAGCAGATCCAGTGCTGGATCTGGCCGCAGGGTTACAGCGAGCAGCAGCTGACGGCGGTGACGCTGACGTGGTCGAGCACCAACCCGATCCCCAACGCCAGCGGCGACAGCTGGATCTTACAACCTAGCGGCTGATGTCGGAGAGAATCCCGACCCGGCGGGACGTGCCTGCGCCGCGTAGCGCTTCGGATGATCCGGTCCTCGTCGTCGGCGGTAGCTTCACCATTGCCACCGGCTGGCTCTATACCTTGCCGCTGAGTGCTATGTCCTGGCACACCACCGGTATACATCAATCCGATCTGACGGACGCCCACATCCTTTACACGGTGACTACGCCACCCGCGCATGGCGCGTTGCTGAAGGACGGCGCATCAACCAGCCAGTTTACCCAGCAGGACGTGCATGACGGGCGCATTGCCTATCATCATGACGGCGGCCCCAGCACGACCGACAGCTATCAGGTGTTTGCCACGATCACCGAAGACCCCGGCGTGGCAAGGCCATACACGCCGCTATTCTATTTCACCGCGGGGACGCCGAACGGAGAGGTCAACGGTGAGGCCTGCGCGGGTGTCGTCCTGGCAGGCGCCACCCAGATGCCGCGACTTGATTATGCTGCTGGCGCCTTCGGAACGCAGGTCAGCGGCTCGGATCACCAGAACGTAACGTTCTCGTTCCAGACGACGCGACCCAATACCGGCGTGTATCTTTGGACGACCGCCGATAATCTGACGTGGGGTGCCTACGATGCGCCGGGTTACCTGCCGCCGATCGCCACCACCAGCGTCACATACTCCGGTCTAACATTCACCAAACTTGGCACACTGGTCTTCCATCAGCTGGTCTACGACCTCATCCATCTCTGGTACAACTACAACACGGTGAACTGCGAGCTATGGTATGCGCCGGCACCATCGGTGCTGCCGTCAGCGACATTCACGGTGACATATCCCTACTACGAAGACGATTTTCATCCTGGCTCGATGAACCCGCACCCCTATGAAACATTCGCAATGGCGCAGAACTATTACGGGCTGGCCGATATCAACAATCCGACGCTTGGCATTGCTGGCGCGATCCAGATGTTCACGACGAACACGCTGCCGCCGCGCATGAACATGACCACGACGGTGTCTGATCAGCTGGTGTCGCCGGTAATTTTTTACAGATGGGGCGCTGCGGATGACTACGGTAGCGTGCCCTACAACAACGATCCGCCAAAGGGGTATACGCAGGCAGGCGGTGGTGGCGGGGCCGGGGGCGGCTTTGGCGAGGGTACGAGCGGCGCCGTTCAGCGAAACGGCTACTGTTACGGGACGATCAGCATCAGCATTGTCGCCGCCGCTCCCGCGGCCGCTCTCACCGACGCGGAGCTGGTGTTCAGTCCCACTATCGGCTTCGTCGACTTCAACAGCGCCGTCAACCGCCGCCTGTTCGTCGCATCGACCGCGACGCCGCAATGGATGGGCACCAACGGCGCGCTGGCGTTCAGCGGCAACACGCCGCCGGTCTATCTCAGCACGGTGGGGGCGCCGGCCGACTTCGCGGCCAACAACGGCGACGGCGGCGCGTTCGCGCCGAGCGGCACGCTCGGTGCAGCGGACGGCCCAGGCTGCACCGATTACGTGATCACCGAGGTAGCCGGCCCCGTATCCAATCCGATGTGGCGCCTCTCGGTCAGCGATGACGGGTCGCGCACGTGGTCGACGCTGGTGAAGCCAAGAGAGGTCGGCACGACCGGGGACTACCGGCAGCGCCTGCGCTGGCTGAAGATGGGTCACTTCCGCCAGCGCAGCATGAAGCTGGAATGCACCGACCCGGTCCGGCGCAACATCATCGGTATCTACATCGATACCGAGCAGGGCATGGGCTGATGGCGGTCGTACTCGCCTACACGATGGAGACGCTGCTCGCGTCGGACCCCATCGAGCCAACGGCGACCCTCACCGACGCCGAGCTGCTGTTCTCGCAGACTGTCGGCTTCGTCGACTTCACCGACGCCAACGCCCGCCGCCGCTTCGTCAGCGCCGGCGCCACGCCGGCCTGGATGGGGCCGAATGGAGCACTGGCGTTCAGTGGTGTCACACCGCCCGTCTACCTCTCCACCACAGGCGCGCCCGAGGTGTTCGCGCAGAACCAGGGCAGCGGTGGCCCCTTCGCCATCAGTGACCCCCTGGCGGCGGCTAGCGGTCCCGGCTGCACGCCATACTACGTGACCGAGGCGGCCGGGCCGGCGGCCAACCCGGAGTGGCGCCTGTCCGTCAGCGATGACGGCGGCCGCACCTGGAGCACGCTGGTGAAGCCGCGCTCGATCGGCGCGCTCGGCGAGTACCTCACCCGGCTGCGCTGGCAGAAAATGGGCCAGTCCAGGGAGCGCATGATCCGCCTCGAATGCACCGACCCGGTGCGCCGCAATATCATCGGCTTCTACCTCGACACTGAGCATGGGCTTGGCTGATGAGCGGCACGACGATCCCCTATGCCGACCGGCCGTTGGCCTACTCGCAGGATGGCACCGGGGTGTTCGCGAGCCCGGAGTTCCAGCAGTTCCTCGAACGCCTCGGATCGGCTGCGGGCCTGACCTCAGGCACCGCGCAGCAGAACCAGCAGAACATCACCAACAACGCCAACGCGATCACCACGATCAACAACCAGCTCGGCACCATCGTTCCGGCGCTGACCTCGGCCGCGGCGGTCGCCGCCAACGCGCTCGCGGTGGCCAACGCCGCGCACGTCCAGCAACCCACCCAGGCCACCCGCGACAGCGCCTCCTCGGTCACCGTGCCGACCAACACCGTCACCGAAGTGGTCTCGATTCCGTCGCTCGGCGGCAATTTCGTCGTATTCGCCACCGTCTACCTGACCGGCTCGGCGATCGTGAACAAGGCGCAGATCTCCGCCGGCCCCACCAGCGGGACGATGGAGACGGCGCCGGGCGCCTTCTGGACCCTGGCGACGGCGACCAATCCGAGCACGCTGGGCAGCGACCTGACCCTCGGCACCGTGGTGCAGATGCTCACCTTCTCGACCACCAGCAACCTGTACTTAAACGTCTTGATCGACACGCCGGGGACGATCAACGCGTATGGCAGCTTGATAGCGTGGTACGTCGGCGGGTAGTAGTTTCGCCCAGGGCATAGGAACGGCCCGGAACCCGCGAGGATCGGGACCGATGTCGTTCGCCCTGCAAGCCAAAGCCACCGCACCGCCGCCGCCACCCAGGCTGCTGGAATGGTACGACGGCATCACCTTCCGCGAGGAGCGCTTCAGCTGGCTGCGCTACGAAGCGGGCGAGCTGTTCGAGGGCCACTACCGTGAGGCCTCGGCCGACCTCTCGGTGCCGCTGGAGGTCAACTGGAGCCTCTACGAGAAGCTGGAGCAAAGTGGGCTTGAGGTCTGCGTGGTGGCCCGCAAGGGCGCCACCGCGGTCGGCTATGCGGTCTACTTCATCCTTCCGCACCTGCACTACGACCAGCTGGTCGCCGAGAGCGACGTGTTCTACCTCGATCCCGCCGAGCGGCGCGGCTGGGTCGGGGCGCGGCTGTTCCACAACGCCGAGCGGCTGCTGCGCGAGCGCGGCGTCGACGAGATGATCGGGCGCACCAAGCTGCACGTGCGACCAGGACGCGGGCGCTCCGACCTCGGGCCGCTGTTCCGCTTCATGGGCTATCGCGCGATCGAAACCGTCTGGAAGAAGAGGATCAGCTGATGGCATTCACTGCTGTAGCAGCGGGTGCCGTCGCAAGCGTCGGCAGCGGCATCCTGGGCGGCATCGGTGCCGGCAAGGCGGCCAAGGCGCAGGCGGATGCCTACAACAGGCAACTCCAGTTCGACCAGGGCGTCTACAGCACCGCGCAGACCAACCTGCAGCCGTGGATCTCCGGCGGCCAGCAGGCGCTGCAGGGCATGGAGACGTTCCTCGGGCTGCCGGGCGGTGGTGGCCCCGCTGGTAGCGGCGCGCTTGCCAGCTTCAATCAGTTCACCCAGACGCCGTACTATACCTTCCCGCTGCGACAGAACGTCGACACCATGAACCGGCAGGCGGCGGCCAAGGGGACGTCGCTGTCGCTCGGGCAGCTCGGCGACCTCGGCAGGATGGCCGGCGGCTACGCCAGCTCGAACTTCATGCAGTACATCTCGGCGCTGAATAGCCTCTCGGGGCTCGGCGCCAGCACAGCGGGCAACCTCGGCAACATCGGCGCCAATATCGCCAACGTCATGAACCCGGCCACCGCCGGCCTCGCCAACGCCAACGCCAACGCCGCGGCGGCGCCCTACGCGATGGGCGCCAACATCCTCGGCAGCCTGGGCGGGCTGGTGCAGAACCTCTCCGGCTACGGGCCCTACGGGGCGGCCGCTTCGCTTGCCCAGAGCGGCAGCAGCTACGGCGGGGGCGGCGGCCCGTCCACGTGGCCCTCGACGATCACCAACAGCCCGTATGGCGGCACGTTCTACGGCAGCAGCCCGGCGCCGATGCCAGCCGGCAACTTCAACTCAGGGCTGGGGGCGACCTACTAGATGAGCGACCTTCCACTCCGCTGGAACGAATACATCGCGGGCGCGCCGCAGCGGCAGGCTGACCTGTTCATCTCCCAGGCGCGGCTGCCGTTTATCGGAGCGCAGACCGGGCTGGCCCAGGCGCAGACCACGAAAGAGCTGGTCGACGCGCAGATGGCCTACCTGCTGGGCCAGTCCTTCTTGAACACTCGGGCCGGGCTGACCGGTAGCAACTCCGGGATGGCGCCTCAGTCCGAGCTGAACCCAGGTGGCGCGGAGCCAGGAACGCAACCCCCAGGCGCGGGCGGCGCTCCAGCCCCTCCCGCTGCCCCAGGCGGCGGAGGTGGTCCAGCCACCGGGCCCGGCCCGTCGACGCCGGTCAGTGGGCTCACCGGGTCACTGCCCACCGACCCCAGCCTCAACTACGCATGGCTTGGCCCGCGCGTGGCCGCCAGCTCGATGCTGTCCGGCATGAGTCAGCCAGCCCAGATGGCAGCGGCGACGCCTACTCCAGGGGCCGACACCCTGGCGCGCATGCCGGGCGGCGATTCGATCTTCCTCGGCGCCACAACCGCTCAGCCCGTCGCGGGCAGGCCTGCGGCACCGATGCCGGCCGGCATAGCGCCATCGATGTTCCTTGGTGCATCGACCTCGCAGCCGACGCTGGGCGCTACGACGACCGGGCCGCGCACGGCTCCCGGTGGGGCCGGCACAGGTGCGCCGATCCAGTTGGTGCCGCCCTACCAGCCTGGGATGCCGTCGGGACCGCCGCCGCCGCGCGACATCCAGCCGACGCTGCCGGTGCCGGCGCGGGAGGGCGAGGTGGGGCCGGCCGGACCCCAGGGTGGCGCGCTACCGCCGTCGCTGCAGTTCCCGCCGCAACTGCGGCGGCAGATGGAGCAGCAAGGCTTCCCACTGACGCCGCCTCAAGGATCGACGCAGCTGCAGCAGCAAGCGGGCCAGGGCAACCCGGATACCACCGCCTCTAGCGCGGGCATCTGGGAGCCGGCGGTCGGCATGGTCGTGCCGAAGACCATGGACATGTGGTTCCAGCAGATGGCGATGCCACGCATGGGCGGCTTGCCGGGTGGTGGCGATCCGGCCGGCGCGGCGCGCTGGCTGACCGAGCAGCACAACAACGCCGTGCTGCGCCTGCTGGAGAACGTGCACAGCGATGCTGACTGGAAGCAGGCGGTCAGCACCGCCTACCTCTCGGGGCTGATCAGCCTCGGGCAATACAACCGTCTCTACAACAATCCGTGGATGCAGCCGTCGATCAAACGCATGAACTCGCCACCGGAAGAAGTCATGCGGATGGATCAGTACGAGGCCGCCTACAACAAGCGGGTCTGGGACGCCACCCAGAACAGGTACATCGTCGATCCGAACGCGGCATGGCAGTGGCTGCAGGAGCATATGCCGACGAGCGCGCCCGGCGCGCCCGGAACCGGCACCCGCGTCCCTACCTTCCCGTTCCAGACCTTCCCAGGTACGCAGCTCCCAGGTGCGCCAGGATTCAACGCCCCGGACGGTGGTGGCACTCCTCCCGGCGGTGGCGCCCCTGGCGGCGGCGCGGCAGCGCCAGGGAAGAGGAGCGAGGCGGCGCCCGCCGGGCCGGTGCCCAGCGGCGCGTTCACTGCCTACGCCAGCAAGCTGCAGCCGATGGAAGGCGGCGACACAGGCACGCCAAACCGGTTCACCGGAGCCTCAGGGCCGTACCAGTTCCACCCGGCTACCCGGCCGGACGTGGCGCGCGAGGCGCTGCCCCAGGTCGTCGCCGGCATGACCAACGCGCAGATCAACGCGCACAAGTTCACGCCGGATGAAGAGTTCAAGATGCTGCGGACGTTCACCGGCAACAACGCGCGCGCCCTGGAAGCCCGGGGTCAGCCGGCCAGTGCGGCGAATCTTTTCCTGTCGCACCGGCTCGGCGCCGAGGGCTTCCAGCAGCTGCGCAACTTGCCGCAGAACGCGATGATGGCGGCCGCCTTCCCGAAAGAGGCGGCGGTCAATCCCGACATGCGGGGGGTAACGGCGGGGCAGTTCGCCCAGCGCGCGATCGACAACTACGGCCAGAACATCCTGTCGTCGCGCGACATCGCGATGGGCGTGGCGCCACCAGAGCCCGCACCGCGCCCGGCCCAGGTGCCGTCTGTACCGCCACCCGGCGGCGTACAGACAGCCGGGGCACCGCAGTACGGATTGCCGCCCGGCTACAACCCAACACCACAGTTCGCGCCCGGCATTTCCGAACTGGTGCGGCACTACATCGACACGGACAATAAAGCCGTCGAGGTGGCTGGCACCGATGCCGCGCGCGCAGGCGACACGCTGCAGACCTACCGCAACATGCACTACTCGGCGGAGCAGATCGGCCCCGGCGGCTTCGGCACGGGCGGTGAGTTCCGCGCTTCGGCCTACAAGCTGGCTAGCACCATCCTGCAGAATAACCCGGGCATGAAGAGCTGGGCCGACAAATGGCTCAGCACCGACTTCAAGAACGAGGCGCAGCGCCAAGAGTTCATCAAGCAGTCGATCCGCGTGCTGACCCAGCAGGAGGCGCAGCTCCCAGGCGTGCGTACCGGCATCGGTCTGTCTGAGTTCATGAAGCCCGGCAGCGTGAACATCGATATGGAGAAGGCTACCGCCGACCAGCTGATCAACTTCGCCATGGTCGGTGCCCAGCGCACTCTCGACTACTACCAGGACATGAACGACCGGGTCACCAAGGCAGGCATTGCCTACCGCAACGACCCGCTCGGCACGCCCTACCAGCCGATCGAGCGGCAGGTGAACACCGAATACACGGCGGGCGACACGATCCACTCGCTGAAGGTCTACGAGGCCGCCTACCGGGTGATGAACGGCGACCGGAACTGGAACGAGCAGCTCGGCGATGGGCCGATGGGCCGCGAGCAGCAGGCCGAAGCGGTGCGGATCGCGCGCCGCATCATTCCGAATTGGACGACTACGCTGAAAGCCCCATAGATGGCGCTCGACGCTCTCACCAGTACGGCAGCAGCCGCCGCTCCAGCAACGACGGATGAGCCGTTCGATCCGTTCGTTGCAGGCGGCCTGATCAAGAACAAGGACGGCAGCTACAGGTCGCCGGTAGCGCCGCCACCGGCCGCCCAGACGGCGCCCGCAGCGCCGCCCGCCACGCCTGCGCCGTTCGATCCGTTCACCGCTGGTGGGCTGATCAGGCAGCCGGACGGCAGCTACCGGTCGCCGATCGCGCCGCCGAAGGCTGGGCTTCCCGCCACGCCTGCGCCGCCATCAAAGGCAGCGGCCGCCGCCGGCACGTCGATGTCCAGCCAGCCCTGGTATCAGCCGCTGTGGGACCAGATACGCACTGCGGGCGACGCGGCCAACGCGGTCAGTGACTGGGGCGCACACAAGATCACCTACGGGTTCGACGACCTCATCTCGCCGATCCCGGCAGCGGCCTACCGCTCTCTGGTCAGAGGCATCCCGTTCCCTGACGCCTACACGCAGATCCAGCAGGAGCATCAGGCGCAGCGCGCGGCCGAGGCCGAACAATACCCGGTCGAGTCGACCGTCGGCTCGATCCTCGGAATCGGCGGTTCGCTGGGTGGTGGCATCCGTCCGATCCCTGGCGCCGGCCCGCAGATCTGGCCGGGCGTAAACGTCACCGGCTACGGCGCCCGCGAGGGGCTGGGCGGCCTGTTCAGCACCGCGCCAGCCGGCGCCAATCTGGCATTCCGCGCAGGCGTCGGAGCCCGCAACCTTGGGGTGGGGGTGGGTCTCGGCGCGCTGGGCGGCTTCGGCGAGACCGAGGGCGACCTGCAGCAGCGGCTGGCGGGTGCCGGGGTCGGCGCCGAGTGGGGCCTTGGTCTGCAGGCCCTGCCGATCGTCGGGTCGGCGCTGAAGGGCGTCTGGGGTTCGCTGCGACCCTACCTGCCGTTGGTCGGCAGTGCGGCCTCACGCGGTGCCCAGGTCGGCCAGAAGGCCGCCGGGATGATGGAGGAGATGCTGCCGCGCGGCGCGGGTGGCGTGCGTGTGCCTCCGACCTTCGCTCAGGCGCCGGTCGAGGGCTTCCCGCTCGGGGTTGGCGGCGCCACGGGGAACCCAGCCCTCGCCCAGATGGAACGCACGATGGCGCAGGTTGAGCAGGGTCCGGCCCTTGCGCTCAAGCAGGGCCAGCAGAGTGCGCTGCTCAACGAGGCGACCACGCCGCGCTGGTGGGGCCAGTTGGCCAGCGGCCTGCAGTGGCCGGATCAGGCTTCGGCCCACATCGCCAATGCGCTGCAAAACACGTGGCAGGTGTTCAAGAACTACGAGCGCGGTCTGTGGAGCAACCCAGTCTTCACCACCAACCTGGATATGATGTTCGTGCAGCAGGGCGCTCAGCGGTTCCGCGACTCCCTTTCTCTGGCGTTCCGCGACCTCATAAACAAGCACAAGGAGTTCAACGACATCCTCGACACGCTCAGCAACATGCCAGCGGGTGCCACGCTGGCTGACGTCAACAGTATGGTCAGTAGTCCATTGAAAGTGCTGGCGCGCACCGACGGCGATCCGCAGGTCCGCATGCTGGCTGGCCGGTTCATCAACCGGCTAGACAACCTGATCACCAACAATCCATCGCTGGTGGCCGCCGGCCCGGCCGCCCAGGCGGCCTATCAGAACGCGCGCAACTTCACCCGCACGATGTGGCGCACGATCGGGCAGGAGCCGTTCCAGAAGCTGATCAGGCCCGGCGCTGACGTGCGCGGCGCAGGCAGCTCGTTGTTCGCGTTCGGCGGCCCAACTAGCACCGGCCTCCTAGGCGAGCGGCTGCCGGGCGGTGTTTCCCGGGTCATCGACGGTCTCGACTACATGCGCAACCAGTACATCGCGATGGGCCGCAGTGGCCTGGGCAATGCGGCGGATGCCGCCGCGACCAACCTGCGGCAGAGCATGGTCGACTTCATCGTCAACGCCGCCATCATGCCGATCAGGACCGAGCGGCTGGCGCAGGGCGTTGCTCCAGGCGACCTCAACCAGCTCTATCAGTGGATCGGTCGCAATCGCCACTGGCTGATCAGCAGCAACCTGTTCACGCCAGCCCAGCTGGGCGCGATCGATGCGATCGGCGAGGCATCGCGGCTCGGCGCGCGCAGCCTCACGACGCGCCCCACCACCGGCAGCGAGACCTTCGCGCACTTCATCAAGGGCGGACACCTGAGCCTGCTGCGGATTTTCGCCACGCCTCTGACCAACATCTCTGCCGGCCTTGCCGGCGCCTATCTCGGCAAGGTGCTCGGCGAGTACGGTGAGGTCGGCATCGGTCTGCTGCTTGGCCTAGAGGGCGGTGGCATAGCGCTTGGTCCAGGGCTGCTGCGCCTGCTGTACCACATACCAGGGGTGGAGCTGCGCGAGCTGCTGGGGCAGGCGGCGGCCAGCGCCCCGATCGCCGAAGACCTGATGCGGCGCCTGGGCGCCTCTCAAAGATACCACGCCGAGACCATGCAGTTCCTGCGTGCGCTCGGCGCACGCCTCGGCGGCGAGGCTGGCCAGCTGGAAATGAACTACGGCCCAGGCGGCGCGAACGCTCCCGGCGGCCGGCTTAGTGCAGCCCCAGCCCCGAGAGCACAATGACCGAGACCGTGGCCACGAGGGTCCACCACGCGACCAGCGCAAAGCCTCTGATGATCTGTCGCAGGCCGTCGATCAGCTCCAGCCAAATGGGGAGCGACGAATACTGCGGCAGCGGCCCGGGATCTGGGCTCGGTAGATTAGGCGGCGGTTCTACGACCATCGGGTTACGTCCGGTCGGCAACCAAAGGTGCCCTGGATCAGCACGCATGGGGGGATACTCCTAGATGTCTGGCACCATCGGCCCGGGGATCGGCTCGCGTTTCGCGCTGCCGATCGCGCAGATCGTCGATCAGCAGGGCGTGCCGCTGGTCGGCGCCACGGTCACCTTCTATGCGACCGGCACCTCGACGCTGCAGTCGGTCTACAGCGATCCGCTGCTCACCACCGCGCTGTCTAACCCGATCACCGCGAACAGCTGGGGCATGTTCCCGCAGTCCTTCATGATCCCCTCGCCGGCCTACCGCGTGGTGCTGAAAGATCCCGCAGGCGCGGTGATATACGACTGCGACCCGGTGTCGGGCATTCCGATCTCCGGCTTCGGCAACTACGTCCCCGGCAGCGTTCCGGTCGGCGCCATCCAGCCTTACGGCGGCACCACGCCACCCTCGCACTGGATGTGGTGCGACGGCAGTGAAGTAAGCCGCACCACCTTCCCGTCGCTGTTCGCTGTCCTGGGAACCCAGTTCGGAGCGGGCGACGGAGCTACCACCTTCGCGCTCCCCGACCTGCGCGGCTGCGTGCCGGCCGGCGCCGACGGCATGGGCGGCATCGCCGCGGGCCGGCTGACCTTCGGCGGCTCCGGCGTCAACGGCAACACGATCGGCGCGATCGGCGGCAGCGAGCTGCTGCAGACCCACAACCACAGCCTCAACGACCCCGGACACACCCATACCGACGCCGGCCATACCCACCCGGTCGGTAGCGACACCAGCGACCCGCAGGGCTACCCGTTGACCGGTGGCGGACTGCAGGGCGGCGGCTCTTACTTCTACCATTTCGATCACGTCGTGATTAAGCAGGGCAACGCCGCGATCCAGAGCGCCTCCACCGGTATCACTGAGTCGAATGCCGGCGGCGGGGCGAATCAGAATGTGCAGCCGACTGTGATCGTGGGTTATATTATTTACACTGGGTAACGAGATGCACGAGCTACGCCGCATGGGTCTCTCGCTGGGGCTGGCGCTGGCGCTTCTTGCGCTGTTTCTGCTGCTCCAGAGCTGCCAGCTCCGGCTCAGTGCAGCGGCGGCGTAGGTCGGCGATGACCTCGCGCAGGATCGCCAGCCGCCGCTCCGCCTTCTCCAGACTTAGCCGTCGCGTGTAGGTGCGCTGGGCGTAGATCCGCTGGCGCGCCAGTAGGTCGCGCTCCAGCTCGGTGATCTGCTCGACCAGCGAAGGCGGGAACATGTCAGCCATCAGCCGCCCCTCCGCAGCGCCTCCAGCCGGGCAGTGAACGCCGCCTTCACCGAAGTCACCAACCCGGTACGGCCCTCGTTCTCCCAGCGCCGGATCGGCGTCAGCACTGCCGGGGACTTGCTGTAGGCGAGCACCTCAGCGGCGGTCGCCAATTTCGGCACCTGTCCCAGGATATCGCTGGCCAGCGCCTGATCCTTATCGATCGGCAGCTCGGGCATCGGCACCAGCGCATCGAGCAGCGCGTCGGCCTCGGGGCTCATGTCGCGCGCGTCGGCGATCGCGTCGGCATTGTGCGCCTCCAGCGCCGCACGGTTGTTGCTCTTGGTCCAGTCGGCGAGGAACTCCTGCGCCCAGGCCAGCGGATCGAGGAACACCTCGCCGTCGGCCACCGGCTCACCGCCTTCATCCAGCACCACGTACTCGAAGCGCCCCTCGCGCTCGCGGTCATCCTCGGGCGGCAGGTAATCCAGCGGCGACGCTGCCGCGGGCGGCTCGGGCGGCGGCTCCGGTGTCGGAGGTGGTGTGGACTCTGGCGGCGCCTGAGCGGGCTCCTGGGGCGGCTGCTGGCCCTGCTGGAGCGGCCACGTCATCACCGGATCGACCTGGAAATGGTCAGTCACGCTGGCCACACCGTCCTTGATCGCGGTGTAGATGCGGTCGAGCTGCACCACCTGGGCCGGGCGGATCGCATCGATGCGGCGCTGCAGCTTCTGCTCGATCATCGCCTGGGTGATGCCGACCTTCGCGAAGGCCGTCAGCATCCGCTTCATCGCCTCGGGGCCGGTGTCCGCCTTGGCCTGCAGTGTCTCGGTGCACTGCTCGACCGCCGCCTGCACCACGTCACCGGGAATCACCGCCTCCAGGCAGGCGCGCTTCCGGCGCTGGCCCATATTGGCGACCATCTCGTAGATGTCGCGCTCATCGGTAACCCGCACCTGTTCCATCTTGCGGGTGGTGCGGTTGCGCACGTCGCGGAAGTGCCGCACCTGGAACTGCCGCTCGTCGCGGTAGCCGGTCTCGACGTCCCAGGCGTAGGCGATGCACTCCGAGGTGCCGGCGACGGTGTCGCGGCTGACTTCCTTGATGCCGGACTGAATATTGCCCCAGCGGCGCGCGATCGTTTCCATCAGCCGGATCGACGGGCCGCTGACGTCGGTGCCGCCGCGCGCGTAGGCATATTGCGCACGCTCAGCCAGCCCCACGCGCGTGCAGTCGCGCAGGATGTCGTCCGTGCACTTCTGCGGATCGCGCGGGTACAGCTTGGCCAGCATGATCTGCGCCTGCAGCTCGCCCAACGCGCGCTGCTGCTCGGTCGAGGCCAGGGCGCCGACACTAGGCTGGGCCACGGTCAGGCTGCCGTTGCCGACGAACGGATTGCGCGACGGCGGTGGTACGGCGGGAAGGTCGTTGTCACTCATGGGCCATACTCCTCAGGCTGCGCTGAATGCCGCGGTCGATCTGCGCCACGCAGCGCGCCAGGGCGACGCCGCGCTCGATCGGGTCGAGGTCCAGCGACGGCAGATCCTCGCCGACGAAAAAGTCGTACGCTTCCCACATCTTGGGCCACGCATAGTCGGTCGACGTGGAGCCCGGTTTCATCGATGGCTTCCTGACCACGTCGGTGGCCTCGCGCATGGCGCAGGCCAGCTCGACGCCGTCGAACACGTTGGCCCAGTCCTGGTTGCCCATCTCGAACAGGCTGCGCATCACCACCCGGCGGTGGAAGTCGGCGTTGAACGCGCACGCCCGCTCGACCGTGCTGAGCGCCACCAGGAAGCGGCCCATGACGAAGCTGAGCGAGTGGCCGCGCTGGCGCGCCACCTCGGGATCGATGCCGTTGGCGACTATCGCATCCGGTTCGAAGCGCCAGTCGTTCTTGGGCTGGATCAGCGCGCCCCACTGGCGGTATTCGTCGGCGCCGTCGGTCACCACCCAGGCGAGCCGCAGCATGTGCGGCTGGTCGGCGCTCTCCAGCGGCGCGTGGAACAGCAGCTTTCCGGAGGTGTCGGACTGGAAATACAGGGTCTTGGTCATGCGGCTGGTCCTGTCGGAGGGATGGGCATGTCGGTCCACACGTCCTGGTCGCCGATCTGCACCTGACCGCTGCCGAGGATCTGCCAAACCCGCGGGATCGAGGCTGCGACCGGTGAGCTGTAGAGCCCGGTCGCCGCGTTGTAGCGGCACACCAGGATCGTCGTGTTGGAAGGGGCCGACTGCACCGGCTTCCAGCTGGTGGGTGGGCCTTGCAGGTCGCTCATACCACTGCCCTTTCCTCGATGATGCGTACGCCGGGGATCTCGCGGACCTTCTCCGAGCGCACGGCATAGCCGATACGTGAGCTATTGAACTGCAGGTAGGCGAGCGGCGCCTTACCGGCGGCCACCGCCTTCACCAGCGCCATCAGGTCGCTGTGCTCCAGGTCGGCCACCCAACGGGTGCGCAGGCTCACCACAGTCCCCAGATCGCCGCGCACCTTGGTCGGCTCGGCCACCGCCTCGGCCTGCACCGCGGCCTGCTCGGCGGCGTCGGAGGCCTCCAGGGCACGCTCCAGGTCATCCTCGGCCATGCTGGCGATCGCCGCATCCTGCGCCGCGGCGGCCTCAGCAGCGAGGCGCGCGGCCTCGGCGGCCCGCCGCTCGATCTCCAGCCGCTCGGCCTCCCGGCGGCGCACCTCATAGGTGGTCAGCTTGCCGCGCACATCAGCCTGACAGCTCTTGATCGGGTCGATCAGCCTGGAGAAGAAGGAGTCGACTGCGTCGGCGCCCTTGCGGAAGGGCAGCTTCTCGCGCGTGCGCTCGGTGTCGGCCTCCTTGAGGAAGGCCCCGAGCAGGCCGCGCGCCGAGCCGAAGTCGTTGGCGCGGCCGAGCATGTCGTCGTCGGCGATGCCGTTGGGGCAGGCCTCGGTGAACCGGCGGTAGCCGGCGAGCAGCTCGTCGCGGCGCCGCACCAGAGTGCCGAAGGAGTCGGCCAGCCACTCGGAGACTTCGACGGGACTCGGCGCGATCGGGCGGTTGGTCTGGCTCATGGGATACTCCCTGTGGAGACGAATTTTGTGACGCGTAAGCTTGCTGCCGGATCGTTCCTGCGGGCCAGCGCTGCGTGTGCCTCGGCGATTTCCTCGTGGGCGAAGGCCTCGACCGGGAACCACTTGCCCAGGCTGGGGACGAACAGCTCCATAACCCACGGCCTGCGGGGGGACGGCTTCGCCATCACGCGGCCTCCTTCGTGATGGTGGTGAAGAGAGCCAAGCTGTTGGTGTAGCTCTTGGCCATCTCGGTGTAGCCGCCCTGCTCGGCGACGCTGATCGCCAGCCGCATGTAGTCGGCAGCGAGGGCTACGTGCCCCTGGTCATGGACCTGCCATGCGTGAGTGGACAGCGAATGGCAGATGTCCCAAGCGGACTGCTTGGAGGGCAGCGCGATCGCGAATGGAACGATAGTGGTCATGGGATACGCCCCTCTGGTTGGTGACACGCCCGAGATAGGTTATCTCAGGCTAGCAGTCAAGGACTAAGTGCGCGCGCCCCGCCTTACCCGACTTTCAACCCATCGCTGGAACGACGGGCGGGTGCCCGGGTTTGCCCATGCGCTGCGGCTGCCTTGAGTTCTGGGGACCACAGCGTTAGGGAGGCGGGGCATGTCGCCATGTGCGCGCGTCATGTGCGGAATAGGCACCCCCCTAGAAGATTGCGGTGACCGGCACGGCCGATAAGCGGATCGGCCGGTCGGGATGGTTCAGCGGATGATCCGGATGGTGCTCGCGCGCCCAGGCCAGCATCTGGAGCATGTGCGCATACTCCTCGGCACTGATCCGCTCGCCGAACCACAGCACCCGGAGCAGCGGGCTGTCGAACGCCGCACCCTCGATCGTCAGCGACACCACGAGATCGGCGAACGCCGTGGCCTCGATGCAGACCTGCAGCCGCTCGTCGGCCTCGACGATATAGATCATGCCGGCATCGACGCTGACCACCGCGGGCATCCACGGACCGCCCTTGACGCGGCGGTAGCGGTAGTGCCCGGGCGTTACTTCATCGATCCGGCGTGGAGTCATATCAGGCACCATATGAGCAATACGATTGCAGCCGGACCCAGGAGACCTAGTGCCAAATCCAGAAGAAGACTGCTCTCCGTTTTTGCCGACGGCGTAGGGGCTACGGCCCGTTGCCTCTCCTCAGCCCATTCGCGATGAAGTTTCCTTGTCTCTCTATCTTTGAACCACTCATCGAGCATGTTAGCGATCCACATGAATAGGACGTAGCCGACGATGGTAGTGAGGGTTAGAGGAACAATAAAAATCATGCCCGGTCCTCCGCCCTAGTCATGCTCAGTCCTCCACCTTCAGGCCAATCTTGATGCCATGCAGGTGGCCGGCGGCGAGCGACAGCTCGCACAACGCCTTGAATGACCCGAGCGAAGTCTCCGCCTTCAGCAGCGCGATCGCCGCGTCAATCTGCGCGATGACTTTCTCGATGTCGCCGGGCGCGCGCCGCACGTTGTCCTCGCGCAGCAGCTGGATAAATGACTTGGTGGGAAGGCTCATGGGATACACTCCAGTGGGTCGTGGTTGACGTTATATGGGTCTCCGACTATCTTGTGCAAGGATATTCCATCTTAGGAGTGCAGAAAATGGCTCGGAGGCGAAACACCGCAGATCCGGACGTCGGACCCGGCGCCAGCGTCTGGGCAACGCATGCCGCACGCGAGCTGCTGTTCGAGCTGGCCGCCGCCGAGCGCCGTCCCACTAAAGTAATACTGGAGCGCGCGGTGAATCTGTACGCCGATCACTCGGAGGACTGGCGCGCCTGGGTGAAGCAGCAGCGCAAGAAGGTCGCGGCATGATCCACCGCGTCCGCCCTCCGAAGGGCACCGTCGTCGCTCTACGGTCAGAGCTGCTGAGCCAGGAGGAGCAGCGGCTGATAGCCAGGAAGCGGGCGCGTTTGGATATCCCGACCGTGCAAAGGGACTTCCGCGAGCTGTGGGGCCGCGAGCGTCAGCCGAAGAGGAAAGGGAATCGCGTTGCCTAACCGCCTGCTCGCGATCGATGTCGGCAGTGTCACAGGCTATGCCTATGGCCAGCTCGGCGAAGATCCGAGCCACGGCACCATGCGGCTGCCCACCAGCAGCGTGCGCGACCTGCTCGGCGCCCGGCTCGACCGGTTCGAGGCGCAGCTGACCGAGCTGTTCCGCACCGAGTGCATCAGCAGGGTGGTCATGGCGGAGCGGTTCCACGTGCGCAATACCGGCGAGGCAGCGGTCTCGTTTGGCCTCGACGGCATCGTGCGGATGGTCGCCTACCGTCACAATGCTCCGGTGCTGGTGCAGCCCGAGGGCACCGTGCGCAAGGAGATGCTCGGCCGCGGCTCAGGCCCCAGCGACATGCTTAAGTACTTGGCCCTGCAATGGTGCGAGGCGAACAAGTGGCCGGTAACCACGCACCACGAGGCCGACGCGCTGGTGCTGTGGCACTGGACCGAGCGCGAGCTGGCGCGTCAGTCGTCCGGCCAGGAGATCACGATCGCCAAGAGAAGGAGGACGATCACCACCATCAGCAGCGACCAGAACGGGGTCTCCCAGGGTCTGGTCGTCAGGGCTTCTCGGCGTCGAACGCCACCGCCAGCAGCGCCCCGCGCGGCTGCTGACACACCCGGATAACCGATGGGTGCTGCCCTGCCTGCAACAGGCCGTTCAGCTCGGTCTGCGCGTCCGGCCGGTTGCGCAGCAGCTGCTCGCCGTAGTCGGCGATGTCGGACAGCAGCTGTTCGACACTGGTCATCGGCATGGTCGTCCCCCTCAATACGGCACCCCCGGCTGGTGCGGCGGATAGAGCGCCCGGATCTTCAGCCGCACCGCGTCGCAGGTATCACTCACCGCGATGAAGTTTTTGTTGGTCATCACCAGCAGGCACTGAGTCCCCCGCGCCCAGTGCCCCTGGTCGACCCCGCGCGGCTCTCGCACGCTCGTGATCTCTACCGGGTTCACATAGATCTTCTGATGCCCGCCCGGCCCCTGCAACTCGATCAGATCGACATCCGCCAGCACCGCGTCCCCCGAAAGCAGGAGTAGTGCAAGCCACGCCAGATACAGCGATCGGTATGCATGCATAACATCATGTAGTGGCCGTCACTGGGACAATATACCACATGGAGTGTTACCGCATAATGTAAGAATATTACCCGAGAACCCGCCCGGGCCATGGTTGATCCCTGGCTCACACATGGCGTATGCCGGGGGTTCGCCCTGTCCAGAGGGCCCGAAATAGGTGCGGCGTCAGGTGATCCAGACCCGACGCCGCGTAGCCCAACTGCGACCTGTGAGGAGATCGCAATGGTTCTACTGCGCGTAAACGCTCAGGCGTCCCGAATCAAGGGACAACAGCAATACAAATTATCCACAGGATTACCCCCGCGCGCACTTGTGTGCGGTGCGGTACGATGACGCACCAGGGGTTCGACCGGCACTTCTGGCACTACATCGGCCCCAGCCTCAGCCGCCTCTGCGTCGCCGAAGCGCGCTGCGTTGCGGCCGGAGTGCAGAGCTACGGCGATGCCCTCGGCGTGCTGTTGCGCTACGCCCTGCGGCACGGCGGCGGCCACCTGTCGGCGACGCGATGGTACGCGTTCGAGGACGACATGGCCGAGCGGCTGGTGCAGGCGATCGCCGAGGCCGAGGCCGCCGGCTGGGGCGAGTGGCTGGAACGCAACCACATCAGCGTCCCGCTGGAGGAACCCGAGGCGCCCGCGCCAGAGCTGTTCGGCGGTGCGGTGTGAGCCAGCGACCAAAGGCGGGCGACGGCTACGTAAACATCGACGGCGTGATGACGCCAGGAACTGCAGGATTCGATCGATCGGGCCAAGCCAAGCGCAAGGCGAAGCTGAACGGCAAGGGGAACGGACACGATCCGGAGGCCCAGCTCGGGGAGGCGCAAGGGCGTGAGCCGGATGACATCGATAAGCACGAGCTGCCAGACATCCCGTGGCTCGACCGCCGGCTGTCCGACTGGGACGACAGAGAGATCCCCGATCGCCTCTGGGTGGTGCCCGACTGGATACCCCGCGAACAGGTCACCGGCATCTACGGGCCGCCCGGCGTCAACAAAACGGACTTCCTCATCCAGCTGCTGATGGCACTCTCCGAGGGCCTTGTTTTCATGGGATACCAGCTGGAGCGCCTGCCGGTGTTCGGACTGTTCTGCGAGGATACTGAGACCGAAATCGCGCGCCGCGCGTCGCGCATCGCCGAGCACTACGGGATGCTTCTCGGCGAGTTTCGCGATTTCCACTTCGCCAGTCTGGTCGGCTACGACGACCTGGAGTTCGTGACGTTCGAACAAAACCGGATGCTGGAGGGCCGCGCGCTGAAGCGGTTCGATATGAAGATCGAGCAGGAGGGTGCTGCGTTTGCCTGTCTCGATACCGCGCCGCACTTCTTCGGCGGATCGGAGATCGACCGCCGGCAGGTGTCGCGCTTCCTGCGCAAGCTCGACGCGATCTCGATCGGCCGGAAGTGTGGCATCGCGATCACCGCCCACCCCTCCGCACGCGGTCGCGCCAGCGGACGCATGGAAAGTGGCTCGACCGGCTGGGAGGGTGGCGTCAGGGCGCGCATCGCGCTGACCAAGCCGGACCAGGAGAACGCCGAAGACGGCAAACCACCGCCGGACACCAAAGACCGGCTGCTGACGCTGTGGAAGTCGAACTACGCGCCGCCCGGGAGGGCGTTGGATCTGGTCTGCGAGCGTGGTGTGTTCACAACAGCAGCGCTGGACTCAGAGAAAGTCAGAGCCCGTGGGCCAGAGCGGAATGCCGCGTGTGAGGAGAAGTTCCTCGCGCTGCTCGATGCGGTCTTCAAGATCGGCGGTTATGTCAATGACAGCGCTAACCAGCCCTCGCGCTACGCGCCAGCCGTGTTCGCCGCGAGACCAGATGGCAAGACATTCAGTAAGCCCGAATACAAGCGAGCAATGGACCGATTGCTGGCCACCGGAAAACTGGCCTACCACCGGACCAATCGCTACGTAGAACTCATGCCGATAACTCAATCCTCAGACACCAAAAGTGATGCATGAGCAATCCACACACATTGCTACACGGTGCCTGACGGTGCCTGTGGTAACATATTGAAAAGGTTACTGAAACGAAGTCACACACACGGTGCCTATAGGTAAACCTATAAACGGCGCGCCCCGTCTCGGACGGGCGCGCCTTGGTTTTAGTCCCTGGACCACCGCGCACGCTGTGCTGACAATGACGGGCCGACCGGGTGCGCCACACCCGACCGGCCCTGACCACCACGAGCGAAGGAACCGCCCGCGATGACTGACGATGTCCCTACCTCGCCACCTTCTGCCGGCGAAGTCCAAATTCCCTACGGGTTGCACCTCGCAACCGGCCGCATGATCCATATCGACCACGCCGTGCGTGGGCATGCCTCGGGGTGTGTCTGCGCCGAATGCGGTAAGCCGCTGACCGCCCGTCAGGGCGAACGCAACCGCTGGCACTTCGCGCACACGGCTGGCCCGGGCGATTGTCGCTACGGCCCCGAGACCGGCCTCCATCGGGCAGCAAAGGAGATCATCCTAGATGCGGCTTGGGTAATGGCGCCGCCGCTCTATGCCAAAGACCCTCAAGGCAGGCCGGTGAGGCCTGCCATAGAGCCCCAGCGGCTCGCGCTGACGGACCTCCAGGGGGAGGCCAAAAACCTTCCGGGTGTTGTTCCTGATGTCCTGGCTACGGTGTCGGGCATGCCCCTAGCGATCGAGATCTATGTCGAACACCGGGTCGATGAGCAAAAGCTAGCGCGACTAAGCGAGCTGCGACTGGCGACAATCGAGATACATCTGCGTATGCACCGCTACGTCAGCGAGGACCACTATCGCGAGCTAGTCCTAACGCGGGCAGAGCGCAGCTGGGTGTTCCATCCACGCCAAGCTGAAGTCGATCGCAAGCTGCTGGATGACTTGGCAGCTGAGGCTAGGGCGCGGGCCGAGGAGGAACGCAAACGTCGCGCACAGGGAACTGCTCGCTGGCGCATGCCACCACCGCTCACCGCTGAGCAGCGGGCCGCGAAAGATCGTGCGATGGCGGGATACAACGCCCGACGCTGCGTCGTCTGCGGCTCGTCCAAGGCATGGTTCGGCTTCGGGCCGCCGCTGGTGCCGAAGCAGGTCTGGACCTGCCGCACCCACCGGGCTGACGTTGACCCAGAGATGCTGCCCGAATGGCTCAAGCCGTGAGCTGGTGGACCGCCCTGCACGGGCTGGCGGCGCGCGTCTGGTTCGAGATCGTGCTCGGCTTCGGCTCGCTCGGCTGGGGCTACCTCAGCGCCTGGGCGATCGGCACCGGCCACCTCGGCCTCGGGGTGGCGATGCTGGTGGCCTACGCCGTGGCGTTCCTCGGCGTGCTCGTGCTCGGCAGCACCGGCACCGTGGGCGGCCCCTGAGGGATCTGCCAGAGTGGCCACGTTAACCGCATACCAAGAGAGCATCGCCCTAGCGGAGTAGGCGGGGGTTGCTAGCACCCCCGCCAGACCGCCCAGGAGCCCGCCAGACGGCGTACAGCAGTCTGGCCGCCCCCAAGGAGCGGCCAGAGCGTGGCGCCGTGTACGAGCCCCGTAGGGCTGTTAACGCTGGTACGGCTCGACGTGCGGTGCGCCCGGGTCGGGCAGCGGCTGGTCGGGCGGCTGTCCGGCGTCCGGCGGCGGGATCGGCTGCGGCTTGTCGCCCGGCACCCACGCCACGTGCCAGCCCTGGCCCGGGCTGAAAGCCCATTCCCAGCCACCAGTGTCACCGGTTGCCGGCGGCTGACCACCGCCCGGCGGCGGATCGATCGGACCCCCCGGCAGCGGCGGCAGGGGCAGCGGGTGGCCGGCGACCGGTGGATAGCCCGGGCCCGGCGGCACCGGCATCCCGGGCGGCCCCCAGATCGGGAAGGTCGGCGTGCCAGGAGGTCCGCCGCCACCACTCGGCGGATAGATCGGACCGCCGCCGATGCCCGGCGGATAGCCCGGCCCCGGCGGGTTGAACCCCGGCGGGCCCCAGATCGGGAAGGTCGGCACGCCCGGCGCACCACCTCCCGGTGGCTGGCCACCGCCGCCGGCCGGCGGGAGGTAGATCGGCGGCGTCGGCCTGGGATCGGTCGGGCCCCAGATGCCCGGAGGGAAGTACGGCCCGCCCCAGATGCCGAGCGGCGGCTGACCACCACCGCCACCGGGGGGCTGGCCGCCGCCCGGCGGCAGATAGATCGGCGGCGTGGGCCGCGGGTCAGTCGGCCCCCAGATGCCCAGCGGAGGCACTACCGGGCCGCCGCCGACGCCGATGTCCGTGTAGTGCATCGAGCCTGAGAACGTGCCGCCGACCGCGTTGCCATCGGCACTCGTGAACGTCCCGACGAGGGTGACATTTACTGCTGCCATTGCTGGTTCCTACGACTGGTTGTGACTGTGGATAACTGGATCGTCAGGCAAACGGACACGCAGGGTAACATCATTGCGCCGACGCGCCCAGGCCGTCACAGAAGTTTCCTGAGGAAAACCAGGATGTTGGCGCCGGCAGGCCGACAGCTGGCGGCAAAGAAAAACCGCCCCTCGCGCATGAGAGGCGGTTTGAGTCAGTCCATCGGCGTCAGTTCAGGTCGGGGATGCCCTTCTTCGGATCGTAGCGGGAGATCCGGTCCAGGCTGGCCCGCTTGCGGTAAGCGTTCCACGCCATGACGCACGCCCGGTAAACCGCCATCTCCGGCGCCTTGTCCTTCGACTCGGCGTTGGCGAGCAGCCACGCGTCGAGCACCGTGGTCGGGTGCTTCTCCTCGTTGCCGCCGCCCTCGTGCGCGACGTCGTGCCAGAACGTCTCGGCGTCGTCCGGAGAGACGTCGAACGTCCCGTACATCGCGCCGATCACCGGCAGGGTGAACTCCGCCGTCTTCGGCGTGTAGATGCGTCCGACCATGTGAATGAAGCTGTGGTACTCACTCTGGTTGAACATGTCGTAGAGATCGTCGCCACGCGGCACGTTGCTGCCGACGATCTTCTTCAGATACCAGTTCGCCCCCTCGATCGCCTTGCGGGCGCGCGGCTTCGGCACGTCCTGCAACTCGGGGACCAGCATCTGATACGCCCCGGCGATGTCGCCGATACTCCGCGCCGAACCGCGGAAATCGAACTGCCGGAACAGCAGCGCGAGATCCTTCAGCTCGGGCACTTCGTAGTTGTCGACATGCGCCTTCAGCCCCTTCGGGAACGCCCCGTCGAGGCTCGCCAGCATGTTGGAGGAGTGGTGTCCGTTGACCCGGAACTTCTCGCCCGTTGCCAGCACGGTGGCAGTGGCCCAGATGAACGACAGCGCGGTGCCTCCCAGCACCTTGTCCTTCAGCTTGGCGATCCGCGTCTTGTCGAGATCACGCTCGGTGATCGACGCGGCCATGGTGGCGAACTCAGCGGCGAGTTGCGGGGTAAGATCCCGTGTCTCGCTGTTCGCCAGTCGGATCGTCGGGGTTGCTGCTTGCAGCATAGTACCCGGTCTCCTTGCGGATTTCTGCACGGGCGAGATGCTCGGAAATCCGCCGAACCGCCGCATCGTCGCCACTCGCCCACGCCTTGAAGATCTGGTCGAAGTACGAACCGAGCCTGTGCAGGGCAGTGAAACTGACCGTGGCAGGGTGACGGCTCGCCTGATCTTTGACCTCTCTCACCAGTGGGCGGAGTATCTTGATCACCGTATCCACGGCGATCAGTCGCTCGTTGGCCCCGCCGACCGCGTCGCTGCCGCTGATCGTGATGCGGGGCTTGTTTTTCTTCGGTGTGCGCAGCAGCGCGCCCTCTTTCTTGACCGTCTCGGCGTCGGCACTGCGCTGTTCCTCGCGCGGCGTGTGCAAGACGTATGGCGTCGCGTTCTTGATGCCGACTTTGCCGCTGCGCACCAGCGCAATAATATTCGGCTCGCCTTCTCGCTTCAGTGTGCGGACGTTACTGATCAGCAGCTTGTGTATCCCAAGTTGCTCAGCGACTTGTTCGGCGGTTTCACTTAAAAGTTTCTCGCGAGAAAGTTTACTTGGTCGGCCCTGCTTGAGGGTCGCCAGCTCTTCGCCGACGAACGCCAGCTCAACCTCAGTAACGTGCCGGCGCACCTTGTTCTGTGAGATCACGAAGGCGATCGGGTCGTCGCCGGTATAGGTCAGGTAACGCCCCTCGATGCCAAGCTGCTCGCAGGCCTCCTCGCGGGTCTTGCCGTCCAGCATCAGGCCGTCCGGGGTCAGCCACATCGGGTTCAGCAGACCATTCCTGTGGATGTCCGCCACCAACACCTGAAACTTCGCCTCGGACGGGCGCGGCCAAGCGGCACAGGCGGGGTGGACTTCGTGGCGCATCACGGTTCCGGTTGCTGCTGCCAGCCTATGATGCTATGGGGTGGCGATGTCAATAGACATCACCACAAACCATGTGATGGCAAAACCTCCGCCGGTCTATGACGTGACGACGCTGCGCCTGGAGCGGGCATTCATGGCCACGCTGCGCATGCTGGCGGCGAAGCATCGGCGCCCCCTCAGCACGCAGATCAAGATCGTGCTGGAGGAAGGGCTGAAGGCGATGAAGGTGCCGCCGCCGCCGCGCCGCGATGGCGGGGCCTAACGGGCCCCGGTGCTGAATTTCTGCTTCTGCTCCTGCAAGCGATGCCAGACCCAGCCGGGTTTGAACCCGCGCGCCTTGGCGTAGGCCCGCAGCTCCTCCTCGGTGCGACGGTGCTTCAGCAGCTGGGTGTAGGTCAGCCGGGTGATCCGGGCGAACTTGTCGGCCGGCTGCAGCTCACGCATCGGCGCGTCGTCCATCTCCAGCACCTGCCGCGGCTGTGGCTTCGGCGCGTCGCATTCGAAGCAGCTGTCCCAGCGCGCCCGGTTCAGGCAGCCGCAGTGCTTGCAGCTCCACGGCTTGGCCTCGCCGCACTCCGAGCACTCGCGGCGGTTCGCCGCGTTCAGCGTGTGGCACTGGATGCACGGCCAGGGCTGCGGCGGGGTGACCTCGCCGGCCTTCTTCTTCGCCCCGTCCAGGCTCCAGTCGCGCTCCTCGGTGGGCAGGCCGTGGGCGACGCAGTTCTTGGCATGGTCCAATACTATCAACGTCTTACCGGGGGCAGGCCGCATGCCGCGGCCGATCTGCTGCAGGCACATTGTCAGGCTCTTGGTGGGGCGCAGCAGGATGCAGCAGCCGACGCTCGGCACGTCGAGGCCTTCGCTGATGATCTCGCACGAGGTGAGGACCTGCGTCCCGCCGTCGCTAAGCCCTTGAATTGCCGCGTCTCTCTCGGCTTTCGACATGCCGCCGTGCACGCAGCGGGCGCGGTAGCCGGCGGCCGCGAACATCGCCGCGACCTGCTCGGCGTGCGCCACGGTGACGCAGAACACCATCGCCGTGGTGCCCTCGGGCAGCGCCTGGAACTCCGCCACCGCGTCGCCGGTCACCCCCGCCGCCCGCTCCTCCAGCTCGCCCTCGTCCCAGTCCCCGCGGACGGTGCGCAGGCCGGTGGTGTCGATCGTGGCGCTGGGGATGAACACTTTGGTCGGCGCGAGGTAACCCTCGTCCACCAGCGTCTGCATCGCCTGGCCGCAGACGATCGCGTCGAAGTGCCCGCCGCAGTGCGTGCCTAAGCCCTTGCCGTCGAGCCGCTGCGGCGTCGCGGTGACCCCGAGCAGCCGGGCGTTGTCCTGGGTGGCCAGCAGACTGGACCACGTATCGGCGACCGCGTGGTGCGCCTCGTCGATCACGATCAGCCCGAACTGCGGCAGCGTGTGGAGTCTACGCGCGACGGTCTGGATCGAGGCGACGATCACCTGCGCGTCGTGGTCGCGGTCGAGGTCGGCGGCGATGATGCCGTGCGCCACGCCGAGGTCATCGAGCTTGCGGGAGGCCTGCTTGATCAGTTCGCGGCGGTGGGCGAGGACCAGCACCCGGGTGCCCTTAGCGATTGCGGAGCGGATCACGTGGCTGAACACCACGGTCTTCCCGCCGCCCGTGCTGAGCTGGTAGAGCGGCGCGCGGGCGCCCTGGCGGAACGCATCGCGCAGCCGCTCGATGTCGATGACCTGATACGGGCGGAGGGTAATGTCAGCCATCGCTCAGCCCTCCATCACGCGCTGCGCGGCGAACAGCGCCTGCTGCGCCTCGATCAGCAGCCGCAACACCTCAGGCGGCAGCTCTAGCTGGTGCGTCGAGATCTGCGCTTGCCGGATGACCCGGCTCACGCTGTCGGCGGCGTCGGAGACGCGGACGAGGGCAGAGAGTTGTGCGTTGGTCATCGCTCAGCCCTCCAACTTCGCGAACAGCGCGTAGGCCTTCGCCCTGGCAATGCGCCATGACGGCCAGTCGCGGTTGTTGAAGATCGCGATGATGTCGCCGTCGATCTCGCGCACGACATAGCCGGTGACGCTGCCCTTCGGGCCGGTCTTGGAGGTGACGGTGTAGCGGGTTTCGGTCATGGGATACGCCCCTGTGTTGCGTTCTCATAACTAGCTATCCGAGCCTATCTTGTCAAGGTGCAGGCCTCGGATCGGTCGCAATACTTTTCAAAATATCCGCCAAGTTGCCCGGCAGCAGCTCCGGGTCCGCGGTAATAAATCCGCCGCCCTGGCGGAGGTTGATCGCCGACCGCGTGATCGCGCCAGTTCGTGGATTAATTGTAACGATAAGCTGCATTTCTTCCTTGCTGTGCGGGCCGATCGCGGTGACCAGGAACACCGTCTCGCCGAGCCCGTTGCGCTCGCTCAGCTCGCTGATCCGCACGATCCGCAGCGGCGGCCGGTCGTGCTGCTCCGGATCGATCGGCGGCCCCAGGTCAGCGTAGGGGCCGGGAGGCTGGGGGCTCACGCCCCCCTCCCGATGCGGCCAGTGGCCGCCCCGCCGACCGGGCGGCTCAGGTTGACCCGGTCACCCGCCGCGTGGCCGGCGTCGTAGGCGTCACGGTCGCGGGCACGCGGTCCCGACAGGCTGCCGCTGAAGCGGATGCCCAGGCGATCGAGCGCGGCATCCACCACGTGGCCACGTACCACCACAAGCGCAGTGCCGCTGCCGGTCACCGTTGTGGCCTCCAGCGCATCAGCCATCGCCTTCAGCCGCGAAGCAATGCGGTTGGCCATGCCGACGCGGAAGCTGGTGTTGCGCCGCAGCGTGCCGTGCGGCGTGGCCGTGGGCCCGTAGCGACGATTGTACCTTTCGGACTCGGTCTCGATCGCGCGCTCGATCAGCCTGTAGAGATACACCGCCATCTCGACGTCGCTCTTGAGCCCGAGCAGGCGGACATGGCGGGCCCAGGCACCCCTCCTGTTCTCCTTGAACTGGTACCACGTCTTCACGCCGCAGTAGTGGTCGATCGCCCACAGGCACTTATCAGCCGGCGTCAGCCGATACTCAGTGCCGCGCTCGATCCATTCATCGGCGATCGGCTCAGCCTCGATCTCGACATCCGACTGCGACAGCCGGTGCGCGTCCATCAACGCACGCGCTTTCTCCGCCGCCGCCAGCGCCTCCGCTTCGGTGCAGCCGTTTTCCTCGGTGCGGTTCAGCAAGGCGCGGATGCGCCGGGCAATCGCTTCGCGGTGGGCTTCGTGGGTCTCACTCATGGGATACGCTCCTGTGTTGTGGGGAGGCCTGCGCCTCCCCGGGTTAATTTCAGAACGGGCTGTCGCAGGTCAGCTTGTCGATCGACGCGTCGGCCTTCGCCGGCACTTCGCCCCAAGGGAGGCCGAACCGATCCGCGCAGATCGGACCGTAACCGACGCTCACCGAACGCTCGTCAGTCAGCTCGCGTGAGCAGAAGCAGCAGCTGCCGACCATGTGGCCATACGCCGCCGCGGCCTTCGCCGGGTCAGCATTGAACGCCGTCAGCGCCGCCTCGACCTGCGCGATCGTGCGCGCATCCAGCTTGCGGCTCGGCTGCCACGCACCGTTGGTGCCGATGCGACCGAACCACGTGCGGTTGTCGTAGCCGCGGCTGGTGTCGGTCACGTTGATGCTGCCCGGCTGCTGGCTGCCTTCACCCGCGATGGACAGGCGGAAGTCAGTGCCGTCCTGAGTACGGAACACGACGACCGCGCGCCGGCCCGCCTTGCCGAACAGCTCGACGATGCGGCTGAAGCTGGTGGAGGCCGGCGCTGCCGGAGCCTGGGAAGGCTGGGAAGTTTGCGAAAGCTTCGCCTCGCCGCGCTTGGTCAGCTCACGCACCCAGAACAGCTGCTTCTCGCTCAGGTAACGGTGGGACTGCTGCGCCTGCAGGCTCATCGCGAAGCTGCGATCGCGCTCGCTCAGCTGCCGCAGCACGCTGTCCAGCCGCACGATTTCGGGCCACTGAACCGTCGCTGTCATGTCATAGGTCATTTGGGATACGCCCCTTTGTGTGTTCAACGAGGCCTATATATCAGGGCTTTTTTCTGCTTGTCAAGATGGAATATCTCTTGCCAGGATGGATTGAGAGGACTATATGAGGGGTGCGAAACAACACACACCGGGAGTATCCCATGGCCTACTGGAATGCCCACTCCGACTTCGACGCCTTCCCCGCGATCGCCGGTTACGTCGATTGCAACGGCAATCAGTTCGAGAGCTATGACGATGCCTGCCGCTATTACGGCGTCGACACCCCCGCCCAGGTCGAGGCCGAAGAGCGCTACTGGGCCGCGGAAGAAGCCAGGGAGGAAGCTCTGCGCCTCGATAACGACGCGCTGATCTACGACGCCGACGGCGCTCGCTATTACCTGGAGCTGGCCGAGCGTGGCATCGCGGCACGGGTCGCCACCCGCGCGGCGATCGATCCAGATCTCGACGACGAGTGCCCCTTCTAAGGGGCACCACCTCTCTCACCCATCACACCGGGAGTATCCCATGACCAAGCCGCGCGACTTTCAGATCGGTGACCGCGTCGCCTTCAACCTCTTCGGCAGCAAGCACGAGCGCCAAGGCACCGTCACCCGCGTCACCCGCACGGGCGTGTGGGTGAAGCTGGACGGCTGGGACCGCTCAGCGCGGATCAGCGATCCCGCACTGCGCAAGGTGGAGGGCTGAACGATGGCCAACCGTCTCATCGTCACCTCACACGAAGCCATCGAGCTGCGCCTCGCCAAATCCGAAATCCTCGATGCCGCCACCGCCCTCCGCTACTCAGCCGGCGAGGCATACGACGACGAGCGCCTGCACACCGCGGTGCGCCACTACAAGCTCGCCGCCCGCCTCTACCAGCGCGGCGGCTTCAGCGTCCGCGCCACCGACTGCTACCACCTCGCGCGCGTCATCGAGCAGGAACAACTCGCCCGCGAGGCCGGTGAAGATGAGGAGGCCGACTACCTGGAGGCCTCGATCCGCAAATTCATGAAGGGAACCGTGTCATGACCTACGACTTCGGCAACAGCCTCTACCGCAACCACCGCGACCTCACCGACGCCATCGCCAGCAGCTGGCTGTGGGCCGACGGGCGCAATGACCCCACCTTCGTCGCCGAGGCGCTCCAAGGCGACAGCGACCTCGCCCTGGCCGAGGAGTGCATCCAGGGCTGGGGCCTCGACCAAGCGCGCGACGACTTCGACCCCCACGCGCAGTCGCACATGACCCGCTGCGGCTACGACCGCGACGACCTGATCGACGCCTTCCACCGCTTCCGCGTGGCGTTCGCCAACACGCCGCGCGATTGAGGCTTGGCGTGTGATGGTGGGTGCCGCCATAAATCACAGCGCATGCCGCGTATTCTGGACAACGTCAGGGCCGCGCACCGGCCGCCACGTCAGGCCAAGGCTGGGATACCGCCCGGCAAGGGCGCCGCGCCCGGCCAGCAGGGTCAGGCACCGTTCGTAGCCACCGACGCACAGCGCGCCAGGGTGATGACCCTGGTCGCCTGTGGCTTCATCAATGAATCGATCTCGGTGATCATGGCGATCCCGATCGCCACGCTGGAGCGGCATTTCGCCTGGGAGCTGACCCACGGCAAGCTGGCGATGGACGCCCGCATCCTCGGCGGCATCGTCGAGTCGGCGCTCAACGGTGACAAAACCATGTCGATCTTCTACGCCAAAACTCGCGGCGGCTGGCGCGAGCGCGGGGAGTCGGCCGAGCCCGCCGCGCTGTTCAGCATCAACATCAACAACGGCCCGAGCGACGCCGCGCCCGAGATCAGCGTCATCGCCCGGCCGATCCACAGCCTGCCCGAGCCCGAGGAGCAGCCCTGATGCCACCGCCCAGGCCGTTCAAGCCAGCTCGCATGCCCGAGCGCATCCGGCGCCACATCGCGCTGCGCGGCCTCGCCGAGGCGCAGGCCAAGGACACAGGCGAGCAGCTGAGCCGCGCCCAGGCCAACGCCCGCGCCAAACAGCTCGGTAAGCAGACCCTGCCGCACACCCAGGACTACTGGAACACCACGATCAAGCCGGGCTATGAATGACCGCATGCCTAGTCAGTACGCTATGCCTGACGACCGCATCGAGGACGCCTTGATGGTCGGGGTCGACGAGCATCAAGTAATGCACCTGACCAAGGCCTTCGACGTCATGGCACAGCGCCTCGGCGGCATCACCAACTCCACCGCGATGTGGGCGATCGCCACCATGCTGGCGCGGATCTTCGCCGCCGCCTCGCTCGACGAGGACGTCATGTCGCACACCGGACAGCGCTTCAGCGACATGCTGCGCGCTGCCTACCCGATGGTCGTCAAGGCGATCGAGGAGACCGAGCGCGAGCGCTCGGGCCGTCCCGCCTACGATGCCTGACGACCCGGTGCTCGGGGTTCTCATCGTGGTTGCCGCAATCTGCGTTTTGCTCGCTGCTGGTGTGTGTTAGCATCACTTCTTCCCGCTCGCTGCGGCGAGGGGACAGACGTGGTAAGCTGGCGGCGCATTCACCTCTCTCCAGCTGTGTGACGGACACCTTCCCTGACGAGTGCGCCGCCTTTTTTTTGGGAATGCTGCGATGCCGCTCGCCAAGGGCAAAAGCCGCAAGGTGATCACTAGCAACATACGTGAGATGGTCGAGGCCGGGCATCCGCAGCGACAGGCTGTCGCTGCCGCGCTACGCACAGCCGGGGTGCCGAAGAAGCGCAAGAAGGGGAGTAAGTGATGGCCTACAACGAGGAAATCCGGCAGCGCAAGAACATGGCGATGGGCGGCGGCATCATGCCGGCCAAGGATTTCGGCTGCGACAGCTTGGCCGAGGTGAACGGCGGCCGCGGTGGCGAGAGCGTCAGCCATGAGCCGCTGGGTGACCACGAGCGCGCCGGGCCGCCGCACATCAGCCGCGGTGGCGGCAAGATGCCGGCGACCGCGCACAGCGATCACGGACCGCACGGCATTCCGGGGTGAATGATCGGCCTCGGCCGAGACATCAAAAGCTCAGCAAGCACAGCGTGCAGTATCAGGTGAAGGCGTCATCGCCCTCGATGACCTGCGACCGCTGCGTGCACTTCCGCAAGCCGCACAGCTGTCATCTGGTGGAGGGTTTGATCGCGCCCGGGGGATGGTGTGACCATTGGCTGCGCCGGGCCGGCACCAGCCCGACCCGGTGAGCCGGGATGTGGGCGAGTGCCGAGTCAAACGAGCGAGCCGCGGTCGCGATCGGGCGCTGCGTCGGGTGCGCTGCGACGTGCTCAGGCGACTGGCTGTCGCGTTCATGCGCAACCAGCGAGCCGTCGTAGGGGAGAGTGCCGGTAGGGTGAGAGCGAGTCGGGGAGCGTGAGTGTGCCAGCAAGCCTGAACGAGCCGTGAGCAGGATGGTGACGTAGTTAGAAGCGAGCCGCAAAGTTCGAGCGCATCGAACCGGGCGAGCAGCCGCTGGGTGTAAGAGTGCCGGGAAACGAGAGCGAGCCGGCTTCTTTGTGAGAGCCGAAGAAAGCGAGTGAGTCGTTACCTTTGACAGCATCGAACCGTCGGAACGCAGCCGCTGCCCAGGAGGGTGCCGAATGAGGAGAGCAGCCGCGACTCACGATGGTAACGAATGAGGTGAGCTAGTCGAAACTCGATGTGAGTGCCGAATTGGAAGAGCGTTGTATGCGACGGTGATCTTGGTGGTGTTGGTGTGTCACTGGCAGGCCTCGGTGGTGCTGCGGCATTGGGTGCCGGTATGCTGTCACCGGCCGCGCATCACTGACAGATGTCAGGCCTTTCACCTCGGGCCGCATGATCCACTAGGGCCGCATGAGCGATGAGCGAGTCGCGAGATCAGATGGCAACGAAGGATAGGAACGAGTCGCCGGGTCCGACAGCAACGAGATGAGTGAACGAGCCGCGACGGAGGATGGTAGCGAAATCAGGGAGCGGGTCGTGATGAGCGAGCGTGCCGTAGCGCCAGAACTGGCCGGTACCTCAGAGAGCGCCGAAACATGCGAGCGAGCCGTGATGAAAGAGCGTGCCGAACCCCATGATTGGGCCGTTGAAGCGGAGCGTACCGAGGCGAAAGAGCGAGCCGTTGCCCATGCGAGTGCCGTCGACGAACAGCGAGCCGCCATCAGCGAGAGTTCTGACTCAGATGAGCGCCCCCGCTACAGCCTGGGCTATCCGCGCATCCCGCAGCTCGGCCATCACCTGTGGGAGGCGCAGCAGGCCGGCTGGCCCGAGCACCTGCCGCACGAGGCGTGGCAGGCGATGATCGCCACTTATAATAAGGAGCGCAGCCGCGCCTCGTCGGCCGATCACCCGGCGTTCCGGCAGGGCTACGCGCCGAACTACGCCGCGACCCCAGAGCGTGCCGAAAGGGAGGAGCCTGACCGGCCACAGGCCAAAGCCCGCCGCTGATGCCGGGCAGCACGCCGGTTATCTGCCCGTCGTGCAACGGGCGGCAGTATGTCATTATTCGGCAGCACAACCCGCCGCGCCTCGTTCGCCGCGTTTGCTGGACGTGCAACGGCAAGGGCGAGATCGCGTGGCCACCGCCTGAGGAGGGGGAGCCATGTCACACACCCAGCAACTGAGCGGGCAGCAGGCGCGCACCATCGGCGAGCGGCAGCAGGACGCGGGCGAGGCGGGCGTCGCTGCGCATCGCAACGCCGAGCCGGCCGCCAGCTTCATCCAGCGCGAGGCCGCCTACACGACGGATGGCCAGCCCGACGGCCCGCCCGAGCTGACCAACGTCGCCCTGGCGGGCGGCTATGCGGGTGCGGTGATCAGCCAGCACATGGACGAGGCCGCGCCGAACATCGCCGAGATCGTCAAGGCACGTCTCGTGATCGCACGCGACGACGGCGCCTTACAGCCGCGTGTGCTGGCCTGCCTGATCAGTGAGTTCGGGATGACGCAGGAAGACGCCGAGGCGTTGGTTGCGGCGCCGGGCAGCGGGCAGCGGGCAGCTGCCGCGCAGGCGCAGCAGGCGGCGCCTGCAGCAGCCCCGGCGGCGCCCGCAGCGCCGCAGCCGCAGCGAGCGGCTGACCCGCGCCACGCGCCGACGCCGCAACGACCTGGAGCACCGAGCCCGCCGCGGCAGCCGCCGCCACCGCAGCCAGGGCGGCGCGCGTGAGCGGTGAGGGCGGCCCCGCCATCCAGGCGTTCCCCGACATGCCGGAGGCGCACACCGAAGGGCCGGAGGCCTACGTGCCGGCGAACAATCCCTATCAGGTGGTGCAGGGCGAGCGGGTGATCCGCACCCGCAGCATCGACCCGGCGTTCACCAAGTCGCCGGCTGATCTCTACCGGGTGCAACAGACGCCAGGGGGCGGGCGGACGTGATGCGCCGGCATGTCTGTGCCCGCTGCGGCGCTGAGTTCCTGCTGATCGGCAAGCAGACCCGGACGATGTGCTCGCGGGTGTGCCGCGCTGACGAGCGGCGCGAGAACCCGACGGAGCGCGCGCGACAGGCCGAGGCGGCGCGGCGCCTGCGGGCGGCCTGGATGCGGCAGTTCGCGCACGACGCCGCCCAGGCGCGGCTCGCAGGAGGCTAGCGATGGCCGTGATCAACACCGGAATGATGCCGAAGGGACTGAGTGGAGGGCCGAAGCCGCAGAAATCCCCACCTAAACGAGCGAAAAACCGTAAAAATCCGGCAAAAAGCAGGTCTCCGCGGAAGAAATAGGATCGGATGGCGACATATGTGAAGGAGCATGGAAGTGGCCAGACTCACAGCGGAGAGACGCGGCGAGTTGCCATCCAGCGTATTCGCGATACCCGGCAAGCGAGCCTATCCTTTGAGTGATGAAGCCCACGCCCGCAACGCCCTGGCGCGCGGCGCGCAGCACGCCTCCAGCAGCGAGCTGGCGACCATCAGGCGCAAGGTGAAGGCGAAGTATCCTGGCATCGCCCAGCACAACGACGGCGGCCTCGCCTATCACGGCGACAGCCCGCTGGCGTTTCCCTGCGGCGACAACTGTCCGCAGCCCGCTGCGCGCGAGGGCTGACAAAACGTTTCGATGATCACGCTGATCCTCGTTGTCCTTATCATCCTCCTCCTGTTGGGTGGCGGTGGCGCTTGGTATGGCGGACGCATCTCCTACGGGAATCCGCTCGCAATTGTTCTTACCGTGCTGCTCGTGCTGCTGCTGATTGGCGTCTTCGGCGGCCCGCGCTTCGGCTGGTGGTAGTATGGGTTGCGCTGGCTGCCGCCTGCGCTGAGCTACTGCATCTGTTTCACGCGTGGTCATGAATGGTCACATTTCATGGGCGCGCGCTTGTGCCGGCGCTGCGATCGCTATGAGAGGCTCACATCTACCGGCTTGGGGGAGAAGAACATGGCCCAATCACCCGTGACGCCGCAGGGCGTCGATGTCCCGACGCAGGAGGAGTTCGACGCGCTCGCCGCCAGGGTGACCGACCTGGAGGGCCGCGTTTCGGCGCTGGAAGGTGGCGGCCAGCCGGTCCCGCCAGATCCCAGCCCCGATCCCGACACGCTGACCGTCGCCAGCCCGGCCGAGGGCAGCACGCTCTCGGGCGTGGTCGAGGTCACCGGCTTGGCCGGCGCGACCTGGGTCAACATCACTGCCTGGGTGGGCGACCAGAAGGGCGCCGACGACGCCCAGCCGGTGGACGGCCGCTACAGCCTGCAGCTCGACAGCAGCAAGCTGGCGAACGGGCCGGTGACGCTGATCGTGCGCGGCTATGACGTGCCGCCCGGCGGCGTCGGCACCAGCAAGGACGTGCCGATGACCTACACGGTGGCCAACGCCGACGGACCGCCCGGCCCCGATCCGAGCCCCGGCACCGGCACGCAGGCCAAACGCATCCACTCGCTGGTCGAGCTGTTCGGCGTCAACACCTTCAGCAGCCTCGACAGCGGCAACGTCTGGGGCAGCTACCCGGCCGACTACCAGCCCGACAGCGTTATCGCCGGGTTAAACTGGATAACGGACGAGAGCGGCTTCGCGTTCCGCATCCGCGAATACCACTACAACGGCCGCGAGCAGATACAGCAGCCGTGGCTGACGCAGGTGGTCGCCGCACTGCCGGGCACCGAGGTGTCGATCTGTGTCGGCGCGAATGGCAGCCCTGCGGATGTGTCATCAATGTTAACACTCGCTAACGATCCGGCCTGTGCTATCAGGTGGCTGGAAGGACTCAACGAGCCCAACACCAACTTTGGGTCGGGGGAAGTCTCGGTCGACGTCACGAAGGCGATCCAGGATGAGCTGTGGGGTTCAGCAGATCGCGCGGGAGTACTTGGCCCAAGCATTGTCGCGGGAACACCTCATCCGGAGGGTTGGATCACCGGCTACTGCGGCGAATACATGGGCGCTATTAATGCAGCGATGGCGCGTTGTAACGGACACTACTATCCCCCCGCCAGTCCAGACGTCCCCAATACAGGATACTCCGTCAGCGAATACATCAGCGGCATCCGGCTCGCCTACGACAACCACCCCGGAGATCTCACCGAGTTCCACCCGACCCTTTACAACTCGCAGGGGCACAAACCCGATCAGTCCGGATGGGACGGAGAGCGGGACGCCTACTACACGCTGACCACGCTGTTCCGCTGCGGCAAGCTCGATCCGCAGGTCGGGCTGTGGTGGTACGCGCTGTTCGACTACGGCACGGTCTACCTGTGCGGGCTGTATCCGATGCATGGCGGTGAAGACCCGCGGCCGGCGGCAGCGGCGCTGCGCAACCTCTGCGAGGTGTGCGCCGATCCGGGCAACAGCACCCGGACGTTTGCTCCGGGCAAGCTGGAGATCAGCGTCGAGGGGCTGCCGGCGGACGCTGACTGGGATCTGTATCAGGCCTCGGACGGGCGGTTCATCGTGCCGCTGTGGCGCTCGGCGCAGGAGCTGGGCGGTGACGCGACGGATGTGACGCTGCGGTTCGGTGCTGCGGTGCAGCTGGTGGAGGAGTTTGACCTGATACATTCGGCGGACGCGGTGGGATCGATGGACCAGACGCAAGAGTATGTGGTGCACCTGTCGGCTTCGGCGCGTGCGATTGTGGTGCATGTGTGATGCGGTCTGGTTCGTTGTTGCGGTAGGTGGCGTGACGGTGCTGCTGCTGGCGGTGGGGTCGTCGGCGCTGGTGCTGTGGCTGCTGGGTGCCGTGCCTTAGCTAGCTATTCTGCTTCGTTGCTGTCTTTCTATCGACCTATCAGGCCTTGCCAGGAGGCTGATGGGGTAAGATAGGCTAAGATTTACAGTTGACTCGCAGGGCGCCGCGTGTAAGCTCCAACTCAGCCCAACAGAACCCAGCCGTGCAAACTGAGGGTGCCGTGAGTTGGGTGCGAGTCGTGTTTGACGCGAGTGCCGTCCCACCCGAACGAGCCGAAAGCTTGGTGCGTGCCGATTGCCGTGAGTGAACCAGCGTGCTGGAGGGCACCGAGAACAAGGAGTGAGCCGACGAGCTTGAGTGCATCGATGAGATGGAGCGAACCACGATCGCCGCGTGTGCCGACAGCCCGGAGTGAACCGAATGATCCGAGAGTGCCGCAGGAAGAGAGTGAACCGATGGCATGGCGAGTGCCGCAGCCCCCGAGTGAACCGCCCTTGATGCGGGTGCCGATGAAGAAGAGTGAACCGACAATCGCGAGTGCGCCGTTGAGCATGAGTGAACCGATCCGGGAGAGAGTGCCCAATCCCCAGAGTGACCCAACATAGGAGCTGATAGTGAGAACACCGACCACCACAGGACGCAGTAAGAACGGCGGCGGCAAGGGCGCCGCGCCACCACCGCCTCCGCCGCCCGACGAGCCGCAGGGCCCGGAGGACTTCCTCGACAGCGAGCCGCTGGATCTGGTGATCCAGGCGATGGACATCCTGCGCCACAGCAGCGGCGCGCCGCGCGAGATCATGGTCGGGCTGTTCCAGCGCCTCGATGCGCTCTACCAGCAGATGACCGCGACCGCCGACCCGGGCCTCTTAACGCCGCTCGCCAAGCTGACCGGCGACCTCAAGCAGGCCAGCCGCACGCTCGGCCAGAGCGAGGCGCGCTTCCTGGTCGATGCCTACTACTCGATGCAGGAGAACCGCATCCGCTCAGCGCATCAGGTGCGTACCCTGGCGGAGCCGAAGAAGACTGCGACCGAGACCGGCAAGGAGTTCTGGACCGCCGAGCCGCATGACGTGCTGGAGTGGCTGTATGGCCAGGAGGAGCACCTGGAGAAGCAGATCCGCTCGGCGCTCGACTACTACAGCGGCAGCCACACGGCTGGCGTATGGGCGCGCAGCAACAAGGGCATCGGCCCGGTGATCGCCGCCGGCCTCTTAGCCAACATCGACATCACCAAAGCCCCGACGGTCGGCCACATCTGGCGCTTCGCCGGGCTCGATCCGACCAACAAGTGGCTGGGCACGGCGAAGGCCACTGATCTGGTGGACAAGGTGCTGAGCGATGACGGCAGCGGCAAGCGCAGGCGCGGCGCCGAGGTGTCGGAGGACCAGTTCCTCCGGATGTGCGCTGCGGTGAACTCCAGCCCCGAGCGCATCCGGCTGCGGCTGGTCGACCGCGAGACCAGCGAGGTCGACATGAGCCGCGCCGCGGTGATCAAGGGGCTGGCCAAGCGGCCGTGGAACGCGTCGCTGAAGCGGCTGTGCTTTCTGATCGGTGACAGCTTTGTTAAGGTGTCTAACCGGCCGGACGACTTCTACGGCAAGCTGTATAAGTCGCGGAAGGACTGGGAGACGGCGCGCAACCAGCAGCATTTGTATGCCGAGCAGGCGAGGACGTCGCTGGAGGAGAAGCGGTTCAGCCCGAACACTGACGCGTTCAAGTGGTACAGCCAGGGGATGCTGCCGCCTGCGCGGATTCACCTGCGGGCGCAGCGGCGTGCGGTGAAGCTGTTCCTGGCGCACTTCCATGAGGTGCTTTACTGGACCACCTACCAGCGGCTGCCGCCGTTCCCGTATGTGCTGGAGAATGTGCCGGGTCACGCGCATCGGCTGGAGGTGCCGAACCTGGAGCTGGTGCCTGAGTTGGCTGAGGCGAAGGCGCGGGCGCAGTATCCGCAGGGCCGACGTGCGTGAGGGCGCCGCAGCAGACGCATGCTGGACGGGATGCAGGCCGAAACGTGAGCGATCGAAGCTGGTGGAAGCGCGTCTATAAGATGGGCATCAAGGCCGATCTCGACAAACAGCCCCGCGTGCCGCCAGACGATCTTACAGACGAGCAGAAAGAAGTATGGCTGGCAGGATACGATCGATGATGTCCACAATTCGAGCTAGCCGAAAAATCGTGAGTGTGCCGAAACGATAGAGCGAGCCGGGTCGAGTGACGGTATCGAAACCCCCGAACGAGCCGCCAAGAAGGTGTGTGCCGATACAGGTAAGCGAGTCGTCAAGTTTGTGGGTGCCGAAATAGCGGAGCGAGCCGCGGTGTTTGTGTGTGCCGAAACTGAGGAGCGAGCCGATTAGAAGAGGGTACCGGTGAGGATGTGCGAGCCGTGGGGGAGAGAGGGCGCCGAGACTGTCGAGCAGTCGTATCGGGTAGAGGGCGCCGAGAATGCAGAGCAGCCGAACGGTCAGCGGGTGCCGAGAATGTCGAGCAGTCGATCAGACAGTGGGTGCCGAAACCTGGGAGCGAGCCGCGGGGGCGGAAGGTTTTGGATGTGATGGAGCGAGCCGTTGGCGCTGAGTGAACCGTGAGAACGGAGCGAGTCGTCAAGTTTGTGGGCGCCGACGATGAGGAGCGATCCGACGGTTTAGAGCGCGCTGAAGATGGGGAGTGAACCGGGTCGGATGTGAGTGCCGGCTGTATAGAGTGAACCGAACAGGTGGAGTGTTCCGACTGAGCGGAGTGGCCGACGTACCTGAGGGTGCTGCCACCGACGAGTGAGTCGCGGAAGCTGTGAGTGCCAAATACAGAAGAGCGAGTTGTGGACGCTGTGAGTGCCGAAGAAACTGAACGCAGCCGTTTGGTTAGAGAGTGCTGTTATGGGAGTGCGAACCGGCTTGCATGCGAGTGCCGAAGGAACAGAGTGAACCGTGATGAATGAGGGTGCCGCTTGAACGGAGTGAACCGTGACAAATGTGGGTGCCGAAAGACCTGAGTGAGCCGTTCACCGCGCGAGTGCCGAGATACGTGTGCGAGCCGAAGTTCGAGAGTGTGCCGATGAGTAAGAGCGCGTGTATGGTGCCGGCTCATGAGCCAGAGTCTCGGCACCATCCCGTATCCGCTGGCAACGTCAGGAGGCGTTAGTGGCCAACTCGCCCAAGGGCAGCCAGCAGCTGAGCCGGCAACCGCCGCATCATTACAAGGTAACCCCGGAGGAAGCGCGGGAGGCGGACAAGACCTTGGAGCGCTTGGCGCACAAGCTGGCCAAGGACAAGGGAATTACAGTGGCAGAAGCCCGGGAAGAACTGAGGCATCTAGTCTAGGCATCGGGCCGGTCAAGACGGTCTTCACGCCGAAGGCCAAGTATCGCGACGCTTCCAACCCGACCTATCACGAGCTGCATCCCGAAGCAGCTGATGCGTTCCACGGCGCAATTGGCGCGGCTAAGGCGGCGCACAGAGCCGGTGCGGCTGTCACCCAGTATCCAGCTGAAGACTACCGCAACATGCGGATGTTCAGCACGCCGGAGGGCGATGCCGGATTCGCGTTGAAGGGCGATGACATCGTCAGCGTCTTCAAGCACCCGAAGGCGCCCTACCGTAACGTGACCCGCTCGATGCTCGACCTCGCCACCAGCCAGGGCGGGCGGCGGCTCGATGCGTTCGACACTGTGCTGCCGGACATCTACAGCCAGTCGGGCTTCCGCGCGGTGTCGCGGCTGCCGTTCAACGACGAGTATGCGCCGGAGGGGTGGGACCGCGAGGTCTTCAAGGCCCACAACGGCGGCCGGCCTGACGTGGTGCACATGGTGCACGACCTGCAGGCCGGGGCGTACAGCCCGCTCGATGGCCAGCCGATCACCGACTATGACCAGGGCGAGCAGCTGCAGCGGCAGGCGCTGGCGCAGATCGACGCGCGCGGCAACGTGCCGACGGCGCCCGGTCCGGAGGCCTATGGCAGTGGCCAGCTGATCAGGACCGCTGCGCCGATCAGCGTGCACCACGGCACGCCGCATCAGTATGAGCCGACGCGCGCCAATCCGCTGGGCGAGTTCATGCTGAAGAAGATCGGCACGGGCGAGGGCGCCCAGATGTTCGGCCACGGCATCTATCAGGCGGGCAACGAGAAGGTGGCGCAGCGCTACCGCGACGACCTGTCGGCCGGGGCGACCTATCAGGGCAAGGTGCCGAAATTCGATCGCATGGACCCGCGCTCGCTGGCGATCCATGGCGTGGCTGAGATGATGGACGAGGAGAACATCTCGGCGGCTGCCGCGATCGAGCGGCTGGAGCGGTCGTATCAGACGACGGCCGGGCTGGCGCGGCTGACCGGCTCGCCGGCCGATCTGCGCACCGCGCAGCGCTACATCCAGGCCTATGTGGTACTACAGCAGCTGAACCCGGACGACTTCCGAAAGACCGAGGGCAGCCTCTACGAGAGCGAGCTGCACGTGCATCCGGAGCACCTGCTGGACTGGGACCGTCCGCTCACCGAGCAGAGTGACTACGTGCGTAACCAGCTCGCCAATGCTGGGATGGAGGAGGAGGAGTCCGGACACCGCACGGGCGAACAGGTGCACCGGCTCGCCTCAGTTAATGTGTTCGGCGACAATGATCCGGTGCATGGCGCGAGGACGCTGCTGAAGATCGGCATCCCCGGCATCCGCTACGCCGACCACAACAGCCGGCAGCACTTGGAGGAGGCGCGCCGCCTGGAGGGACGCATCCTGATGATGCACGCCATGGGCGCTGACCCGAAGGACATCGAGAAGGAGCGGGCCTATCACCAGCAGGCGATGTCCAAGGTGAGCCACAACTACGTGGTGTTCGATCCGCGCACGCTCCACATCGTCAGGCGCAACGGGCTGCCGGCAATGGTGGAAGCGGGTGCTGACGCGCTGCGCGACCACAAAGCTGGGGTACCATGAGCGACCGCCTGGGTCCGATTCCGTTCCCGCAGGTGCCGCAGACCGAGGGGCCGCTGGAGAAGTATCGCCGCCAGCTCGATCCGCTGGCCAAGCTGACCGACCCGCTGTGGCAGACGCCGGCCACGCCACCGATGGCGCCGATCCAGCCGCCGATGCCGGAGCCGGGGCTGGGGGCGATCTCCGGGCCGCCGCAGCAGGCGCTGCGCCGGATGATGGGGCCGATGGGCCCGACGCCGGGCGTGCAGACGCCGCCGCAGCCGCCGCAGCCTTTGACGGGCGCACTATTGGACGTACCCACCGGCCCGTCGTCCGCCGAGGCGCAGCAGCCGGGCTCGCGGCAGCTGGCGCAACTCGCGCCCGCGCCAGACATGCCGGCGGGTATGCTCGCTGGTGGCGGTGGCCCGACCGACGTCACCCAGTTCCGCCAGAACCCCATGACCGGGCAGCTCTCGCTGCGCAACCGGCTGCGCGCCGCCTCGGCGCTGGCGCCTCCGGTGCCGGAGTATGGCGGCGGCAGCGACGCGCTGCGGCAGGTGCTGGACGCCACTCAGGCGCAGCAGCAGGCGGCGGCCGGGCCGCCGATGTCGCCGCTGCTGCGGGGCGTGCTCGACCAGACCCAGAGCCAGGACGCCAAGCGCATCTCGACCCGCATCCCGTCGGACCCCGAGCAGCGCAAGAGCGGCGTCGACGCGCACGCCACCAACGGGCTGTCGATCGGCCTCGACAGCATGCAGCGGGCGAAAGAGGCCTGGGACAAGAACGCGGCGATGATCAAGGCCAACTACCCGGCCTTGCAGCACCTGCGTAGCGACAACCCGGACGTCATCACCGAGCGGTTCATCAACCACCTCAGCGACAATCTGAAGTGGCTCTACCGCAAGATGGGCGCGCATCCGGACATCGGTCCCGGCGTCGTCGGTCGGGCCAAGCTCTGGTATGCCGGTGCTAACGGCCTCGCCCACAAGTGGGCCAGGGAATACAACCTGAAGCCGGAACAGGTCGCCGCGATGATGGCGTCGCTGTCGCCGCAGAAGGACTGGTTCCAGAACGTCGATCTGGCCAAGCGGCTGCTCGACATCAATCAGGCAGCCACCAAGCAGGGCAGCAACTTTTACTTTACCCCGGAGATGCGTGATTACGCTGACCGCTACATCCAAGGGGTTCGCCTCGCGCACGCCGACCGCATCCGCAAGCGGGAGGCGAAGGGCCTGCCGGTCAGCGACAAGATGCGCCAGCTGCCGGCGCAGATCGACAAGCTGGAGGGGCTGAAGGAGAAATTCAAAACCACCGACTACAGCCAGCTGACCGACCCTTATGAGCAGTCGGTCTGGGCCCGTTGGCACGACGAGGCCCACAACCCGCGCGATTACCGCATCGTCAATCCGGAAGGCGACTTCGGGTCCACCTCGATGGTGCCGGCGAAGTACTACACGAGCGGCAAGCGCAAAGGACAGCTGAAGGAGGCGACGACACCCAGGAAGGTGAGCTGGGGCTCGTTCAAGGAGATCTCCAAGGCGATGGAGGCGCTGCGCGACGGCAGCCTGGAGACGATCTCCCGGATCATGGGCAAGAACCACAAGATCCGGAACTTCTACAACAACATCATCGCCCACGACGCACCGCACGGCGACGTCACCATCGACACCCACGCGATCGCCGCGGCGCTGCTGCAGCCGCTCGGGTCAAGCGCGCTGGAGGTCGGCCACGGGCTCGGCACCAGCACCAAGGCGGGCGCGGTCGGCGCCGCCAACAACGACACCCTCGGCAACAAGGGGCTGTACGGGCTGTACGCCGAGGCTTACCGGCGGGCGGCCGAGGATCTGAAGGTCTTGCCCAGGGAGCTGCAGAGCGTGACCTGGGAGGGCATCCGCGGGCTGTTCTCGCCCGAGCAACGGCGCGATTCGAAGTTCGTGCAGCACATCGCCAGTATTTGGAAAAATCGTGGCGAATGGCGTAACAAAACCCCAGATGAGAGAAGAGAGGCTATCGTAAGGCACGCCAAGGGGCTGAAGCCGCCGAGCTGGATTACAGGAGTCGACAATGGCGATGAGGAGTCAGGGCCAGACACCGGAGAGTGAGCTGCGATCACAGCTGGCGCAGCACCGGACCGGTGACGCGGTGCTGAACTGGATGTTCAACAACGAGGTGCCGCTGAACCGGGAGAACTACATCTTCCACGCCTATGCCGGGATGCCGCCGGAGCCGTGGACGATGGAGCACGAGAACGAGCTGCCCGAGCCGCTGCAGGACATGTCGCAGGTCGGTAAGGACTAGCCGCAGGCTCGCGAGTGCGCCGAGCAGATAGAGCGGGCCGTGATGATCGAGGGGGCCGGTGGCACTGAGCTAGCCGATCCTGCAGAGAGTGCCGAGCGAGCAGAGCGCGTCGCCGGGCTGCGTGAGCTGCGGCTCAGCGCCCTGGCCAATCAGGTGGTCGACGCGGTGCACGCCAAGTGCGACGGCGAGCCTACCGAGATGGCGTTCGTGCTGAGCCTCGCACTGGCCTCGGTGGTGAGGTCGTGGCCGCACCGGGCGTCGCGTGAGGTCTTGGCCAAGCTGCTGTTCTCAGCGCTGTGGACCACGTGCGATGGTCTGCCGGGTAGCTAGTCGAATGGTTCGAGTGTGCCAGGATAGGGGATCGATCTCGTCGTGCCGAGCCGACGTCGCGGAATGCATCGACAACACAGAGCTGGCCGGTGGTTGCGGGTAGTCGTCAGGGCGCTACCCTCTGGCGCGTAACCACCGGCTGATCTCATGCCTAAGTCACAGATCTTAAATTATAATACTTACGATGTGCCAACGATATGGGCTTTTCTGAATGACGACGCGTTCATACGCGGGCTCATGGGCCCCTTCGGATCGGGCAAGAGCAGCGGCTGCATCTGGGACATAGTGAACAGAGGGCTGAAGCAGACGCCGGGGCCGGACGGCATCCGGCGCACCCGCTGGGCGGTGATCCGCAACACCTACCGGCAGCTCAACGACACCACGATCAGGACGGTGCACCAGTGGTTTCCCTACCCCATGATGGGGAAATGGCGCGCCACTGAGCACGAATACCTGCTCAACACGTTGATCGCGCCGGGCGACAAGAAGTGTGCGGAGATAGAATTGCTCTTCCGCGCGCTGGACCGGCCGGACCACGTGCGCAACCTGCTGTCGCTGGATCTGACCGGCGCCTGGGTGAACGAGGCGCGTGAGGTGCCGTGGGCGATCATCGACGCGCTGCAGGGCCGCGTGGATCGCTATCCCGCGCGGCGCGACGGCGGCGCTACCTGGGCCGGCATCGTGATGGACACCAACCCGCCGGACACCGATTCGGCGTGGTACCGCTTCTTTGAGCAGTCGGATCACCGCGAGGCGGTGGAGCAGCTGGCGGCGTTTATCCCCGGGCTAACCACTGAAAAATACGCGCGGATCTTCAAACAGCCCAGCGGGTTATCCCCACAGGCGGAGAACAGCAAGAACCAGTCGCCCGGCTACTGGCAGCGGCTCGCGATCGATAAAAGCGATGAGTGGGTGCGCGTTTATTGCAAAGGGGAGTATGGCTTCGTCACCGAGGGGAGGCCGGTGTTCCCGGAATACCATGACAATGTTCACTGTCCGGGGAGTGCCGACGAGAAACGCTGGCCAAAGACAGACCCACGTCTGCCGGTGCACCGGGGCTGGGATTTCGGACTAACGCCCGCCTGTGTGTTCAGCCAGCTACGTCCTACGGGGCAATGGATCATCGTGGACGAACTGTGTGCCGACTCAATGGGGATCGACCGGTTTTCCGACCGCGTGCTGAGCCATAGCACGCAATACTTCCCCGACACTGAGTTCATCGACACAGGCGATCCGGCGGGCACATCGCGGTCGGAGACCGATGAGCGCACGTGTTTTGATATCCTGCACACCAAAGGCATTGCCATCGATCCTGGGATGCAGAGCCCGCAGATACGCCAGGAGTGCGTGCGCAAGGCGTTACGTACGATGGATGACGACGGGCGGCCGGGGTTCAATCTCCACCCTAGGTGCCAGCGGCTGCGACGGGCGCTGATGGGCGGCTATCACTACCGGAAGATCCAGATCGCCGGCACCGAGCGCTGGGCCGAGAAGCCTGAGAAGAACTCGTACAGCCACCCGGCAGACGCCCTGCAATACACCGCGACGCGCCTCTTCGGCCCCTCGATG
>Ga0126381_100000238_pt1 | contig 62389 bp, 51 predicted proteins | sample PanSoiMetPlot_28_FD_96465 | JGI IMG/M metagenome (GOLD analysis project Ga0126381, IMG submission 96465) | Tropical forest soil microbial communities from Panama - MetaG Plot_28 | ecosystem: Environmental > Terrestrial > Soil > Tropical forest > Bulk soil | place: Panama | collected 2016-02-17 | reverse complement strand
TGCTGGATCGGACGATCCAGTGGTTTTTCAATAAATCGGAAGGACGCTACGTTCAACTGGTGGTGAGCGCATCGCGAAGCCTCACGGCGATGGGTCGTAACGAGATCATCTCGCTCGCGGTCCGTGAACTCGCCGAGTTTTTTCCGGCGGTTGCGAATGCTCGGCTGGAGAAAGCTCAAGTTATTAAGGAAGTCCGGGCGACGTTCTCCGCCAGGCCGGGGCTGGAAGCGCTTCGCCCGACCGCGGCGACGCCGCTTTCCAACCTGTTTCTGGCCGGCGACTGGACGCGGTCGGGCTGGCCCGCGACGATGGAGGGCGCTGTGCGAAGCGGCTACATCGCCGCTGAGGCAGTGACCCGCGCCGTGGGCGATCCTCGCCGGTTTCTCGTGCCCGATGTCGCATAATGGAAACGTTGATGAGAACGCTGCTCGCGATCGTCCTTCTGCTTTGCGCCACGCCTGCCTTTACGGCTGACAACACAAAGCTCACCGTTCAGGTCCATTCGGCGGATACGGGCAAACCGGTGGATCGCGCGAGCGTGGTTATCAAATTCCGCCACGGCCGGAACATCAACCTCAAGAAGATCGTGACCAACTGGGAGACGAAGACGAATCAGGAAGGGAACGTCACAATTCCGTCCATGCCCCAGGGTGAGGTCCAGATTCAGGTCATTGCGCAGCACTTTCAGACTTTTGGCGACATCTACCAGCTGACAGAACCGGAACAGACGGTGTCGATCAAGCTGAATCGTCCCCAGCCACAGTACTCCGAAGACGCCAAACATCCTTGAGTTTTAGTCATAAGTTAACGATTAAGTAAGATTGATCGTTTAGTTTCGCTGAACAAATCGTTCAGATCCCATCCCGTTGACCCCGTTCGCGAAATGTAATAGATTCCACTCAATTTGGTTCAGTAACGGGACTCCCCTGTGAGTCCGAGTCTTCAGGATTTCTAAGGAGTGGATCAGGTGATGTCAAAGCACGTCGTCTCGCGCGCCCTGGTAGCCGCGCTCGCAATTCTTCTCAGCGTTCCCGCAGCCATCTGGGCTCAGGGCGCCGCCAGCGTTAACGGGCAGGTCACGGATCAGAGCGGGGGCGCAGTTGCGGGCGCGCAGGTTAGCGCTACCGAAACCGCTACGGGCGTGATCCACAACGCGGTGTCGAGCTCCGATGGCCTCTACGTTCTCTCGAATCTTCCGCCGGGAGATTACCGGCTTGGCGCCAAGGCGAACGGCTTCAAGGACTATGTGCAGACGGGCCTGGAACTGCAGGTGGGAAGCAACGTTCAGGTCAACATCCCGATGCAGGTCGGGTCGGTCAACGAAACGATCGAGGTCAGCGCACAAGCCGCGTTAGTCGAGACCAAGGAGAACGCCGTCGCGCAGGTCATTGACGAACGACGGATCAACGAACTTCCCCTCAATGGCCGTCAGGCGACGCAGTTGATTCTGATATCCGGCGGCGCGTCCTATGGCGATGCAGGCGACACGGGAAGCAAGACGTTCTTCAGTTCCACGCGCATCTCGGTTGCCGGCGGACAGGGTAACGGCACTGCCTATCTGCTTGATGGCGGCGACAACACCGACACCATGTCGAACGTCAACATGCCGTTTCCGTTCCCCGATGCGCTTGAAGAATTCAGCGTGGAGACCAGCGCGGTCTCTTCCAAGTTCGGTACTCACCCGGGCGCGACGGTCAACGTCGTGACGAAGTCCGGCAGTAACGGATGGCACGGCGACGCCTTTGAATACCTCCGCAATGGCGACGTCAACGCGCGCAACTTCTTTGCGCCGGCCCACGACAGTCTTAAACGCAACCAGTTCGGGGGCACTTTCGGCAGCCGAGCCATCAAAGACAAGCTCTTTTACTTCGTCGGCTATCAGGGGACCCGCAACCGATCGACGCCGCCGACGTCGTACACGTACATTCCCACCGGCGCAGCGATTGGCGGCGATTTCAGCACCATGGCGAGCGCGGGTTGTCAGTCCAACAACAAAACGATTCAGTTGATCGACCCGCAGAACGGCAATGCGCCCTTTGCGGGCAACATCATTCCGACGTCACGCCTGAACCCGGTCGCGCTCAAGATCGCGCAGAATTATCTTCCATCCGTATCGGATCCCTGCGGCCATATTGGTTACGCGATTCCCACGACCGGCGATGAGAACCAGATCATCGCTAAGACCGATTGGGTCCAAAGCGACAAGAATCGCATCTTCGGCCGTTATTTTCAGGACGGCTGGCAGAACCCGCCCGTCTACGACGGCAAGAACCTTCTGACTACGACGTCGGCGGGAAACTTCGAGCGGGCATATTCGGCGGTGCTGGGCGACACGTACGTATTTGGGCCCGGCACGGTGAATTCATTCCACTTCACTTTCAATCGCATCCGCGACAACCGCGGTCCCACGGATACACCGATCAATCCGACGCTGCTGGGCGTCAACATGTACAGCGCTGTGCCGAACTTTCTGCTGCTTTCTGTTACCGGCGGATTCAGCACGTTCTGCGGAACGTGCGCGCCCGGCCACTTCAATGACAACGTATTTCAGGAATCAGATGACGTCGACCTGATTCGTGGCCGCCACGAGATCTCTGTCGGCTTTAATATCATCCGCAGCCAGAACAACACTATTTCGGGCTTCAACGAGAACGGCAACTTTACGTTCAACGGTTCGCGAACAGGCTTCGGGCTCGCCGATTTCATGCTCGGGACGCCCAGCGACTTCACGCAGACCAATGCCACCCCCGATGACCTGCGGCAGTGGATCATGAGCTTCTATGCTCAGGATAGTTTCAAGATGAATAAGATGATCACGCTGAATTTCGGGCTTCGGTGGGAGCCGACTTTCGGTGATCCGGATAAGTACGGCCGGGGCACATCGTTCAGCCCGACCGCGTTTCTGGCCGGACAGCATAGCACGGTTGTGAAGAACGCCCCTGCGGGGCTCTTCTTCACCGGCGATGCGGGCATTCCCGACGGTATGTGGAACGGGCATATGGCGAACTTCGCGCCGCGGGTTGGACTCGTGATCAATCCGCATGGAGATGGTCGTGACACGATTCGCGTGGGAGCCTCGATTCTCTACGATTCGACTGAGACCTGGTTCAATGAACGCGAGACGACGAATCCGCCGTATGGCACGGCGCTCGATATTCCGAACCCGGCCGGTGGCTTCTCGAATCCTTATCAGGGTTTTGCTGGCGGCAATCCCTTCCCGACCGGCAGCAACTACATCTTCCCCAACGCGGGCGTGTACATCAACATGCCCATCAATCCGAAGCCGACATACGTCGCAAACTGGAACATCACGTATCAGCGGCAGTTCCTGCGAGACTGGGTTTTTTCCGCAACATACCTTGGCAATAAGACGACGCACCTGTGGATCGCCGGAGAGATCAATCCAGCTATTTACATACCCGGTAATTGCACCGCGGGTCAGTATGGTCTGACAGCGGCAGGGCCATGTTCCACAACGGGGAATCCGAACTATCGGCGTGTGTTCTACATGGCCAATCCCGCGACTGGTGCGGCGTATGCGAGTATCGACACCGCGGACGATGGCGCGATTGCTCACTATAACGGCTTGATCGTGTCAGTGCAGCATCGCTTCGCGCGCAACTTCACGCTGCTTTCGAACTACACCAATTCATCCTGCGTTTCCGACTACGACTTCGGCGCCGCGCTCGCGGGCTCTACGAATTCTCAGATCGGCAACCGCACGGCGGACAAAGGCGCTTGCATATTCGACGTTCGGCACAACTTCAATACGTCGGTTGTGGCGACGAGTCCGAAGTTCGCCAACGTGTGGGCGAATCGCCTGCTTTCGAACTGGCAGATCGCTCCTCTGATACGGGCTGTCTCGGGTTCTCCCTATACCGTTACGACGGGCGTGGATAACTCTCGCACCGGGCTTGGAAATGATCGTCCGGTCCAGGTCACGACCGACCCCTACGCGACCAGTCACGGTTGCTCGCCCGCGCCCTGCTATCTGTATACGAACCCGTCGGCGTTCATCCCGAACCCGGTCGGAACCTACGGCAATGTCGGGCGTAACGCCCTGCGCGGCCCCGGAGGCTTCTTCTTCGATACTTCGGTCAGCAGGATATTCAAGCTCAACGAGCGCTTCAATCTGGAAGCGCGCGTTGAAGCCTTCAACCTTCTGAACCATACCGTCTTCGTGGGCGCCATCTCGCCAGCTGGCACGGGCACGTCGTTCAGCACGATCAGCACCGGGCTGAACTCGTCTTCGTTTGGGAAGATCAACGCGGCCTTCGATCCGCGCATCTTCCAGTTCGCGATGAAGCTGCATTTCTGAGTTTTGTGTGTAGAACCCGCGGTCTGAGGCCGCGGGTTCTACGCAGGAACGGCTTCGATCTGCTCGGCGTCCGTGGCGAAAAACTCGTCCACCAAACCGGCGATTTCCGTGGCTTCTCTTGCGTGATAGATGGAAGCGCGCAGTTTCGCGCCGCCGCGCACGCCGTGGGTGAAGTAGGTCGCGAACTGCTTCATCTTTCCGGTTGCGTCTTCTTCCCGCCGGTCAAGGAGCATGGCGTAATACGTCCGCATCATGTCGTACCGGTCGGCCTGCGTTGGCTCATCGTAGGCGCCCGTCTCCAGATACTGTTCGATCTGCCGGAAAATCCAGGGGTTCGAGGCGGCCGTGCGCCCGATCATCACCGCGTCGCAGCCGGTGTGATTGACCATTCGGACCGCGTCTTCCGGGGTCACGATGTCGCCATTGCCGATCACGGGAATTTTGACCTCGGCCTTGATGGCGGCGATTCGGTCCCAATCCGCCTTACCGCTATAGCCCTGTTCCCTGGTTCGTGGATGCAGCGCGACTGCCTGCAAGCCGCAGTCTTCCGCGAGCCTCGCCATCTGAATCATGACGAGTTCCTGATCGTTCCATCCGGCCCGGAATTTGCACGTAAAAGGGATCGAGATCGCGGCGCGCACGCTTCGCAACAGGTTCTCGACCAGAGGCAGGTCCCGTAAGAGGCCCGAGCCGCCATTGCATTTGACGACCTTGTTTACGGGACATCCGAAATTCAGATCCAGAACGTCGAATCCGAGATCTTCGCAAACGCGCGCCGCGTCGGCCATCACCTCCGGGTCCGCGCCGAATAATTGCGCCGAAATGGGGTGTTCTTCCGGCTCGAACGCCAGATAGCGCCGCAACGTGCGATTCGGTGTTTTCGCTTTCCCCTGTGCGCGAAGATGCGCACTTACGCCGTGAGAGCTTGTAAATTCGGTCATAATAAGACCGCATCCGCCCAAATTTCGGATGAAGCGCCGGAAAACCGTGTCAGTCACGCCCGCCATCGGGGCCAGCACGGTCGCAGGCGCGACCGTGACGTTTCCGATCCTGAGGCTGGGGGGGAAACTCACTTATTCAGTTTAGCGTCGAGAGGAGTGGTATGAAGCCGCTGCATATCGGACTGCTGGCCGCGGGAGCGGCGCTTGCAGGGCTTCTCGCGATCCGGATGGCGGGTCCGCCACCGGCGCCGGAAGCCGTGCCCAGCCGAGCGGTTTCGAATACATCCGCGGCGAAACCAACGGCTGTCAGCGCGCCGGCCACGCCGAAGCCGCAAGCGACTCCGCAACCCGAGGCGCCTGCGGTCGCGGTAACGCCTGCTCCCGCGCCGATCTTCTCCGAGCCGCCCCACGTTGAGTCACCAAAGCGAAGGCCTTTTGGGGATCCGGCCCGAAAGCAATCGACAGAGATCGCGCGTGTTCAGGCGCCTCCCCCGGTCTCTTATCAGCCTCCGGGTATTCACTCAAACCCGGCGCCTCCGGTTGTTGAATCACCGCATTTTGAACCTCCGCACGTCGACCCTGAGCCGAAACCCGAGGAGCCAGTGCGTCGGCCGGAACCCGCCCGGAGCGTTGCGCTTGATGCGGGCGTTCCGATCACGGTCCGGCTTTCCGAGACGCTTTCCACCGAACGCGTAAGCCCGGGAGATACTTTCCAGGCGACGCTCGCCGATCCGGTCATTGCCGGCGGCTTCGTCATCGCCGAGCGCGGCGCGCGCGTTAGCGGGCGCATCTCCGATGCTCACCGCGCGGGGCGTTTCAGCGGGATTTCCTCCATCGAATTGCGCCTTCTGGATTTCACGACGTCCGATGGTCAGAGAATCGCCGTTTCCACCGATCCATGGCTGAAGCGCGGCGATTCCATGACGCGATCGAGTGTAGAGAAGATCGGAGGAGGGGCGGCGCTCGGGGCAGCGATCGGCGCCATTGCCGGCGGCGGCGTCGGCGCTGTTATGGGAGCAGGCGCCGGCGGGGGGCTGGGCGCCAGCGCGGCGGCGGCGACCGGCTCGAAGCCTGTGTCGATTCCCAGCGAAACGGTGATCCGTTTTCGCTTGTCGTCCCGGATTCTGATTACCGAACGGCGCCTGTAGGCTTCGCAGCGAAAATACAAATGTACTGGCTCTTCGGGATGTGTTCGCGCTCGGTTACGAACGCGAACCCTGCGCTCTGCACTTCCTGAATGACCCCGGAATCGTCCAGCCGGATGTGGGTCAGCGCCCTGTCACTTCCGCCCATCGCGCCAGGGCGCTTGTAATACTCCACAATTGCGAGCCTTCCCCCGGGTTTGAGAGCTTCCCGAAACCCGCTGAGCATGTCGCGAGGGTAATCGTAATGGTGATAGGAGTCGAGCGCGAGGATCAGGTCAACGCTGTGCGCCGGAAGCGCGGGGCTCCGCTCGGTTCCATGGATGAACTGTACGTTGGCGAGGCCGAGCGATTCAGCGCGTTTCTTCGCCGACGCTAAGAAGTCATCGAAGATGTCTTCCGCCAGCACCCTGCCTTCCGGACCAACCGCCCGGCTCAGGAAAGGAAGCATGTATCCGGGGCCCGTACCCACATCGGCGACAGTCATGCCCGGCCGCACGCCGATTTCCCGTACCAGGTCCTCAGGCCGTTCTGTGCTGTCGCGGTCGGGCCCGACGAGCCCCTTTGCTACAGCTTCTCGTCCGGCCTGCGTCTGATAATTCTCATTCGCTGTCTTTGCGACCTGCGGCAGACCTGGAGATATGGCCAGGACGAGCGCCGGCAGGACAATCCGGCAGATACCACGCATGCACTAAAGATTATCCGCCGAAGTCCGATAAAGTATCGTGCGGGTTGCATTAGCGTATGCTCCGGCGGCGTTCGGTTGCCTTTTCGCATTGGCGATCCTGGCGCTCGCAGGCGTCCGGAACCTCGAGCATCGGAACCGCGAGCGAGGCCTGGAAGATGCGGTCGTTCAGCGCACCCGGGAGTTGGAATTCGAGCACGCCCGGCAAGCGGTCCGGAATACCATTCTGGAAACGCTCGTAACTCACCAGCCGCTGGGCGTCGTTCTGGATGGCATTGCGCAATCGATCCGGGATGAAACGGCCGGGTCGTCCTGCGCCATCGTGCTTAATCAGGCGAGCCGTTCTTACCTTGCGGCGACGGCCGGCGTTTCCGCGGATTGGGCGGCCGCCCTTGGCGCTCCGCACGCAATCCCCTTCGAAACACGAACTCAGACCTGTTTTTTCGAAGCCCCGGAATTGGATCCTGCCTGGACAGCCTTTCTGTCTGGCATCAGGAGCAAGCCTCCGGCCCGCATCTACTCGTGTCCCATCGGATCGCCGGACCTGCGGCTCGGCTCAATCTGCGTCTTTGCTCCGGCTGGTTCGGCCGAGTCGCCGATCGTGTCGGAGCAGGCTGTACAACTGGCGCAGATCGCGATTGAACATAGCCGCCTTTACGAGGATCTTCAGTTCCAGGCGCATCACGACGGCCTGACGGGCCTTCCGAACCGTATGTTGTTCGAAGAACGGCTGACGCGAGCCGTCCTCGAAGCGCGGACGCTTCAGCAGCGCCTGGCTGTTCTTTATGTCGATCTCGATCGGTTCAAGCAGATCAACGATTCCATGAGCCACCGGATCGGCGATCTGCTGCTCCGCGAAATCGCCTCCCGGATGAAGAAGGTCCTGCGTCCCGACGACACGATCGCCCGAATCGGCGGTGACGAGTTCAATATTCTGCTCCCCAACATTCAGTCCAATCCAGATGCCGAAGCCTTGGCGGAGAGAATTCTGAACTCGGTCCGCCAGCCGATGAGCGTCGAGGGGCGCGTTTTGAATATCAGCGCCAGCATGGGAATCGCCTATTTCCCCGACGATGGGCAGTCGGCGGACGATCTTCAGCGCGACGCCGACGCCGCGATGTACAGCGCCAAGGGATCGGGGCGGGACCGGGCCCAGGTATTCAGCGCCCGCAACGTACTCGACCGCATTCGTCTGGAGCGCGAGCTCCGCTCAGCTCTGCAGGAGAATCGCTTCGAAGTTCACTATCAGCCGAAGGTAAGATCGGATGGCCAATTCGTGGGCATGGAAGCCCTCCTGCGCCTCACGCTGCCGGCGTTCGGAGCCGTTCCGCCGGCGCGATTCGTTCCCATCGCAGAAGAATCGGGGCTAATTGTTCCGCTGGGACTGTGGGTGCTCGCGGAAGTTTGCCGTCAGATCTCCGAATGGAAAGCTCAGGGCTATGGCGAAGTTCCGGTGGCGGTCAACGTCTCTCCCGTTCAGATCCGCTGCGTCGATTTCGCGGATCGCGTCGAGGAGACGCTGGTGCGATCCAACATCTCTCCGCGCCTGCTGGAACTCGAATTAACGGAAACGCTGCTGATTGGAAGCGGCGACGAGACCCAGCGTCAAATGCAGCGGCTTCGCGCCCTGGGCGTTACCTTCTCTATTGACGACTTCGGTACGGGCTACTCATCGCTGAGCTACCTCCATCGGCTTAAGGTTGACGCGATTAAGCTCGATCGCGCATTCGTTCAGTCGATCGACACCGACGATGCCGCCCGCCGTCTTGTGCATGCGATGATCGGCGTCGCAGAAGGACTGGGTCTGAACGTAATTGCCGAAGGAGTCGAGACTGAAGCGCAGCGCCTGGCGCTCGTGGCCGCGGGCTGCCCGGTGATGCAGGGATTTCTGTTCGCAACGCCCCGCGCGGCAGTTGAAATGTCTTCCTGGCTGGCTGGGCGGAGCGACAGCATCGCATCCGTGCCGGCCAGCCTTTCACTGATCGACGATGCGGGGCGCCGCGCGGAACAGGCCGAACGCGCTCTTCAGCCGGTATAAAATACGTCTTTGCGTTCCCCGCAGAATGCAACAGTCCTCGTAACCGGAGCTGGCCGAGGCATCGGCAAGCGCCTTTCGATAGGATTCGCGCACGCCGGTTGCCGGGTGGGCCTCCTCGGCCGGCATCAGGGCGAACTCGACGTCACCAAACTCGAAATCGAAGATGCCAAGGGGACGGCTTTGCGCCTGCGCGCGGACGTATCGAGCTTCGAAGAAATTTCGGCCGCGGTAGAGCGCATGACCACCGTATGGGGCGCCGTTCACACGCTCGTCGCCAATGCCGGCGTTCTCGGCCCTCTGGGGCCCTTCGCCGACCAGAAGGCGGGTCAATGGCGCGAAGTATTCGAAACGAATGTACTGGGCGTGATGAACGCAGTCCGGGCTGTGCTTCCGCAGATGATCCAGCGCCGCTCCGGAAAGATACTTGTGGTGTCAGGCATAGGAGCGGCTTCGCCTCGTCCGGGATTTGCTCCTTATGCCGCGAGTAAAGCCGCGGTGGTACGGTTCGTCGAGACCGTCGCAGAAGAGGTGCGGGACCACAATGTACAAATAAACTCCCTGTTTCCGGGGGAATCGTACAGCAATATGACGGACGAGATCCTTCGAGCCACTCATGCCCTGGCTCCCGAGGAACTCGAATCCGCCGAACGCGTTCGGCTGACCGGCGGAATCGCGCCTGAAAAACAGATTCAGCTGGCTTTGTTTCTCGCGTCGGAGCGCTCCAATCACATTACCGGCAAACTGATCTACGCGCAGGACGACTGGAAAAAACTGGAAAACGATAACTGCCGGCCGGATGCGTTCACACTGCGGCGCCACAAGTAACCATGCGAGAAGCTGGTTTTGACAGCCGGCGACTCTACAATGAGGGGAGATGCGCCGTTTTATTCCCGCCGTCGCGATCTTTCTTTCGTTCGTCTCTCATGCCTTCGGCTGGGGTTGTGAAGGCCACCAGATTGTAGCTCTCATCGCGCGGGCGCATCTTACTACCGCCGCTTCCGCCGCAGTCGACGGGCTGCTGAAATCGAATCCCATCGATCCCACCCTCCGACGCTTTTGCCAGGACCGTCCCGGCGACCCGATAGCAGACTCATCTACATGGGCGGACGATGCGAAGAACACTGAGAAGACGGGAAGTTGGCACTTCATTGATATCCCGCTCACGGCCTCCGGCCCCGGGCCTCTTGGCGCCTGGTGCCCGCCGATTGGCGAACGGGTTGATGGCAAGGACCGTCCGGGCTGCATCACAGATGCCATCGCATATGAATCGGCGATATTGCGTGACGCGTCCCGCCCGGCGTCCGAACGGGCCACCGCGCTTCGCTATCTGATTCATTTCGTCGGAGATATTCACCAACCTCTTCACGATTCGGACAACAACGACCGCGGCGGCAACTGTACCGCTCTGAGTTTCTTCGGCGGGGAAAAACCGGCCAATCTTCACGCGATCTGGGATTACAGAATCATTGCGCGCGATCTCGAGGACCGCAAGATAAGCCAGGCCGCGCTTGCCTCAGAACTGGATCAGCGATTCGACAGCCGCTGGAGCCAATGGGGGAAGCCAAAGCCCGACCCCGACGCCTGGGCCTGGGAAGGAAATGCGATTGCCAAATCGGTCGTTTACGGTGACCTGAAGCCCGCAATTCCCATTGAAAAGCCGACTCCACAGGCAGACTGCAACGCCGAACGGGACAAAGTGGCGGCGCTTCACATCTCTCTGAACGACACCTACCTGAAGCAGGCTCTTCCCGTAATCGACGAGCAGCTTGCGAAGGCCGGATATCGCCTCGCCGGACTGCTCAACGCGGTTTTCCCGTAAGTCTGCCCGCCGATAGTACGCGATCACCACATCTTCCTGAGCAACGCCTTCGCTTCTTTGTAATACGGAAACTCGCGTTCGTGGGCCTTGAATTCCGGCGTGTGTACGCATCGCCTCGCACCCGAGTGATCCACCGGATAGCGCAGGTGCAGCATCTCATGGAACATCACGTATTCGAGGGCCAACTTGGGCGCTCGCGGATCGTCGAAGATGCGGCTGATCACGATCATGTTGTGGGAGGGATCGAAATGCCCCAGGCGCGTGCGCGAGCGCGTGTGACTCCACCCCAGCTCGGGGCGGGCCATCATGCTTCCGAAATGCTCGTGGTTAAGATCCTCAAAAATCGCGTCCAGGTTATGAATCGCGCCCTGGGCTCCACGATGATTCTTTCGCCCGCGTTCCTGCCGTACCAGATGGATACGGCGGCGCATGTCTCTCCGGTTCAGGTAAAGGCGATAGCGCGACTCGTACTGCCGCGCAGCTGGTTTGCGATACAGCTTTCCGAGCAGAATGTGCGCCAGGGCCTCGATCACGGGCGCTGGCGCGCCCTCCAGCAGATCGGTAATTCTGACTGCGATCTGGTCCTTCTCAAGGCGAACATGGCTGTCTGCGTTGGCGAAGGCCTTGAACTGAACTTCGATGGGAGGAACAGCTGTCCGAGGGCGGATCTCGCGGTGCACTCTTTCGAAAATCGCCTCGGGGCTTTCGAAGAAGAGCGAACTCGCAACGTTCACCGGCGTCAGGAACCCTTCGGCTTGCATACCCGATCCACCATAATAAGATTACCGATTCTCCTTTGAAGATGACTCCCATCCGAGCGAAGATTACGTCTGTCGGCTGTTATGTTCCTCCGCGGGTTCTGACCAATGCGGATCTCGAGAAACTCGTGGATACGAACGACGAGTGGATCTTGAGCCGCACCGGAATTTCAGAGCGGCACATTGCGGACCCCGAAGCGGCGACCTCCGATCTTGCCACGTGCGCCGCGAGAGCGGCTCTTTCGCGCGCCGGCGTTTCCGCGGAAGATATTGACGCAATCATCGTATGCACCGTCACTCCCGACATGCTGTTCCCTTCCACCGTATGTCTGGTTCAGAAGAACATCGGCGCGACTCGCGCATGGGGATTCGATTTAATCGCCGCATGCAGCGGATTCGTGTATGGACTCACTACCGGCGCCAGTTTCGTGGGCTCCGGCCTTCATCGGCGCGTGCTCGTGATCGGGGCGGACACAATGAGCCGCATCATGAATTACGAGGACCGCTCGACCTGTATCCTGTTCGGCGATGGCGCGGGCGCATTTCTTCTCGAGCCAGCGGAGAACGGATCCGGCGAAGGCTTCATAGATTTCATGGGAGAGGTGGATGGTTCGGGCGCGCCGTTCCTCAATATGCCCGCGGGCGGCAGCCGCCGCCCAGCGAGCATCGAGACGGTTCAGAACAAAATGCACTACGTGCACCAGGAAGGCCAGCAGGTTTTCAAGTACGCCGTCACGAAGATGGGAGAGTACTGCACTGCTCTGCTCGAGCGTAACGGTCTGACGCCGAATGATGTCAGTCTTCTCATCCCTCACCAGGCGAACAGACGGATCATCACCGCGACGGCCGACCGGCTGGGACTGTCGGAAGAGAAAGTTCTGATCAACATCGGCGGTTACGGGAACACGACTGCCGGCACGATTCCCCTCGCGACGGCGGACGCGATCGCGCAGGGACGGCTCAGGAAAGGCGATCTGGTGCTTTACGCGGCGGTCGGCGCCGGTTATACGGTCGGCGCCAGTCTCTGGCGTTGGTCTTACTGAGAGCCCTTCCCGTTACTGGGCGTCGCGTAAGCGAAAGGCGTCGCGGGAGCGATCGGGGATCCAGATCCTATCGCGAAATATAAAGGCTGGGTCCTATACAGAATCGCCGGAAATCGCCGGCGCGGTCCTTCCGCCGCGCAACCTCATTGCGGCTCCGTTCCAATCCGCAGCGTAAAACTGAAGCGTCAGACCGATAAAGCCCCCACCGGGCTACGTGAAGGAGGCTGCGACATCACCTATCCCGGTCCCGGAATCCACGTAGGCCAGCAGACGAAATTGAGCAAAAATATCCGTCGGATCAAAGGGAAATTCCTAGCAGACTGTTTCACTTTCTGAGCGCAGAACTCAACGTGCAAGTGCGACTATCAATACGGAAAAGATCGCGAGATCAGCGCTCAAAGATTAAGTATTTCTAACGCAATTCGCCGCGGTAAAAGAGCGGTGGCAAGCAAGTAAAGCGCCGACTGCGCGTTATATTGGTTACTACCTTTCCAGCCGGTAATGTCAGATAATCCGCTCCTTAAAATAGAGTTCGAAATTCCTTTCGACCGCGTCCGTCCTGAGCACGTCGAACCCGCAATTCGCGAACTGATCGCCTCATCGCAGCGAGGGATCGACGCTCTGGTGGCCGATGAGTCCGAACGCACCTTCGATAACACGATGCTGGCGCTCGAGAGCGCGACCGAGAACCTCGACTATGCGCTCGGCGTCGTGCGGCATCTGGAATCGGTGGCGACGACGCCGGACCTGCGGGCCGCGTGGAATGCGGTCGAGCCCGAAGCGAGCGCGTTCTATTCGCGTATTCCGCTGAACGACGGGCTGTGGAAGCAACTCAAGCAGTTCGCCGAAACCGATGACGCAAAGAGTCTGACGGGCGCGCGGAAGCGCTTTCTGGAGAAGACGCTCGACTCTTTCCGCCGTCATGGGGCGGATCTTGACGAGGCGGGTAAGAAGCGTCTGGCGGAGATCGACGTCGAACTGACGCGGCAGACGACTAAGTTCTCAGAAAACGTGCTTGATTCGACCAATGCCTTCGAGCTCGTGGTAACGGATGAATCCGCGCTTGCAGGTCTGCCGCCGAGCGCTATCGACGCGGCGAAGCTGAGCGCGGAGTCAAAGGGGCTGAAAGGCTGGCGCTTTACATTGCAGGCGCCCAGCTATATTCCCGTCCTCACTTATCTCGACGACGCGGGAATTCGCGAGAAGATGTACCGGGTTTATTCCGCCCGAGCAACGGAATCTCAGTACGACAACCGGCCGATTATCGTCCAGGTTCTGGCATTGCGCCGCGAGAAAGCCCGACTACTGGGCTTCGGGGATTTTGCGGATTTCATCCTGCACGACCGCATGGCGCACAGCGGGACGCGCGCAATGGATTTTCTCGAAGATCTGAAAGCCAAGACAGATCCTTTCTACGAAAAGGAGAATGCCGCGCTCGAAAAGTTCGCCGGCCGGGCAGTGCAGCCGTGGGACATCTCTTATTACGCTGAGAAGCAAAGGCGGGCGCTCTACGCGTTCGATGAAGAACAGCTTCGGCCCTACTTTCCCGCCGAGCGCGTCGTAGAAGGAATGTTCCAGATCGCGGAGCGGCTCTACGGCATTCAGGTGTCGCAGCGCGACAACGTTTCTGTGTGGCATCCGGACGTCCGTTATTACCAGGTGCGGGAGCGCGGCGGGCGCACGATTGGCGCGTTCTATGCCGACTGGTTTCCGCGCGAGACGAAGCGCGACGGCGCGTGGATGGAAGGATTCATCACCGGAGTAGACGCGCCGGGGCGGTTTGAGCCGCACGCGGGATGCGTCTGCGGAAATCTCACGCCGCCTTTGGGAGATAAGCCGGCGCTGCTCACGCATCGGGAAGTCGAAACAATTTTTCACGAGTTCGGCCATCTGTTGCACCATGTGCTGAGCCGGGTTGAAGTGAAGAGCCTCGCGGGGACCGCGGTGGCCTGGGATTTTGTGGAACTTCCCAGCCAGATCATGGAGAACTGGTGCTGGGAGCGTAAGGCGCTCGACCTCTTCGCGCGCCATTACCAGACGGGCGAGACTATCCCGGAAGATCTCTTTCAGAAAATGGTTCGCGCGCGCGCGTATCGCGGCGCGAACGTGCAGATGAGACAACTGGGATTTGGTTTTGTCGATCTCAAACTGCACCGCGAATACGATCCCGCCAAGGATGGCGACGTGATGGCTTATACGCGGCGAATGCTGCAGCCATTTACTCCCGCCCCGCTGCCCGACAACTACGCGATGATCGCCGGCTTTACGCATCTGTTTGCGAGCCCGGTGGGATACGGAGCCGCCTATTATTCCTATAAGTGGGCGGAGGTTCTGGACGCCGATGCCTTTACGCGTTTTCGCGACGAAGGCATTTTCAGCGAGCAGGTGGGCTCGGAATTCCGGGAGCACATTCTCTCGAAGGGCGACAGCGAGGATCCCGCCGAGTTGTACAAGAGGTTCATGGGCCGCGATCCGGACCCCAACGCCCTCCTCGTCCGTTCAGGCCTGATCTGAACGAGTTGTATCCTGAATATTTGCGATGTTTCTGAAGATCCTTTCGCATCCGATCTTCGTCAACCTGAATTTCCACATGCCCATGATTGTGGATCTCTCACATCCGCTGACGATGCTGACCGGCGAGAACGGTTCGGGTAAGTCCACACTGCTTCACTCGATTCATTACGCGTTGAGAGGCGAACAGGCTGACGGCTATGTTTATCGGCTCGATCGGGGCGGAGTCAGATCGGGCAAGGTCTTTCTGTTCGACGCGGAACGACACAATCCGCGCATGCAGATGGAACTCTTCAAAGATCAGCCGGAGATGATCGAGTTCCTGCAGCTTGCCAGCCACGGGCAGGTGATGCTCGCGCTGTTTCAGCAGAACTTCCCATCGCTCGAAAAGGGCACTACGCTGCTGCTCGATGAGCCGGAGATGGCGCTTTCCGTTTCGAACCAGAGACGCATGCTGAAGATGCTGAAAGAACTCGTGGATCAGCGGGGCTTTCGGGTCATATGCGCGACCCATTCCACGGTTCTGGTGGATGACCGCGACACGTGCGTAATCGACCTCGACAAGCATGTCAACCGGAACATCCCGAACGGCTCATTCGGGCGCGAAAACGTCAGCACCATCCAATAGTTGGCGGTAGCCAGGCGCCCATTTGTTAAAATAACTTTGTTATGGCAATTCCCAACGTAAAGCGGTTCCGGCCTTACTGCCCGACCTGCAACGACAACTTCACGTTGATGGCCGTACTGCCGCGCGAGGCGAATGTCGATTCATTCCTCACCGACGCCGTGGCTCGTCACGACCACAAAGCCTTTTCAGAGGCGAAAGCAGCGATGAGTAAGGTCCGCGTCGGTCAGCAGAAACAAGTCAAGAAGAAGTAGTTCAGACTTTCAGCCGGGCTCTGAGCGATCTCAGGGCCCGGAGACCCTCCTGCGCAACCTCGCTGTCCTGGTCTCTGCTCAGTTTCTCCAGATAAGGAATCGAAGCGCCATCGCCGCTCGCGGCGAAGACGCGAGAGAGTCCGATCTTTTCGTCGCGCGTTCCCTGCGCCATAGGCGCATACAGGGCGCTCCGCACGTTCGCGTTCCTTGCGGCTTCGACCAGGTAGGCGGACGCGACGTCTTTGTAAGCCGATGAGTTCAGCGTATCGATCAGGTAGCGAAGCGGCGCTTCCTCGCCGACACTCAGATCTCCCTCATTGACCAAGGCAAAGGCGGACGCCAGCCGGGGGGCGATTTTGCCTTCTTCTTTCCACGTTTGCTCGAGCAAGGATTTGTCCGAGGGGTCGTTCAGCCGACCCAGACCTTCCGCAGCGGCGGCGCGCAGTTTGTCGTCCTTCGAAGTCAGATAGCCGCGGAAGAGGGAGTGGTCGACTGGCTCTGGCATCAGCGCAATCGCGTTGAGCGCGGAGCGTTCCGCTTTGCTGTTGCGTGGACTCTTCACGATATCGCGCAGTGCCGGCAATGCGTCCGCCGCTCGCAGGATGCCGACGGTTTCAATCGCCGCGGACTGTACCTTGTCGTCGAGGTCCCGCACCAGATAGGCGACGCGGGGTCCCGCCGAGGGATTACGGATCTTCTGCAGCGCGATAAGCGCTTCATACATGACGCGATTGTCCTTCGTGCGCAGCGCTTCGAGGAGATCGGGAAGCGCCGCATCGCCGCGCAGTATTCCTACGGCGCGGCATGCGTTAGCGCGGGAATCGAGGCTTGATCCGCCGCGCGCCAGCTGCCCGAGGGCGACGATCACGTCCGGGTTGACGATGATGTAGTCCGGGATGACCTGATCGTTGGTGTCGCTGAATTTGGCTCGGATGGAGGAACCCGCGCGAACCAGAGAGGATGTCATTCCCTGCTTCACATAGCCCGGCAGGTAATAATTCACTAATCCGTCGGTGGCGCGAATCTGGACTTCCGGGTCGTTATCGCGGGTCGCGCGAATCAGCGGGTCAATGATGTCGCGTCCGCCGAGGGCGATCAGTTGCTTCACCGCTTCGACGCGCGTATCGACGCTGGCGCTGTTCAGATACTGCGCCACGGTAGGAATCGACTGGGGCCCCTGCTTCGCGACGGCGCGGACATCTTTCGGAGCCTGCGCAAGCGCAGACACGCCCGCAACGACGAGAATCACACCCGAACGAATCATCTAAAGACGATTATGCCGCGAATCTCGTTTTCGTTCCGAGAAACGCCAGTGGCCGGAGCCCTCAGCTTCAGCGGACGAATTCGACGTGTACGCGATTCGGAATCAGGCCGACCTCGTGTCCTTTGTCGAGGAGCAACTGGACCGCTTTGGGAATCGTGTCGCCCGCATCGACCGTATAGTGATTCACGTACATTCCGACGAATTTTTCGGCCAGGCGGGGTTCCATATCGCGGGCGAACTGCATGGCGTATTCGAGCGCTTCGGCGTGATTGTCGAGCGCGTACTGAATGCTCTCGCGCATCATGCGGCAGCACTCGGTTTTCACGTCATTCGGCAGGGATCTAAGGAGCACGTTCCCGCCGAGAGGGAGGGGCAGCCCGTACGTGTCTTTCCACCATTTGCCCATGTCGATGGCGCGGTGGAAGCCGACTTTGTTGTACGTGAGCTGGGCTTCGTGGATGATGAGCCCGGCATCGGCGGCTCCGTTCTGAACGGCGTCGAGTATTTTGTCGAACGGCGTTACTACCGGGATGAAGTCCGGCTCGAAGATTTTCAGCGCGAGATATGCGCTGGTGAGCGTGCCCGGAATCGCGATCTTTTTCCCCTTGATGTCCTCCGGTTCCATTGGGTGGTTCGCGACAACCATGGGACCGTACCCGTCGCCAATGCTCGAACCACTGGCCATGAGGACGTACTTGTCGACAACGTACGGGTACGCGTGGTATGAGATGGCGCTGAGGTCGTACACGCCCTCCATCGCCTTGCGATTCAGGGTTTCGATATCCGAGAGAACGTGACGAAAACTGACGCGATTCGAACGAATCTTTTTGGTGGCGAGGCCATAGAACATGAACGCGTCATCTGAGTCGGGACTATGCGCGCTCACAATTTCAACGGGAGTCTGATCCGGCATACGGGATAAACGGCGGAATCGCTTAGTATCTCACGCCGTTATACCGCGCCGAAATGGGAAGGGCGGCGCCGCCCCGGGTTGTGAACTAAGAAGCTGGATTCTCCGATACATTTGGCGCCAGAGCGCAAGCGCAAATACAGCACACGCTACCTCGGAGTACTCCAGAATCCGTGATGCCTGCCCACGAAGTCCGGTTAGCCGCCGCCCTCTTCGTTGTCCGGTTCTATAAGTCACCTCCCGCCGCCCAAACGACAAGCGGCTTAGGACGCGCAATTTCCACCAGACTTCGCACGGAATTGCGCCTTATCGACCAGGGAGCGGAATCTCCTAACCGCTCCTGCCCACATGTTCGCTCCGGTAAATGTATATGTCAACCGCATTAATATTTGGTCTGTATGGATTTTCCGCGTGATTGCTCTCACTGCCGCGGATGGTCACGGTAGTACTCTGGTTGAGCCCGTTCGTTAGGATAAGTCGCTAACGATTTCCAGCATCCTCCAATCTTTTTCACCGAATTCCCCGGTCACGCGAGCGCCTGCATTCCGTAATGCGGCGTTAACGGCGGCGACGTCGACCGCTTCGAAACCGCTGAGAATGCCAGTGCCCCCGGGCTTAAGGATTCGAATCCACTCATGAGCAAGGTCCGCAATCCATGCCGGGCTGATATTGGCCACGATGATGTCCGCGATCCCGGAGCGCAAGGCGTCAGCGGAACCGATGAAAACACCTACGGAGACGCCGGCGCGGTCGGCGTTTTCGCGCGCCACGAGCACCGCGTCGCGATCAGTGTCGCATGCGAGGGCGCGTGAGGCGCCCAGCTTCAGGGCCGCTTCGGAGAGGATTCCCGAACCTGTGCCCACGTCCACAACGGTCATGCCCGGTTTCACGCGTCGTTCGATCGCTTCGAGGCACATTCGCGTCGTCTCATGAGCGCCTGTGCCGAACGCAAGGCCGGCATTTACGACGATACGTATACGTCCCTGCGGCGTCTGCTCGTCGCGCCACTCGGGAACGACGAAGATTCTCTCGCCGATTTCCATTGGCTTGAGATGCTCGCGCGCGAAGGCCACCCAATCGCGCGTATCCGCCGGGGCGGCTTCACCGCCGAAACGACTCAGTAGTTCCGCCTGCCGCGCGTCATCGTCGAAAAATACGCGAAGGCGGGCGGCTTCATCGCGGTCCTCAAGCTCGATGATTCCGGAGCATCCCGCTTCCCAGAGATCCGCGATGGTTGTTTCCTTTGCGCTCTGCCGGCATTCCAGGTCGATTGAGAACATAGTAGGTTCAGATGAAATTACAGGGAATGTTCGCCGCGGCGGCGACGCCGTTCGATCACACCGGCGCTGTCTATCGCGCCAAAGTCCAGCATAACTTCGATAAGTTGCGCCGGACCTCACTGACGGGTTTCGTGCTCTGCGGACCGGCGGGCGAAGGGCCTCTGTTGGACGCTCACGAGAAAATCGAAGTGCTGCGCCTCGCGGTTCCAGTCGTGCCCGCGGGGCGCACCCTGATATTAGACGTCAGCTCCGAGGGCGTGCAATGCGCCGCGGATCTGGCGTTGAGGGCGGCCGATGCGGGCGCTCACGCCGTGATCAGCCTCGCGCCCTACGCGTACCGGAACCTGAGCGGCGCGTGCGAGGCGCGGCTGCAGTATTTCCGGGCACTGGCCGACCGCTCTTCTCTTCCCGTAATGGTTCACAACGCGCCGCGGATCACGGGCGTGGATCTTGAACCCGAAGAGGTGGCGCAACTGGCGGAACATCCGAACATTCAGGCCCTGGTGGAAGAAAGCAGCGGATCAGGACGAATCGCGCAATTGCGCGCCGCGCTTCCGAAGGAGTTCGGCGTATTGAGCGGAACCGAATCGCAGGTTTGGGATGCGCTGAAGGCGGGCGCGAACGGAGCAGTATTGCCCTTCGCGAGCGCGGCTCCTTATTCCACGATTGCGATCTGGGAGGCTTTTCGCACACGCGAGGAAGAGGCGGGAATCGACTGGCAGGCCCGGATCGCGCATCCTTCGCTGCTGGTTACGGAGTTTTACGGCGTTCCTGGCCTGAAGCATGCGATGGATCTCAACGGCTACTACGGAGGACCGCCGCGTTTGCCGTTTACAGCGCCTTCGATGGCAGCTCAGGAAGAAATTGCGGATGCGTTCCGGGATCTGAAAGGCTGACGATTTACCACACGTGCCAGGCGACGAGGTCGGGCTGGGCGGGCGTATTTCCAATGACCTTCATGTGCAGCAGAATCTGAACATTGTTGTCCTCCCAGCCCTTGGGAAGCTTGCTCAGAATCAGGCCCAACTCGGCTGGATCCGCGAGTAATCGGCCCGCGGCGTCTGTGCCGAACTGTTTGATGCCCGCCGAAACGATCACGAGCGCGCCGGTGGGCGATTTGCGCAGGCGGCAGATCAGGCTGTAGTCCTCCGGAGTCGATCCGTCGTCCTCAGAGGGAATCGACCATTCGCGCGGCGGGTTTACCTGTGTGTCCACGAAAACGGGATAGTGTTGTGCATTCCAGCGGAACTGGAATCGCCAGGTATGACTCAGTTCCGAGGTCCACTGGTTGCTGAAGGACCCGATCAAATACGCATGCGACTGCCGGAGATCGGCGAACGGGATGCTGCTGGCCATCATGATCCGAACATCGCGGGAACGCTTCGCCAGCATGCGGCTCACTTCGTTGGCGGCCACCATGTCACCGAAACCTACGAACTGATTCATCGCGGGCACCATGTCGTCGCCGTTGAGCGCATCCGGAGGCAACTCGATTTTCCGCTGGACGGGCCATGGCGACTGCGGCTGCCGCTGCGCGTTCAGGATCGAAATCCGATGCGAAGGCAGGTAAACGATCGGATGTCCGACGCCAATCAGCAGCGGCTCGCCCGAATTAAAAACAGGAGCCCAGAATTTCTGGAAATCGGCCGCTCTGCTGTCGAACATCGGCCGGCGCGCGAGGGCTAATCCCGCGATCACGACCACCGTGAGACTGGCGGCCGCGATAATCATGCCTCTCGATCGGGCGGGTCTGCGGTAGTCTTTTTGCGCCGGCGGCGCCGCAGATTGGATCTCGACGGGGGCAACCGGGTGCGGCTGAGGCGGGGCAGCGTAGCGGAACTCGGGGACATAGGACCCCGGAGCAAGATCGATTATGACGGGACTGGATGCGCCCTCCGGCGTCACATAGTATTGCGCCAAGCGTTTTCGAACTTCTCGTGCACCCACACGGACGATGGTGTCCTCTCCGAGTCCGGCGGTCTCCGGCCGGCGGCCAAAGACATCGATCGCGATCGATCTTTCCTTAAGAGCGCCAGCCTCGCCCGACAGAGATTTTTCGCAAACATACTCCAGAAACTGCTGGCACCTTCTGCTGCCATGAAAGACAGGGCTAGTGAGAATCACTCGAAGCTGACCGGCAATTTCATCGGGCGCGGGTCTGATTCCGCGGCGCGCTTCCTCGTCGGCAGGCGTGGCCGTTCTTGTCATCTTTCCCCGAAGAGCAGTGAATTCATTTTGCTACCTGGGCGTTACAAAACGCAAGTTACTGCAAATAAGGCCTTATTATTCTGCGGAATACACCGTGTAACACCGTGTATTCCGTTTCGCTCCGGCCTTCAAAGAGATAAGGTCAGCTTACTCAGGGGCATCAAAGCCCTTCAATTCAACCACAACCGCAGTCTCAAATCTGAAGGAGAGTTCGATGAAACGATGTCTGGCCCTTGTCGCCGCCCTACTCGTTATGGCTATGTACGGCTTTGCACAGAACGCCACGGGCACAATCGACGGCCGTGTCACCGACGCGTCGGGCGCCGCCGTTCCCGGCGCCACAGTGACGATTGAGAACACCGCCACCAATGTAAAGCTCACGACGCCGACGAATGCCGAGGGGCGCTTTTATCAGCGCTACCTCCTGCCGGGCGTTTACAGCGTGTCGGTTGAAAAAGTGGGGTTTGACCGCTATGTCCAGTCAGGGGTTCAGCTCGACATCGAACAGACTATTACGCTCGCCATTCCGATGAAGGTGGGCGACGTCGCGACGGCGATCGAGATCACTGCGAACACGGCGCAGCTTTCGACGGAGAGTTCTACCGTCACGACCACCATCGGCTCGAAATCCGTCGTCGATCTGCCGATTCAGGGCCGCAGCCCGATGTCGCTGGTCACTCTGGTCCCAGGCGTAATCCCCAGCGGCGGGTCTAACAGCCCGTGGATCAGCGGAGGACGCAACGACTACAACGATGTCACGATCGACGGCACCTCGGTGATCGTGCCGGAGAACAACGTGAGCCACCTTCAGATCGGATACCTGCCTATTCAGGACAGCGTGTCCGAGCTTTCGGTGGTGACGAACTCGCTCGCGCCCGAATACGGACGCACCGGCGGCGGCACCATCAACATGTCGACCAAGAGCGGAACGAACGACTTCCACTTCACGCTCTTCGAGTTCAACCGCAACAACATCTTCAATGCGAACAGCAATACGAATATCCGCGCCAACGCCCCGCGCAACGTAGTCCGGTACAACCAGTTCGGCGGAACAGTGGGCGGGCCGGTGGTCATCCCCCACGTCTACAACGGCAAGTCGAAGACATTCTTCTTTTTCGCCGAGCAGAGCACGCGACAGCCGGGAACGTCGACCCCGACGTTCAGCGTGCCGACTGACGCATGGCGTCAGGGCAATTTCGCGGGAGTCACCAACGGCGCGGGCGGCGGCGCGGGTGCGGCCGTGACGATCTACGATCCGATGAACGTTGCGGCGAACGCGGCCTGCCCTGCTTCGCAGCCGGTCTGCTGGCGCGCGCCTTTCGCCAATAATTCGATTCCGGTAAGCCGCATCGACCCGGTCGCGGCGAAGCTTCTGACCTTCTTCCCGGAACCCAACAGCCCCGGAACGATCACCAATGCGGCGCTGCAGACGAATAACTGGCACACGATCGGCTCTTCGACGAGCCCGGCGGATCAGATCGACGCGCGCATCGACCACAACTTCTCCGATAAGTTCCGCATGTTCGCGCGCGGCTCGAACGCGTCGAACTTCAATTCCCAGTTCAATGCGTTCGGGAATCCCGGAACTCCGACAGGTACCGGCGATGGCCCCACGAACGGTTGGAGCCGCAACATCACGGCGAACGCGATTTATACCTTCAGCCCGACCACGATTCTGAACGTCAATTACGGATTCGCGCGGGATTATTCGGTGCGCACGCCGTTTTCGCAGGGGACCTGCCCGTCAGCCATCGGCCTGCCCGCAAGCCTGGATGGCGTGGTGGACAACTGCGAGTTTCCGCAGGTTTCGATCAGCGGCAACACGTCCTCTTACTCCCTGGGGCAGGCATCCTACACGACCCTCTACGACTTCCCGTACTCGCATATCTTCCGCGGCGACATCACCAAGATCCTCGGGAAACACACGCTGAAAATGGGCGGCACGTGGGAGAAGCTCTTCGTTAATTTCACCCAGCTGGGCAGCCCCGACGGGCAATTCAGCTTCGGCAGCGGCTACACGCAGCAGAACGCCTCCGCGGGCACTTCGACGACGCAGGGCCTCGGCCTTGCGACGTTCCTCCTCGGCCTTCCCAGCAACAACGGCAGTGACATTCAGTTCAGCTTTTCCGCCGCTACGGCCAGCACTTATTCCGGCGGCTACTTTCAGGACGACTGGAAATTGTCACCGAAGCTGACGCTGAATCTGGGCGTTCGCTATGACGTGGACACGCCGCGCACGGAGCGCTACAACCGGCTGAGCTACTTCGATATCAACGCGCCATCGCCGCTGCAGGGGATGGTTCAGTCAAGCGCCACATGCCCCAACTGCGGCAATCTGAAGGGCGCCATGATGTTCGTCGGCACTCAGAACTCCGCCTATGGACGCCACCAGACGCCGACCGATCTGAACAACTGGGCGCCGCGCGTTGGTTTCGCGTACAACGTCCTGAAGAACACGGTCATTCGCGGGGCGTACGGAATCCTCTATGCGCCGTCCATGCTCCAGGCGGCCGGCACATCGGGCAGTTCCGGCACCGAAGGCTTTACGGGCGGGACCGCGCTGAACACTTCGCTCGACAATGGAACGACGTTCATTGCGTCGCTGAGCAACCCCTTCCCGAGCGGCATCATTAAGCCACTGGGGGCGCAAAACGGACCGATCAGCGGAACGCTCACCGATATCGGCGGATCGATCGGCGACAGCTTCTTCATCGATTACGTGAATCCGGTCGTTCAGCAATGGAACCTGAATATCCAGCAGCAGATTACCGGAAGCTGGATTGTGCAGGGCGGATATTTGGGGAGCAAGGGGCAACACCTTCCGGACGGAGAGAGCAGCATGACCTACAATCAGCTCCCCGATTCGTATCTTGCGCTGGGCAGCAACCTTCTGGCGAACGTGGCCAATCCGTTCTACGGAGTCATCAAGAACCCCACCTCGGTCTATGGAAGCCCGACGATTCAGGCGCGCTATCTGCTTGCGCAATACCCGCAGTACGCGGGCGTAAACGCCTTCCGCAAGCCGCAGGCGAACTCGAATTACCAATCGTTCTTCGTCTCTGCGGAACATCGTTACCGTGGCGGCTTCACCACGCTGGTCAGCTTCACCGGCGGCAAACTGCTCGATGACGCTTCTCAGGTGGTGAGCTATATCGGGCCCGCCGGGACCAAGCAGGACTTTTATTGCCGCAAATGCGAGAAATCGGTGTCCTCTCAGGACGTCTCACGCCGCCTGGTGGCGAATGCGACATGGGAGCTGCCGATCGGCCGCAACCGGCACTATTTCGGATCCATGCCCAAGGCGGCGGATCTTGTCCTCGGCGGATGGCAGGTGAACAGCATCGTCACCTTCCAGAACGGAACGCCTATCGCCATCGGTAACGGTGGTAACAGCGCCAACATCGGAGCGCCGGGAATCCGGCCGACCACCAACGGGCAGAATCCGTATGTCGGGGGAGACATCGGAGATCGCCTGAACCAATACTTCCTCCAGTCGGCGTTTTCGCAGACACCGAATTATGCCTTCGGAAACGTGGGACGCTTCCTTCCGAACGTGCGGAATCCCGGAACCCACAACTGGGACTTCTCGTTGTTCAAGAATTTCAAGCCAGTGGAGAAGGCGACCTTGCAGATTCGGGCGGAGGCCTACAACTTTACGAACTCGCCCACATGGAACGCTCCCGGCACAACCGTGAACGCTCCTTCGACGTTTGGTATCGTCAGCAACCGCAGCGGAAGCCGGACGATGCAGTTGGCGGGTAAGTTTATCTTCTGATTGTCCTGGAAAGGTCCCGACGCGCCTTTCACCGGGCGCGCCGGGAACTGTTATCCCGCGAAATAGTCGGGAAGGCCCTTTTTCGTGGCTCTCAGGATTTCGAGAATCGCCTTGCGGTCTTCGCCCGAGAGGTTCGCGAATTTCGGGCTGGTGTCCTTGCCGCTGAGTACATCCCACAGCCGGTGGTAAACGCGATCCTTGACCACGGCCGGCATCGAATCGAACGCCTCCGAATAAATCATGTAGCTGCAGGGATAGCGGAACATGCGCGTGTGGAGATCGTAGTCGCGCAGGGAACGCCCTTTCGGGTCTCGCACGCCGGACTTCTGGAACTCCTCGGCGAAACCCGAAAAGCCTTTTATCGGATCGGTCAACTTCGTTTCGCCGCTGAAAAGCATATATTCGACGAGATCTTCGGTTGCGGTATCGATGCGGTGCTGGGTGGCTTCGCGAACTCCCGGCGGTTCACCCAAAGACTTGTTTATGGCATCGTTTTCGAACATTGCGATGCGCGCTTCCCATCCCACGCGAATCATCAGATTCGTCATCTGAGTCTGGTGCTCCAGCGTCATGAGCGAAACGATGTCGCTGTGCGGGGTGAGGTACGCCGCGGCGTCTACCAGGTGATTCAGACTGGTGAGGTTGACGGTATCTTCCGAGGCCGCGAGTTTCTCATCGCCGCCCGCGATGGCATTGCCCATGTGCGTCTGAGAGCCGGAGGTCCCTTCGACATACCAGCCACCCCAGCGGTCCTTCAGTGGGCTACGGTGATCGGTAATGAACCCGCCCGCGCTCATAATCGGCATCCCGGAGCGATCCGGCGTCACCGAACGAACCAGGATTCCCGGGACGCCCATCGTTGCGCCCGTCTGATGGCACTGAAGACAGACATCGCGGCGGTCGAAATGTGGCTTTGAGGACTGTCCCTGATCGAGCGTGTAGAAGACAACGCCCTGGGTTGGATCCAGCGCGGCGAATTCCAGGACGTCTCCCGTGCGCACAAACCCGACGGTGACGTTGTCGCGGAAGTACAACGCGCGAGGCGTGCGGGGTCCGATTTTCGGCGCCTGAAAACTGGTTTTCGAAAAAACCAGCACCTGCGACGACTGCGGAATTTGTAGTTCCTTCAGAACGGACCGCAGATATCCGAACTCATCCTCATATTTCAGCTTCACCGCGCCCGAATCGAGGCGCTTCTGGAGCCGCGATACAGGGTCGTCCACGGCGCCTTTCGAATACTGGATGGCATCGTGATCGGCCGGAACAATCCAGGAACTGCTGAGCCCCGCGGCTATGGCCGCGGCAGGCAGGGCGAACGTGGCGAATTTACGCAGCCGCATCGCACCCGTGCCCTTCGCAGAATGACTCGCCGAGCAGCGAATGAATAGAGGTGGCAGCGAATGTCTCCTCAAGCGACCGCGCAGTATCGTCCAGCTTGCGGTGCAGCGGACAGAGATTCTCACCGTGCGCCTTCAGGCCGAGCGGGCAGGTCTTAATCCGCTTGATAGGGTCCACGGCGGAAACCACCTGAAGGACAGTGAGCTGGGTAGGCGGATGGACGGGGTGGAAGCCGCCTCCCCTTCCGCGCTGGCTGGTTACAATGCCAGCACGCGTGAGCAGATTGAGGATTTTGGAGAGGTAGTCGAGGGGAACTTTCGAATCTGCTGCGAGTTCGTGCGCAGTACGAGCATCGCCTCCGCGCTCGGCCAGGGCAACCATCGCCCGGAGCGCATACTCGGCGGTTTGCGAGAGCATACGGAATTCAGTATAGCCTATATCCGGATAAAATTATCCAAATATCTAATTCTCTTCGGGAATCCGATTGGCGTGATCGATGATTAGGTAGTTGACTAATTCCTTCGCAGGCCGGAGTTGCAGACCAAGCTGTTCCTGAAGCGCGGTATAGATCGAGGGACCGTTCGGAAGCGAAGGCTGGTCGGTCTGAGGTTCGTCCGGCGCCCACGTCAGGCGGATATCGAATCTGCCCTGAAGGCTGGTACGGTCGACTACGGGGCGTCCTGTCTGCCGGGAAAGAGTTTGAGCGAGCGCTTCCATCGACAACTGAGGACCGACGATGCGGCCCTTCAGGATGTAGTTGGACCCGGCGCCGTCTTCGGAGGCTCGCTTCAGTTTCGGACCGCCGTTCGCGACCACAAGATCGTATGCGGACATCAGGCGGGGCTCATCGTGGACCTGCAGTTTGGATCTTTCGGCGAGCAACGCCTGGAGCATCGCCGGAACGTCGCTTTTGGTCGCGTTCGCGGGAAGGCGGGCGCTTATGTCGTAGGGTTGGGATTCCGTCCACGCTTCACCGCCGCTGATCCGGTCCTCTGAGATGTCGTAGGCGACAGACAGGAGCAGTTTGAACGTAACGTTCCGATAAGAAATCTGCGCGTTATCAGCGTTGAATCGCACGTACGCGTCGTCGCCCTGGCGTGGCGGCGATTGCCGCAGCGAAGCGACATCAAAGCGAAGCGCCTGATGCGAAGACTGAGAGAAAGCGAGCGAACAACCGAGAACGGCGAACTGGGCCGGTCTGAACCCATGCAACCGGAACAGGCGAACTTTCTTCTCCATCCGTTCTGTCTCCCGGGGATACGCAACGAGCAGCGTATCAAGTCGATTATTGAAGCGATCCCGCTGGACAAAGGCGATTATCGTCCGGATGAGATCTCAAAGAGCGCTGTCAATCTGGCGTGGCACATTGCAGTGTCCGAAATGATGTTTGTAGCCTATATCCGAATAAAATTATCCGAATATCGTAAACCTCTTCGGGAATTCGATTGGCGTGATCAATAACCAGACGGTTCGCTACCTCGGCGTCTTCCGACGCGCCACAAACCCGACTTGCGCCGCTGATCCCGCGTACTTGCCGCTTGCAACCTTGTCGCGGACGCTTTCGACGGTGAAGTCTCCGACTTTCGTGAGGGTTCTGTCGATCACCTCCTTGGTATCCGGGTCCTTGATTTCGCGGTCAACGCTGAAGATCTCGAACACATCGCCGACGGCAACGCCTTCGTCAAAACCCGCGTTAATTATCATGGTCAACCCGGAGACGTCGGCCACCGTCGCGTCGACCTCGCGAATGGCCGGCTTCATGCCCTCGACTCCCTGAACGACTGCAGCCGCAAGCTTATTGACGCAGTCCTGTACAGCCTCGCCGATGATCGTTTCAGAGAAATTTGAGCTGCCCATATCGAAATGGCCCGGAGTCTTGAGGTTCGCGGACGATCCAAGCAAGTTGGAACCAGTCCGGTGGGATTCCCCGCGCGCCTCTCCGGTGGCAATCACCTCGCCGGTATCCGCATCGACGAACCGATAGTTGACGGACACCACCGCTTTCACGGGTTTGGCTGTCCCACCGAGCCCGCGAATGCCCCCTCCAAACGTGCCGCCAACCGCGCCACCGATCTTGGCCGTATTGGCATCGTCCCTCCCGAAGACGACGATGTCACCTGCCACCAGCGCATCAGCGCCCGTTATGCGACCAATACGGGCGTCGGTACCCTGCTTTACGCGATTGGTGGCGCCGAGATCCTGCTCGGCCATCAGTGTCTTGACCCTTTCACGCTCCAAAAGAACGATGTCGCTTTGGTGCGATAGCTTTTCAATCAACATTGCGCGCAGCCCTTGACCGATGTCCGCGTCAGTCCCGAAGATCGCCTTAACGGAGTTTCTGACCGTCGAAAAATCGAAGGCTTCGATGACAACGCGCCTTTTGGGACCGCTCGGCAGCGCTGCCGGGGCTGGACTTGACGGGGCGTCTGACCGCGGATCCATAAGCACCGCGATTATGCGTTCGGAGACGCCCGCTTCCTTCAGCCTGACCATGTCATCAGGGGTGAGATCGACCGCTTTGTTATCGGCCCGAAGCTGCCCGATAATCAGCGCCTCCGAGTCGCCGCGCTTTTCCTGACCGATGACCGTATCAACCGCCATTGGCGCCACTTTGCTGATCCGTCCGGCCTCCCGTCCGGGAGCCTCGCCGCTGAAAATCCTGGTGCCCGTTACTGCGTGTTGCGCTGGAGCGGACATAGCCGGAACCGGTGCGCTCGCATCCTGGATTGAAGAAACGGCGATGACTCGGTTGGTCAGCCGCCCGGAAACAAGAATCCTCCCCTTCAGGTACTGCTGGATATCCGGGATACCGGTGAGCTGATAAACGTTGCCCTCGACAACGAATAAGGGTACCTGCGATTTCTTTCGCAGCGACTCCGCCACACAGGTTGCGCGATCGGATTCGCTAACCTTCCGGCACTGCTTTGTTGAGATTACGCCCACCCAGCTGACGTTCTGCGCCTGCCCCACAATCGAAAAGATGGCGAAGAGCCCGCTGCCAATTGCCCGATTGCATCGCATTCTGATTTACTCTCAAACCGAGACTCTTTATGCCGTCAATTGTGCCACAAATGTCGGAAAATCAGGGGCTGACGGAAGCCCCCTCCGTTGCTCGAGTCAGGTACGGCTTCGCCCAGTCCTGAATAATTCGCAGTCCGATCGCCAGGGCGCTCGGAGGCCACAGGTCGAGATAGTAGCCAAAATTGTGAACCGCCACGTAGCACACGATAAGGAAAAAGACTGAGACTGTAATGCAACAAACGGTCACATGCCGGCCCGAACCGTCCTTCCAGAACTGATATTCGATCAGCGCGAACCAGAAGAGGCTGACAGCAATCTGCAGCCAGGGACTGACCGACTTTAAGAGATGCGGGGCCGACAGGGCCTCGACGAAGTTGGCCTGAAGAAAGACGCCCGGCAACTCGCCTGCGGGCGTATTGTGTATGTCCTTCGGGTCGTCCGTCCACCCAATCAAGACGACTGGCCGCAGCAAGTCCTTGATGGCGTTCGCCATGGACGGCGAACCAGCGGGACGCGTGCCAACGCGATACGCGCAATCGCTCCCGTTCCAATCGAACCCGGCATTCTCCGCCTGCATCACGCAAATAGCCGGCACATCGACAAACTCCTCCCGCTTTTGCTGGACCGAAAGCGGATGAAAATCCCAATCATCAATCGTTCTGAGATACGCAGAGTCGTTATTTGCGAGGGCTGCCTCAAACGACAGGGAACGCAGGATCTTCGGTTTGGGATCAATCGTCCCGGCATTTCCGTGGACCTCCCGCACCGGCCAGCCCAAAGGTACTTTTCTGAGGTCCGCGTTAAGGCGCAGCAGGCCGGAACGAATGCGATTGTCCGAAGTCCCGGCTGTAAAATCCTCGTGCTCGTATAACAGGAGTTCGTTAGAGTGAAGGCCCAGCATTCGAGCCTGGGCTGCAGTGAGGTTATCCGTCTGGCGCGCTTCATCAACCGTCAACGACGCGAGCCCGACCACGATTTTTGATGTCAACGCGGCGCGACGCACTGCGTCCGCGAGGTCTGCCGTCGATACAGAGGGAAGGTCGCATCCTCCCTTCACGAACGCGAGATCGAGCGCGATAACTCTGGGTGCGAGCGCCGCCACTCTGGGCAGCAATTCGGCAAGGTATTCGCGCGCGACGCAAGCATTCTCAAATGCGGAGGATGGCAGATCAGGTTGCCGAAGGCTGATAACGGACGCAAACTCCACAGGGTTCGCGAAAGGCGTGAAGGTTACGAGCTTCTGGTAGAAAAATTGAGCATCCAAAAGCTTCTTTAACGGCTCCGACCCGCCCCCCGGCTCATCAAGCATCTCCGGGCCGCGATCAAAGGCAAAGAACAGCACAAAAAAGAACAAGGCTACCGCCGCTCGTCTCACCGTTGACTTAATCTCGGCGGCGCTCGGCGGGCGCATTAAATCGGCCCCATTATAGCCATCGCCCGGATTAGTCCGAAATCAAGCGGTAAGGCGACTGTCTGCATGAAACCTGGGTATCGCGATAAGCCCAGCGGAATTGGCGATCAATGGACCTCAACCAAATGCCCGTATGCAGTCGTGAGTTGACTGTGGCTTGCGTTTCATGCGCTGGAAACCCGGCGCCGTTTGAGGGCCAGTCTGCCGAACAACCGAAAGCGCGAACTGGGCTATTCTGAACCCATGCAACCGGAACAGGCAAATTTCCTTCTGCATCAGTTCTACCTTCCGGGGGTACGCAACGAGCAGCGTATCACCAAGTCCATAATCGAAGCGATTCCGTTGGATAAAGGCGATTATCGACCCGATGAAATCTCAAAGAGCGCTGTCGATCTGGCGTGGCACATCGCGGTGTCCGAAATGATGTTTCTGGACGCTGTGTGCAACGCGAAGTTCGAATTTCCTTCGAATACCCGCCCTGACGCAGTGAAGAATTCAGCCGATGTCGCCAGGTGGTACGAGGAGAATTTCGCGGCGCGCGTGGCGAGACTCGAGCAGACTCCTACCGAAACGCTGACCACCGACGTGGATTTCGGTGGATTCATGCGCCAACCCGGCCTTCTGTATCTCAGCTTCCTGCTGCACCACTCCGTTCATCACCGGGGACAGCTTTCAATGTACCTGCGTCCGATGGGCGCGAAGGTTCCCTCGATCTACGGGCCCAGCTACGACACTCAGCAGGCCGCGAAGCAGAACGCTTAAGAGGCGAAATGCGCGTTGCAGCAGCGCTTGTCGTCGCGCTGGGCGTAGCTCTTGCATTTGCGCAGGCCCAGACGACTCCGGCGCCTCGGTTTGAAGTCGCATCGCTCAAACCGAGCCCGCCGGGCGGCCGATTCGGCGGGGTTCGTCCCGCGCCGGGAGGCGAGCGTTACGTCGCCACAAATGCCACGCTCACGCTGCTCCTGATGGTGGCGTACCGGGTCAAGCCCGATCAGATCACAGGCGGACCGGCGTGGATCGCGACCGACACATACGACATGAACGCGAAAGCCGCGGGGCCTTCGACGGTCGAAGATCTTCACCTGATGCTGCAGGACCTCATCGCGGAGCGCTTCAAGCTCAAGTTTCATTACGAGAACAAGGATCTTCCGATGTACGCGCTCACGGTGGACTCCTCGGGCCCGAAGATGAAGCGGCACGATGCGGAGAACTCCGGCGAACCGTGGATCGATCAATCGGTGACGCAGGTGGTTCAGGTGAAAATGAGCGCGAAGTTCTCGCCGATGGATTACTTTGCGTGGCGGTTGGGGCAGTCGCTGGACCGGCCCGTGGTCGATCAGACCGGACTCAAAGGCGGTTACGACTTCGATTTGAACTTCACGCGCGATCTGCCGCAGGGCATTCCGGAAGGCGCGCTGATCAACGGCGCTCCAGTCGATACATCCGGACCAACGGTATTCGAGGCCCTGAAGCGTCAGCTTGGCTTAAAGCTGACCGCGCAGAAGGGCCCGGTACCCGTGATCGTGATCGACCACGTCGAAAAACCGGCGGTTGAATAAAGACGTCCGTGTCCGGATTAATCGGCGCCGGAGATGCTGTGAAGCACCTGGTCCGCCTGCTCGGCGGTGAAGCCTTCCACCTTCGATGAATGGTTCATCGAGCAGAACTTCGGCCCGCACATCGAACAGAATGCGGCTTCCTTGAAGCCTTCCTCCGGAAGCGTCTCGTCGTGCATGGAACGCGCGGTTTCAGGATCGAGGGATAGGTCGAACTGTTTGTTCCAGTCGAAACGATAGCGAGCGCGTGAGAGTTCATCGTCGCGATCACGGGCGCCGGGGCGATGCCGCGCAACATCGGCAGCATGAGCCGCGATCTTATAGGCGATGATGCCGGCCTTCACGTCTTCGCGATTGGGCAATCCCAGGTGCTCCTTGGGCGTCACGTAGCAGAGCATCGAGGCGCCGTGCCACCCGATCATTGCCGCGCCGATCGCCGAAGTGATGTGATCGTAGCCGGGCGCGATGTCGGTGACGAGCGGTCCCAACGTGTAGAACGGCGCTTCGTAGCACATCTCACGCTCCTTCACGACCTGCATCTCGATCTGGTCGAGCGGAATGTGGCCGGGGCCTTCGATCATCACCTGGACGTCGTATTCCCAGGCCTTCTTCGTGAGTTCACCCAGCGTCTTCAGTTCCGCGAACTGCGCCTCATCGCTCGCGTCGGCGATGCAGCCCGGCCGGAGACCGTCTCCCAACGAGAAGCTCACATCGTACTTCTGGAAAATTTTGCAGATTTGATCGAAGTGTTCGTAGAGCAGATTCTGGCGATGGTTCTTGACCATCCATTCGGCCAAGATCGCTCCGCCACGGCTCACGATGCCGGTGATGCGCTTTGAGGCGAGCGGCACATACTGCACCAGCACGCCCGCATGGATCGTCATGTAATCCACGCCCTGTTCGGCCTGCTCCTCGATCACCTCGAGCATCACGTTAATGTTCAGGTCTTCCACGCGCCGGACGCGGGAGAGTGCCTCGTAAATCGGCACTGTGCCGATCGGCACGGGGGACTCCGCGATGATGGCTCTACGAATTTCCGGGATGTCGCCGCCCGTGGACAGATCCATCACCGTATCGGCGCCGAAACGGACCGCGTATTCCAGTTTGTCGAGCTCGTCCTGAATGTGAGATGTCGTGGCGGAATTTCCGATATTCGCGTTGATTTTGCACTTCGATGCCACGCCGATGCACATCGGCTCCAGCCGTGAGTGATTGATGTTGGCAGGTATGATCATCCGGCCGCGCGCGACTTCGTCCCGAATGAGCTCCGGGGTCAGCTTCTCGCGGCGGGCGACATACTCCATTTCGCCCGTGACAATGCCCCTCCGGGCATAATGCATCTGGGTCCGTACCGGATCGGACCAACGTTCCTCAACCCACTCGCTGCGCACCATGAAGCCAGTGTACTGCGTCGGGTTCGCAGCGTTACTCGCAGCGCAGGGCTTCCATGGGGTGCACCAGAGTGGCCCTTCTGCCCGGCGCGTACCCCGCGAGGGCGGCCACCGCGGCAATCCCCAAGACCGCTGCGACCATGGTCAGCGGATCATGCGCCCCGACGCCATAGAGCTGGGTTTGGACCAGCCGGGTCAGGAGATACGAGGCGGGCACACCGATCGCGATTCCAACCAGCATCAGGATCAGGACCTCACGCATCACGAGCCAGAGGACATCGCCGCGCTTCGCGCCAAGCGCCATCCGGATTCCAATCTCCCGCGTTCTGCGGGTCACCATAAACGCCATGACGCCATAGAGGCCAATGGCGGCCAGGAAAGTCGCGAGCGCGCCAAAGACCGCCGAAAGGCTCGCAACGAGGCGTTCGATGCTGAGTGACCGGTCCATCTGAACGTTGAGCGTGCGAATGTCGTAAATCGGGAGATTCGCGTCCATGCCGCGGACGATCGAACGGATCTCGCCCATAGCCTGATCAGCGGGACGGCTTGTTCGCACATAGGCGGTCATATCGACGACGAACTCGCTTTGCCGTGCCGGAAGATAGAGTTCCACAGGTACGTCGGCCCGCATGTCCTCATACTTCGTGTTGCGCACAACCCCGACGATGGTGATGTCGGTCTTCGTTCCCGGATTGCCGCCCATTCCGAGGTGATGCCCGATCGGATTCATGCCTTTCAGGTAGCGCTGAACGAATTTCGCGTTCACGATGGCGACTTTCGGCCCCTTCATCTCGTCGTTGTCGTTGAAATCGCGACCCAACAGGATCGGCACGCCGAGGGTGGCGAAGAGCCCCGGTTCCGGATAATTCATATGCGGATTCATGTCCTCGCCCGGCTTAGTGTTGTAGCCCTCAACCGTGATCGTGGAATCCCATTCGTCTCCATCCAGAAGCGGAACGACCGTCATGCTGGCATGGGTGACGCCCGGCGCGCCGCTCAGGCGCTCCGTGAGGTCACGGTAGAACTGCCGGGCCCGTGGTTCGGAATAACCATTGCGCGGCGGGTCCACTTTGAACGTAATCAGGTTATCGACTCGGAAACCCGGATCCGTATCGCGCAGATTCCTCAGTGTCTTCACGAAAAGCCCGGCACCGATCAGCAGGAGGAGTGAAAGCGCGACCTGCGCGGCGACGAGAACCTTGCGCAATCCCACCGAACCTCCGCCTACAACAGCGCCTGCCTGATCCTTCAGAGTTGTGACGATATCCGGGCGCGAGGCATGCAGCGCGGGAACGAAGCCGAACAGAATTCCAGTCAGGAACGAAATACCGATATTGAATCCGAAGACGCGCCAGTCCGGGCTGGCCGAAAGAGCGAGCGGCGTCGTGCCGGTCGGGACAAAGCTCATCAGCGCGCGGTTCATGCCGACGGCAAGCAGCAGACCGAGAACACCGCCAGCCAACGCAAGCACGAGGCTCTCCACCAGAAGTTGGCGAACCACGCGAAATCGGCTGGCGCCGAGCGCCACGCGCATCGCCATTTCTTTGCCGCGGGAAGCGGCGCGGGCGATCAGCAGGTTCGCGAGATTGGCGCATGCGATGAGAAGAACAAATCCCACGACCGCCATGAGCACCAACAAAGGATTGGAGTACTGATCGCGGAAGTTGGAGCGGCCTTTCGATGCGGGAAGTACGTTCACCCATCCCTTGAGGAACGTCTGCCGCGTGTAGGCGCTCGCTTTGTCGAACTCTTTTTCGCGGACTTCCTTTTCGAGAATCGAATGATAGAGAGGTTGCAGGCCGGCCTTCGCCTGCTGAAGCGAGACACCCGGTTTGAGCCGCCCGAACACCTGCGCGAACCGGCTCCGGCGATCGTTCAGGCTGTACCACGGTCCGGGCGTCATTTGCGCCTTCATGCTCATCGGAATCCGGATCTCCGGCGACACGCTGGGATCGATTCCGTAAAAGCCGCGCTGGCTCACCCCGATGATCGTGAGGGGATAGCCGTTCACCAGAACCTTGCGCCCTATGGCGTCGGGCTCACCTCCGAAGTGCGACTGCCAGAAATCGTAGCTGATGACCGCGACGGGATGTCCGCCCTGAAGCTGGTCGTCGGCCGCGGTGAAGACGCGACCCGCAGCCGCCCCGACGCCCAGAACGGGAAAGTAATTGCCGGAAACCAGTTCGCCCGAAATCCGTTCAGTGCGTCCTTCTGAGCTAAAGCTCAATGGCTGCCCGTAACGGCAGAACATTCCGCTGAAGACCCGATTCTGGTCGCGGAGATCCGTGTACATTAGGTACGAGAACGAATTCATCCCGGTGTTGTTGCCGTAATGGTCGCCGCGCTCATCGAGCATCACGAGCGCCTGCGGATCCTTCACGGGCAGCAGCTTCAGCAGAAGCTGGTTGATCAGCGTGAATATCGCCGTGTTTGCGCCGATGCCGAGCGCCAGCGATGCTACCGCGACGGCGCAGAAGAGTGGGGACCGCGCCAGCGTTCTCAGCGCATAGCGGACATCCTGCGTTAAGGTTCCCATAACTGTCTTAACTGAGATACGAATCAGACGTTACCCGGTTCGCGGGCATATACTCTCTCCATGCATTTTCGCAGCATGCATTCTCACGGTATGGATCGAAGGTTATTTCTGGGTTCGGCGCTCAGCGCGGGCGCGGCGGCGTGGGCGCAGCAAGGAGGCAAGCCGCGCCGGGTAGGTCTTATCGGAACCGGCTGGTACGGGAAAATCGATCTGCTGCGCCTGATTCAGGTCGCGCCGGTCGAAGTCGTATCTCTGTGCGACGTGGATTCGAAGCAGCTTTCGCAGGCTGCGGATATTGTCGCGTCGCGCCAGAAATCCGGCAAGAAGCCGCAGACCTATCACGACTACCGGGACATGCTGAAGCAAAGCGGACTCGACATTTGTCTGATCGCCACGCCGGATCATTGGCACGCCTTGGCGATGATCGAAGCGTGCAAGGCGGGCGCGGACATCTACTGCCAGAAACCAATCAGCGTAGACGTAACCGAAGGCGAGGCGATGGTCGCGGCGGCGCGGAAATACAATCGCGTCGTGCAGGTGGGAACGCAGCGGCGCAGCACTCCGCATCTCGTGGAAGCGAAGGAGCGCTTTATCGACACCGGACGGCTCGGTCATATCGCGCACGTCGATATCCATTGCTACTACCACATGCGCGCCACAGGCAACCCGCCGGACACCGCCCCGCCCGCGAATCTCGATTATGAATTCTGGACCGGTCCCGCCCCCATGCGCCCTTACTGCGCGCTTACGCATCCGCGAAGCTGGCGCGCGTTTATGGAATATGGGAACGGCATCGTCGGCGACATGGCGATCCACATGTTCGACATGACGCGCTGGATGCTGAAGTTGGGGTGGCCCACGCGAATTTCGTCCGCCGGCGGCATTTTCGTGGATAAAGCGAGCAAGGCGAACATCACGGATACCCAGACCTGTACCTGGGAGTACCCGGGCATGGATATCGTCTGGGAGCACCGCACCTGGGGCGACGCGCCGGATCCGGATCAGAAGTACAGTTGGGGCGCGACGTTCTTCGGGGACAAGGGAACATTGAAACTTAGCGTCTACGCGTACGACTTCATTCCGTCAGGCAAAGGTGAGCAACCAGTTCACAAAGACGTCACGTACGAGTTCGAGCAGTACCCGGAAGACAAGACGGAAAAAGATCTCGAGACGCACGTGGCGCCGGCCGTGCGTCACCATATGCTCGATCTTCTGGCGGCGATCGATAAGCGCGGGAAGCCTGTCGCCGATATCGAAGAAGGACACATCTCGACCGCTTCCTGCATCCTTGCGAATCTCGCGATGAAAACAGGCCGCAAGTTCACCTGGGACCCGCAGCAGCAAAAAGTCGTCAACGACGCGGAAGCGAACGCGCTGTTAGCGCGGCCTTATCGCAAACCGTGGGTTCACCCGGCCGCGATTTAATTCGAAATCGATGCCGCGATGACCTGCCAGCGATCGTTCTTTCTGAGCCAGACCCGCATAAACTTCAGCGTGAACCGGCCCTGGTCGTTTTCATAGGTCCACCGCGATGTAACCACCGCCGCGCCAGGGTGATCGACGATTTGCGTCTCGTTGACCTCGACGCGGATGAATTTCGGCGCTTTACCGGGCCGATGCGCCTCCACCACCTGCGCCTTCGCAAAGGCTGCTCGCCCATCCTGCGACACAATCACTGCGTCATCGGCAAGCGCTTCCTCAAAGAAGCTCGGGTCCGGACCCAGTTCGGCCAGCCGCAGACGTTCCTCCATCTGCGCGATTTCTGTTTGCGTCGAGCTCATGATTCTATGGGTCAGGCCTTCAGTCGTTCGCGATTCTTGCGGACGAAATCCGTGTCCTGAACCGGTTCGCCCTCGCACTCAACAACGAGCGTGGTGACGGGCGAATCGGGCGGACTCACGGGCAGACCCGTGAATTTGGTCTGGAACTCGGTTTGCGTGAACTTCACAGGGGTCCCGAGCCGTAAGAGGGATGCGCTCTTCACCTTCGTGCGAAGGCCTGCGATATTCAGCTCCGAGCCGGGCCAGAAGTACGCGTGGATGTAAAGCGTGTTTCCCTTGCGCGTGAAATTGGCGAAAGCCGAGCGGCGGACCTTGCAGACATCCGCCTGGTAGATGGACTTGCCATTGCCGTCGATCCACTTTCCGACCGTCTGAAGTATGCGTACGGATTCGTCGGGAATCGACCCGTCGCCGCGTGGACCAATATTGAGGAGATAGTTTCCGCCATCACGCGAGCACGTGATGAGGTTTCGGATGACAGTCTTGGGCGACTTCCAGTCGTCGTCGGTGGTCTGGTAGCCCCAGCTATCGTTCATCGTCATGCAGGATTCCCACGCGCGGCCGCCGGTCTCCGCCTGAATGCGCTGCTCTGGCGTTGAGAAGTCGCCCGGAAGCTGGTTCCGGTTGTTGACGATGATGTCGGGCTGAAGCTCGAACACCATCTTGTTCATCTTTTCGGACTCCCATCCCTTCGCGTCAAGCGGCCAAGGCACGTCGTACCAGAGAACGCCGACTTTTCCGTAGTTCGTCATGAGCTCACGAACCTGGCCGTGGATGTAATCAACGAAGCGCCGGCGCGCGGCCTCATCGGTGGCGCAGCGCGCGCCGTCCGGATGATGCCAGTCCATGAGCGAGTAGTAAAAGCCCGGAGTCAGGCCTTCCGCACGCACCGCATCCACGAACTCCTTCACGAGGTCGCGGCCCGCGGCTTGTTTGGGCGCGCAATACTCCGTGTATTTCGAATTGAAAAGACAGAAGCCCTCGTGGTGTTTGGTGGTCATCACCATGTATTTCTGGCCGGCCTGCTTCGCAAGACGCGCCCAGTCCCGGGCCGCATTCGGTTTCGGATTGAATCTCTTAGCGAGCTGCTGGTATTCGCTGACCGGAATGGCTTCGTTCTCCATCGCCCATTCGTGACGGCCCAACACGCTGTAGAGACCGAAGTGGATGAACATGCCGAACCGCGCATCGTGCCACCATTGCATGCGCCGCGCGCGCGTGGCGTCCTGCGGAGAACTGGCGGTCTGAGCGCTGAGTTGGAAGGCAACAGGGATGGTTGCGAGAGCTTCGCGACGGGTGGGTTTCATAGGCTGCCGAATACAGATTACACCCGCGCGGCGGAGTTTCGTCAGAACTTTATCGATAACTCAGAACAGGACGTCGAAGTCGGCGGTATATCGCCTCCGGTACTCGCCGAAGAACACGCCGTAGACGGGATCGGCGATGTTGGAGTGGATGCTGACGGGGTTGAAATGGTTCGTGAGATTCGAACCTGAGATGGCAAACCGCACGCTGTATTTGTCGTTTACCTTGAAGTCCTTCGAAATCCTCGCGTCGAGAGACAAATAGTTGGGGAATCGCTGCGAATTCGGCGCGCCCGCATAGTTCTGCATCACATCAAGCGAGGAATAGGGCATCCCGGTGTGGTACTCCGCCTTAGGCATGATGCGGAATTTATCCGGCAGCGAGATCGTGCCCCACGCCAGAAAACGATTGGGCGTGTCGCCCGGGAGGGAGCCGCGGGCATCCGGCAGAATGACCGCAGGCGGAAAGTCCGCGAGGTAGTTGCCGAATTCGTTCAGGTTGCCGGTAGAACGGCTGCGGACGTAAGAGAAAAACAATTCCGATTCGCGGCCCGCCCGCGCCGCCGCGGTCACGTCGAACTGCTTCACGTTCGCGTAGCCGGATCCGTTGAGCACAAGAGCGGGTACCGGAGTCGTGTGCGAAGTAAGGACGATCAGGCCGTCGGATCGGCTCTGGAGGTAACCGGCGCGCAGCCGCAGGTTGGGCGTGAGGATCTCCTCCACCTGAAGATTCGCGTTGGTGCTGTACGGCGCAAAATTACCCGGCAGAAGCGCGTTGCGATAAATCAGCGGAAGATCCGAATGCGCCGCCTGCTCAGTGACGTTATAGAAGAGCGTCGGACCGGAAACAATAGAGCCATCGGGCCCATAGGTGGTTATAATCCGCTGCGGATACGACGAGAAGCCGTACACGTTGAGAGGAACGCGGTCATAGAAAACCCCGGCCCCTCCCCGAATCACGGTGCGCGCGTTATGCAGGGGCGTCCAGACAAAGCCCAGTCGCGGCGCTACGCGAAATGTTTTGGTGATTTCCTGCTGATCGGCGCGAATACCGGACGAAAGCGCGAAGCGCGTACCAATCGCCCACTGATCCTGCCCGAACATGCCAAATTCAACATCCGACCGATGGATGGGCTGACCAGCCGTGAAAGAAATGTTCTCGAGCAGCGCGCCGAAAGGATCGACGATGTTGACGGGACTCTGCTGGATTTCTGCATGCTCCGCCGCGCCCGCGAGCGAAGTCCCGAACTTCAGATTGTGGACACCCGCAAGATTATGCGTGAGCGACCACGTTTCCCGCCACTCCTCGCGAGACGATACGCGCATCTGGTCGGTGAAGTAGTTTCCAGTGTTTCCACCCGGCGCAAGAGTCATCGGCAGGAGGCCCTGCGGCCACACGGACGAGTGAAAACGCGAGGCCGTAAGCGAGCTATCCAGTAATGTGCCGCCAATGACGGCGTGCTCTGCTACGTCGGCAGTGAACGACGACGACGAATCGTTTGGAGTGACCGGTTCCGGGTTGAAGAAATCCATGTTCGCGTACCGGACGTGGTTGTTCGCGACGTGGATCGACGCCGTCAGCGCGTTCGAAGAATTGATGACATAGTCAATTCCGGTTAACGAGTTGTAACCTTCCCTGCGCTGCTGATTGTCCGGAAACGACAGCGTAATCACAGGCACGCTGCGCATCTCGTACTGAGCCGATTCGATGATGTGCAGACGATTCTTAATCAGAGGACCGCTAAAGCTCACGCGCGGCGTGGAAGAGCGGAGGCCCACCATGTGCCAACTCCGCCACCGAAACTCAGGCAAGGGATCGTTGATTTCGAAATGCCACTTATCACCCGCGCGCCGCGTCTCGACCGAGACAACTGTCGAAGTGAATCGTCCGTACTCGGCAAGGAACGGGCTCGCCATTACGTTGACCGTCTGCACGCTGTCGATGGGAACGGTGGCGCCGAACTGACCGGTCGAGGGGTCGGTCGCGTCGGAGGAGTCCACCAGCAACGCGCTGCGGTGCTCGCCGCTGCCCGAAAGGCGCAGGCTTCCATCGGGCATCTGGATCACACCCGGAGAGAGAGGCAGCGCATCGGCCACCGTTGCCGGACGCCCCGGGAGATTTTTCACGCTCTCGCGCTTAAGTTCCACAGGAGGGCTTGGCCCGCGGTCGAGCGGTGCCGGTTCGGTGTCCTCCACCGTGACGCTTTGCGTGTGAGCCGCGGCCACTTTCAGGACCGCATTGAGTGAGGCGTCACCGTTACCAGCAATTTCGAGATTCGAAGAGAACGGCTCGAAACCATCGGCTTCGATTCGCACTGCATAAGTCCCGTTCGTCAGATCGTCGAAGCGGGCCGAGCCATCCTCCGTTTTCGCCGATCGGGTTATAGAACCATCCGATTTGACGATGGTGACGTCAGCACCTGCGATTGCCGCACTCTGCTCGTCACGCACTGTTACAGACGCAGCGGACTGCGCATTCTGCGCGGGCAGCATGGGAACCGTGCCACACACCAACAAAAATACGCGACTTAACCTGCGAACCATCATCAGACGTACGAATCCCGTCACCCTACGGGCGCTGCTACTGTTTACTTCGATTCGTCGCAAGGCCCTTCGGTTTCGGATTTACGGCAGGCTGGTACGTTGAAGGTCGTGGCTCCGACATATGTCTGAGGTGTTGAAAATCGAGAAGCTGGTCTACGGCGGCGAGGGACTGAGCCGGGCCGAAGGCGAAGTTGTATTTACTCCGTTTGTCCTTCCCGGCGAAACAGTCGAGGCGGAAAGGACCGGATCGCGCAAGCAGGCGCAGCGCGCCCGCGCGACTAAGATTGTCGAATCGTCTCCGGACAGAACCTCGGCGGTGTGCCCCTACTTCGAGCGTTGCGGCGGCTGCCAATATCAGCACATCGATTACGCTGCGCAACTCCGTTACAAGCGGAGCATTCTCGCCGAGACATTGCGGCGCGTGGGGAAGATCGATTACTCCGAAGACCTCATCGCAGTCTCCTCGGCAGAACCCTACGGATATCGCAATCGGGTGCAACTCCATTTCGAAAAGGGGCGCATGGGTTTCCGCGAGATGAACTCGCGAAAACTCGTCGCTATCGACCGCTGTCCGATCTCATCGCCGAAAATCAACGAAGCCATCGCGAAGGTGAGCCGAATGGCGCGCGACCGGCGCTGGCCACGGTTCCTTCGCGCGCTTGAAATCTTCACGGATGAAAGGCACGTGCAGTGGAATGTTCTTGAGACCGATCAGCCGGTGGCCAGGCATTTCTTCGAATGGCTGGCGGAGGAGATCCCGGGCAGCGTATTGGGGCCTCTCGAGTACGCTGTGAACGAAGACACCTTCACTGTCAGCGGCCAGGGATTTTTCCAGGTAAATCGGTTTCTGCTGCCGAAGCTGGCCGAGTTGGCGATTGGCGACGCGTCAGGCGAGCGCGCGTTCGACCTTTACGCGGGAGTGGGGCTGTTCTCACTACCGCTTGCGCGAAGATTCTCGCACGTGATTGCGGTCGAGAGTGGACGCGCCGCCGCAGCGGACCTTAAAGCGAACGCGCGGCGCGCGCGCGTGTCGGTGAAAGTCGAGCAGGGTCAGACGGACTCATTTCTGATCGAAACTTCGGAGACACCGGATTTCGTTCTCGCCGATCCGCCGCGTTCTGGACTGGAAAGAACCGCAATCACCCGATTAATTGAATTGAAACCTAAGACCGTCGCGCTTGTTTCATGCGACCCGGCGACGCTGGCGCGCGATCTCGCGGCGCTCAGCGATGCATATCGGATCGAGACCCTCCGTTTGGTGGATCTTTTCCCTCAGACGTTTCACGTGGAAACCATCGCGCGGCTCGTCAGCCGATCGTCACAAAGTTAATACCGCAGCGCTCCGCGCAGTTGCCTTGAGTGTCGGAGGATAGTACGGGAGAAGAAGGATGGCGCAAACGAACGCACTCATTGAAGCAAGGTCAATCGAGAAGTTCTATCCGGCGCCTGACGGGAACCGCATTCAGGTGATCGCGCCTCTGGATCTCGAGGTTCGGGCAGGGCAGATTCTCGCGCTGCTCGGGCCATCCGGCTCCGGCAAATCGACGCTGCTTCGAATGCTCGCCGGTTTGTCGAAGCCGTCCTCGGGAAAGGTTCGATGGAACGGCAAGGAAGACAATCCTTCCAATCTCGCGATCGTTTTTCAGAGCTTCGCGCTCTTCCCGTGGCTCACAGTTCAGCAGAATGTGGAAGCGCCCCTCGAGGCTCGGGGAGTACCGCCGGAGGAGCGGGCGGACCGTAGCTGGCGCGCGCTGGACACCGTCGGGTTAAGCGGTTTCGAAGGCGCATTTCCGAAAGAGCTATCGGGCGGAATGAGGCAGCGGGTGGGCTTCGCCAGAGCACTGGTTGTGGAGCCCGAAGTTCTGTTCATGGACGAACCGTTTTCCGCACTGGACGTGCTGACCGCGGAAAACCTGCGCAGCCAGGTGATTGAGTTGTGGATGGGGCGGAAGCTCTCCACGCAGGCCATCTTCATCGTCACCCACAACATCGAGGAGGCCGTGCTGCTGGCCGACCGAATCGTCGTGCTGGGCAAGAACCCGGCACGCATCCGCGCGGATTTCGAGGTCACCCTGCCGCACTGGCGCGATCGAAAGTCTTACGCATTCGTGCGGCACGTCGATTACATCTACCAGATTCTGACGCAGCCGCAACTCGAGCAGCCCATCCACATAGGCGGGCCTCTCGCCAAGGAGCCTCGCGCCGGCTACCAGATGCTGCCTCACGTGCGGCCCGGAGGGCTCGAGGGCCTGCTCGAGATGATGCCTCAGGACGGTTCACGAACGGATCTCTATAAACTCGCCGAGGATCTTGGGCTCGAGGTCGACGATATTCTTCCGATCATCGAGGCGGGATCTCTGCTGGGTTTCGTTTCCGTGACCGAAGGCGACGTCCAGCTTACCGAGACCGGAATGCGGTTCGCCGACACGGACATCCTGGGCCAGAAGGATATGTTCCGGGACGCCGCCCTCAGGAGCGTGCCCCTGATCGATCAGATCCGCCGGGCAGTGCTGGCGAAACCGAATCATCGCATTGCCGACGAATTCTTCCGGGATCTTCTCGACGAATCTTTTACCGAAGACGAATTGCAGCGGCAACTCGAGACGGCCATCAGCTGGGGCCGTTACGCCGAGCTTTTCGATTACGACGCGGCCCACAAGCGGTTCTTTCTCCCCGAGCCTGAAACGGAGGAGGAAGCGGACGAGGTTCGCGGGTGAAATTGCGTTATCCCGCGCTTGCGCAGTCGTTCGCCGATTCGGCGAAACGACCGGCGATCATTGACATTGCTTTGTTCGCAGCCTTCGCCGCGTGCGCCTATGGCTTCGCCGAACTGGCGCACTATTGGTGGGGCACGGCGGTTCCTGCAGCGACAATATCGCGCTCCTCGCGGGATCTTCCTGTTTACACGCTCTATTCGCTGGCGCGGATGTTCACGGCTTACCTTCTGAGCCTTGTATTCGCGGTCGGATACGGCTACCTTGCCGCAAGGCAGCCCCGCATCGAGCCGGTTCTGATCGCGATTCTGGATATTCTGCAGTCCATTCCGGTGCTGAGCTTTCTGCCTGGCGTAATGCTGGCGATGATTTCGTTGTTTCCGTCGCGGCAGCTCGGGATCGAGCTCGGATCGATCGTGCTCATCTTTACGGGCCAGGTCTGGAATATGGCATTCAGCTTTTATTCCTCGCTGAAATCGATCCCACGAGAGTTGCGTGAGGTGACTCAGGTTTACGGCTACAGCTCCTGGCAGCGTTTTTTTCAACTGGAGCTGCCCTATGGCGCGATCGGTCTTTTATGGAATTCGATGGTGTCCGTGGCGGGCGGCTGGTTTTTTCTGATGGCGTGCGAGATGTTCGTGCTGGGCGAACGGGATTTCCGCCTGCCCGGACTCGGCTCGTATCTTCAGACGGCGGCGAGCGCCGGCGACATGGGCGCGATCGGTTGGGGGCTCGGGACAATGATCGCGGTCATTATTCTGATCGATCAGTTTGTCTGGCGCCCTTTGATCGCCTGGTCCGACAAGTTCAAATTCGAGCAAGTCGAGACAATGGGCCACGGATCGAATGCCGTTCTGAAGGCGTTCCGGCGATCCCGACTTGCGTCCATACCCGGCGCTCTTTTCAACAGTCTTTCGTTGAGGATTGAAGCGCGAATTGCGAGGAAACCGAAGACCGTTCCGCGCCCGGGCTCGAGCGGGAGATCCGTCGCGGTCTTGTACATTCTTGCGGCGCCGGCGGCTGCGCTGACGGTCTTCGCGATTGTCCAGGCGATCCGGCTGTTGGGGGGCGTTTCTGCAGAGGAATGGCGGACGACTCTTCGAGACGCCGGGCTCACGTTTCTGCGCGTCAACGCGGCGCTGCTGATTGCTGCACTGTGGACGATTCCTGCGGGTGTGGCCATTGGCTTCAACCAAAAGCTATCGAGGATCGCGCAGCCTATGGCGCAGATCGCGGCGTCGGTTCCGGCGACCGCCCTGTTCCCGGTGCTGCTGCTGGGGCTGATTCAACTTGGCGGCGAGATCGGGATCGCCTCAATTCTTCTCATGCTGCTGGGCACTCAGTGGTACATCCTCTTCAACGTGATCGCGGGCGCGCTGGCGATACCCAGCGAGCTGAAAGAAGTCGGGCAGGTGTTCGGCTTTAGGTTAGTCCAGCGATGGCGGACGATCATCCTGCCGGGAATCTTTCCTTATCTGGTGACCGGCCTGATTACGGCTTCGGGCGGCGCGTGGAACGCCAGTATCGTCGCCGAGTATTTTCGTCTGAAAGGGCAACTCTTCACTACGAGCGGACTGGGCGCGCGGATCAGCAGCGCGACGGACGCGGGGCGATTTGACCTTTTGCTGCTCTCGACGGTGGTGATGGCCGCGATTGTCGTCTGTATCAACCGGCTGGTTTGGCGGCGTTTGTATCGAGTGGCCGAAAGCCGCTATCGATTGGAAGGATGATTCAGGGGTTTTTGCGCCTGCGGAGCGCTATCAGCATCCCGGAGATCACCAGACCCGACAAAACGGTAAACGAAGGTTCCGCTGTTCCGGCCACGATTGGCTCGAGATCGAATCCATAGTTGATCCCATCGTTGAAGACAGTCAGCGTTTTGGTTTGCGTATTCACTGCTGAGAGGAGAGCGATGCCGCGGAACGACGCGGGAATCGTGTACGCGTTGAAAGGCTCATCGGAAAAGGTGTTGATCCCGTTTTTTCGCTGGCTCTGGAAGGGGTACAGGGGATCGGCATACGCCTGCTGCGGCTTCGACGGGGCATTCGCCGGCACGGTGGAATAGGGCGCGTTTTTCGCGGTAGAGGGAATCGCCTGCGGCGCCAGACCGAACGCCCCCGCAGCGCCAGCCACGGCCATGCCTTTCCCGCCGGTATTAAACGTATAGTCATCCAGCGTGTTTGCCGGCTTCGCAGGAGTTGGAGCGCCATTGGCTGGAGCGCTCGGCTGCCAGTTCATGTATATGGCCTGCGTCCACACGAGTTGACTTGCAGTTGGCGCGGTGACTCCCTTTTTCAGATCAGGCTGATTCCTGGGATCGTATTTCGAGACGACCGCGTTGATCTTCATCCCACCGAACCGGTTGTTAACCAGGTTCGCGCTGAACGAGTCGATGTTGATGGTGAGATCGAGAGTGCCGCCGTTCACCAGGGTCCAGCCCTTCAGACTGGCTTGGGCTTTGAGAGCCAGGCCGAAGGTGCTCGTGAAGGTCTGATTGGTGGGAGCGGTCGTATTAAATGTGTCCGGCGAGGCGAATGTCGAGGTAGCGGTCGCAAGCTGGGTAGAGACGAAGGCTGTATCGACACACTTGGGGGCGACCAGCTTGGCGCCGGGCCCCAGGCAGTTGGTCTGTGTCTTCGCGCTTGATTGGAGCGGCGTGGCTGGCGGCATTTTGCCGAAGATCGTCAGGGTGGCAGCCGCCCACGCGGGCTGACACAGTAATAGCGCGGCGAGTGGCAGGCGCCACGCGCGCGGAGCGATCTTCAATATCGACATGACTCGATATCCTCCTTTCGAGCCGGGTTGGGCCCACCTGCTTGCTGACCAGATTGGCCCGGAACGTGTCGATGTTGATCGTCAGGTCCAGCGTTCCCCCGTTCATGATCGTCCAGCCGGCGAGACTAGGTTGGGTCATGACGGCACGGTTAAACGTGCTCGTGAAGGTCTGGTTTGTGGGCGCTGCCGTACTGAAATTGAACGTGTTCGGCGAGACAAATGTCGATGTAGTGGTTGCAAGCTGAGTCGAGATAAACGCCGTATCGACGCATCGGGCGGCGATGCGGACGGCGCCGGGTCCCAGGCAGTTGGTCTCGGTCATCACGCTGGTCTGAAGCGTCAACGGAGTCGGCGGCATTCTGCCGAAGAGGGTAAGAGTAGGGACCGCCAGAATCGGTTGCGCCAGAAACGCGGCGGCTAACGGCAGCAGCAGGGCGTGTGGAGCGCCTTTCAACATCCACATGGCTCGATAACCTCCTCCCGAACCAGGTTTGAGATATCTTAGCCGCGGCCAGGCGCGCGATCAAGCCTTTTGAAGGCGCGCGGATATACTGAAACGCAAATGAAAATCTACAGCGCATTGGCGATCGCAATGATCGCCCCCGCCGCGCACGCAGCCGCTACAGGCGGAGCCGCGGCGGATCACGTCAGGATCGCCAACGGCGTCCTCGAAGGGACTGGCCCGCAGGCTTCGGGTGTCCGCGAGTTTAAAGGCATTCCTTTCGCCGCGCCGCCGACTGGAGCGCTGCGCTGGAAGGCGCCCCAGCCGGTCGTCAACTGGACGGGCGTGCGCCGGGCCACCGCATTCGGGCCGCGCTGTACGCAGCAGGCTCTATTCGGAGACATGGGCTTCCGCTCGAACGGAATGAGCGAGGACTGCCTCTATTTAAACGTGTGGACGCCAGCGAAATCGGCGAGCGCAAAGCTGCCAGTTATGGTCTATTTCTACGGCGGCGGATTCGCGGCAGGTGACGGATCGGAGCCCCGCTACGACGGCGAGAGCATCGCCGCAAAGGGCATTGTCAGCGTCACAGTGAATTACCGGCTGGGCGTTTTCGGTTTCATGGCGCATCCGGAACTTACCGCTGAATCTCCGCATCATGCGTCAGGGAATTATGCCTTGCTCGATCAGAACGCCGCGCTGTTGTGGGTTCGCAAGAATATCGCGGCTTTCGGCGGCGATCCGCGCAAGATCACGATCGCCGGGGAATCGGCCGGATCGATTTCAGTGAGCGCGCAGATGGCTTCGCCCCTTTCACGCGATCTGATCGCCGGAGCGATCGGAGAGAGCGGATCGATCGTCGCCACTCTCGCGCCTGTGTCGCTCAAGGAAGGCGAAGAGATGGGCTCCAGGTTCGCTGCGAGCGCAGGCGCGGCAAACCTCGCAGCATTGCGCGCGATGAGCACGGATCAGGTTCTCGCGGCGGCGAGTAAACCCGGCGCAGGGCGCTTCAGCCCAGTGATTGACGGCTACTTTTTCCCCGAAACGCCGCTCGCCATCTTCTCCGCTGGAAAACAGGCGCACGTTCCGCTGCTGGCCGGTTGGAACTCCGAAGAGATGAATTCTCGCATGGTGCTGGGCAACGCCGAACCAACGGCCGAGAATTTCCAGAAGGCGGTCGACAAGCTGTACGGCGCGAACGCGAAAGAGGTGATGAGCGCCTACGATTCAAAGGTGAAAGCGAGCGTGGTTGACGCCGCCACTGATCTTTCGAGTGCGCGTTTCATCGCCTACGGCACATGGAAGTGGATCGATCTCTGCGCCAAAACGGGCGGGAAGCCGGTTTATCGCTATTACTATGCGCGGCCGCGTCCCGCAATGAGTAAGTCGATGGGCAACGCGACCGCCGGACTTGCGGGCGGCGTCACCCGTGGAGGCAACGGCGGAGCGCCGCCTCCTCCTCCGCGCGGGGCCGTGCATTCCGCGGAGATCGAGTACGCTTTGGGCAACCTCGCGAGCAACAAGGTCTACGACTGGACGCACGAAGACTATAAGGTCTCCGCGCTGATGGAAGATTATTTCGCGAATTTCGTCAAAACCGGCAATCCGAACGGCGCTGGTCTGCCTGAATGGCCGGCCGCGAATGCCGGGGGCTCGGCGCATGCGATGAGGATTGATGTCGACTCGCGCGCGGTGACCGAGGACGACACTCGCTTCCACGTGCTCGACCGTATTGGCGCTCAGCAATAATCGCCGTGTTATCCTGACGTCTTCTGGTAGAGGTGCGGCGGCCATGAACGGGCGCGCGCTTTTCCCGCCACCGCGGGATGCGCGTTCGAGAGGGGCCATCCGCCGAAATCGAGCGGCCGGTCGGGTCGTTTCGGTTGGGGGTTCGGGTTAAATCCCGACCACTGTCATCCGGGGCAACCCGGGTGGAGCGCTATCGGGACAGTGCACTCATCTCGCGTCACTTTCCTCGCGCGCTCTCCGGAACAGGCTTTTTTATGCATGTTTTTGAGCTGACGCGCCAACTAATCGATATCCCGTCCGTCACGCCGGAAGAAGAAAAGGTCGGCGATTATCTCTTCGCCCACGTCTCGCGCATCTGCGCAAAGTACGACGGGACGGCGGAGAAGATTCTCGTGGAACCCGGGCGCAATAACGTCTTCGCGGCGTTTGGCGAACCGCGCGTCACGCTTTCGACTCACATGGATACGGTCCCCCCCTTCTTCGGTTCGCGAGAGGACGACGAGTTCATCTGGGGGCGCGGCGCCTGCGATACCAAAGGCATTATCGCGTCGATGATCACGGCGGTGGAGAGACTGCTCGAAGACGGCGTGCGGAATTTTGCGCTGCTGTTTGTGGTGGGCGAGGAACGGAACAGCGCGGGCGCGCAGCATGCCGCCGAGAATCCCCGCGGATCTAAATACCTCATTAACGGCGAGCCCACGAGTAACAGGCTGGCCCTGGGATCAAAAGGCGCGCTGAGGTACGAGGTGGTCGCGACTGGCAAGATGGCCCACTCCGCTTATCCCGAATTGGGCGAATCCGCCATTGAAAAGCTGCTGGACGCGTTGAACGAGATCCGCAAGGTCCGTTTGCCGGTCGACGAGACGCTGGGGCCGTGCACGCTGAACATCGGTACGATTCGCGGTGGACGCGCGCCCAACGTTATTCCGGACGAAGCGCGGGCCGAAATTTTCGTTCGGCTGGTGGGTGACTCAGGACCGGTCCGAGAAGCGCTGGAGCGAGCTGTGGGAGATAAAGCGCGACTGGATTTTGTTCTCGAGATTCCCGCCGTGCGAATGAAAGCGGTCGATCGACTGGAGACAACAATCGTCGCGTACACCACCGACATTCCGGCGTTCGAAGGGAAGTGGGGGCAGCCGCTTCTGCTGGGCCCCGGCACGATTCACGTTGCGCACACCCTTGAGGAGCGCGTCCCCAAGAGAGAGTTACTCGAAGCAGTAGAGCTTTATCAAAAACTGGTCAGGCAGTTACTAACCCAATGAAGAAAATCGAAGTCGGCATTCTCGGCGCCACCGGGATGGTGGGCCAGCATTTCATCAAGTTTCTCGACGGTCATCCGTTGTTTGAGCTCACGTGGCTCGGCGCGTCCGAGCGCTCGGCAGGTAAGCGCTATACCGAAGCCGCGAAATGGCATCTGGGCGGCTCTGTGCCGGAAGCGGCGGCGAAGTTGGCGGTGGAAGAAGCCAAGCCGGGCAACGCGCCGGGACTTCTGTTCTCCGCAATGGACGCCTCTGTCGCAACGGAGATCGAGCGGGAATTCGCGCAGGCGGGCCATGCGGTGGTCTCGAATTCGAAGAACCACCGGATGGAGGCGGACGTTCCGCTGATCGTTCCGGAGATTAATGCCGATCACCTGAAACTGATTCCGGGACAGCGCCGCGCGCGCGGGTGGAAAGGGCAGATCGTGACCAATCCGAACTGCTCGACTGTCGTGTTGACGATGGCGCTCGGCCCGCTGAAGCAGTTCGGGATTAAGCGAGTGGTGGCGACGACGCTGCAGGCGATTTCGGGCGCGGGTTATCCCGGCGTCGCATCGATGGATATCACAGGGAACGTGATTCCGTTCATCGGCGGCGAAGAAGAAAAAATGCAGCAGGAGACCCAGAAGATCATGGGCGACTTCGCCGGCGATCGGATCGCGCCGTTGACCGCGGGCGTGAGTGCGCACTGCAACCGTGTGGCGGTGGTCGACGGGCACACCGTGTGCGTGTCGGTGGAGTTTTCCTCGAAGCCTTCGGAGTCCGATCTGATTAAGGCGTTCGAGAGCTTCCGCGGGGCTCCGCAGGATCTTGATCTTCCGAGCGCGCCGAAGCGGCCCGTTCAGTATCTGTCGGAGGCGGATCGTCCGCAGCCTCGCAAGGACGTGGAGCGCGAACGGGGTATGGCGGCGTTCGTGGGGCGCGTGCGTCCCTGCCCCGTGTTCGACTGGAAGTTCGTCGCGCTGGGCCACAACACCGTTCGCGGAGCCGCTGGCGCAGCCGTGCTCAACGCGGAATTGATGCGCGCGGAAGGCTATCTCGACTAGCATGATCGTGATGAAATTCGGCGGCACGTCCGTCGAATCAGCGGCGGCCATCGAGCGGGTGGCGTCAATCGTCAAAGCGCGGGCGGACCGGCATCCCATCGTTGTGGTATCGGCGATGGGTAAGACGACCAACAAATTGCTCGCGATAGCGAATGCGGCGATCACAGGGAAGCGCGAGGACTACATCCGGCAACTGCACGATCTTCGGGATTTCCATTCGCGTGAGGCGCGGCAGGTCGTGCCTCTCGCGCATCGCGCCGAACTGGACCGCACGCTGGACGAGCATTTTCAGGAGATGACGGAGTTGGTGAAGGGGCTCGCTGTTCTTGGCGAACTCACGCCACGATCTGTCGACGCGATCTCCAGTTACGGCGAACGGCTTTCGAGCTATATCGTTTCGCTGGCTTTCGAGCACTTCGGTCTGCCTGCCGCGCACGTAGACTCTCGCAAGGTCATCGTCACGGACCGGAGGCATACGCAGGCAGCTCCGCTGTTTCCGGAAACCTACGCGCGCCTGGCGGCCACGCTTCCGGCTCTGGCTAAGAACAAGGTCGTAGTGATGGGCGGTTTCATCGGCGCTACAGAAGATGGCGTAACATCGACGCTCGGGCGCGGCGGATCCGATTTCACAGCATCAATCGTGGGCGCCGGCGTGAGCGCGGAAGAGATTCAGATCTGGACCGACGTGGACGGCATGCTTACGGCCGACCCGACGGTAATGCCCGGCGGGCTGAGGGTGAAGACCATTTCGTTCGCGGAGGCCGCGGAGCTTGCTTACTTCGGCGCAAAGGTACTGCATCCGGCGACGGTAGTTCCGGCAATCGAGCGCGACATCCCTGTTCTGATCCTCAATTCGCGCCGGCCAGAGGTGAAAGGTACCGTAATCGTCTCGCGGACTGCGGCTTGTAAAAACCCGATCAAGTCCATCGCATGCAAACGCAACATCACGCTCGTGAACATTCACTCGAGCCGGATGTTGATGGCGCACGGATTCCTGAGGCGCATCTTCGAAGTGTTCGACCGCTACGAGACGCCCGTGGACATGATCGCCACAAGCGAGGTCAACGTGTCGCTCACGATCGATAACACTTCGCGGCTCGATCGAGTCGTAAAGGATCTGGGCGAATTCTCGGAGGTGTCGACGGAGCCCGGGCAGGCGATTGTGTGCCTGGTCGGCGAGAACATCCGATACACTCCGGGAGTGGCTTCGCAGATCTTCCAGGCGCTCAACGGGATCAATATACGTATGATTTCCCAGGGCGCGTCGCTGCTGAATCTGGGCGTCGTAGTCGCCGAGAAGGATCTGAAGTGCGCGGTGACGGCCCTGCATCAGCAGTTCTTCCGCGATCCCGATCCCGAGGTCTTTGAATGAAGATCGCGATCGTCGGTTACGGAAAGATGGGGAAGATGATCGAGCGAGCCGCCGAATCGCGCGGCCATCAGATCGCTCTGAAGCTCGACGAGTTCAACAACACAAATTTCGAAGGCATTACGCAGTCGAATTTCCGCGACGTCGATGTGGCGATCGATTTTTCTGTCCCTTCCGCCGCCGTTCCGAATATTCAGAAGATCGCGGCGTTGGGCACGAACCTCGTCGTCGGCACCACCGGGTGGCTGGATCATCTGGGCGAAGTGAAGAAAACGGTCGAGCGGCACGGCATTGGGCTGGTTTGGAGCCCTAATTTCTCGGTGGGAGTGAATGCGTTCTTTCGAATCGTTTCCGCTGCGGCCAAATTGCTGTCGAGTGAGCCGGAATACGAGGCCTGGGCGTGGGAAATCCATCACTCAGCCAAGAAGGATGCGCCGTCCGGCACGCTTCTCAAGCTGGTGAATGAGATGAAAAAAGCCGGATACGAGCGGCCCGTGGACACGGGTTCAAATCGCGCCGGGGTCATCGCGGGCACGCACGAGATCGGCTTCGATTCGCCCGCCGACACGATCACGCTGCGGCATACCGCGCGAAACCGCGAGGGCTTCGCCCTGGGCGCCGTAAAAGCCGCCGAGTGGATCGCGGGCAAGAAGGGTTTTCACGAGTTCGGCGAGATTCTGTTTTAGAGGAGGTGGTACATGTTCACGGGATGCGGAACGGCTCTGGTTACGCCGTTCCGGATGGATGGTTCGCTCGATGAATCGACGCTGCGGCGTCTGATCCGGCGCCAGATTGACGCTGGCATTGACTTTCTCGTGCCCTGCGGTACGACGGGCGAGAGCCCGACGCTTTCGCGCGAAGAGCATCTGCGCGTGGTTGCGATCACGATCGAGGAAGCGCGCGGCAAAAGGCCCGTACTCGCGGGCGCCGGCGGCTATAACACCCATGAGGTGATCGAGCTCGCGCGGGAATGCGAACGTCTGGGCGCCCAGGGAATTCTTTCGGTCACTCCGTACTACAACAAGCCGACGCAGGAAGGGCTGTACCAGCACTTTAAGAAGCTCGCCTCAGAAGTGCCCCTGCCGATCATCGTCTACAACATTCAGGGCCGCACGGGCGTGAATGTGGAGACTGCGACCCTGGCGCGCATGGCCGAAATCGAGAATATCGTCGGGGTCAAAGAAGCATCCGGCAATATTTCACAGATGGCCGATGTACTTCACACGCTCCCCGAACGGTTCACTGTGCTTTCCGGAGATGATGCGATTACGTTGCCGTTAATCGCGCTTGGTGGACGCGGGATCATCTCAGTCGCTTCGAACGAGATCCCGGCCGAGATGACGGAACTCGCGCGCCTGGGCAACACGGCCGATTTCGCGGCGGCGAGAAGAGTTCAGCGGCGTTACTTCCCGTTGATGCAGGTGAACTTTGTGGAAGCGAACCCTGGCCCTGTCAAATGGGCGATGCATCGAATGGGCCTCCTGGAGCCGGCGTATCGGCTTCCCATGGTTCCGCCATCTGACGCGAACAAGAAGAAGATCGAGCAGGCGCTCGAAACGGTCGGACTCGGCGCCACAGCGGGGGTGCGCTGATTGCAGCGGGAGATCGAGCAGCTTTTCGACAACAGACCTGAAGGATATCTACCGGAACACTTCGCGCTGTTCAATCGCTTCAAAGAGGCATTGAACGCGGGACAGATTCGCGCTGCGGAGCCGGACGCTTCAAGCGCCATCGGATGGCGCGTCAACGGCTGGGTGAAGAAAGGTATTCTGCTGGGATTCCGGCTTGGTTCGATCGTCGACATGTCGATCGACGCGGATCGGCAGCCTTTTCTCGATAAGTCTACCTACCCGGTGCGTCGGATTACGCCCGATGACCAAGTGCGAATTGTGCCAGGTGGATCGAGCATACGTGACGGCTGCTACATCGGTAAGGGTGTCACGTGCATGCCGCCGATGTACATCAACGCGGGCGCATATGTGAGCGACGGCACGATGGTGGATTCGCACGCGCTCGTCGGAAGTTGCGCTCAGGTGGGAAAGAACTGCCATATCTCGGCGGCTTCGCAGATCGGCGGAGTGCTTGAGCCCGTCGGCGCGCTACCGGTGATCATCGAGGATGATGTGCTGATCGGAGGCAATTGCGGCGTCTATGAGGGCACGGTCGTTAAGAAGGGCGCGGTTCTGGGAACCGGCACGATTCTGAATCGATCGACGCCGGTGTACGATCTCGTGCGCGGAGAAGTCTACCGCGCGACGGACGAGACGCCGCTTGTCGTGCCCGAGGGCGCGGTACTTGTGGCGGGCTCGCGCGCCGTTACGAGCGGCCCCGGCAAGGAATGGGGCATTTCGATCTATACGCCCGTCGTCGTGAAGTATCGTGACGAAAAAACGGGCGCGAAGATTCAACTCGAAGACCTGCTGCGATAGAGTCTGAGGGATGCTCATCCCCGCTCTGATGCTGCTGGCCGCGCAGATTCCGGCGACGGACGCGCGGCTGACCAATATTCCGAATACGGATACCCATTTCCCGCTGCCGAACTATAAGACTCTGGCCGAATGGGAGAAGCGCAAAGCAAAACTGCGGGGACAGATTCTGTTCGCTGCCGGGCTCGATCCGATGCCGGAGAAAACGCCGCTTCATCCGCAGATCTTCGGGCGCATCAAGACCAAGGACTGCACAATTGAGAAGGTCCTGCTCGAGACGATGCCCGGTTATTACCTGGGCGGGAATCTCTACCGGCCCTTGCAGGGCGCCGGCAAGCATCCGGCGGTACTGAACCCGCATGGCCACTGGGCGTACGGGCGGCTCGAAAATCAGCCGCTGTATTCCGGTCCGACGCTGGGCGCGAACCTTGCTCGCCAGGGATATGTCGTGTTCGCATGGGACATGGTCGGCTACAACGACACGATCCAGACGCCGCATGCATTCGGATCGGACATAGAGAAACTATGGGGATTCGGGCCGTATGGACTGCAGTTGTGGAACTCGATCCGCGCGGTTGATTTCATTCAGAGCCTTGAGGATGTTGATTCGACGCGCATTGCGATGACCGGCGCGTCCGGCGGCGCTACGCAGACGTTTTCGCTCGCGGCGGTGGATGACCGCGTCAGTTTTTTCGCCCCAGTGAACATGATTTCGGCGTACATGCAGGGTGGGGATTTTTGCGAGAACGCGCCCGGGCTGAGGTTGGGCACGAACAACGTGGAGATCGCGGCAATGATCGCCCCAAAGCCGCTGTTGATGGTTTCGGCGACGGGCGACTGGACGAAGAATACGCCAACCGAAGAATATCCGGCGATTCGGCGTATTTATGAGCTGTACGGGAAACCCGAGAACGTCGAAACCATCCAGCTTGACGCCCCGCACAACTTCAACAAGGAGAACCGCGAGGCGGTGTACCGATTCTTCGCGAAGCATATCCTGGGCGCGCGCGATTTGAGCGAATATGCGGAGAAAAACGCCGACATTCAGCAATTGACGAGCATGCTGGCGCTGGCGGGACGCGCGACGCCCTCGAACGCAGTCAGTTACGAACAGCTATTCGCGGAGTGGAAGCGGCGGCCGACAAGGCCTGCGAAGGAAGCGCTCCGCCATGCGCTGGCCGCGGAATGGCCGGAACAGGTGATTGATGATGGCCACGCATTGAGCCGCCCCAATGTGGGTGATCGGATCCCTTATGCTCGCGCGGAAGGCAAAGGAACGCCGGTTCTGCTTGTGGGAGGATCCCGGCAGGACATTCCGTCGGGCCGCCCCGGCGTCGCGATCGAGGTCTTTCGTACCCGCGATCACTCCGCGAAACACTTCGAGAGCTTCAACCTATCCGACGACCAACTTCGGGTGCAGGACATCCTCACGGCGCTGTCATGGCTGCACGGCAAGTACTCAGGGCCGATCGAACTGATTGCGGTGGGGACGGCGGCGGGAGTTCAGGCCACCTATGCAGCGGCCATCGCTCCCATCGACGTAACAGTAAAAGCGGACACAAGCTCATTCCACGGCACGGATGAAGACTTCGTGAAGTACTTCAATGTGCCGGGAATTCAAACGGCGGGAGGATGGGCCGTCGTGACATCCCAGGAGCGCTAGCCAGAAAGCCTACGGCAGGTTGCGAAGGAGTGTCGTTTCCCCTATGACGGCGGCTGCGACAAATGCCCGCTGGTCTGAAGCGCGGAACATATCTGCGCCTCCTGAAAGAAAACGCGATTCCGGCCACGACGAGCGGCCCCGCAAATTCAGGCCAAAGCGCTTCCTTACCGTCCACTCGATGACGTCGGCGCCAAATCAGAAATCACATTCAGATAAAAAGGAGAGCCCCATCGAAACGGGAACTTAGTGCTTCATGCCCCAGGCCAGGAACAACTTGCTGAAGGGCTTAAGCAGCGTTACGAACACAACCAATGACGCGCCGCGAATTACTGGCGCGCCACTCGGTTTTCGGCGTCATCATGTTCCCTGGGCTTGACGAAGTAGCTTTTGAGCGGATTCCCGCGAGGGGTCATCGGGAGTGAGGTCCGACGCAAGATATCGCTCGAGCAGTCTGCGAGCTTGACCGAGGTCCTGGTGGGTTTCAATCTGGATGGCAGCGCGCGCGTAAAGCAAGCGTGGGCTTCCCGGCGCCGCGGCGTCTCCTCGATCAAGAAGAGTCGTGGATTCGTTGATCCGCCCCTGGTGCGCAAGAAATCGGGCAAAAGCAATAACGTGTGCGATCGCTTTGGGCTTCAAGGCAACGGACGTTCGAAAGTGTTGCTCGGCTGTAGCCGTTTGACCCCGTTTCAGAGCGAGTCGCGCGAGATCAAACCGCCCCTCGGCCGGGTCGAGCGTTTCAATCCGGTGAGCCAGCGCCTCCGCCTTATCCAGACCGCCGCCGAGGAACACAGGCGCTTCTAAATAATATTCGAAGAGGTCGTCGAGGGCGTCGCCGTTTTTCGGATCGAGCGCCACGGCCTTTTCGAGCCATTCCCGAGCATGCGAGGCAGCCATTGGGGCTGTTAAAGGACTCGCGGCCTCCGCCTTGCGGCCCCACGCCCGCCCGAGCCAAAGCGCGTATTCGGAGCTGCGAGGTTCGAGCGCCACCGCCTTCTGGAAGTATTCGACGGCCGCTTTGAATTTGCCCTCCATCAAACTGCTCCGGCCCGCTATCGCATAGCCCGGAGCGCCCGGGTGCTCTTGCCGGAGCGCCACGCGCAGTGCTCCCGCGTAGTCAGTGCGCCGGAACAGGCCCTCAGCGAGAGAGAGATCCTCGGCAGCGACCGGTAGTGCGAGGCACAGCAGCGCGACCAGGAGGTTCCATCGCAGCGTTGTCGGAAGAGACTGCATCAATGTGGACCGGAGATGCTCGGTGAAACCAGCGGTTTCCCAGAGCGGTCAAAGAAATCGGTGCGCAAAGCCTTGCCCTACTGAGCCCGAACGGCCTCGGTATCGAGAACCGCAGCCGCGCCGTGGATCACGCTGGCGATGCGTACGGCAGCGAGGATCGTCTCCTCCGGAACGCCTTTTTCCCGCAACACCTTTTCGTGCGAAGCCACGCAGGATCCACATCCGTTAATGGCTGATACCGCTGTGCACCAAAGCTCGAAATCAATCGGATCGGACCCATGAGACCGGATCACCTGCATGCGCAGCCTCGCGGGAATCTGACTATAACGTTCGTTACCGGAGAGATGCTGAAACCGGTAGTACACGTTGTTCATGCCCATGACGGCGGCGGCCGCTTTCGCCGCATGAAACGCTTCCGCGGAGAGATGCTGGCCTGCTTCGGCCAGCACCTCCGCGATCAGTTGAGGATTACGCGCCGCGACGGCGGAAGCGACCGCCGTGCCCCACGCCTGCTGCTCCGTCAGTTCCGCCTGTTTCAGGACATTCTGAAGGTTCAGCTTGAGATCGCGCGCGTAATCCGGAAAAAGACCGTACAGCTTTTCCATTGAATTGCTAACCGTTAGACAGCGAGGACGGGTTCGCCCTTCTGCCAGTTGCACGGGCAGAGTTCGTCGGTCTGCAGGGCGTCAAGAACGCGCAGCACTTCCTCCGGATTCCGACCGACGGACAGGTCGTTCACAGAGACGAAACGGATGATGCCTTCCGGATCGACGACGTACGTCGCGCGCTGAGCTACGCCGGCGTTCGGATCGAGAATACCGAGCGCCTGAGTCAGTTCGCGCTTAATGTCGGCGAGCATCGGGAACGGCAGATCCTTCAGATCCGGATGATTGTTACGCCAGGCGAGATGAACGAATTCCGAATCCGTGCTGCCTCCGAGAATCTGCGCGTCGCGATCGGCGAATTCGCTGTTCAGTTTGCCGAAAGCGGCGATTTCAGTCGGGCAGACGAACGTGAAGTCCTTCGGCCAGAAGAAGTAGACCTTCCACTTTCCTTTGTAGTCTCGGTCTGTAATCTTCTTGAACGCGCTCTTCTGATCCGTCGACACGGTCGCGTCCAATTCAAACGCAGGGAACTTCTGTCCAACTCCAAGCATGCTTTCTTGTGGGTCTCCTTAGTGGTCTTTCTAGGTTTATTTGGGTTCGAAAAGACGATCGATTTTGGCCGCCAGAATGAAATCACTCTCGGTCAGCCCATCGATCTTGTGAGTAAAAATCGTGACCTCGACTCTGCCCCATGCGAGCAGAAGGTCAGGATGGTGGCCTTCCTCTTCGGCAACCGCGCCGGTGCGGTTCACAAAAGCCAAGGCTGTTTTGAAATCGGGAAATCGGTAGATCTTATGCAGATGATGCTCACTCACAATGTCCCAGCCCGGAACCTCGGGCTTGAGCGCATCGAGTTGAGCGCCTTTGAGAGCCGGAACACCGCCCCGGCAGGGAACACATTTCTTATCCGCTAACGGCATTTCTGGCATTCTCCTCTCAGGATCACTTCACAGGATCGGATGATTCGGCCCTTCGATTGGCTTCGCTTCAATGGCGGAGTTTCGAACCATTCAATGTCTTCCACCGCGCCGCATCTATCGCAGATGAAGTGGTGATGCTTCTCGAGGTTCGCATCGTAACGAACAGCTTTACCATCGAGCGCGAACTCCCGAATCAGCCCCGCTTCCACCAGCGCATGAAGCGTGTTGTACACGGTGGCCCGTGATGCGCGCGCATGCCGTCGGTTCAGAGCCAGCCAAAGATCCTCAGCCGTGGCGTGATCCGGCGTCGTCAGCAGATGCTCCATGATGAAAAATCGCTGGGGCGTGCGGCGGACGCCGAGGCGAAGAAACGCCGCTTCTATCGCTTTGGCGGCATCTGCATTTGACATAAATCTAAACTTAGAAACAATTCTAATTTAGCACAGGACTCCACTCAACGCTACACTTGCTTGCAGGATGAAAGTTGCGGCGGCCCGTGCGGCCGCTTTCGGGGCGCTGATGGCTGTGGAACGCGGAGCGTGGTCGGCTGAAGCGCTCTCTTCCAAATCAACGCATCTCGATTCACGCGACGCGGGGCTGGCCTCGGACATCGTTTTCGGTGTTCTGCGACGCCAGGGCGAAATCGACGCCGAGATTGAGGCGTATTCAAAACGCGCGCCGGAGAAGTTGGACGCCGCTGTACGCATCGCGATCCGGATGGCGATTTACCAGATCCGGTTTCTGGATCGCGTTCCCGCGCATGCGGCGGTAAACGATTCGGTGGAACTTGTGCGGCGCGCGGGTAAGTCTTCGGCGGCAGCGTTCGTGAACGCAGTTCTGAGACGGGCGCTGCGTGAGCCGATCCAGGTCGCTGAGATCAAATCGACGCCCCGCTGGCTGGTCGCGCGATGGATGAATCAATATGGCGAACACGCCGCAATGGCGATCGCGCGGGCAAGCCTTGCGCCGCCCGGGCGGTTCATCAGAGCAACCACAGCGCCGCCTGGAAATGCAGTGGCAACAGACGTTCCCGGGTGTTACCGGCTCGATGAGGGAAGTCCGGGCGAGTACCGCTTTCAGGACATCGGATCCCAGGCGGTTGTTCCTCTCCTGGACCTGAAGCCCGGCCAGAGATTTCTTGATCTATGCGCCGCCCCGGGAAACAAAACCGCCCAGGCGCTCGAAACGCCACTGGAGGCCATCGCCTGCGATCTTCACCTGAGCCGCGCCCGCGGGCTAACAACGCTGAACATTCCGGTGGCCGTCATCGACGCTACTCGACCCCTGCCATTCAACAGTCAGTTTGATCGAATTCTGGTCGATGCGCCCTGCACGGGTACCGGAACGCTGTCCCGCAATCCCGAAATCAAATGGCGACTCCAGGAAAGCGATGTCGCCGACCTTCAGCGTCGCCAGATCGCAATCCTCAAAAACGCGTTGGCCCTGCTCAAACCGGAAGGAATCCTGGTTTATTCCACCTGCTCTCTCGAACGCGAAGAGAATGAAGATGTCATCGCCGCTTCGGGAGCAAGCGTGCTGAGAATGATGCAGCGAATCCCCGGGCGCGACGAAGGCGACGGCTTTTTCGCGGCGGCGCTGGCCGCGCACCGCTAGCGTGATGTTTCTGAAATCTCTTTACCTATTGGCAGGAAGGTGGTCGAGCCAGACGATGGTGGCACAGGCTTCAGCCTGTGGGTTTTCGGCTGCCGGATTAGTACAGGCACTTCGGAATCAGGAC
>Ga0126381_100000237_pt1 | contig 62609 bp, 62 predicted proteins | sample PanSoiMetPlot_28_FD_96465 | JGI IMG/M metagenome (GOLD analysis project Ga0126381, IMG submission 96465) | Tropical forest soil microbial communities from Panama - MetaG Plot_28 | ecosystem: Environmental > Terrestrial > Soil > Tropical forest > Bulk soil | place: Panama | collected 2016-02-17 | reverse complement strand
GTGAAGTACTTGACGAGGCCGAAGTCGAGGAAGGTGACGCGCCCGCCCGGATTGAACAAGTAGTTGCCAGGATGCGGGTCGCCGTTGAACGCGTGCGCCTCATACAGGCTGCGGAAGGTGAACCGGTAGATCGTCTCCGCCGCCAGGTCCTTCTCGTCCTGCGGCCAGGTGAGCAGCTCGGCGAACCGCGCCCCGGTGGCCAGGTCGCTGGTCACCACCCGCGCGGAGGACAGCTCGTCGACGATGCGCGGCACGTGGATCGTCGGATGGCCGTCGAAGTAGGCGGCGAACATCCGCTGGTTGTCCGCCTCGTGGTGGTAGTCGAGCTCCTCGGTGATCCGCTCGCGCAGCTCCTGGATGAGCGCGTTGACGTCCTGGTACGGCGCGGCGACCCGCAGCAGGCTGCGCAGCAGCGCGACGTTGCCGAGGTCGGCGGCGATCGTCTCGGCGATGCCCGGGTACTGCACCTTGACCGCGACGGCGCGGCCGTCGCGAGTGATCGCGCGGTGCACCTGGCCGATGGAGGCGGCGGCGATCGGCTCGGGGTCCCAGGTTTCGAAGACCTCTTCCGGCGGCCCGCCGAACTCGTCCCGCACGACGCCGGCGGCCAGCTCCGCGCTCATCGGCGGCACGCTGTCCTGCAGGCGGCTGAGCGTGCGGCGGACCGGCGGCGCCAGGCCGTCGTCCACATAGCTGGCCATCTGGCCGATCTTCATCAGGACGCCCTTCATCGTCCCGAGGGTGGCGGCGACGTCTTCGGCGGTCTGCAGGGCGAGGTCGTTGCGCAGCGCCTGGCGCTGCTCGCCGGCCGCGACGAACAGCCGCGGCGCGTTCGTCGCGTACCGGGCGCCGCCGCGCGCCGCAAGCCGCATGGCGGCGAGGCCGCGGCTGAGCCGCAGCCGTGCTGGTGGCTTGCTCACGCGTGCCGGGCCTGGCGCGCGCGCAGCTCGATTCGCTGCCGCGCCTCGAGCACCCCAGGCTCGCCGATGTAGAGCGCGTCGAGGACGCCGAGCAGCTGCCTGACTTCCTCGCGGCGCTGCCCGCTGACGGGCCCGGCGGGAGCGAGGCCGTACATGGCGGCCGCCCACTCCGGCAGCGAGGCGACGGCGGCCTGCCCGACGTCGTGCCAGAGTCCCGCCATGTCCTCGTCAAGTCCGGGCAGGTCGAGCAGGTACGCGGTCGACTCGGCCGCCGCCGGGGTGAGGGCGAGCACGGGCCGCACCTGCGCGAGGTAGTCCCGCAGGCCGGCCACGCTGGACGGCGCCCGCCCAGGCGGCACGCCGACGAGCTCGGCCGCGGCGGTCATCTCCGCCACGTAGGCGTCCTTGTCGGCGGCGGTCAGCGGCGCGCCAAAGAGTTCGGCCGCCGCGAGAACCGAATCCACGAGACCCGCGTGCACCCACACCAGCAGGTCCGGGTCGCCCGCCGCGTACGGCTGGCCGGTCACCTGGTCAGTGCCGCGGACCCGCTCGTGGATCTTCCTGACCCTGGCCGCGGCCCGCTGCGCCGCGGCCCGGTCCCCGAACGTGATCGTCACCAGGTACGCGGCGGTGGACGCGAGCCTGCCGGCCGGGTCGGCGCGCCAGTCGCTGTGCTGATCGACTCCGGCCATGGCGAGCGGGTGCAGCGCCTGCACGAGCAGTGACCGCAGCCCCGCGACCGGTGCGGACAGATCGCCGTTCAGCCGCCAGGTGACGCTGGCGGGCCCGAAGTACCCGTCGTCCGCGGGGTGCTCCGGCACGCTGGCCGCGAACGCGGCGGCGGCTCGCTCGATCAGCCCGCCGGAAGCCGGGTACACGTCCGCTGTCATAGCCCCGCCTTTGTCGCCGTGACCCCTACGACTCCACGCTACCTCCGCTCATATCCGCGGCACGACGAGTGGCGGCGCTATCCACCGGATGGTGAACCGCGTGAGCGTGTAGCCGAGCGCGTTGACCGTCGGCTGGATGAAGTTGTCGCGGATCATCTGCGTCGCCTCCGCCTCGGCGGCCTTGACGAGCGGCCGGGTCACGCTCGTCAAGTGCGTCGCCTGGTAGAACGCGATGCCCTGCGCTTGGGCGTACAGGAGTGACTGGGCGAACTGCGGCCTGATCAGGACGCCGCAGCCAACCCCCGGGTACGTCCAGCTGTGGTCGGACTTGATCGGCTGCGACAGCGTGTTGTCGACGCTGATGTCGTGCACGGTCTGCGGCAGCTGCGGGCCGGGAAGCGCCATCGATACGGCCAGCCTGCCCGGGGCGCCTGACGCCGGCGGCCGCAGCACGCGCAGCTGGTAGTGGCCGGTGCCGGGCTTCCACCACGACGGCCCGGGGTTCAGGTCAACCGTGGCGGACGCGTGCCCGACCGCGTAGAACGTCGCCGAGTACCAGCACGGCCATAGCAGCAGGCTCTTGTCCACCTTGCGGGTGAAGACGAAGTTGAAGGTCTCCGTGCCGAGAGCCGGCCGGGAGATGCCCTCGATCTTCTGCAGCACGAGCGGGCCGACCAGCACGTTCGTGGTGCTGCCCGCGGTGATGGACTGCCACGGCCAGCCGAACTTGATGTGCGGCAGGTGCACGTTCACCCCGATGAGGTGAAGCGCCGCCGACAGCGCGCCGATCACCGCCCAGGCCACGGCCCGCCGGAAGATGAGCCCGAAGATCAGCAGGATCGCGGACCACTTCACCCAGCGGGGCAGGCGCGGGCGGAGCCGGGGCGGCCAGCGCCGGGGACGTCGGGGCGGGTACGGCTCGGCCAGCGGCTGCGTGTGCGGGAACGGCTGTGTGTGCTGGACAGGCTGCGTGTACTGGACAGGCTGAGCGTGCTGCTGCGGTTCCGGCGCCGCGCGCGGCGCGGACGCCGCCTGCTGCGTATTGCGCTGGATCACGATGCGGACCACGGGCATACCTGCGCTTTCTGTTAGGTCAGACGGTGACCGGTAGGTTCAGGCTAAGCACGACGGGAACAGCGCCGAACGGCTGGCGGAATTTCCCCCCCGGCTTGTCAGGCGCGTCTGGTTCGTTGATGACGGGCCAGTGCATCTTCAGGTGCTGCGGGGTCAGGCCGGCCACGGCGTAGGGGAACTCCATGGCCGAGACGCGGTGCCGCATGAGCAGTGCCCCCCAGCGGAAAGCGGCGAACGCGTCGGCTAGCTCGCGCACCGACAGGGCCGGTGCCCGCGTCAAGTCGATGCCGTACACCGCGGCGGTGAGTCCGACGAGGTCGCTCGCGCACTGGGCGAGCGCCTCCGACTTCGTCAGGTAGACGGTGCCGTCGGTGTTGGGCATGCCGATCTTCTCGCCGTGCACTGGCGAGTAGCGAGGCTGCGCCTGGCACTGCATCCAGTCGCAGGCGGCCAGCAGCTGCCACGGGATGCCGAAGCGCGCCGCGACGTCACGGTACAGGGGTTCGGCCCGGGCCAGCGGTGTCTTGGCCGACGTGAAGAAGGCCGTCGTCACCGCCGTGGGCAGCTCCGGCTGATAGCGCTGCGGGGACGGGGACATCAGCCCTGGGATGCGCGCGTCGCCGCGGCTCGCATCCCGCGACGGTGACCGGGTCGTCCGGGGCTGGGCGACGCTGCCGCGCACCGGCGCGGCCGGCCGGGTCGTCCGGGTCGTCCGGGGCTGCGGGTGAGACGGGGCCGAGCTGTACCAGGGGGCGCTCGCCGCCAGCGGCGCGGCGCCCGGTATCGCCGCGCTGCCCGGCGCCGCCGTCGGTGATTGTGCTGGCCCCGGGACCGAAGCTGGCGCGGTAGGGTGCGCGGGCGCCGGCGTGGGCGCGTGAGTGGCCGGCGCGGTCGCTGACGCGGGTGCTGGCGCGGCCGCGTGCGGCGGGGCCGCCGGGGCGTCGAAGCGGTACAGGTTGTACAGCTTCATCAGCGCGATGAGGTTGGCGCCGTATTCGGGGTCGGTGGCGTAGATTCCCGTGAGGTCGTTGGCGAACGCGTCAGGCACGGCGCGATCGGCCATGGCCCGCTGGTAGTAGCCGCTGGTGGCGAGCAGTTCAGCGTGGTCGGCGATGCTCTCCGCGATGTTGTGATACGACCGGAACGCCGCGTTGACGGTCACCCACTTGCCGTCGACGTACTCGCCTGTCGGCATTTCCACGCTGCCCGCGGGACCTTTTCCCTTGATGCCGAACAGGTTGTAGTCCTGCGCGGCGAGCTTGCTTCGCCCCCAGCCGGACTCGTCGATGGCCTGCGCGATCGTGACCGAGGCCGGCACGCCCCAGTGCTGCTGCGCGGCGATCGCGCCCGGGGCGATCAGGCTGATGAACGCCTGCTGCGTGCGGGCCTGCGGAGGCGCGGCGGTGTCCGGCGCCGCGTACTTCCGGTACGGGCCCGGCCGCGCCTCGGCGGCCGGACTGTGCGCGCCGCTGACCGGGCCGGCCGCCACGGAGACGCCGGGTATCGCCGCCGCCGCCTCGGCCGCGGCGCCCACCACAGCCCCTGTCCCAGCGCCTGTCGCGGCCGCCGCCGGGGCCGCCGGGTGCGCGGGCGGCGTCGCAGGCGCTGCCGCCTGCGCCGACGCGGGAGCCGTCGCCGGGGTGGCCGCGGGAGCGGCCGCCGGAGGGGCCGCCGGGGCTGCCCGCGTGCCGGGAATGTTTGCCAGGCCCGCCTCGTCCCGCGGCTGGGGAGCTGCCCCCCGGCCGGGACCGGCCGGGCTCGCCTGCCGGGTGGCGGCGGCCCGCGGCGTCGTCTGCCGTGGTGCTACCGCGGGCTGGCCGGTGCCCAGGTGCCCGTTGTCGACGAAGCCCGCGACGCCCTGGTCGGCGAAGGGAGCCGGGAAGGAGTGAGCGTTGACGGTGAAATTGGGCAGTGAGTCGGCGCCGATCGTGTGCAGCTCGCCGCCGGTGTAGCCGGTGACGACCTCGACATGCCCGCTGAACAGCACCCAGTCTCCGGGCAGCGGCTGGTAACCGTCCCCGATCGGGTGCCACCGGCCATGGGCCTGCGCGTCCTGCACCATGGACGTGATGTCCAGCGAGTCAGGGTTCGGGTCGACCCGCACGTCCGCCCAGTCATGCAGCGGCCAGGGGTAGCTGGACCCGCCGGTGACCCAGCTCTGCTTGCCGACAGCCTGCGCGGCAAGCTCGAGCGTCAAGCTGGCGAAGGCGGCGCACGACGGGCCGTGGTCGGCGCCATCCACGCTGTCCTTGCCCCAGATGATCGCCTCCATCTGGGCAGGCGTGCTGGTCTGCGCGAGCTTCAGGTAGTAGCCGGCCACGTTGACGATGGCCGACCGGAGCGGGCCGTCGGAGTCGATCGGCTCGCTGGCCGCCTTCTGCAGCGCCAGCAGATGCAATGGCATGCTGGTCGGCGAGGTCATCGCGGCGGCCGTCCCAGGGACGAAGGTGAACCCGGTTATCACGCCGCCGGTGCTCACGGTCACAAGCGCCGTCGCTTGCTGCCACCATGGCTTCCTGACGGAGTGTGCGGACACCTCTTCCCCCAAAGAGCGGTTACAGTCGCGAAGTGGGCAAGCTGTTCAGGATTGACTGAACGCGTGCGTCACCTGGGTTGTCAGCATTCACGAAGAGCACGCCAGCCTCAGCGGCGACCTGCGGCGGGGTGCCGACCATCCACTGCTCGAACACGTCGGTTACGAGCGCCGCCTGGCCGCCGGGGGTAGCGACAGGGAGCGCGCAGATCGCGGGAAAACCCCGGCGGGTGACGAGCGCGGATGAGCCGGTGTAACGCTCGCAGTTGGCGGCGCTGCTCTCCAGGCCCGGCTGCACCACGGGGGCGCCGTTGCCGCTGGTCAGCGTCGCGCCGCCGATGATGTCGTTGATGGCTCGAGCGGCCACCTCCAGGCTGTCGGCCGGCGATGCCGGGTTGTACGGGTGGTGCAGGTTGAGGGACCAGGCGACGTCCCCGCCCTGCGCGGGCGTGATCGGCTCAAGCCCCTTCCTGCCGTTGGAGGGGTTGGCGTAATTCGGGTTGTTGGCGCTGGTCAGCAGCGAGAAGACCCAGAGGATCTGCCTGGTGCCCTTCGCGCAGGCGAAGTCGACCTGGCTGGGCTCGGACACCACGTTCGGGTTCTGGCAGGCCACGTTGATCTCGCTTTTCACCCGCGCCACGCTGGCTGGCCAGCTCGGACTGGCGCCCGGCACGATCAGCGCGAGCAGGAAACAGCCGACGGTGAGCGCGGCCAGCGCGATCGCGATCGCGCGCCAGTGCCTGAGCACGCGACGGCCGCGCCCTTGCCGCGGCGCGGCGCGGCGGCCGCGGTTGAGGAGCACCTCGGTGCGCTCGTCGGGCTCTTGCGGGCCGGTCGCGGGATGTCCGCCATCCTGCGGCTCCGGATAGTCCGCGGGCTCATACTCGGGCGCCGTGTACTCGGGTGCCGCGTACTCGTGCGGCGCGTACTCGCGCGCCGGGTAGCCGGCCGTCGCCGCGCCCCGTGGCCCGCCGGTCACGTACCAGGGCGTGGCCTGCCCCTGGCCATCGCCGCCGACCGTGATGGTCGGATACTGCCCGGTGCTCTCGTCGGCAGCGGCGAACTCGGGGGTGACCCGGCCGAGCAAGCGCTCGAGCTCTGCGGCTCTGTTTTCAAGCATCGCGAGCCGCTCGCTATCTGAATAGTTCATATATTCGAAATCGCGCTCCATGTTTCACCCCTTACAAGGCGTCCTGTACCGGTTGAGCAGCGCGCTAATGAGCTGGGACGCCGCGCCTAGGCGCGGCGTCAGAATAGAGACCTACCGGCGTGCGCCTGGCGGACCGTGCCACCCCGCGCGGGCAGTGCCTAGCCGCCGCGGCGCAGGGAAGGGCGCCACGGTTACCTGGCAAAGTGTTCTGCCGCGGGTAGGACTCATGAACAGTATTAGAACATGCGAGCGAGCATCTTGGAAAGCGCTTGCGATAACAAGTCAGATTCTTTGTTCGACAAAGATACTAGTGATGCTGATGTGACTCAAGTAAGCGAATGGGGCGGAGAGAGCTGGGTTCGCGCCTCACAAGACCCTGACCACGTCCCCGCGCCGTACTATCCCGCCGGTTAGCACATCCGCGTAGACGCCCACCGCCGCGTCATTGTGCGCCACGGCGGCGCGCAGGATGCCGGGGTCCTTCGGCAAGTCGAATTGCGGCAGCGTGGTCATCACGCAGCGACCGGTGGTCTGGAATACCTCCAGTCGCACGCTTTCCCCGATCGCCAGATGGCGACCGACCCAGTCGTTTTCCGCGAAACCGGAAATCCGTGACCCGGTGGCCACGAGGATGTTGGGCCGGAACCGGCGCGGCTCGAACCGTCCCGCCGGGTACAGCGCGCGCAGCGTGTCGAGCGTCGCGGTGGTGACCAGGTGCACCCGGGCGCAGTCGAAGAACGTTCCCGTGGGCAGGTCCCACTCAACGATGTCGCCCGTATTGGGCTGGTAGTCCTCGGCGCGAGCGGCGCCGGCCGCGGCGCGGAAGACGACCTCCCGCCCGAGCGCCGCGGACAGCAGCTTCGGCAGGTCCGCCTCCTCGCTGGTGGCCGAGGTCCCGTCCGGCAGGGTCACCCGGACCGGCGGCAGCGCCGCACCCGCCCGCGGCGGCGCCACGTAACCGGCACGGAACTCCAGGAATCCCGGCCATTTCACCGGGTTCTTGGCGCCGGCGACCTTGCCGGTCGCCGGGTCGACGACCGCGAACCGCCGGTCGCCGAGCAGGCCGAGCGCGCTCACCTCGGTCGAACCTAGCTCCTCTCCCTGCATGGACTTCACCGGGTAGCGCCACAGCGCGACGACGGTGGGCTCGTCTGGCGCAGTGGTCACCGTTCGTACACTCCGGTCAGTCGGCCGCGGGCGAGCACCGGACCGGCGATCGCGCCGAGCAGTTCGCGCGGCTTGGCGCGCTCCGCCGCCGGGGCGTCTGCCAGAGCGGGGCCGGAGAGTGCGAACACCTGAAACACGTAGCGATGCGGACCGTGCCCCTTGATCGGCCCGGGCCCGAGGTACCCGCGCCCCATCCCGGAACGGAATACGCGAACCCCCTGCGCCGGCCGCTCAGCGTCGAGGGCGCCGGGCGCGAGCGAGGTGACTTCCCTCGATATAACAGCCACGCAGTGCACGAACGGCGCGCTCGTCGGGGCGTCGATGTCCTCGATGACAAGCAACAGCTCGGCGGTCCCCGGCGGGACATCGGCCCAGGAAAGCGGCGGCGACACGCTCCCGCCTCCCACGCGCTTGTCCGCGTGCTCGACCGGGATCGGCGCGCCGTCGGCGAACGCGGCGCTGGTCACCGTCAACGTCTGCGGACCGCTCAGGGCTGGCAGGTTCCAGGCCAGCCGCGCCTCGCCAGCCCGCCGGTTTTTCAGCAGCGTGCCCACAACACCCATTGCGACTCCTCGGCTGTCCCGGACTCCTGCACCATACTCCAGACGCCGTTTCATGATCTGCACTCATAGGTGTCATTTCTTTACGCCGTGACACATGGCGTTGCTCTCCGGGCGGCGTGGCAGGATGGCCCGGTGACGGGCATGTGGCTGTTCGCGTATCAGGCGCAGGGGGAGACCGAGACCGCTGATGTGGCGCGGATGCGGAACCTCGCCCTCGACGAACTCGACCCGTGGCTGCGGTCGCTGCCGCTGCACTTCACCGCGTCGGCGCTTGTCGTCCACCCGGACACCGGCCGGGTCCTGTTGCGCTGGCATCAGCGGCAGCAGATGTGGCTGCAGGTCGGCGGGCACGGCGACCCGGGGGAGCGCGACCCGCTGGCGATCGCGCTGCGCGAGGCGCGGGAAGAAACCGGCCTGCCGGACCTGAAGCCCTGGCCCGACGCCGCCGTGCGGCACGTCGTGGTGTGCCAGGTCCCGCCGGGCAAGGGCGAGCCGGCGCACGAGCACGCGGACGTGCGCTTCGTGATGGCGACTGCCAGCCCGGACGCCGCGCGCCCGGAGAGCCCGGACGCGCCGATGCGCTGGGTGACGCTGGACGAGGCGCGCAGCCTGGTGGGCGGCAACAACCTGCGGATCACCATCGACCGGGTGGCCGCCCTGCTCGCCTAGCGCGGCAAGTCGAACGCCCACCAACGGATGTCGGACCGCGCCTCGAATGCAGTGTCGAGCGGGACGTTCTCACGCGCCGCCCACGCCCGGATCTCGCTGCCCGCCGCGCGCACCTGTTCCGGGGTGTACGGCCAGGTCCAGGAGAAGATCTGGCCTTCAAGGCTGGCCAGCGTCTGCCGCAGCGTCCGCGTCTGCGTGAGGGTAACGGCCGGCAAGAGCCGTGCGGCGGCACGCCCCGCGACGTAGCCGGTGACCTCCTCGGCGTCGCGCGCGCCCTGCCGGGTGCGCACGAGCCCGTGCCGCCGCAGCGTCTCCCGCAGTTGTTCCTGCCACGGCGCCGCGTCGGTCGCGGCTGCTGATCTGGTGCCGCCGGGGAAGCTGGCCACCAGCGCGCCGCCTGGCCGCAGCGCGCGCAGCGCCTCGTCGACGGCGACCCGCCAGTCGGGGATCAAGTGCAGCACATGCACCGCGAGCACCGAGCCGAAGGTGCCGGCGGCCACCGGCAGCCTGGTGGCGTCGCCCTGCAGCAGCGGTGGCGGGCTGCTGCCGGCGTTCGCGACGAGCCGGCGCAGCATGGCGCCGGCGATGTCCACCCCGGCTAGCCGTATCCCGCGCTCGACCAGCGGCAGCGCGACACGCCCGGTGCCCACCCCGATTTCCAGGCACGGCTGGCGGCCGCCAAGTTCGGCGGCGAGCATCGCGGTCAGCGCGTCCATGCTCGCGGCGGGCAGCGCCCGCGTCGCGTCGTAGTACTCTGCCGCCCTGTCGAAGTTCACCGACTCCACGCGCCGAACCCTATCGGGAGCCGGGTGTGAACCTCCTCACTCGGGACGGCGAACCGCCCGATCTTGGTAAGTGAATGACTCACTTACACATATATTCACGTCCATGTCCGGCAAGCGCAGCGCCCACGAGCGATTCGGTGAGGTCATCGCCGCCGCGGTGCGCGTGTTCACCGCTGACGGCTACCGGGCCACCCGGATGAGCGACATCGCCCGGGTGGCGGGCCTTTCCGAGGCGGCGCTGTATCGCTACGTGGAGAGCAAGGAAGGCCTGTTCGTGCTGGCCATCAGGCACGCGCTGCTGCTTGAGGCGCTGCCCGCGCAAACAGCGGCTGGCGCTGGTGAGTTCCCGCTCAGGCCGCCATCGCTGGCGCAGATGATCCAGCAGGCCCGCGAGTTCGTGGCCGCCGAGGTGCCATTCGGCTCGCTCGCCGCGGCGCTGCGCGGTCCGCGCCCGCAGGACCCGGCCGCCGAGCTCGAGGCCATCATGCGCGAGCTGTTCACTCTGGAGACACAGACCAGGGAGGCCGCGGACATGATCGAGCGGTCCGCGCGCGAACTGCCCGAACTCGCCGACCTGCTGAACACGGGGCTGCGCAGGCCGGTGCTCGCGGCGCTGACCGAGTACCTGGACAGCCGCGCCAGGACCGGCAGCCTGCGCGCCACCCCGGACGCCCCGGCGACCGCCCGCCTAGTGCTCGAGACGCTGACCTGGTTCGCGCGGCACCGGCACTCGGACCCGTACGGAGCGGCGATCCCCGATCGCCTCGCCGAGGACACCGCGGTCGACGCGCTGATCCACGCCCTTGTCCCAGCCAGCTTCCTCGGAGGACGCCAGTGACCGAGCCGACCCCAGACCTAGCGATCGAGGTGTCCGGCCTGCGGATGAGCTACGGCGCGCGGCAGGTGCTGCGCGGCGTCGACTTCGAGGTGCGGGTCGGCGAGGTGTTCTGCCTGCTCGGCCCGAATGGCGCGGGCAAGACCACCACGGTGGAGATCCTCGAGGGGTTCCGGCAGCGCACCGGCGGCTCGGTCCGGGTGCTGGGCATGGACCCCGCGGACCAGCAAGCCAGCCTGCGGGCGCGGATCGGCATCGTGCTGCAGGAGTGCGGCTTCCCTAGGCAGGCGCGGGTCGGTGAGCTCGTCGACATCTGGCGCGCCTACTATCCGAACCCGCGCCCCCTCGATGAGCTGCTCGCGCTCGTCGAGCTGACCGCGGACAAGAACTCGCAGGTCCGGCGGCTGTCCGGCGGCCAGCGGCGTCGGCTCGACTTCGCGCTCGCCCTGGCCGGCGACCCCGACCTGGTGTTCCTCGACGAGCCGACGACCGGGTTCGACCCCGAGTCACGCCGCCGGTGCTGGGCGGCGATTGAGAACCTGCGCGTCCTGGGCAAGACGATCGTGCTCACCACTCACTACCTGGATGAGGCGGAACGGCTCGCCGACCGGGTGGCGATCTTGCAGGACGGGCGCGTGCAGACGGCCGGCTCGGTGCGGCAGGTCGCCAGGCAAGCCTGTGTGCCGACGACGATCTCGTTCACCGCGCCGCCCGCGCTGCGCCACGGCGACGTCGCGCCACCGGGCTGTCTCGACGTCGAGGTCAGCGGCGAGCTGGCGGTTTGCAAGGCGGCCAACGCGGCGGTAGCGCTGCGCGAACTGCTCGCCTGGGCGGCGCAGAACGAGCTCGGCGACCTCGACGACCTCGCCGTCGCCACGCCCACGCTGGAGGACGCCTACCTCCGGCTCGTCACCGGAGGTACCCGTTGACAGCGAACCTGCGCCTCGCCGTCCGTCAGGCGCTGCTCGAGCAGCGCTCCTTCTGGCGCAGTGCCGAATACGCGCTGTTCACCTTCGCCCTGCCGCTCACGCTGCTGCTGATCATCGGCTCGACGACGGCCGGCGGGTTCCTGCCGGGCACGCATGTCAAAGCGCAAATGATTTTCGTCCCGTCGATTCTCGCGTTCGGAGTGATAGTCGCGGCGTACGTGAACCTCGGCGCCAAGCTCGCCACGCTGCGCCACGACGGGGTGCTGAAGCGGATCCGCACCACGCCGCTGCCGGCCGGCGCCTACCTGTCCGGCGTGTTCGGCAGCACCGCGGCGACCACGCTGGCGATCACCGCGTGCACGGGGGTGCTCGGCTGGCTCGCGTTCGGCGCCGTGCCGCGCGTCAGCGGCCTGGCGGAGATCGCCGGCGGGCTGCTGCTCGGCGTGGTGTGCTTCGGATCCCTTGGCCTGGCGCTGAGCTCGCTGGCGCGCAGCGCCGAGTCGGCGTCGCCGATCGCCAACGCGAGCTACCTGCCCGTGGCGATCATGTCGGGGATCTTCGACCCGACGTTCAGCGTGCCGCGCTGGCTGTCGGCCGTGGTGGGGCTGCTCCCGGTCCGCGCGCTCGCCCAGATCCTTCAGCAGGGTTACACGCCGGCCGCGCACGCCCCGCTCAGCGACCTGGTCGTGCTGTTCTGCTGGGCGGCCGCCGGGTCCGCCCTCGCGATCTGGCGGTTCCGCTGGCACTGACGCCAGCGTGGTGCCCGAAACCCGATCAATTCGGATGACCGGGCAGATCGACCGCTGGACAGCGGAAACACGGGAGAAAATCCCGTTCACGGCGTCTTGCGGCGAAAAGGCTTGTGACCAAGCATGGTGTTGCTTGTCACCTTTATGGTACTTTGCACCCACCGTGGACAACCCTGCCCGTGGGCCCGACCTGAGTGCTTACAAAAGCGCGCATGCCGGATGATTGACGAATCATTGGCGTATCGATAGCAAAACGTGATTCTTCGGCTTCAATGCCTTAACGGGCCTAACTTACGCTCCAGGCAAGCTATGCGCCTGGGGGCAAGCCCTTGGGGCACGTCGGAGGCGCACAACAGCACAGCCAAGGAGCGCAATTGATGTTTGGGAACAGGCGACGGCCGCGCATAACGCGAGTCGCCGCAACCGGCGCAGCGGCCCTGCTGGCGGTCGGGATAGCCGCCTGCAGCAGCAGCAATAGCAGCAGCAGTAGCAGCACCACCCCGGCCAACTCACCGTCGACTAGCGCGTCCACCGCGTCACCCACCGCGTCATCGCAGGCCGGCGGGACCGCGCGGGTTGCCCTCCCCGCGGGCGTGACACTGAGCTATCTCTGGCCGTTCACGCCGCTGACGAGCGCGAATGAGTACAACGCCGAAGGCTTCCAGATGCTGCTTTACCGGCCGCTGTACATGTTCGGCAACAATGGCAACTCGGTCGCGATCAACTACCCGATCTCGCCCGCCAACGCGCCGACGTACTCTTCCGACGGCAAGACCGTCACGATCTCCATGAAGGGCTGGAAGTGGGCCAACGGCGAGACCGTTGACGCCGCCGACGTCGTCTTCTGGATCAACATGATGGCTGCCGAGCCGGCCAACTACTACGGCACCGTTCCTGGCCTGATGCCGGACAACCTGGTCTCGTGGGCGGCGACCGACGCCAACACGGTGACGCTGAAGCTCAAGAGCCCGGTGTCGAGCGTCTGGTTCACCTACAACCAGCTCGCCGAGATCACCCCGATGCCGATGGCCTGGGACGTCACCAGCGCCAGCGCTGCCCCGGGCAGCGGTGGCTGCGCCACGGACAGCGCCAAGGACAAGTGGGCCAAGTGCACCGCCGTGTACAACTTCATGTCCGCGCAGGCCAAGAGCGCGAACACCTACGCCACCAACCCGGTGTGGGCGGTCGTCGACGGCCCGTGGAAGCTGTCCAGCTTCAACACCGACGGGCACGTCACCTTCGTGCCGAACGCCAGCTACTCGGGTCCGCAGAAGCCGATCCTGGCCGCGGTCAAGTACCTGCCGTACACCGACGACTCGACCGAGTACACCGCGCTGAAGACCGGCCAGCTCGACGTCGGTTACATCCCGTCCCAGGACCTGCCGCAGAAGCCGGCCGGCTCCCAGGTGCTGCCGAGCACCAACCCGCTGGGCAGCGGCTTCAACCTGTCTCCCGCCTACGCGGATGGCATCCAGTACTTCCTGATCAACTTCAACAACCCGACGATCGGGCCCGCGTACAAGCAGCTTTACGTCCGCCAGGCGATGCAGGAGCTCATCGACCAGAACGGCATGATCACCGCGATCGACCGTGGCTACGGCTACCCGACGACCGGTGGCGTGCCCAACGAGCCGCCGAGCGCGTGGATCCCGACGGTTCAGGGCTCGAACAGCGGCCAGGGCCCGTACCCGTTCAACATCGCCAGCGCCAAGGCCCTGCTGACCAGCCACGGCTGGAACGAGGTCAACGGCGTGATGACCTGCCAGGACGCGGCCAAGTGCGGCCCCGGCGTGACACAGGGCATGCAGCTCAAGATGGTCATGGACTACGCCACCGGCATCCAGGCCTTCGTGCAGGAAGTCCAGGTGTTCAAGTCGGACGCGGCGCAGGCCGGCATCCAGGTCACGCTCGTCCCGCAGTCGTTCAACACGATCATCGGTGAGACCACGCCGTGCAAGCCGGGTCCGAAGTGCGGCTGGGACATTCTGAACTTCGGTGGCTGGAACTTCAACGGCCCCGGCTTCGAGCCGACCGGCGAACCGCTGTTCCAGACCGGCGCCTCGTCCAACTCGGGCAGCTACTCCGACCCGACCGAGGACAAGCTGATCAACGAGACGCACACCAGCAGCAACATGTCGGTGTTCCAGCAGTACGCCACCTACACCGCGCAGCAGCTTCCGTTCATGTGGATGCCGAACGCCTACGCCATCCAGGCGGTTGCCAGCAACCTGCAGAACGTCGGCTTCAACCCGCTCGCGACCTTCCTGCCCGAATACTGGTCCTTCACCAAGTAACCAGCGGGCTAGCTCCGGCCGCGGCCCCGCCCTGACCAGGGCGGGGCCGCGGCCGGCGGCAAGAAAGGACGGTAACAGCCGTGGTCGGTTTCCTGATCCGGCGGATCGGGCAGTCGGTGGTCGTCCTGTTCCTCGTGACGGTATTCACCCTGTTCCTGGTCCATTTGTTCCCCGGCGGACCGGTCCGGGCGCTACTCGGCGATAGGGCCACCGCCCAGCAAATCGCCTACTACAACAGCCAATACGGCTTCGACAAGCCGTTCTACGTGCAGTACATCAAGTGGGTCAACCAGCTTCTCCACGGCAATCTGGGCTTCTCTTACCACCTGAACCAGTCGGTCTCCAACCTGATCCAGCAGGACCTGCCCAAGACCATCGTCCTGGTCTTGCTCGGCACGATCGTCTCGCTGCTATTCGGCATTCCCCTCGGCGTCTACCAGGCGGTTCGCCGCAACTCTTTCGGCGACTACGTGCTGACGGGTGTTTCGTTCCTCGGCTACGCGACGCCGACATTCTTCTTCGGGCTCGTGCTTGTCAGCTGGTTCTCGGTCGACGTGCACCTGTTCCCGCCGTTCGCGCCGCAGTCCTCCTCGGTGATCTCGATCCTCGGACAGCCCCGGGCGCTTGTGCTGCCGGTCGTCGCCTACGCGTTCCTGCTCTACGCGCTGTGGAGCCGGTACATGCGCTCATCGGTGATGGACAACCTCGTGCAGGACTACGTGCGCACCGCGCGGGCCAAAGGCGCCAGCGAGCGCCGGGTTATCTGGGTACACGTGTTCCGCAATTCCCTGGTCAGCATCGTCACCCTGCTCGGCCTTTCGCTGCCCACGCTCGTCGCGGGCGCGATATTCCTCGAAGTGGTCTTCAACTATCCCGGCATGGGGCTGGCTTTTTACCAGTCAGCTCTTAACGTGGATTACGAGGTGCTGCTCGGGTTCACCGTGCTCGCGACGGTGGCGACGATCCTCGGGAACCTGCTGGCGGACATCGGCTACGCGCTGCTCGACCCGAGGGTGAGGTACTGATGGCTGACGTCACGATCAGCGCGGACCGGGCCACCGAGCTCGGGCTAGCCCCGGCAAACAAGCCGCGCGGGATGGTCCGCCGCGCGTGGGAGGTCTTCGCGGAGAACAAGCTGGCGCTGGTCGGCCTGGGCTTCGTCGTGTTCATCGTCCTGTTCTGCTTCGTGGGCCCGCTCATCTACCACACCAACCAGGTCAACACCGACCTGCAGACGTACCTGTGCAAGCCGTCCGGCGGGCACCTGCTCGGCTGCGACGACCTCGGCTATGACGAGCTCGGCAGGCTGATGATCGGCGGGCGGACGTCGCTCGAGGTGGGCCTGGCGGCGGCGGTGGTCGCGGTGTTCGTCGGCACGCTGTACGGGGCCGTCTCCGGGTTCGTCGGCGGAGCGCTGGACGCGGTCATGATGCGCATCGTGGACGCGGGCCTGTCGATCCCCGCCCTGATGGTCATCATCATCTTGTCGGTGATCTTCCGCCCGACCCCGGCCGTGATCATCTTCATCATCGCGTTCCTGTACTGGTTCGGCGTCGCGCGCCTGGTGCGCGGCGAGACGCTCTCCTTGCGAACGCGCGAGTACGTGCAGGCGGTCAAGGTGATCGGCGGCCGCCCGATGCGGTCCGTGGTCCGGCACATTGTGCCGAACGCGATCGGCACGATCATCGTGCAGGCCACGTTCGCGGTCGCCGACTCGATCCTCATCTTGTCCGGCGTCGGCTTCCTCGGGCTTGGCGTCGCGCCGCCCGCGACCGACTGGGGCTCGATGCTGTCCGGCGGCCTGCAGTACATCCAGGGCGGCAACTACTGGTGGCTGATTTACCCGCCGGGTGTCGCGATCATCTTGACCTGCATCGCGTTCAACTTCATCGGCGACGCGCTGCGCGACGCTTTCGAGACCCGGCTGCAGCGCCGGTAGGAGGGGAAGCAGTGGCGGCGCTACTGAAGATCGAAGGCCTGCGCACCCACATCCAGCTCAAGCAGGGTGTGGTCCGCGCCGTGGATGGCGTGACGCTGCACGTCGACGAGGGCGAGACGCTTGGCGTCGTTGGCGAGTCCGGCTGCGGCAAGACGATGACCGCGCTCTCGATCATGAACCTGCTGCCGGTCGGCGGGCGCATCGTCGACGGCACGATCACGCTCGGCGGGCGCGTGATCACCAACTTCAACGCCGAGGCGATGCGCAAGGTGCGGGGCAACGAGGTCGGCATGATCTTCCAGGACCCGCTGTCCTCGCTGAACCCCACCCACTCCGTGGGCAGGCAGATCGCCGAGGCGGTCCTGCTGCACAGGGACGTGTCCAAGAAGGAGGCCTACGACCGGGCGGTCGAGGTGCTCGACCTGGTCGGAATGCCGCGCGCCAAGGAGCGCGTCGACGAGTTCCCGCACCAGTTCTCCGGCGGCATGCGCCAGCGCGTGATGATCGCGATGGCGCTGGCCTGCGAGCCCAAGCTGCTGATCGCCGACGAGCCGACAACGGCGCTCGACGTGACGATCCAGAAGCAGATCCTTGAGCTCATCGACAACCTCAAGCAGCGCCTGGGCATGTCGGTCATCCTCGTCACCCACGACCTCGGCGTGATCGCCGGGCGCGCGGACCGGGTCGCCGTCATGTACGCCGGGCGGATCGTCGAGACGACGGAGACCGCGGCTCTCTACGTCAACCCGCGCCACCCCTACACCGAGGCGCTGTTCCACGCGCTGCCGGAGAACTCCGCGGAGACACGGCAGCGGCTGTACTCGATACCTGGCGCGCCGCCGGACCTGGTCAACCCGCCGCGGGGTTGCCGGTTCGCGCCGCGCTGCCGGTACGCGACGGACCGGTGCCGGGAGGAGGACCCGGTGCTGGCCGGCGAGACGACCGCGCACACCTACGCCTGCTTCTACCCGGTCGGCCAGGCCGAGCGGACAGTCGGCGGCCGGCTGGTGGTGGCCGAGGCAGTCGACACCGATGATGTCGACGTCGTCACGGATACGAAGATCGGCGAGGTGGTGCTGTCCGCCCAAGGGCTGGTCAAGGACTTCCCCGTGACCAGGGGCGCGCTGCTGCAGCGGCGGATCGGCGCGGTGAGCGCGGTGGCCGGCGTGTCGTTCGAGATCCGCCGCGGCGAGACGCTCGGCCTGGTGGGCGAGTCCGGGTGCGGCAAGACGACCATCGGCCGGATGCTCGTGGGGCTGGAGAAGCCGACCGCCGGGACCATCCGATTCGGCGGCAAGGACCTGGCCAAGAGCAGCGGCAGGGACTACCGGCGCGAGCGCCGCGAGATCCAGTACATGTTCCAGGACTCCTACGCGTCGCTCGACCCGCGGATGCGAGCCGGGACGATCCTGCGCGAGCCGCTGATCGTGCAGCGGATGGGCTCCCGCAGTCAGCAGTTGGCCAAGGTCAAGGAGATGCTCGGCCACGTCGGTCTGCCCGAGTCGGCGATGGAGCGGTACCCGCACGAGTTTTCCGGCGGGCAGCGCCAGCGGCTCGGCTTCGCCCGCGCGCTGATGCTCAACCCGCAGCTGATCGTCGCCGACGAGCCGGTGTCCGCGCTCGACGTGTCGATCCAGGCCCAGGTGCTGAACATGATGCGGGACCTGCAGCGCGAACTGGGCCTGACCTACCTGTTCATCTCGCACGACCTGTCAGTGGTGCGGTACCTGTCCAACCACATCGGCGTCATGTACCTGGGCAAGCTCGTCGAGATCGGCACCGCGGACGAGGTGTACCTGCGGCCCGCGCACCCGTACACGAAGGGCCTGATCGAGTCGGCGCCGACCGCGGATCCGGAGATGGAGCGATCCAAGAGCCACGAGGGCGTCTCCGGCGAGCTGCCGAGCGCGATCCACCCGCCGTCCGGCTGCCGGTTCCGCACCCGGTGCCCGCTGGCCCAGGAGATCTGCGCGACCGTCGAGCCGCAGCTGCTCCCGTACGGCGTGTCAGATCACCTGGCCGCCTGCCACTTCGCGCTGCAGCCGGCCCTCGAGGTGCCCGCGGCCACGGCCGGCCAGGTGTCGTAGTGTCGGGCGCATGACCGACGACACGCTCGCCGACCGGCTCGCGATCAGGGACGTCGTCGAGTCCTGGGCGCTCGCCCGGGACTCGGCGGACTGGGACTGGTTCCGCGCCCAGTGGCACGACGACGGGTACATGATGGCCACCTGGTTCCAGGGGCCGAAGGAAGACTTCATCCAGGTCAGCAGGGAAGGCTTCGAAAAGGGCGTCAACATATTGCACTACACCGGCGCGAGCCAGTGCCGGGTCGCCGGGACGCGGGCGATCTCGCAGACCCGGATGACGATCATGCAGCGCGGCCAGGTGCACGGCGTGCTGTGCGATGTGGCGTGCATCGGGCGGTTCTACGACTTCTTCGAAAAGCGCGACGGGCGCTGGGGCATCGTGCTCCGGCAGCCCATCTACGAGAAAGACCGGCTAGACCCTGTGCGGCCGGGCGAGGTCGTGGAGCTTGACCCCGAACTGCTCGAGCGGTTCCCCGTCGGCTACAGGCACCTCGCTTACCTGCAGGTCCAGGCCGGGTTCCCCGTCAAGCCCAACATGCCGGGACTGCGCGGGCCGCAGGTGGAGGAGTTGTACGCGCGCGGCGCGGCCTGGCTGGCCGGGACGCAGGCGCACCCGCATCAGCCCTAGGCAGGCGTCAAGCGGACTGCTCCAGGCCGGCCGCCTCTTCCTGACAAGCCGACGGGCAGGACCGGGCGTCGTAGTCGGCCCTGGCCGCCTCGATCTCGCCGATGTGCACGTCTGCCCAGGCGACGAGCTGACCGATCGTGTCGAGCAGGGTCTCGCCCAGCGGGGTGAGCTCGTAGTCAACCCGGGGCGGCACCGCGGCGTGCACCGTCCTGGTGACGATGCCGTCGCGCTCAAGCCCGCGCAAGGTGACCGTCAGCATCCGGGCGGTGATGCCGTCGATCCCACGGTTCAGCTCGGTGAACCTGCGAGGTCCGTGGCCGAGGCGGTCGACAACGTAGATGGTTCACTTGTCGCCAACGCGGTTGAGCACGGAGCGCACCCGGCAGGAGTCGACGGCAGGGGCCGTTTCACTTTCAGTCGCCGTCATGTAACCAACATTACGCGTTCACCTGGGCGAATCCTACTGCTTGACACGTCAACCAATCCTGGTTACTGTTGGGAAGTAACCGCACTTCAGCGTAGTACATACATCCCATTCCTGGAGGCTCGATGAGCAGCACTGCCGTGGAAATCCCCGGTTACCTGGCCGGCACCTGGGCGATCGACCCGGTTCACTCCGAGGTCTCGTTCACGGTCAGGCACATGATGGTCAGCAAGGTTCGCGGCCGGTTCGACAAGTTCGAGGGCACGATTGTCACCGCGGAGAACCCGCTTGAGTCGACCGTCGCGGCCACGGTGGACCTGACCTCGATCAGCACCGGCCAGGAGCAGCGCGACGCGCACATCCGCAGCGCGGACTTCTTCGAGGTGGAGACCCACCCGACGATGACCTTCGCCTCTTCCGGCGTGCGCGCGGGTGGCGACCAGTTCCTGCTTGACGGCGACCTCACCATTAAGGGCGTGACCAAGCCGGTTACGTTCGAGCTTGAGGTCAGCGGCTTCGGCCCGGACTCCTACGGCAACACCCGCGCCGGCTTTTCCGCGCACACCGAGATCAACCGGATGGACTTCGGCGTCTCGTTCAACGGCCCCATCCCCGGCGTCCCCGGCGGCGTGGCGGTCAGCGAGAAGGTCAACATCCACCTGGAGATCGAGGGCGTGCTGCAGGCATCCTGAGCCGCGGAACGCATCTGGCATCAGTGAGCGCGGCGCGCCGGTACGGGGCGCCGCGCTCACGCGTACGCCGGGCGGCTACTTCGGCTGATGCTTGCTGAGGTAGTCGATGTAGATCGGGCGGAGCGCGTCGGCTACCTCGCCTTCGCCCGACCCGACCGCGTCACCGATCAGCGCGGAAGCCTGCGTGAGGTCGGCGCCCGCCTCCGCCGGATGTCCGGCGAGCTCTTCGGCCGCGGGGATGTAGCGCAACAGCTCCCACAGGAACTTCACGTCCAGGTGGTGCAGCGCCCGCTTCATCGCCATGTCATGCAGCTCACGCGAGGAGAGCGCCTCAAGATCGGTCTCGGTACCCACGGCTGGACTCTACCGCCTACCGGCGTACCGCGCGCAGGGCGAAAGTCACCATGGGCAGCGTGAACTCGCCATCCGACGTCTCCGGCCGGCCCGCCAGGTAGGCGGTGATCTCCGCGAGCAGCGGGTCGCGCTCGGCCGGGGCCATGACGAGCACCGTGGAGTGGGTCGCGATCAGGGCGAGCAGGGAGCCGGCGGTGCGCCGCTGGCCGTGCGCGAACTCGGCGCGCTCGGCGGCGCCGAACAGCGGCCCGAACTGGCTCACGTCGAATCCGGCCGCCTCGGCCCGTCGCCGCGACAGCGACGGGCTGGCCACTCCCTTGGCCACCTCCTGCAGCCCGGCGACCCACCCGACGCGGTCGTCGTCGCTGTTCCACAGCCCGGCGAGGATCCCGCCGCCGGACAGCACCCGGGCGATCTCGGGCACCGCCAGGTCCATGTCGAACCAGTGCAGCGCCTGTCCGCACAGCACCGCGTCGACCGCGCCGTCGGGCAGCGGGATGGCCTCCGCGCTGCCGCGCAGCGCGCGCACCCCGGGGAACTGGCGGCGCAGTTCGGCGAGCATCTGCGGGTCTGGCTCGACGGCGGTCACCTCGGCGGACAATCGCGCGAGCACCGCGGTGAGCTTGCCCGTGCCGGCGCCGAGATCGAGCACCCGCAGCCGGGACACGTCCGCACCGGCCGGGGCGAGGCACCAGCGCGCCGCCGCCTCGGGGTAGTCGGGCCGGTGCTCGGCGTACGCCGCCGCGACCGCGCCGAACGAAGATCCCCGCCGCATCCGCTCGTCGTCTTCCACGACGTCAACTCTAGGCAGCGGATATCCGCCCTGGCGCCGCGCGTTGGCTAGCCGCCTTCCAGCCACCGCCCTGCGCGCATCACCCGCCGCACTCGCAGTTCGTCGTCCGTGACGACCAGATCCGCGGCCAATCCCGGCGCGAGCGAGCCGACGCCAAGCCCCCCGGGCGCCCCGGACGCCGCGCCCATGCCGAGCACCCGTGCGGGCGCCTGCGACGCCGCGCGAGCCGCCTCGGCGAGCGGAACCCCCGCCGCCACGGCGGTAGCCACGACTCGCAGCAGGTTGCTTGTTCCGCCCGCGATCGAACCGCCGCCAGAACCATCGTCGCCCGCGCCGCCACTCTCAGGCGCGAGCCGCGCCACCCCGCCGGCGACCCGCACCCGCAGCGGTCCAAGCTGGTAGATTCCGTCCGGCATCCCGGCCGCCGCCATCGCGTCGGTCACCAGCACCACCCGCCCCGGCGCCGCGGCGGCGAACACGAGGCGGGTGAACCCCTCGTCCACGTGCACCCCGTCGCAGATGAGTTCCACGCTCGCCTCGTCGCGGCCCGCGGCAAGCAGCGCCGCCGCGATCGGCCCCGCCGCCCGGTGGTGCAGCGGTGGCATGGCATTGCCCAGATGGGTGACGAGCGCGCGTCCCGCGGATGCGGCGAGCGCCGCGGCCATCACCTGGTAGTCCGCGTCCGTGTGGCCGAACGCGACAACCACCCCCGCGGCGCGAAGCAGGTCGGCCACTGCGGCGGCCCCGCTTCGTTCCGGAGCCAAAGTTACGATCTTGATCGCGCCGCCGCCGGCCTCGAGCAGGTCCTGTGCCAGCGCGGGGTCGGGATCGCGGAGCAGTTCGGGGGAGTGCGCGCCGCGGCGCGCGGGGGACAGGAACGGACCCTCCAGGTGGATGCCGAGCAGGTGCCCGTCCGCGACGAGCGGCGCGAGCGTGCGCACCTGCCGCAGCAGGTCGGCCGGCGCGGCCGTGACCAGGCTCGCGACCACCCGGGTCGTCCCGGCCGACGCGTGGTACTCCGCCGCCGCCAGCGCCTCGACCGCGGTGAAGGTGGCGAAGCTGTGCCCGCCGCCGCCGTGGCAGTGGATGTCGACGAGCCCGGGCAGGATCACGCCGGAGAAGGCGGTACGTGAACCCGCGGTGGCCTCGCGGACATCGGCGATAACACCGTGCTCAACGGTCACCAGGCCATCGGCGAGCCCTTCGGTGGGTATCGCCCCTCGAATCTCCATCTCTCTAGGATGACCGGTCACAACCGTCTCGCCCGCAACGGCGTCCAAAGAAGGAGCGTGTGCGGTGCCCCGGGGCGGGGAACCAACGCGCCCAAGGGAACTCACCACATTCCGGGGAGAACGCAAATGATCATGGAAACTCGTCGCAAGGTCGCCGCCGTCGTCGCGGCGCTGGCAATCGGGGTCGGTGGAGCGGTCTGGGCCACGTCGGCGGCGTCGGCCGCGCCCGCGGCGCCCGCCACTCCGAAGTGCACTCCGGGGAACCTGGCCGTCTGGGTCAACGTCCAGACCGGGAACGGCGCCCTCGGGACCATTCGCTACCACCTGGACTTCACGAACATGAGCGGGCACACCTGCCACCTGTTCGGCTACCCTGGCGTCTCCGCCCTCAACGCCAGCGGCGGGCAACTCGGTTCCCCGGCCAGCCGAGACCCGGGCGCGCCGGCGATCGCCGTCAACATCGCGCCAGGGGGCACGGCGCACGCCGTGTTCGGCTGGGTGGACGCCGCGCTGGAGCCTAGCTGCCACCCGGTGCTGGCGCGCATGCTCAGGGTTTTCCCGCCGAACGACACCGGTGCGCTGCAGACGTTCTTCGACGTGCCGGTATGCAGCACGAAGTTTCCTGTAGACCTGACAATCCGCCGCATGCAGCCGGGTGTCTGACAAGCTATTTATCCCGAACGTTCCTGGCCGGCTCCCTCGCCCGCATTGCTGCGCGGGGGAGCCGGCACCAGGACTGATACAGCGGTGTCATGGATGAGGTAGCGCCTGGGGTTTTCGTCGCGACCGCGGAGCAGTACACGACGACCACCACGGTGGTCGCCGGACTCAACGGCGGATGCCTGGTCGTCGACCCGGCGGTGACCGCTGCCGACCTGGACGCGCTCGCGTCGTGGCTGTCCGCGCGCGGGTTGCGCCCAGTGGCCGGATGGTCGACGCACCCGCACTGGGACCACGTGCTGTGGAGTCGCGCGCTCGGCGACGGCGTGGTTCGCTTCGCGACGCCGCGCGCGGCGCAGGTCGCCGCGCGCGAACGACGAGGGCTGATTGACGGAGTGGAGGAGTCCGCGCCCGGCCACGACCTCGCGCTGTTCGCGCGCCTGGAACCGCTCGCCGCCGCCGAGATCCCGTGGGACGGTCCGCGGGCGGTCGTCGTCGCGCACGACGCGCACGCGCCGGGACACGGCGCGCTGTTCCTGCCGGAAACCGGGGTGCTCATCGCCGGCGACATGTGCTCCGACATCGAGATACCGCTGCTTGACCTGGAGTCAGCCGATCCGTTCGGGGACTACGGGAAAGGTCTGCGCGCGCTCGCGTCGCTGACCGAAGTCCGCGTGGTCGTGCCCGGCCACGGACACGTCGGCGACGCGGCCGAGTACAGGCGCCGGATCGCCGCGGACTTCGCCTACCTGGACGCCGTCCAGGCGGGCCATGATCCCGCCGACCCCAGGCTAGACGGGCAGGAGTGGCTGCGCGCGGAACACGCCCGGCACCTCGCGCTCGTAAGCGAGCGGGGTGCCGGGCGGTGATCAGCCGGTCTTCTCCAGCACGAACACCGGGATGAGACGCGAGGTCCGCTCCTGGTATTCGGCGTAGGGGGGATAGGCCGCAACGGCGCGCTCCCACCAGACCGCGCGCTCCTCACCGGTCAGTTCGCGCGCGGTCATCTGCCACTTGTCCGGGCCATCCTGCACTTCCACAGCCGGGTTGGCGACCAGGTTGTGGTACCAGAGCGGGTGCTCCGGCGCGCCGCCCTTGGACGCCACCGCGGCGTAGCTGCCCTCGTGCTCGACCCGCATCAGCGGCGTCTTGCGCACGGCGCCGGTCTTCGCGCCGCGGTTGGTGACGATCACCACGGGCAGCCCCGTGTCGCGCAGCGTCGTGCCGCTCGTGCCGCCGGAACCTTCGTACTCATCGACCTGGTCCCGGACCCAGCCGGCCGGGCTTGGCAGGTATTCACCGTCAACAGCCATGCCCATATCAAACACCAGCCAGGACGCCGGTTCTTCCAAACGCCGCAGCAAGCCGGTGTCTGGACGGCGGCCGTAAGCGGATGAGACCGGCAAGCACGTCGTCCGACTTCGCCGTCGACGATGACGGCGGCGTCGGCGCCGCGCCGTTGACCTCGGCCGCGGGTGTCGGCTGCGCCGCCGGCACGCCCTGCGCCTGCGCGGGTGCGGCCTTCGGCGCGGCGGGCGCGGCCTTCGCCTTGGCGGCGGCCTTGGTCGCCTTCGCCTTCGGCTTGGCCGTGTCGGTCTTGGCCTTGGCGGCGGCCTGCTTCAGCTTGGTCGCGGCGGCCTTCGGCTTGGCTGCGGTCTTCGGCTTGGCGGCGGCTGCCTTTGCGGTGGCCGTCTTCGCGGCGGCGCTCGTCGGTGCCTTCGCGGCCGACGTCCGCGCGCCAGGCGCCGACGCTTTCGTGGCGGTGCCCGACGGCTTCGTGGCGGTGCCCGACGTCTTCGCGGCCGTGGCCGACGTCTTCGCGGCGGTGCCAGCAGTCGCCTTCGTTGCCGCTGTCCGCGCGACCCCGGCCGCGCGCGTCGCGGCGGTGCGCACGGTGCGCGCCGTCGTGGCGGTCGTCCGCGCGGCGCCGGCCGCGCTTGCGCGCGCGGCGGTGGCGGGCGTGGACGGTATCGCGGTTGACATCGCCTTGGCGGCGTCGGTCAGTGTCTTGACCGCCGTCTCCATCGCCTTGGTCGCGGTGCTGATCGCCTGCAGCGCGGTCGTCATCGTCTTGGCCGACGAGGTGGCCTGCGTCGCGGCGGTGTTCAGCTTCGCCGCGGCGTCGGTCACCTTGGTCGCGGCCGTCGAGACGGCGCGCGTCGTCGGTGTTGACTTCGTCGTCGTGCGGCTCGCGGTCGTGCGGCTCGCGGTCGTGCGGCTCGTGGTCGCGGGTCGCGCGGCGCTCTTGGCCGTGCTCCCCGCGGTGGCGGACGTGCGTCCGGCCGCGGCGCCCGTCGCGGGCTTGGCCGCGCGGGTCGCTGTTTTCTTGGCGGTGCTCGCCGCGGGCTTAGCGGAGTTCGTGCGACTAGCGCTCACCGTCCGCGGACGGGTCGGCTTCTTGGCCGCAGCTGTTGTGGGCACTGATCTCCCCCCATCTGGATCAGTTACGGGGAGTCTCATTCCACGAAGTGTCAAGTTTTACACATGGACCCCTCTTGACACGCCAACAACAGCAGCCACTCTCGACGTTGGCCTACGCTCCCGCGGCGACCTGAGCGGTGCGTTTCGCCGCGTCAGCGCGCGGCGCGGCGCCGACCAAACCGCCGGCGTTGCCGACGATGTACGCGGCGTACGTGCGCAGCAGAATCCCCACGCGCCCAGCGATGACGCGGCTCGGAATCAGGTAGATGTTGAGATCGCCGTCGACGATGAAGAAGTGTCGGGACGACCGGATTCGAACCGGTGTTCTCCTGACCCCCAGTCAGGCGCCTTAACCAACCTGGGCCACGTCCCGGCGCCGCCCGAGAACCCCGGTCGGCGCTCCCACCTTAGCGCACCCGGAGCACCACCCGGAAACGAAGAACGAGCACACGCGCGCTCACCAGCACCGCGGCATCGAAAAGCAGTCACCGGCGCCGGTTACCATCGGCAGCGGGGTAACAAAGGGAGGCCGCGTTGGTCTGGAGCGCTCCGCAGGACGCCGCAGCAGACGACACACCCGGGCCTACGCTGCCTCTGCCGCAGCGCCGCTGGCTAGTCCGCGTGAACCAGCACGACCAGCAACTCGGCCACGACCGCCAAGACGAGCACGACCAGCAGGTCCAGCCGCCGCGTAAGCCCGTCAGCCGCAGGCGCCGCTGGCTCAAGCGCGCCGCGATCACGTTCGCCGTCGTCGTCGTGGTCCTCGCGGCGGGGCTGGGGGTCTTGCTGCTCGCCACACCGTCCGCGACCGAGGCCACCACGCTCGCCGCGCAGCAGGCGGCCTCGCATGGCATCGCCTACCCAGGACCGCTGGTCCCCGCCAACTTCGCCCGCCCGCTCGTCGCCACAGAAGACCACCGTTTCTACGTCGAGCCGGGCATGGACCCGCTCGCCGTGGGCCGCCTCGTCGAAGGCAAGATCACCGGCAGCCCGGACCAGGGCGGCGCGACGATCGAGCAGCAGCTAGCGAAGATGCTCTACACCGAGGGCAAGCGGGGCCTGCTCGCCGAGCTTGAGCAGGTGACGGTCGCGGTGAAGCTGAACTACACCTACACCAAGCCCGAAATCCTCCGCCTCTACGCCGAGGTCGCCTACTACGGCCACGGGTACTACGGCCTGCAGGCGGCGAGCTGCGGGTACTTCGGCCACCCGGCTTCGGAGCTGACCGTGGTGCAGGGCGCCATGCTGGCCGGCGTGGTGAACGCGCCGAGCATCGACGATCCGATCTCGTTCCCCGCGAACGCGCACGCGCGACTGGCGCACGTCATCGCGCGCATGGTTGCGGTGGGATATCTCGCGCCGTCGCAGGGGCCGAAGGTTCTCAACACGCCGCTCGGCATCGTGCCGCGCGACGAGGCGGGCTGCTAGCGCCCGGTAGGCTCCGGGTCGAGCTGTTCGGGCATGTCCGCGGGCACGTCGTCGAGGAAGACGAACTTGCGATAGGTGTACAGCCGGAAGATCGTGCCGATCCCGATGCCGATGATCGTGGCCAGGTTGTAGGAGAGCTTGTCGGTCATGTCCATGCCATAGTGCACGAACGCGACGACGCCGACCTGAATGAAGATCCCGACCGTGTTCAGCAGGATGAACAGCAGGCCTTCCTGGCCAAGGCCCTTGCCCTTGCGGTGCCGGAACGCCCAGTGCCTGTTCCCGACAAAGGTGACCACGGTGGCGACGACGTAGGCGATGACGAGCGATGTCAGCGGGCCGAGGCCAACCCCGCTGTACAGCGTGTTCTGGACGCCGAGCTGAACCACGAAGCCGACGGCACCGACCACGCCGAACTTGGCGACCTCGTGTACCAGCACTTGAAACCGGAGGTAAGTATCGCGGATCAGCAGACTCACCTGGTTGTATCCTCTCGCGTGCTCCCCGTCGCGCCCCGCTCTCGCCGCGGTGCCGTGACCTGCCCTACCTTACCTTTCCTCTCCTGCTGCCCGGCCATGGAGGCGGAAAACCGTTCGGAATCCGCAATCAAGCCAGGTATTCTCCTTCGGGTGCCTGAGGTACTAGTGCGCGCCCGAGGCCTAACGAAGCGGTTCGGCAGCTTCACCGCGGTGGACGGGATCGACTTCGACTTGTACCAAGGCGAAGCGTTCGGATTCCTTGGCCCGAATGGAGCCGGGAAATCCTCCACGATGCGGATGATCGGCTGTGTCTCCCCGCCGACACACGGTGAGCTTACCATTCTGGGGCGTGATCCAATCCGTGACGGGGCCGCCATCAGGGCGCGTCTTGGCGTGGTGCCGCAGGAAGACACCCTGGACATGGAGCTGACGGTCAGGGAGAACCTGCTCGTCTACGGCCGTTACTTCGGCCTGCCGCGCGCGGTGATCAGGGAGCGCACGGCAGAGCTGCTCGACTTCGTCCAGCTGAGCGATCGCGCCAGGGACATGGTGGAGCCGCTGTCCGGCGGCATGAAGCGGCGGCTGACGATCGCGCGGTCACTGATCAACGACCCGGACATCCTCATCCTCGACGAGCCGACCACCGGACTTGACCCGCAGGCCAGGCACGTGGTGTGGGACCGGCTGTTCCGGCTCAAGCAGCGCGGCGTCACGCTCATCCTCACCACGCACTACATGGACGAGGCCGAGCAGTTGTGCGACCGCCTGGTGGTGATGGACCACGCGAAGATCGTCGCCGCGGGCACCCCCCGCGAGCTGATCGAGCGGTACTCGACCCCCGAGGTGCTAGAGCTGCGGTTCGACCCGGATGTCCACGACCAAGCCGCCGAGAAGATCAAGGACGTGTCCTCGGAACGTGCGGAGGTGCTTGCCGACCGCATCCTCCTGTACGTGACGGACGGCGACGCGACGCTGGAACGCGTCAGGGACATCGGCCTCGAGCCGCTCACCGAGCTGGTCAGGCGCAGCACTCTCGAGGACGTGTTCCTGCACCTGACCGGCCGCAGCCTGGTGGACTAATGGCTGTCCAGGAAGTGACCGAGACCAGGACCTTTGACGTGCGCGTCCCTGGCACATTCGACTTGAGCGTCCGCGCGTTTCGCTGCTGGCTGACCGTCTACCGGCGGATCTGGCGCTCCTCCGTCTGGTCGAGCGTCCTCGGGCCGCTGTGCTACCTGGGCGCCATGGGTTTCGGCCTCGGCTCGCTGGTCGACAAGCACGGGACCGCGGGCATCGGCGGCGTGACCTACCTGGCGTTCGTGGCGCCCGCGATCCTCGCCGTGCAGGCGATGAGCACCGCGCTGAGCGAGTCGACCTACAAGGTGTTCGGCTCGGTGAAGTGGAACATGATCTACATCGCGGCGCGGGCGACCCCGCTGCGTCCGGCCGACATCTGCCGCGGGCACCAGCTGTTCATGGCAATGCGGATCGCGATGAACTCGGCGGTGTTCGTGCTCGCGATGTGGATATTCGGCGCGATCAGGTCGCCCTGGGCGGCGCTGCTGCTGCCGGCCGCGCTGCTGACCGGGGTGGCGTTCGCGGCGCCCATCGCGGCGTGGGCGGTCACCCGCAAGACGGAGAGCGCGTTCACCTACGTGTTCCGGCTCGGCGCCGTCCCGATGATGCTGTTCTCCGGCACGTTCTTCCCGGTCACCTCGCTGCCGGCCTGGCTGCGGCCGCTCGCCTACGCCACCCCGCTGTGGCACGGGGTGGCGCTGTGCCGTGCCTTCAGCCTGGGCGCCGTCGACGCGGGCAGCGTGGCGATCCACGTCGGTTACCTGGGTGTGCTGAGCGCCATCGGTGTGTGTGCGGGCGCTGTCGCCTACCGCAGGCGGCTCTATGTCTAGCCGAGACGCCACGCTCCGTTCCGTATCATCCGGGTTTTATTCTCCGGCGCTCGGGCCAGGCAGCTCGCGGCTGATCGAGCGGCACGCGCGGGTCTACCGGCACATGTGGGTGATGTTCGCGACCGGCGTCGCGGAGCCGCTGTTCTACCTGCTATCCGTCGGGGTGGGCCTGGGGGCGCTGGTCGGCGCGGTGGCCGGGCCGGGCGGCGTGCCGGTCCCGTACCGCGAGTTCGTCGCGCCCGGCCTGCTCGCGGTCTCCGCGCTGAACGGCGCCATGTACGACTCCACGTTCAACGTGTTCTTCCGGCTGAAGTACGCCAAGCTCTACGACTCCGTGCTCGCGACTCCGGTCGGGCCGGCCGAGGTCGCGCTCGGCGAGGTCGGCTGGGCGGTGCTGCGCGGCGCGGTGTACTCCGTCGCCTTCACCCTCGTGATGGCGTTCATGGGACTGCTCCACTCGCCGTGGGCGGTGTTCGCGGTGCCGGTGGCGGTGCTGATCAGCTTCGCGGTCGCCGCGGTCGGCGTGGCGTGCACCACGTACATGAAAAGCTGGCAGGACTTCGACTACGTGCTGCTCGTCGCGCTGCCCCTGTTCCTGTTCTCCGCCACCTTCTACCCGCTGAGCGTGTACCCGCCCGTGGTCGCGGCGATCGTGAAGTGGACCCCGCTGTATCAGGGGGTGGTGCTGCTGCGCGACCTGGTCCTCGGGGTGCCCTCGCCCGACTTGCTGTGGCGGGCCGGCTACCTGGCCGCGATGGGGCTGCTCGGACTGGCGGTCGCCAGCCGTCGCATCGCCAAGCTGCTGCTCGTCTAGCGGTCTAGATCGCGGGATCACGCGGCCAGATCTGCAGCAGCCACCGTTCGACGTCGTGAAAGAACTCCGCCGCGCCGCGCTCGCGAGCCTGCGCCCTGCCCCGCACATAGGCGCGGAGCCGGTACGCGCCGAGGCGGGGCAGCGTTATCCGCGACGCGTCTGACGGCGCGCGGTCAAGCGCCATCAAATCGAGCCGCCCGGTCTCTGAGACCGTGAACGTGGTCTCGTCCCGCGTGACGTCCCCGTCCTCCTGCTGTGGCGGCGGCTCGCCGGACCACAGTTCTATCCGCACCCGCGGGTAGTGGTCGTTGACGGCGCTCCAGAACAGGACGCCGCCCTCGCCGCCGGTCGCGATGTCGTCGTCATCGCGCTCGATCTCGACGGCGAGGGCCTCGGCGTCCTCCTGGAGCTGGAAGAGGCGGTACATGACCATGACCTCTCCCTCGGTGTCGAACAGCAGCCGGGATGTCATAGGATGCCCATCCTCGCACGGCCGTTCCACGCAGGACCGTCTTACGACACGACGGCCACCCAGAACGGGTCACCGGACAGGATGCGGTTCTTGTTCAGGAAAGCGAGCCAGAACGAGCCAGCCGACCCGTTGGCGGTGCCGGAGAGAACCTGCACGGAATACCACAATGGATTGCCGTCGGCTGTCGACGCGCCCTGGAAGGTCGCGGCCATCGGATATTCATCGCACTCCTTGCCGCCGTTCGCGTAATTGGGTCCCCACTTTGCGATGCACGCTTTTATCGCGGTAGCGCGATTCTTCCTGTAGAGCGTCATGTCGTAAGACGGGAACAGGCGCGTGAGCGGCACACCGGTGCTCTTGAAACCGGGGATTACCACCTTCTTGCCGCCCGGCGCCGGCGGGTAGGTCTTAGTGCCCGGGTTCGTCTGGGCGAGCTTTATGTGCTTGGCTACCGGCCCGGCCTTGCTTGACAGGCTGATGTTCCAGGTCGCCATGACCTGGTAGAAAATGCATCCGCCGCTGCCGCTATTGATGTAGGTGGCCTTGTCGCACCGGAAGTAGGTCGCGTTGCTCCAGCTCTTGCTCGAGATGTTGCCGGGGAACATCTGCCATTGGCTCATCGCGTGGTAGTTGAGCCCGTCGGCGGCGCTATGGTCGCCGCCGCCGCCGCCCGCCGACTTGGCGGTGTCGAACACGAAGGTGAGCGTGTGCGGCACCGACCAGGTCGCGACGGTCATCGTGTATCCGCCGGCGTGGTTGTTGCTGCAGGTCGAATTGCTGAAGTAGCTCAGGCAGGCGAGCCCAACCGACCACTGCCACGTCGGGCCCGGCGGCACGCCAGTGACCTTCCACAGCGTCGACTTGACCTTGAACGTCATCACCTGGTCGGAATTGTCGGCGGCGCCGGACGCGATCCACTGCAGTGTCCAGTTGCCGACCACCACGTTGACGCCGTTCTTCTTTATCACGACGTCGAAGCCCGTGTGTATCAGGAAACACGAATGGAACCGGTCCGCGTAATACGGGGTCCACAGCCGACCCTGCCCCTTCTCGCACGCGTCGAAGGCAGCGCGGTTAGGTTCTATCCGGCTCTTTGGCCCGCTCGTCGGCGGTGGCGGCGGAGGCGGCTGGATCCGCGGTATTAGCGCGGTGGCGCCAGATCTTAGTCCGGTGCCGTTCGCGGCCGATGCCGCCGTCCCCGTGGCCGCCGCCAGTATTGATGTGAGAGCGAGTGCGATGGTGATTTTCCCGAGCTTGCGCACGGCGATTTTCCTCCCGTTCCCGTCCCGTTTGCAGGACAACCTGATGCCAGAAGTGCGGCCGATCCGAGCCAGCTGGCTCTCTCCCCGGGCCGCAATGATGGCGGTCTATGACCTGCTGATGTTGAACAGTGTCCGATGCTGGGACATTTGTCAAGCGCTAATTTGCGCGCGAGAAGAAACCATCCTCACCAAATAACACTTCCGCCCCGCTAGAAATTCGCGATCATGAAGTGAGCTAGCCGAGTTCCGCGGCCGCGGCCTGGCGCTTCATCAGGCTGTAGACGATCGTCTCCTTCGCCATTCCGGCGGGCGCGCTGGCGCCGAGCCCCACCGCGGCGCCGGCGAAGACGTCCACGCCGCTGGCCGACAGCAGCGTGTCAAGCGTCAGCGAGGAGCCGCCGATCGTGCCGCTCTGCACGAGTTCGAGCGACGAGTGCCCGGCCACCGCCGCCCCAGGTGTCGCCGTCAGCGAGAACGTGCCGGTCGCGCCGTTGTCCGTGGCGGTGAACGAGTGACACCGGCCCGCTACCGTGGCGATACCGTCGACGAACGCCGTGGCCGCGGCCGCGCTGGGGAACTGGTACACCACCTGATCGAAGGCCTGCTCCTGGGCTGTGAAGCTGTCCGCCGCCATCGCCGTCTCGCCAAAGCCTGTGTTGCCCAGGTGGTTGACGAAGTCGGCGCAGCTCACCGTCGCCAGGTCGAACCGCGCGGGCACGTAGCTCAGCGTGCCGCCGGAGCTGACCGCGCTGGACTGTGTCAGGGTGAACCCGGCGGGGAAGTCTCCCTGCGGGAGCAGCACCTGCTGCAACTGCGTGCCAGTAAGCTGCCCGGAGGCCTGCGGCACCGGCGTCATCGCCACCGTTGGGGCAGGTGCCGCGGCGGTCTGGGCCGGCGCGGAGGCGGCTTGTGTCGTCGGCGTGGTGTACGTCGTGCCCTTCGTGGAGCACCCGGTCACCAGCGCGAGCGCGCCGAGCACGGCGAGAGCCGCGAAAACCCTAGGAATCGATGACACAGCGTTACCTATCGCCATCCGGACATCAACACCTGACAACGTACCTGTTCACGTCCACGGGGCGCAGGTGGTGCGCGGGCGCTTGTTCGGGATAATGACGCTGGAACACTGGTGCTCCAAGAAGAGGAAGCAGAGCCATGCCACAGCGAATCGCGATCGTCACCGGGTCCGCCCGGGGGATCGGCGCCGGGACCGCCAAGCGTCTGGCGAGCGACGGGATGCCCGTCGCCGTGCTCGACCTGAACGCGAGCGACGGTGAGCAGACCGTGGCCGAGATCGAGAAGGCCGGCGGGCGCGCGATCGCGGTGGGCGCCGATGTCAGCAAGGCCGACCAGGTCGAGGCGGCGGTTGAGAAGGTCGCCGCGGAGCTCGGCGAGCCGACGGTGCTGGTCAACAACGCGGGCGTGACGCGAGACAACCTGCTGTTCAAGATGACGGAAAACGACTGGGACACCGTCTTGAACGTGCACCTGCGGGGCGCTTTCCTGATGTCGCGCGCCGTGCAGAAGTACATGGTCAACGCCAAGTGGGGCCGCATCGTGAACCTGTCGTCCGTGTCCGCGGTCGGCAACCGCGGCCAGGTGAATTACTCGGCCGCGAAGGCGGGCATGCAGGGCCTGACGAAGACGCTGGCGATCGAGCTCGGGAAGTTCGGCATCACGGCGAACGCCGTCGCCCCCGGGTTCATCGTGACCGACATGACCGCGGCCACCGCGGCGCGCCTTGGCTTGTCCTTCGAGGATTTCCAGGCCGGCGCCGCGAAGACCATTCCCGTGGGCCGGGTAGGCCAGGTCGGCGACGTGGCCGCCGCGATCTCCTACCTGGTCAGCGAGGAGGCCGGCTTCGTGTCCGGCCAGATCCTGTACATCGCCGGCGGCCCGGTCTCCTGAACGGACGATGGCGGTGGCAGAAGACCAGGAACTGCGCGACGAGATCCGCGCCTTCCTCGCAGCACACGATCCCGCGACGACCCCGCGCGCGGAATTCCTAGACGCCAGGTTCGACGCCGGCCTCGCTGTCGTGCACTACCCGGCCGGGCACGGTGGCCGCGGCCTGCGCCGCTCGCTGCAGACCGTCGCCGAGCAGGAGTTCGCCAATGGCGGCGCCCCCGTCCTCGACCCGCACCGCAACGTGATCGGCCTTGGCATGGCCGCGCCGACAATCGTGGCGTTCGGCACCGACGAGCAGAAACGCCGCTGGCTGAAGCCGCTGTGGACGGCGGAAGACATCTGGTGCCAGCTGTTCAGCGAGCCCGGCGCGGGCAGCGACCTGGCCGGCCTGGCCACACGGGCCGTCAGGGACGGCGACGACTGGGTGGTCAGCGGCCAGAAGGTGTGGACCTCGATCGCGCACCAGGCGCGCTGGGGGCTGCTGCTCGCCCGCACCGACCCGGACCTGCCCAAGCACGCGGGCCTGTCCTATTTCGTCATAGACATGCACGCGCCCGGCGTGGAGGTGCGCCCGCTGCGCCAGCTCACCGGCGAGGCGGAGTTCAACGAGGTGTTCATCACCGACGTGCGCATCCCGGACGCGAACCGGCTCGGCGAGGTTGGCGAGGGCTGGCGAGTCGCGCAGACCACGCTGATGAACGAGCGCGTCGCGATCGGCGGCGGCCGCTCCGTGCCGAGGGAGGAAGGCACCATCGGGTTCGCCGCCGCGGCCTGGCGGCGCCACCCGGAGCGGCGCACCCACGAACTGCACCAGCGCCTGCTGAAGCTGTGGGCCGAAGCAGAGGTGGCGCGGCTGGCGGCCGACCGGCTGCGGCAGCAGCTGGCCGCGGGCGAGCCGGGACCAGAAGGCTCGGCGGCCAAGCTCACCTTCGCCCGGCTCAACCAGGAGATCTCCGGATGGGAGATCGACTTCGCCGGCGCGGACGGGCTGCGCTACGACGACTGGACGTTGCGGCGCACCGGGTCAAGCGACTACACCCGCGGCCCTGGCTTCCGCTACCTGCGGTCCAAGGGCAACTCCATCGAAGGAGGAACGTCGGAGATCCTCCGCAACATCATCGCCGAGCGTGTCCTCGGGCTGCCGTCCGAGCCTCGCGTGGACACCGGCGTCGCCTGGAAGGATCTGCCCCGGTGACCGATCTTCTGTATTCCGACGCCGAACGCGCCCTCGCCGCGGCCCTGACTGACCTGCTGGCCTCGCGCGCGAAGGCCGCCGACGTGCTGGCTCGCACGGAGAGCACCGAGACTTACGACATCGGCCTGTGGCGGACGGTCGCCGCCGACATCGGCGTGGCCGGCCTGCTGATTCCCGAACCGCTCGGCGGCGCCGGCGCCTCATACAGTGAGCTGGCCACCGCCGCCGAGCACTTCGGCGCGACCGTGGCGCCGATCCCGTATCTGGGCAGCGCGGCGGTCGCGACAGCGGCCCTGCTGTCCGCGGCGCGCAGCGCGGACAGCGGCGCCGCCGCCGAGGCTGCCGCCGCGGCCCGCCGCACGCCGGGAGCCGCGCGCACCGCGCCGCCGTCATCGGGTGCCACCTCTGCCGCCACCGCCACCGCCGCCCAGGCCGGCCTGGTCTCGCCCGCGGCTGAACTGCTTCGCCGGCTGGCGGACGGCGCGCTGACGGCCGCGCTCGCGGTGGACTCCACCGCGCGCCCGGGCGCGCCGTTCCCCGGCACTGTCCGGATGGCCGGTTCTAACGGGGCGGGGCAGGTCAGGCTGCGCGGCGTAATCCCGGCGGTCTGCGACGCGCTGCCCGCGGACGTGCTGCTGGTGCCGGCGGAAGGCGTGCCGAACGGCCTGTACCTGGTCGAGGCGTCCGCGCCCGGAGTGCACCGCACCCCCGTGGTGTCGCTCGACATGACCAGGCAGTTGTGCGACGTCTCATTTGACGACGCCCCGGCACGCCAGGTGGCGGTAGGCGCCGGCGCCGACGACGCGGTGCGCGCGGGCCTGCTGGCCGGCGCGGTGGTGCTCGCCGCCGAGCAGCTAGGCCTCGCAAGCAAGTGCCTGGACATGACCGTCGCCTACGTGAAGGAACGCCGGCAGTTCGCCCGCACGATCGGCTCGTTCCAGGCGCTCAAGCACCGGCTCGCCGACCTGTGGACGACTATCGCGCTGGCCAGGGCGGCGTCGAGGTACGCGGCCGCGTGCCTGGCCGCCAACGACCCGGACACACAGGTAGCCGTGGCGCTCGCCAAGTCCGCCTGCTGCGACGCCGCGGTGACCGCGGCGCAGGAATGCGTGCAACTGCACGGCGGGATCGGCTTCACCTGGGAGCATCCAGCGCATCTGTATCTCAAGCGCGCTAAGGCGGCGTCGGTGACGTTCGGAACCCCGGGCGCCCACCGCGACGCCTTGGCCGCCCTGGCGAACCTCCCCGCCCCGGAGTAAAGAACAAAGCCACTGGTGTCGCGGGGCTTGGGGGTGTTACGGCCCTTTCATCGGTGCCCCGAAAGCGGGCGCCGAACAAGGGCCGCACACACCCCCGGCGCCCCGCTTACCGCGTTACTTTTCGTCGCCGCGCTGGTCGGGTGGCCCTGTGACGCTGCGCTCCGCGCGGTCCGCCTCTCCGGTGCGCTGCGTCGGCATGTCCGCGACCGCTTCCGCCAGGCCCGTCGCCTGCGCCTCGGCGGGCTGCGCCTGCGCGGGCTGCGGTTCCGCGGGGCGCTGCCCCGGGACCCAGGGCCGGCCTTCGGCCGGAGCGGCGCTCGCCTCGGCCGGCGTCTCCGCCCGCTCCGCGCGCCCCGCCATCTCGTATTCTTCCTCCGCCTTCTCCTCGGCGGGGGTGAACAGCGCGGGAGCGTCCCGGCTCGGGGCGACGCTCCGCCCGCCCGTGGCGAAATGTATCCCGCCGAGCACGGGACCAGGCATGTCCGGAACCTGGCGGTGCTTGTAGCGCGGGTTGCGGTCCGCCCAGTTGATCATGCTCAGCCAGAAGGCCAGGCACGCGATCGCGACGACGACGATGCCCCATATCTCGCCCGGCGACGCGGTGGTCTTCGCTGCTTCGATCCCTGCTTGGATCATGACTGGCCCCCTCATCAACACCACCAGTCCCATTTACCTACCCAGCATCCCCTTTCTCACCCTGCGCCGAGCGCCAGCGCCGCGCGACGGGACTTTACACAGCAGCCGCACCCCCATACCGGTACATTTCGGACGCAGAATTGGTCGCCTGCTGTGCAAAGTCAACGGCAGGGGCTGGTGTGACGAAGGGGAGTGGCGCTCTGCGCGGCTCGAAATTGCGGGCGCACGCGGGGCGTGGAACAGTGTGGCCTATGGCATTGCTCGACGGGAAAGTCGTTCTTGTTACCGGCGCGACGGACGGGCTTGGGCGGGCGCTGGCCGCCGACCTCGCGCGTGCCGGGGCGACCGTGCTCGTGCACGGCCGGGACCCGGCCAGGATCGCGGCCACCCTCAGCGAGGTCACCGAGGCCGGCGAGCACGCCGCGGCGGATCGGCCGCGGGCCTACCAGGCCGACTTGTCCAGCCTCGCCGGCGTCCGCGTGCTCGCCGCCGCGGTGATCGAGGCGGAGCCGCGGCTTGACGTGCTTGTGAACAACGCCGGCATCGGCACCAACGAACCCGGCGGCGGCGTCAGGCAGGAGAGCGCGGACGGCTGCGAACTGCGGTTCGCGGTCAACTACCTGGCCGGCTACGCGCTGACCAAGCTGCTGTTGCCGCTGCTCACCGCCTCGGCGCCAGCGCGCGTCGTCAACGTCGCCTCGCTAGGGCAGCAGGCGATCGACTTCGACGACGTTATGCTGACCGCCGGATACGACGGCATGCGCGCCTACCGGCAGAGCAAGCTCGCGCAGATCCTGTTCACCTTCGACCTGGCCGAAGAACTTGACCCGGCACAGGTGACCGTGAGCGCGCTGCACCCGGCCACGTTCATGCCGACCAAGCTGTCCGCCGCCGCGCCGATCAGCACGATCGCGCAGGGCGTCGAGGCGACGATGCGCCAGGTCACCGCGCCGGCCGCGGAGACGGCCGGCCGGTACTACAACGGGCTCGACGAAGCCAGGGCAAACGACCAGGCCTACGACCAGGCGGCGCGGCGCCAGCTGCGCGAGCTGTCGCAGAAGCTGACCGGCCTGTGACACGGCCAGGCCGTTCGGGATAAGCGGTCTTTGATTTCAGCCGGTGACCGAGCCGGGCGGCGGGATCGTGCCAGGCCCGTTGACGTTGCACGCGAGCGCCGACGAGTCGGTGTCCACCAGGGGTTTCGCCAGCTTCGGCGGCTTGGCGAACGCGGGATGGGTCAAGTCGAGCATGTCGAGCATGTTGCTGGCGTTGGCGTCCCGCCGGGTGAGCGCGGGCAGGTTCCACTTCGTCTCGACGAGCTTGAGGATGCTGGTGTGGTCGAACACCCGGTGGGACACGTAACCTGGGCGCGCCCACGGGGACACCACCGCGCACGGGACGCGGAAGCCGTACCGCCGGAAGCCGTCGTAGCTGTGCAGGAAGGGGATCGTGTCGGGGCCGACGTCGCCCGGGTCCACCGCCGCTGGCGGCGGCACGTGGTCGTAGTAGCCGCCGTGTTCGTCGTAGGTCCAGATGAGCAGCGTACTGCTCCACTTGGGTCCGCTCATGACGGCGTCGATGACCTTGGCCGCGAACGCCTCCCCTGAGGCGACGTTCTGGGGGTTCTCCTCAGAGCTGTCGCCGAAGCTGGGCTCGACGATGCAAAAGCCCGGCAGGTTGCCGTCCGCGGCGTCCTTGAAGAAGTGGTCGATCGTTGCGAGCCGGTTCTTGTTGGACACGTTCTTGACGAACAAGTACGGCCACAGCAGCGTGGTCGGCGTCGACGACCAGTAGTTCCTCCAGCTGATGCCGTGCTTGTTGAGCTGGTCGAAGATCGTGCCGTTCTTCGGGTACTCGGCCGCGATCGGAGCCAGGTGCCACACCTGGTCGTTGTTGACCATGCCCAGTGACGTTCCGGCCATCAGGTACCGCCGGTTGGGGAACGTCTGGCCGAGCACGGAGGCGAAGTACCTGTCGGCGATGGGGAACACCGACGCGAGGGAGTAGTAGAACGGCTGGTCCGCCTTCTGCCAGTAACCCATGGCGACCGCGCCCGACGCATGGACGAAGCCGTCGTTCTTGCCGCCGTCATAGGCGGTGTGGCTCGCCGACCAGGTCTGGCTGGGATGCCCGCTGAGCTGGCAGGTGGTCGGCATGCGGAACGCGTGCTGAATCTTGGCGCTGCCCGGATAGGGGTTGCTGGCAGTGGGCTTGCCGCCCGCGCCGAGGGTGAACCCGTCCGCGCCTGGCCGCCGCAGCATGCCGAGCTTGTTGTCGTACGAGTGATTTTCCATCATCAGCACGACGATGTGCTCGATCTTCGGGATCGTGTCAGTGCCCGCTTTGCGGTTCGGATAGGGGAGCGAGCCCGGTTCGCGCAGCGCGGCCGCACGGCTGCCGGCGAGCGCCCGCAGCGCGGGCGTCGCGACGATGGCGGGCGCGGCCGCGGTGACGGCGAGCCCCTTCAGCACCTCACGCCGTTTCATCACACGGTCAGTGTGACGCCGGCAGGCCTCCTGCGCTAGGACCTGAGGTGTCGGACAGTCGACAAATCCGTGACGCCCGCCAGGTTCGCGCCGGGCTGGCAGCCGCAGCTTTCCCGGCACATGAGACGGGTGGCCAGCAAGATGTCGCGTTCGGCCGGCTGCTCGCGGCTGATCATCGAGTAGAGCATCTCGAAGGCGGTCTCGCCGAGCTCGCCGATCGGCTGCCTGACGGTGGTCAGCTGCGGATGCACATGCCTGGCCATCGGGATGTCGTCGAAACCGGTGACCGCCACCTGGCCGGGCACGTCGACGCCGCTGCGGCGCAGCACGTACATGACGCCGAGCGCGGTCTGGTCGTTCGCGCAGACGATGACCCGCGGCAGCGGGACACCCGAGGCGAGCAGCCGCTCGGTGACGACCGCCGCGCCGGCCGCGTAGTAGTTGCCCTGCCACTGCGGTCCGGAGTACAGCACCGCGCCGGCCGCGCGGGCCTCCGCAGCGAGCGTCTCGAGCCGGGCCTGACTGTCCGGGCTGTCGCCGTAACCGCCGAGGTAGCCGAGCGTGGTGAAGCCGTGGTCGTACAGCAGGTGCCGGGCCAGCGCCCGCATGCCGCTCTCGTTGTCGCTGCTCACGTTGGCGGTCGTCGCCGTGGCCTCGCCGGCCAGCGTGATGATCGGGACCTGGCGCGAAAGCTGGTCAAGCTGGTCGGGCTCGAGCACCCGGTCGTGCAGGATCAGCCCGTCGCTCTTGCGGGCGAGCGCGAGCACCCGCCGGCCCGCGTCGTGGTCGGTGATGTCCACCGAGCGCACGAGCAAGTCGAAGCCGCGGCGCTGCGCGGCGCGCTCGACGCCGCGGTTGACCATGTCATGGAACTGCAGGCTCTCGGTCTCGTCGGCGAAAGCGTCGTAACCGATCAGGCCGGCCGTGTCCCACGCGCCGGACGGGACCCACGGGGTCGGCACCGGGGGTCCCGCGGTGAGCGGGCGCCTGACGACGATGCCAACGACTTCCTTGAGCCGGACGCTCAGCGCCCTGGCCGCGCTGTCCGGGACGAAGCCGAGCTCGGCGACCGCCCGCTGCACCCGGGCCATGGTCTCGGGGCGCGGGTTGCGCCGGCCGTTGAGCACCCGTGACACCGACGCGATCGAGACTCCCGCCGCGCGTGCCACGTCGTAGATCGTCGGCGCTGCGGGAACGCCATCGGTGTCGGCCGCCTCGAGCGGCGGGTTCGGGCTAGGGGCGTCATCAGGCAGCTTCCGCGCAGCGCGGTCAGCTCCCGGCGCAGCTTGGCTATACACCCGCCTGCCATCTGCCAGCAGCGACACGGTCCCACGCCTCCTGTCTCGTGGTAAGCGCTTACCCAGTTGCCCGAGCTACCCCGCCGATGAAGCGGTAAGCGCTTACCAGCCTTGCGTGGGTGTAAGCGTAACGTCCGTGAGGTGATCGCCTCAAGGCTGAAACACGTCAACGTTACAGCAATGTGACGAGCCGATGGCATCTTGGCGCGTCCTGTAATGCGCGTAATGCCCGGATGCCAGGCAGGATGCCACGACATATGCATGAAACATGCACGTGTATTCCACCTGGTGCGTTACCGGCGGCGTAACAAACGGGAAATCCTGCCGAAACCCGCGTATGGGAAACATGAACCGTTGCATCCAAGCACGCGGAGCGGCCGGGGCGGGCCAGCAAGCCCGGGGGGCGACCCTGGAACCCGATAGGCCCTTCATACAGGTAGCCCCTGGAGGAGTAAAACAGTGATTCCATACCCTACCTGGCTGGGATCGGGAGATAACGCCTGGCAGATGACGGCGGCAACGCTGGTCGGGCTCATGTCCATCCCGGCACTGGCCGTGCTCTACGGTGGCCTGGTACAGAAGAAATGGGCCATGAACACCGTGATGATGGTGTTCACCACCTTCTGCCTAGTGCTCATCACGTGGGTTCTGTGGGCCTACAAGATGGGCTTCGGGACACCGCTCATCAGTACGTTCGTCGGTGACCCGCGGACCATCCTCGGCGCTAACGGCTTGCAGGGCGAGGCGAACATCCCGCTGCTGAACGGCCTCATGCCAAGCTTCAAGTTGCCCAGCGCCTCGGTGGCGTACTTCCAGTTCGTGTTCGCCGCGATCACGCCGATCCTTTTCATCGGAAGCGTGCTAGGCCGCATCAGCTTCAAGGTGTGGCTGATCTTCGTGCCGCTGTGGATCACGTTCGCCTACGCGGTCAACGCCTTCCTGCTCTGGGGCGGCGGCTACTGGGCCGGCAAGGGCGCGCTCGACTTCTCCGGTGGTTACGTCATCCACCTGGCGGCCGGCGTCTCCGGCTTCACCGCGGCGGCGATCGTCGGGCCGCGGCTGAAGAAGGACCGGCAGAAGGCGATTCCGAACAACCTGATGTTCGTCGCGGTCGGCGCCGGCATCTTGTGGCTCGGCTGGAACGGCTTCAACGGCGGTGACCCGTACTTCGCGGGCGCCGACGCGGCAGCCGCCGTGGTCAACACCAACCTCGCTACCGCGGTCGCCATGATGACCTGGATCTTCATGGACATGTTCCTGTCCAGGGAGAAGAAGCCGACCTTCCTCGGCGGCCTGAACGGCATGATCTGCGGCCTTGTCGGCATCACCCCGGCCGCGGGTTACGTGAACGGCCTGGGCGCGGTCATCATCGGCCTGGTGGCCTCGTCCATCGTCTGGGTCGCCTGGTACACCCTGCCGAAGTACGTGTGGCCGTTCAACAAGGTCGACGACGCGCTCGGCGTGGTGTACACGCACGGCATCGCGGGCCTGCTCGGCGGCTTGCTCGTGGGCTTGCTCGCCGACCCGAACATGATCGTCTACCTCGGCTCAGGCAAGGTCGCCGGGTTCAGTGGCGCGGGTGCCTTCTACGGCCACCCGCATCAGCTGCTGGTGCAGTTCCTCGCCGCGCTGACGATCATCGTCTGGGACGCGATCGTCACCGCGGTCATCCTCTACGTCATCAAGTACGTGTTCAGGATGAAGCTGCGCATGTCCGACGAGGAGCTGGAGATCGGCGACATCGCGGTCCACGGCGAGGAGGCCTACCCGTCGGACGCGTTCCTGTCCGTCACGGCGGAGGCCGAGGCGTCCCCGTCGACGGAGCAGACGAAGGTCGGCGCGTCGTCCGACGACTGATGTCGGCGGCTTACGCCCGCGCTACGTTGCGGCCGTAGCGCGAAACAGGGCCGCGCATCCGGGTACCGTCAAGGTTGCCCAGGTGCGCGGCCCTTGGCGTGTCTGCGACAGGCACGCCTAAGGCGGCATGTCCGGGGCGCCCAGGTCGTTAGCTATATGCGCGCGCGGATAACCCCAGGACGGAGTGCTGTGAAACCTGTCGTCACGACTGCAACACTGGTCACGCAGGATGGTGTCCCGATCGACACCGTGCACCTGCCGGGACGGCGGGAGCTCGCGATCGTCATGGCACACGGGTTCACCCAGTCGTGGCAGCGGCCGATGGTGTGGAAGATCGCGCAGCGGTTCAACCTGGCGGCCGGCGTGGTGACCTTCGACTTCCGCGGGCACGGCAGGTCCGGCGGACTGTCCACGCTCGGTGACAGGGAGGTCTACGACCTCGACGTGGCCGTGCGGTATGCCCGCGAACTGGGCTACCAGCGGATCGCGACCGTGGGATTCTCCATGGGCGGCTCGGTGGTTCTGCGCCAGGCCGGGTTGCGGCGCGGGGTAGACGCGGTCGTCTCGGTGAGCGGGCCGGGCCGCTGGTTCTACCGCGGCACCGTACCGATGCGCAAAGTTCACTTCGTCGCGGAAAAGCGTGTCGGCCGCCTGTTCGCGAAGCAGTTCCTGCAGACCCGGATCGCGTCGGGCGGCTGGGACCCCGAGCCGCTGCCGCCAGCCGAGGCCGCCGCGCGGATCTCGCCGGTTCCGCTGCTTATCGTGCACGGCGACAAGGATGCCTTTTTCCCGCCAGAACACGGCCGCCAGCTCTACGCGAGCGCCCGCGAGCCGAAGGAGCTGTGGCTGCTGCCCGGCTTCGGCCACGCCGAGCGGGCGACCGATGACCAACTAGTCGACCGCATCGCCGCATGGGTGACGAGCGCGGTAAACGGCGCCGTGACCGAGGCGGACGGCGACGGCGCCGCCGTCGTCAGGCCGCAGCCGGCCGAGCCGGCTACCAACTAGTCGGCACCGGCATGCCCTCGGTATAACCGGACGCGCTCTGCACGCCGACCACTGCGCGCTCGGCGAACGAGGGCAGATCCTCGGCGCCCGCGTACGTGCAGGCGCTGCGCACCCCGGCGACGATCATGTCCAGCAGGTCTTCCACGCCCGGCCGCAGCGGGTCGAGGTACATGCGGGCCGTGGAGATGCCCTCCTCGAACAGTTCCTTGCGCGCCCGCTCGTACGCGGAGTCCCCGGCCGAACGCAGCCGAACCGCGCGCGCGGACGCCATGCCGAAACTTTCCTTGTACAGCCGGCCGCTCGGGTCGCGGAACGTGTCCCCAGGCGACTCGTAGGTCCCGGCGAACCAGGAGCCGATCATCACCGACGCCGCGCCGGCCGCGAGCGCGAGCGCCACGTCGCGCGGATGGCGCACGCCGCCGTCGGCCCAGACGAACGCGCCGAGCGCCGTGGCGGCGGCCGCGCACTCGAGCACGGCGGAGAACTGCGGCCGTCCCACCCCCGTCATCATCCGGGTGGTGCACATCGCGCCCGGCCCCACACCGACCTTCACGATGTCCGCGCCGGCTTCCACCAGGTCGGCGACGCCGGCCGCGGTCACCACGTTCCCGGCTACCACCGGGATCGTCGGTGACAGGCCGCGCACGGCGTGCAGCGCGGCGAGCATCTTCTCCTGATGCCCGTGCGCGGTGTCCACCACGAGCACGTCGATCCCGGCGTCGAGCAGCAGCTTGGTCTTCGCGGCGACGTCCCCGTTGACGCCGACAGCCGCGCCGATCCGCAGCCGCCCGGCCGCGTCGACCGCGGGCGTGTACAACGTCGCGCGCAGCGCGCCGGTCCTGGTGAGGATACCGACGCATTCCCCAGACGGCGCCACCACAGGCGCCAGCCGGTGCCGTCCCTCGTGCAGCAGTTCGAACGCCCGCGCGGGCGGTGTCCCCAGCGGGAGCGTGACAGGATCTGCGGACATCACCGTGCGCAGCTGCGCGAACCGGTCCGAGCCGGCGCAGTCCGCCTCGGTTACGACGCCGACCGGCTCCGCGTCCGCGCCGATCACGACGACGGCGCCGTGCGCCCGCTTGGACAGCAGCGCCAGCGCCTCGCCGACAGTGTCGTGCGGTGACAGCGTGATCGCCGTGTCCACCACGAGGTCGCGGGTCTTGACCCATTCGACGACGTCGGCGACAACGTCGGCGGGGATGTCCTGCGGCAGGATGGCGATGCCGCCACGCCGCGCTATCGTCTCGGCCATCCGGCGGCCGGAGACGGCGGTCATGTTCGCGGCGACGACCGGGATGGTAGCGCCGCTGCCGTCCCGCGTGGCGAGGTCGACGTCCAGCCGCGACCCGACCGCCGAACGCCCGGGCACCATGAATACGTCGCTGTAGGTCAGGTCTGTAGGCGGTTCGATGTCATGGATAAAACGCACGTTCTCTATCGTTTCCCGGGCCCACTGTCCCGAACCCCTGCCCGCCGCACGCCGCTGACCCGCCACCCCGCGCTCTCCCTTCATCTCATCCCGAACGGAACCGGGCTAGCTGCCCAGGGCCAAACCGCCTCGCCCGCCTCCGCTGATCGCCCCCCGGCGTTGTCTCGCGAGTAACTGCCCAAGGCTCAGGGCCGCGACCTTACCCCGCTCATCAGGCTGAAACGCACCGGCGCCCGGGACTCGTTCCAGTACGTGCGTTCCGGGCCGAGCAACTCCACCCGCACGCCCAGCTGTCCCACCAGAAGGCGAGCCGGGGGCGACATCATCCCGCACGCGACCCCGAAGCCGTGCTCGCGCATCACCAGGTACAGCCGGCACATCAGGCCGATGAACGCCGCGTGCTCCAGGCTCTGGTGACTGCGCGCCACGCACATCCGGCCCACGTCGACAACCTCGCCGCGTGGTTCCACGGTGATTCCGCAGGCGTCTTCGGTCGGCAGCCCGGGAGGCAGCACGACTCTGCCTGTGCTCATCGCGACGTCCCCATCCCACCCGAGGACGTGCAGGGCACGGTCGTCATAGCCGTCACGCTCCATCCCGCCGGGCAAGTCGGCGGCGACGCACCACCCGCGCTCTACCACGGCGCTTCCCCGCAGCCGGTATGCGATCTCGCGCTCTGAGTCACCGTCGGCCACTCGGTAGTCGAACGGGGAGATGGACAGCATCCGGGTGACCAGAGCATCGAGCGGCACTCCATCCATGTGAAGACCCTGGCCGGCCGTGTCAGTCCCCGGCGGCCAGGACGAGCACGGTGTTCATGCCGCCGAAGCCGAAGGACGTGGACAGCGCGTAGCCTGACGGCCGGTCTCGCGGAACCCCGTGGACGACGTCAAGGTCAATGTCAGGGTCGATGGTGCGCAGCCCGGCGACTGGCGGGACCACGCGCTGCCGCAGCGAGATCAGGCTCACGATCGCCTCTACCGCCCCCGAACCGGCGATCATGTGGCCAGTGGAGCCCTTGACCGCCGTGACCGGAGGGCAGGCTCCGCCGAACAGGGCCGCAAGTGCGACGGACTCCGCGCGGTCGTTGAGCACCGTGCTGGTGCCGTGCGCGTTGACGTGCACCACGTCGCGCGGCGCGATGCCAGCGTCGGCCAGCGCCAGGGACATGCAGCGCAGGGCGCCCGCACCGTCGGGGCTGGGCGCGACGAGATGGTGGGCGTCGGCGGTCGAGGCGTGCCCGCAGATGTACCCGAGCGTCCTGGCGCCTGACGCGGGGACGTCCTCGACCCGCTGGAGCACGACGAACCCGGCGCCCTCGCCCATGACGAATCCGTCGCGGTCTATGTCGAAGGGGCGGGAGGCAAGATCTGGACGGCTCACGTTACGGCTCATCGCGTCCAGCCGCAGGAAGCCCGCCATCGCGCCGTAGCCGACCAGCGAGTCGACGCCGCCCGCCAGCACGACGTCGGCTGCCCCGCGGCGGAGCAGTTCCACGCCCTCGCCGATCGCCGCGGCGCCGGACGCGCAGGCGCTGGACACGGTCAGGCACGGCCCCTCGAAGCCGAACCGAAGCGACAGATGGGCGGCGGCCGAACTGGGCATCAGAATGGGCACAGTTAGCGGGCTCATGCCCCGCACCCCGTGTCGGATGAGCCTGAACGCCTGCTCTTCCTGGGTCGCCGAGGCGCCGAGCCCAATCCCGCATACCACCGCCCGCCGGGCCGGGGCAGGCAGCTCGCCGCACTGGCCGAGGGCGTCCGCCGCGGCGGCGATGGCGAGGGCGTGGGATCTGTCCAGCCGTCGTGCCTCGGCTGGCGTGAGGCAGCCGGCCGGGTCGAAGCCGTTCGCCCGGCATACGAGCGCGGCTGTTCCCGGTGGCAGCCGGTCGTCGGTGAACACTTCGGCCGTCGGCTGACCAGCGCACAGGTTCTTCCACAGCTCATCGACGATGTTTCCCGCGGGAGTCTTCACTCCCGCCCCGATCACGGCGACGGGGCGCGCGGCGGTCGCAGACGTCACGGCCCCGGAGCTACTCGATAGACCAGTTGCCCGCGAGTTCCAGCTGCGAGTTGAGCCGCACCGGGTCGGTCAGGACGCCGAGCCCGGTGGCGAACATCCGCAGCCGGGTCCCCACCTTGCCGAACGTCCGGCCCGCGAGGGGACCCTTCAGCGCGGTAGCGGCCGTCTGGCGCATGTCGCCGGTGAGCGTGGGCAGCCCCTTGCCCGCCGCGTAGACGGCCAGGACGTCCTGCAATGTCATGTCGTAGCGGGCGACCGCATGGCCGACCCGGAACGACGCCGGGTTGGTGAAGGTGGCCCCGGGCGTCGCGCGCTGGTAGACGGTCAGGGTGCCCACGATGTCCATGGAATGCACGGACATGTCCGTGAGCCGGGCGGTCAGAGCGCCAGTCGCGAACATGGTCACCAGCGCGGTCGACTCGTGGTGGGGCGTGCCCTGGAAGAGGTCGCTGACTGGCGCCCCGGTGGCCCGGTAGAGGTAGCCGTAGCCGGTGAAGCTCTGACCGGAGGAGCCGGTCTGCGCGATGCGGCCGCGGAACTCCACCGTGGTCGAGCCTGCAGGTCCCGACGTCACCACCGTGGCGGCGGTCGAGTCGGTCGCGGCGTCCGCGGCCGCCGGGACGCTCACTATCCCCGCGCCGGCGGCGACCGCCGTCGCCGTCATCAGCTGCCGCCGGGACGGCCTGCCATCCCTTGTCATCTGCTACCCCCTCACGGTAGCGGTCCGCCAAGCGGCGAGCCGTTTTACGAACGTAAGGCGGTTTCGCGCCTATGTCCATATCTCAGACACGCACATCTGGCCGACGATGCAGCACTAGCCGGTAGTTCGTGACGATCCGCGTCCGGAACTGAATCTCCGATGATGCGAGGTAGCGCAGGAATGCCCGCACTACCTGCTCGCCGACCACAGTCGCGGCCTCGTGCTCGTGGCCGCGCAGCGCGGTGAGCCACGCCCGGCACGTCCGCGCGAAGTCGCCGGGGTCTGAGCGCAGCACCTCGAGCTCGAAGTAGGGCTCGAAGCCGAGCACGATCTCGCCCAGGTGCGGGCACAGGGACTCCGGGTACAGGCTGAGCACGAAGTCGCCGAGCGGGCCGCGGCCCAGCGGCGCGTCGGTGTCCGGTGCGCCGTCGTGCGCGATCGTCTCGAGCGCGAGCCGGCCTCCGGGCGCCAGCCATTCCATGCACGAGCGGAAGAACCGGCGGTATCCCGCGACACGCTGCGGGCCGCTCGTCCCGTCCCGGGCGAAATGCTCGAATGCCCCGAACGAGAAGATCGCGTCATATGATCCGTCCGGCCGGTGGTCGTTCCAGTCCTCAAGCCGGAAGTCGGCGCCCGGGACCGGATGCCGCGTGAGGTAGTCGAGCTGCGCCCCGCTCAGCGTGAGCCCGACGGCGTCGGTGACCTGGTGCTCCTGCGCGAGTCGGCGCAGCGTGCCGCCCCAGCCGCAGCCGACGTCGAGGACCCGCGGGCTGCCACCGCCTGTCAGCAGCCTGGTGGCGAAGAAGTCGATCTTGCGATGGAGCGCTTGCTCCAAATCACCGCGGTCCGCGGTGTCCGCCCACATCGCCGAGGAGTACATCATCGAGGGCCCCAGCCATAGCTGGTAGAAGGAGTTGGACACGTCGTAGTGAGAGCCGACCGCGCTGGCCGAAGCGCCGGCCGATTCCCCGCCTGGCTCTGCCGCGCCGGGAATGTCGCTCGGGCGCATCGGGACTGCCCAGACCTTGGGCTGGGGCCGCTTGGTGAGGATCACGCGGTACAGCGACTGCTCACGCAGCCGGAAGAACGCCTCCCCGGCGGCGAAGTACCGGGCGTAGGTACGGCAACGGTCCGGGCCTACCAGTGACCGCGCGAGCGCCTCGGACTCCCTGTAGGCGAGCGTCCAGGCGCGGAAGGTCCGCTGGTAGTGCCGCGAGTGGTCGAGGAACTCATCAAGCTCGAAGTGCGTTTCCCAGCCCAGGACCAGTTCGGATAGCGACGCCGACATCGAGTCGGGAAAGATGTCGTTGCTGATCAGGTCAGTGAACGGTCCCCGCCCCGCCCGGCTCCCCCCGTGCCCCACGTTGTCGAGACAGATCAGCTGCAAGCCCATCCGTCCGCCGGGCCGCAGCCATGACGCGGCCCGATCGAAGAACGCGCGGTAGACCTCGACCTTCTCGTCCGGGGTCAGCCTGTCGGAGGCGAAGTGCTCGGTCGCCTCTATGCAGGTGATCGCGTCGTAGGGCACGCTGGGCTCATGGCCGGTCCAGTTCTGCAGCAGGTAGGACACCTCGGCCACGTTCCTGCGGGCCGCGAAGCCGGCCTGTCCGGGACTCAGGGTGAGCCCGACTCCCGAGGCGGCGCCGTGGACGCGCGCGAAGCGGTCGAGGAGCGCTCCCCATCCGCAGCCGACGTCGAGCACGCGGCGGCCCTGTACGCCGAGGCGGCCGGCGAAGAAGTCGATTTTGCGATCCTGGGCCTGGGCGAGCGTGTCCGGCAGGTCTGCGTCCCGCCACCAGCCGCAGGAATACACCATGTCCGGACCGAGCCAAAGCCGGAAGAAGTCCTCAGGCAGGTCGTAGTGGTGCATGATCGCGGCCGGCGAGGTGCCAAGCGCGGCCAGCCGGCCGGGGTTGGTCACGGCTGGGACTGCAATGGCGCCTGCCCGCCGCCTGCCCGGAGTTGGGCGGTGATCTCCGCGACCGTCCGCAGCTGGCCGAGGCCGCGCAGGACATCCATCGGCAGCTCGATACCGGTCCGGATCTCCACGTCGGTGATGATCTCCGCGGCCGCGAGCGAGTCGATGCCCAGCTCTTCTAGCGTTGAGTTCGGGTTGACCTGCTCAGCGGGCACACCGCAGACCCTGGCTATCGAGTCCCGCAACGCTACGTCAATGTCCATCGCTGAGCCCCTCCCCGGCAAGGGAACAACGATAGAACAGCTTGCGGTTTCATGGAAGATGGCAGGTCAGCGGTGAGGGCATTCGAGACGCGGGCGCTGGCATCCGAACTCGAGGCGACGGTCGAGGAAAACCTGCACCGCCACCTGGCCGCGGCGCAGGACTGGATGCCGCACGAATACGTCCCGTGGAGCGAAGGCCGGAACTTCGGCCTCCTCGGGGGCGAGCCGTGGTCCGACGAGCAGTCGAGACTGACACCCGTGACCCGGGCCGCCCTAGAGCTGAATCTCCTCACGGAGGACAACCTTCCCAGCTACCATCGGGAACTCGTGCACACTTTCGGGTTCAAGGGAGCCTGGGGTGCGTGGGTGAACCGCTGGACCGCGGAAGAGGGGCGGCACGCGTCCTGCATCCGTGACTACCTCCTGATCACCCGCGGGGTCGATCCGGAGCGCCTCGAGCGCGACCGGATGGCGACGGTGCAAGCGGGTTTCTATTCGGAGGGCAAGCCGCTGCTGCACGGCTGCGCATATGTGGCCTTCCAGGAACTCGCCACCCGCGTCTCACACCGCAACACAGGCCGCTATAGCGGGGACCCGACCGCGGAGAAACTGCTCGTCCGGATCGCGATGGACGAGAACCTGCACATGATCTTCTACCGCAACATCGTCGGGGCGGCACTGGAGATCGTGCCGAACCAGACCATGCGAGCCATCGCCGACGAGGCCGCCGGATTTGTCATGCCGGGCAGCGTTGTCCCAGGCTACGCGCGCAAGGCCGTGCAGATCGCCAACGCGGGCATCTACGACTTGCGTATCCACCACGACGATGTCCTTATGCCCCTGCTGCGTCACTGGCAGGTTTTCGAGCTCAGCGACCTGGATGAGCAGGGTGAGCAAGCACGCGAGGACCTGATCGCGGCCCTCGCGGCGCTCGATGCGAGAGCGACCCGCTTCGCCGAAAGACGGGCCATCGGAGCCGAAAGCGGGATCAGCCGACGGTGAGGCCGAAGGCCGCGAACATGATGTCAGCGATCCGGTCGGCCATCTCCTCGACCGGTAGCTGGACCTCCGTGGTGATGACGAAGTTCACCCGCTCCAGCATCATCAGGCAGGCGAACGCGGTGAGCTCGGCGTGTTCCTGATGCTTTCCGGCCGCCTCGGCGGCCGCCGTCATGCCGGTGGTCATCGCCTCGGTGATGCTGAAGAACAGCCGCAGGCCGTCAGCGAACATCTCTCCCGGCGCGTTCGCCGAGCTGAGCGTGCGGAGCACGGTCCCGTGCGCGGAATAGGCCGTGGAGAACTTCCGCACCCACTGGCGCAGCACTTTCAGCCCGGTCTCGTCGCTCGTCACGACGGGAAAGTCGCCGGCGACGATCTCCATGTCGTGCAGCGCGTCCCGTAGCAGCGCCTTGAACAGGTCTTCCTTGTTGGAGAAGTACAAGTAGAACGTGCCGTGCGAGATGCCGGCCCGGCGCACCACGTCATCGACGCGGACCCCGTTGAACCCGCGCTCCTCGAACTCGATCATGCCGGCCTCGAGCAGCTTGCGCACGGTCTGGCGACCCTGCGCGCGCAGCTCGCGGTCGCGGGCGGGCTCGCCGCCGCCGAGCGACGGCCGCCCCTGTGGTTTGCGCGCGGGACGGGGCGTCCCGCGCTTCTGGCTGGCCGCGTGCGCCGGGTGGGCACTGTTCGCCTGGCCAGTACCGGTCACAGCCTGCGGTTGCCTAACGGACGCGCGGCCCGCTGCGGCACCCGGTTTGGCTGGACTCCGGTCTGCCTCCTGCGTCATAGTCGAAGCGTAGCCGTAGCAGCGCCTATTGCCGCCCATACCAGCGGATGCCGTGCCGCTGACGGCCCTATACAGTTAAGGAACTGTGAGGCAGCCCAGCATGCACCGCGGACCGTGGCCGGCTTTCATCGGAGGCGGGCTCGTGGTGGTCAGCGTGGTCGCGGCCGGCTGTGTAGCCGCGCTGACCGGTCCTGGGCGGCCGGCCGGGGGAGCGCCAGGCGCCCTCGCTAACGGCGCCGCCAGCCACTCCGCCGCCGCGGCCGGCGCCTCAGGCGCCGCGACCCCGGCCAACCTGACCGGGTCCAGTGCCGCCGTGACGCTGAACCTGCCCGGACCAGGCGCCGTATCGTCCCCCGGCGGGACGATCCCCCCGGTGATCCCCCCGTCTGGAGGGACTGCCCTTCCCCCCACGCCCCGGCCTTCCACGTCGCAGCCTTCCACGTCGCAGCCTTCCACGTCGCAGAACTCCCCGCAGCCGCGCAGGCTCGTGAAGTCGCAGCAACCGTCAGCCGCGGGAGCGGCGGTCCCGCGGCTTGTCGTGCCCGATGTCATCGCCGCCGTGCCCGGCGGTGTGACCCTCGCCGATCTGGCGAAACTGCGCAAACTTAGCCAGGTCCGGGCCGTGCTTCCCGTCGCGGGAGCGCGGATCGCGGTCAATGGCAGGCAGCTCACCGTGCTCGGCGCGCCCGCGGCGGCGCTGCGCCCGTGGACACCGCCGCAGACGGCGGTCAGCAAGCGGGTGTGGTCGGACTTCGCGGCCGGCGACCTGATCACGACCGCCGCGGCCGCCCGTTCCTTCGGGCTGGTCAGCGGCACCGAATACCCCGTGGAGGCGGCGGTCAGGACCCGGGTCAGGGCCGGCGCCCATGCACTGCTCGGGGTGGCCGGCGTGGACGCGATCGTGAACCAGGCGCGGGCCAGCCAGCTCGGCCTCGTCGCCAACGTGGCGGTGCTTGTCAACGCCCCGGCCGCGGACATGAACACGCTCGTCGCGCAGGTGCAGCGGGCGCTCGGCCCGCGCAGCCAGGTGGTCCGCCTGGCGCCCGTGCAGGTCAGCACCAGCCTGCCGGTCGACAAGAACCCGCCGACGGGCAGGCCGGCGAGCTACCTGGCACTGTTCCAGGAGTCCGCCGCGCAGTACTGCCCGGGGCTGTCGTGGACGGTGCTCGCGGCGATCGGCCAGATCGAGAGCGCCGATGGCGCCAACGTGGGCCCGTCGACCGCGGGGGCGCTCGGCCCGATGCAGTTCCTGCCCTCAACCTGGCGTACCTGGGGGATCACCGGCTTCGGCGACACAGGGCCGCCGGACATCATGAACCCGTTCGACGCCGTTCCTTCGGCGGCCCGCCTGCTGTGCGCCGCCGGCGCCGCCGCCGGCGGCCAGTCGCTGCGGCAGGCGATCTTCGCTTACAACCACGCGGGCTGGTATGTGGACGAGGTGCTCACCCTGGCCGGCGAGTACGCCCGCGAGTTCGGCTAGCGGGTGCTGAGCTTCCGCAGGCCCGCGAGGCAGATCAGCGCGCTCGTGGCGCCGCTCGCGGCGGCGAACACATAACCCCAGCGGGCGCCGAAACCGTCGAGGATGAACCCGGCGGCGGTCGCGCCGGACGCGACGCCGACCATGATCCCGGTGGTCAGCCACGACATCGCCTCGGTGGTTCGCCCCGGCAGCGCCTGTGACTCCATCAGGGCGAACCCGGCGATCAGCGTCGGCGCGATGGTCATACCGCACAGGTAGATGACGATCGTCAGCATGAGCAGGTTCGGCATCACCCAGAACGTGCAAACGCCGGTCACGGTCAGCGTGAGCGTGATGGCGAGCCGCCGCCACGCCGGGGCCTTCCAGTTCCGCGTGCCGTACCACAAACCGCCCGTCGCGCTGCCGAGCGCGTAGGTGCCCAGGATGAGCCCGGCGAGCGGCTTGTGCCCGAACTGCGCGGCGAAGGCGACCGTGGACAGGTCGATGGCGACGAACATCGAGCCTAGGCACACGTAGACGGGAATGAGCACGGCCAGCCCCGGCGCGGGCAGGAGTGGTCGTGTTTGCCCCCTGGTCCCTCGGGCCCGTCGAACCTCCCTGGGGCGGACAGCGGGCTCGGTCTCCCGCTGGGCGGCGAACCACAGCGTTCCGGCCAGGCAGAGCAGGGCCGCGGCCGCCACGCCCGCGGCCGGGTGCAATTGGGTGGCGAGCAGCGTCACCATGGCTGGCCCGAGCACGAAGCACACCTCGTCGGCCACCGACTCAAGGGAGAACGCGGTGTGCAGCCGCGGCGAGTTGGCGAGCAGCACGCTCCACCGGGTGCGCGCCATCGGACCGAGCGCGGGCATCGTGGCCCCGCCGACGATCCCAGGCAGGAAGAGCACCCAGTCCGGCGCGTGCAATTCCACCGCGACGATCAGTCCGGCGACGCTCGCGACGAAGAGGGTGACGAGCGGCATCAGTACCCTGCGCTGGCCGCGGGTGTCTGCCAGTCGCGCGATCTGCGGCGCGCAGGCGGCCCCGCCGAGCGAGCCGGACGCGGACACGCTGCCGGCCACGCCGTACTTGCCGGTGACCGCGGAGATGAGCAGCACGGTGCCAAGACCGTACATGGCCATGGGCATCCGCCCGATGATCCCGGCGACCGAGAAACGCCAGGCGCGCGGGATGCGGAAGATCTCGGCGTAGGGCATGAGGAACCCGTGGCCGCCGAACCCCCGGGCGCCCGCGTTGTCTGCACTCGTCATCGCGTGCCTTGCCTCACAGAATAGGACGATAGCGGACACCCGCAACAGCTTTTACTCCGCATCCCGCGCTGGTGGGGGTCTGGTTGGATGGGGGCATGCCCGCGTACGACGCGTTTCTGCTGCTGTCTTTCGGCGGTCCCGAGGGACCGGACGACGTCCTGCCGTTCCTCGAGAACGTCACGAGAGGACGCGGCGTGCCAAGAGAACGCCTGGCCGAGGTGGCCACGCACTACTACGCGCACGGCGGGGTCAGCCCGATCAATTCCCAGTGCGCCGCCATGCTCGCCGCGATCGGCGAGGCCTTCGCCGCCGGTGGCCTGGACCTGCCCTTGTACTGGGGAAACCGTAACTGGCACCCGTTCATTGAGGACACGGTCCGCCAGCTCGCCGACGACGGCGCGCAGCGCGTGATCGCGTTCGTAACCTCGGCGTACGGTTCCTACTCCGCGTGCAGGCAGTACCTGGATGACATCGAGCGGGCGGTCGCCGCGGTCGGCCCCCGCGCCCCGCGGATCGATAAAATCAGGCCGTATTTCAACCACCCGGGCTTCATCGAGCCGTTTGCGGCCAATACCGAGACCGCCCTCCGCGCGCTGCCCTCCGACGTCGCGGACGGCGCGCGCCTGGTGTTCACCGCGCACAGCGTCCCCGTCGGCATGGCGGCGGCGAGCGGCAGCGCCACCGCGGGCACCGCCCGTCCCGGGGCCGGCGGGGGCAGGTACGCGGCTGAACTGGCCGACGCGTCGAGTCTCATCACCGAACGGGTCCGTGGCGGCTCCCTCAGCCACGATCTCGTCTATCAGAGCCGCAGCGGCGCGCCTGGCCAGCCGTGGCTTGAGCCCGACGTCTGCGACCACATCCGGACGCTGGCCAAGCAGGGTGTGCCCGCGGTCGTGGCGGTCCCCGTCGGGTTCGTCAGCGACCATATGGAGGTCGTGCACGACCTCGACATCGAAGCGGCGGAAACGGCGGCCTCGCTTGGCCTTCCGTTCGCCAGGGCGGCGGCGCCGGGCTCGTCGGCCCGGTTCGCCCTGATGGTCCGAGAACTCGTCGAGGAGCGAATGGCTGACGCGGAGCCGCTGGCTCTCGGCGCGATTGGCGCGGCACCGACGGCCTGTCCCGCGGACTGCTGTCGCTACGTTCGCCAGGCGAGGCCGGCATGACTAGTCCCAACAAGCCCATTGACCCCAATAACCCCAGCGGCGCGGATCTGCTCGCCCTCGCCGTGGACGCGGCCGAGGCGGCGGGGCGACTGCTAGCCACCAGAGACGGCCGGGTGCAGGTCGCGGCCACCAAGTCGAGCCCGACCGACGTGGTGACGGAGATGGACCGCCAGGCCGAGGAACTGATCAGGTCCCGGATTCTCGCGGTCCGGCCGGGCGACGCGATCTTGGGAGAGGAGGGCGGGCAGACCGGGGACGCCCCAGTGCGGTGGGTGATCGACCCGATCGATGGCACCGTCAACTACCTCTACGGGCTGCACGACTGGGCGGTCTCGATCGCCGCCGAAGTGGCGGGCGTGATCGTGGCGGGCGGCGTGAACGTGCCCCGCCGGGGCGAGATGTTCGGCGCCACGCTCGGCGGCGGGGCGTGGCTTGAGTCCGACGCCGACCGCGAGAACGGCCGCGTCGCGCTGCGCTGCGGGCCCGGGGTGCCACTCGCCCAGGCGCTCGTCGCGACCGGATTCGGTTACCAGGCGGCGCGGCGAAAAGTGCAAGGCGAGATCGTGGCGGCGCTGCTTCCGCGAATTCGGGACATAAGACGCGGCGGAGTGGCCGCGGTGGACCTTTGCTCGGTCGCGGCGGGCCGGGTAGACGGATTCTACGAGCGGGGCCTGAACTACTGGGACTACGCTGCCGGAGGGCTGATAGCGGCGGAGGCGGGGGCGGCCGTCGGGGGCTTGCGCGGCGCGCCCGCTAGCACGTCGATGACGATCGCGGCGGGTCCTGAGCTGTTCAGTGCGCTGGCCGAGGCGCTCGAAACCCTGGACGCTGAACGCGACGGCTGACAGCGTCGTTTCACTGACTGTGAAAGAAATTCCGCGTGGAATAGATGGGCGGTTTGTGAGGTTTACTAGCGGCCGGAACGGGTCCTGGCGGGACACGTTCGCCACGAACCACCCCGGGCGTGCACGCCGGAGCGGAACGTGGCAGAATTCCCCGCCGGAATCGGGCACAACTTCGGCTCCCTGAGCGTTACACCCGCGCAGCGACCGCGCACTACCGCACCGCCTATGGAGGGGGATGGGTCAGACCAATGGCTACTGACTACGACAGCCCGCGTAAGACCGACGACGACCTGACCGAGGACAGCCTGCAGGAGCTGCAGGCACGCCGGATGGATAAGTCGTCGAGCACCATCGACCTTGACCCGGACGACGTCGCGGAGTCCCTTGAACTTCCTGGCGCCGACTTGTCCAACGAGGAGCTTTCGTTCCGGGTGATTCCGCGGCAGGCCGATGAGTTCACCTGCTCGCGTTGCTTCCTTGTACACCACCGCAGCCAGCTTGCCGAAGACCGGAACGGCCAGCTTGTCTGCCGCGAGTGCGCTGCCTGACGATCCGGTCCCCGCGGGCAGGGCGCCCGCGGGGACGGTGACCAGGTTGAACCCTTAGCTCTCTTCCGCTGCGCCCGAGTCCTGAGCAGTCCGCCGCAATGTCGCGCGGGTCGCGAAGATGCGAGCCCCCTCGATCGTGATCCCCGCGACCGCGGCCCAGATCAGCGCCTCGGCGATGCTGACACTCGGGTCGGAGGGATCGGTCGGCGGCTGCTTGCCAGTGAAGCGCGTCCACGCGAACGAGATCACCTTCCGCGCGATGAACACCGCGCCGGTCGTCGCGAGGGCAGCGACCAGCTTTCCGTTGGTGTCGCTGCGCTTCTTGCTCATCGATGCCTCCTCGTCCCCAAAGCCTCGTGCCCGAACGTGTGCGTCATCATCCCACGGCCTGTCGGCTGCGCTCGATAGCGGTCGCGAGTTCGGCGGGGCGCCGGGTGGACACTAGCCAGTACGGTACGTCGCCGGACGGGTCCGCCATCGCGATGTAAACAGCCCTTTTCAGGTAGGGTCGCAACATGAGATGGGCCGCGGGGTCCGCGCGGGGGCCGCGCAGCAGCGCCGCCTGCTTCTCGTCGAGCGGCACCACGTCGCCGACCTCGCTCAGCGGCAGCGTGGCGCCTCCGGCACGCAGCGCGCCGTCCGCTACCTCGATGCTCGCGGCGCCCCACGCCAGCAGGAAGCCCGCTACGACCGCGGTGAACACCGCGTAGATCAGCGGCGGGACGAAACCACCGAAGCCGGCATAGACCTCGGCCCCGAGGACGGCTATGACAGGTATAGCGAGCAGCCACCAGCTGACGGGCACCCGCAAGTGCTCGCGATACGAACCCATGCACTCAAAGGTAGTTGGTTGGATGGACGCATGATCGGGCGGGCAGTCAGGCGGGCGGCGACCGGCCTGACTGCGCTGCGCGCGCTGGGCAAAGCGGAGGTGAACGGCACCGCGCCCGCGGCGCCCGGGGACATGGTTCTCCCGGAGTCGGGGGACTCAGCGCCCCCGGCGCCCCCCGAGGCGGTGCCGGCGTCGGCTACCCCGGGCGCGGCACGCTCGGAGGTGCCCCGGTGGCTGCAGACCGCAGCCGCCTGGTCCTGGCGGCTGCTGCTGCTCGCGATCATGCTGTACGTGGCGGCGCGGGTCGCCGCCCTGCTCTATCTGGTCGTCGTGCCCTGCGCGGCCGCCATCTTGCTCACCGCGCTGCTGCAGCCGCTGAGCGGCCGACTGCGCCGCGTCGGCCTGCGGCCGCTCGCCGCGACATGGTGCACGCTGCTGCTCGCCATCTGCTTGCTCGCCGGCGCCGTCACGCTCGTGACCACGCGGGTCCGGGCCGAGTACCCGAACCTGGTCACCCAGGTGAAGCACACCACCGCCCAGGTTCAGTCCTGGCTTTCCGGGCCGCCGTTCCATCTGCACACAGGCAACTTGCAGAAGCTGTCCGACAGCATCGTGAAGTACCTCAGCCAGCACAAGTCGCTCGTCGAGGGGACTGTGGTGACCGGCGGACGGATCGTGGTCGAAATCCTGGCCGGTGTCGTCCTCACATTCTTCGTCTCGTTCTTCCTGATCAAGGACGGCGACCGGATCTGGAAGTGGCTGACCAGCCGATTCCAGCCAGACCGCAAGCGACGTGCGGACCTGGCCGGGCACGCGGCCTGGCAGGCGGTCGTGTACTACGTGCGCGGCACGGTGGCGGTGGCCGCGATCCACGCCGTCGTCATGGGGATCACGCTATCGATCATGAACGCGCCGCTGGTGGCGCCGCTTTCGCTGTTCATGTTCCTGGCCGCGTTCGTGCCGCTGGTTGGCGTGCTCGTGGCCGGCGGGCTGGCGATCCTGGTGGTGCTCGCCGCCAAGGGCTGGGTCTTCGCGGTGATCCTGCTCGGCATCATGATCGTCATGAACCAGCTGGAAGGGCACCTTCTTCAGCCGCAGGTCGTTGGAAAGATGGTGCGCCTGCATCCGCTCGCGGTCATCTTGGTGCTCGCCGTCGGCGGCGTGGTGGCCGGCATCGCCGGTGCCGTGGTCGCCGTCCCGATAACCGCCGCGGTGACGCGCGCGGTGCACGCGCTGCGCGACGACGACCGCACCGCGGCTTGAGGTCGCGTAGCCTCTGGGTTGATGAAAACGCGACAGGCCGGCGACACGAAAGGCGCGTATCCACCATGAGCCATGGCTCCGCCTCCGAGGTGCTGGTCATGCGGGTGGATCCGGGCGTGCCGCTGCCGAGTTACGCCCAGCCGGGAGACGCGGGCGCGGATTTGGTCGCGGCCGAGGATGTCAACCTGGCGCCCGGTGAGCGCGCCATGGTGCGCACCGGAATCGCGATCGCGCTGCCAGCCGGGTACGCGGCGTTCGTGCACCCGCGGTCTGGGCTCGCCGCCAAACACGGTGTAACGCTGGTCAACGCGCCGGGCACAATCGACGCGGGATACCGTGGCGAGATACAGGTGATCCTGCTGAACACAGATCAGGCGCGGCCGGTCTCGTTCCGCCGGGGCGACCGGATCGCCCAGCTCGTGGTGCAGCGCGTGGAACACGCGACGTTCCGCGAGGTGGCGGTTCTGCCGGGCTCCGAGAGGGGCGAGGGCGGCTTTGGCTCGACCGGCGGTCACGCGGGCGGGGTACCCGCCGACGCGGCCGCCGGGGAATGACGAGGGGAGAGGGAAGTGTTCGGTCGGCGACGCAGCGCGCGTGACCGCGACCGGGACGCCGCGGCGAATCTGGCAGGCGAAGCTTACGAGGAACTCGCCGACGACGAGGACGGTGCCGGAGGCGACCAGCCCGCTGCCGGCGGCGTGTCGCGCGCGAGCGGCCCGTGGGACGTGGCCGAGCCGCACACGGATATGCAGCGGGTCGATCTCGGCAGCTTGCAGGTCCCGGTGCTGGCCGGGCTTGACATCCAGCTGGTGTTCACCGAGCAGCACGGCGCCTGGGTGACCGTGCGGCATGAGGCGAGCGAACTGCAGCTGCAGGCGTTCGCCGCGCCCAAGCGGGACTCGCTGTGGGACGACGTCCGCGCCGAGATCGCCGCGGAGATCGCCGCGACGGGCGGGACAAGCGCGGAGCATTCCGGGCCTTTCGGCACCGAACTGCTAGTCCGTGCTCCCGTCCAGCCCGGTCAGCCGCAGGCGGGCATGAATTCGGTCCGGTTCGCGGGCGTGGACGGCCCGCGGTGGTTCCTGCGCGGCCTGTTCACCGGGCCCGCGGCCGAGAACGCCGCGGCAGCGGCCCCGCTCGAGGCGCTGATGCGCGAGGTGGTGGTTAACCGCGGCGACCACCCGGTGCCGCCGCGGGACCTGCTCGAGCTGCGGCTGCCGCCTGACGCGGCGGCGGCGCTCGCCGAGGAGCAAGCCCGCGCCGAGCAGGAGGGCAGCCGGTTCTCCACGCCTCCGCCGAACCCCTTCGAGCGCGGCCCGGAGTTCACGGAAACCCGCTAGCCGGTCGAGAAAAGGCGCTCCAGCTGGCCTTCGACGTCTTCCGTCGTGACGAAGAACAGCTCGTCGCCGGCCTGCAGCGGGTCTTCGGGCTGCGGCACGAGTACCCGGCCTTCGCGCAAGATCGCCACCAGCGCGGCGTCGGCGGGCCACTCGATGGCGCCGATCTGCTTGCCCTCGAGCGGCGCGTCCGCGGGCATGGTCAGCTCGACGAGGCTGGCCTCGCTCTGCCCGAAGGTCATCAGCCGGACCAGGTCGCCGACGCTGACCGCCTCCTCGACGAGCGCGGACAGCAGCCTCGGGGTAGAGACCGCCACGTCGACGCCCCAGGACTCGTTGTACAGCCACTCGTTGCCTGGGTGGTTGACACGCGCCACGACCCGAGGCACGCCGTATTCGGTCTTGGCGAGCAACGCCACGACGAGGTTCACCTTGTCGTCACCGGTGGCGGCGACGACAACGTTGCACCGGTCGAGCGCCGCGTCGTCGAGCGAGCTGATCTCGCAGGCGTCGGCGAGCAGCCACTCGGCGCGCGGCACGCTGTCCACCTTGATCGCGCTCGGCTGCTGGTCGATGAGCAGCACCTCGTGGCCGTTCTCGAGCAGTTCGCGCGCGATGGACCTGCCCACCGCTCCCGCGCCGGCTATCGCGACCCGCATTAGTGACCGCCTCCCTCACGCGTGGCGAACGACGCCGCGATCCTGTCAAGCTCGCTCTCCTGGGCGATGACGTGCACCACGTCACCTTGCTGCAGCACCGTCCCCGGCTGCGGCACGATGGCCTCGCCGAGGCGGTCGATGTAGGCGATGCGGGTGCGGGCGGCCGCCTCCACCATTTTCACCGGCTCGCCGATCCAGGTCGGGGATACGGGCACCTGGCTGAGCACGATCTTGCCGGTGGCGTCCCGCCACAGGGGCTCGGCGCCTTCGGGCAGCAGTTTGCGCAGCATCTGGTCTGCCGTCCACCGCACGGTCGCCACGGTGGGAATGCCGAGCCGCTCGTACACTTCCGCGCGGCGCGGGTCGTAAATGCGGGCGGCCACCGCGCGAACGCCGAAAGTTTCCCTGGCGACTCGCGCGGCAATGATGTTTGAGTTGTCACCACTGCTCACCGCGGCGAAGCCGTCGGCGCGCTCGATCCCCGCCCGGGTAAGCACGTCGCGGTCGAAGCCCATGCCTGTCACCCGGTCGCCCTTGAACGATGGGCGCAGCCTGCGGAAGGCTTCAGGGTCGCGGTCTATGACCGCGACCGTGTTGCCGCGGTCCTCCAGGATGTGAGCCAGCGTCGAGCCGACTCGACCGCAGCCCATGATCACGATATGCACGACCCGTCCTTTCACGGTGCGTCATCGCCCTGGCAGCGCGCCTGAACGAGGCGCCCCGCCAAAGTTATGCCCTCACATGGGAGAATGCGACCCCAGATTGAGGAGGGACTGTCCGTGGGTTTTCAGGTCGGCGAGACCGTTGAGGTCGAGGTCGGCGACGTCGCGCAGGGCGGGTGGTGTGTGGCCAGGCCTGCCGGGTTTCCCGTGGTTTTCGTCCGGCACGCGCTGCCAGGCGAGCGTGTCATCGCCCGCGTGACGGAGGTCACGTCCCGGTTCGCGCGTGCGGACGCGGTGCGGATCCTGCGGCCGTCGGCGGACCGGGTCCAGCCGCCATGCCCGAACGCGCGGCCGGGCGCGTGCGGCGGCTGCGACTGGCAGCACGCCTCGCTGACCGCGCAGCGCGCGCTCAAGGCCACCGTGATCGGGCAGCACCTGCGCCGGCTCGCCGGCATTGACCGTGAGGTCACCGTGGAGCCCCTGCCGGGCGACGAGGCGGTACCCGAGCAGGCGGAATCCACCACCGCCACCGCCACCAACCCCGACCACACGACAAATCCGCTGATAACAGCAAGAGGCGAACCGCCAGACACCGCCACCACCACCACCCCCAACACCACCCCCCCCAACTCCAGTCACCCAACCACCACCACCGCCG
>Ga0126381_100000236_pt1 | contig 62851 bp, 65 predicted proteins | sample PanSoiMetPlot_28_FD_96465 | JGI IMG/M metagenome (GOLD analysis project Ga0126381, IMG submission 96465) | Tropical forest soil microbial communities from Panama - MetaG Plot_28 | ecosystem: Environmental > Terrestrial > Soil > Tropical forest > Bulk soil | place: Panama | collected 2016-02-17 | reverse complement strand
CCGTTCCCCCGTCTCGTCGCGGATCACAAAGCCGTAATTCGGCGAAGTGACAGTTGTGTCGCCGTAGGGGACACGCATGCTCCAAGCTCGGCGCTGTGCTCCGTTTCCAGCATCGAGGATGATCTTACTATCCTGAGTGTAGGTGTCTGAGCCAATTTGGAGCGGCGCATTTGGCTCCATCGTCCCGATGCCGACTTTGCCGCCGGGTTCGATGCGCATCGCCTCCGAATTGTTGGTCTTGATGACCAGGGGTCGGCGGTCCTTAGTTCCTAGAAAGTTGGCATCCGTCGTGCCAGCGTTGCCCGTAAGGTCCCATGATGGCATTGCTTTGCCCTCCGCTATAGTTCCTCCTCCCAATAATTTAACCGATTGAGCGCATACGCGCACGATCTCGGAGCGGGCGGCGGATCGCGCTTTGACCGCGCGATCAGCTTTGCTTCTTGCGTCCTTGAGGGCACCACACGCGGGGCATTTCAGGCAACATTCCTGCGCAATGGGCAAGCTCGTGCCGGCGGATATCATCAACCGTCACGCGCGCTACACGCGCAAGGTGGATGGAACGGTTGTGCCCAGGCCACGTTGTTGAGGGCGCGCCGCTATCGGCCACGCCGCTGCGCCGCCGATCAGCGTGATGAACTCGCATCTGGCACGCTCATCGAACCTCGCCCGAATGGCAGGCTGCGCGCGCAGCCTTGCCCGCCGTGTTGATCGGTTCGAACACTACGCGAAAGTTGACTGTGCAAGAAATATCTATAAGATAATCAGTCGTTGTCTCGCAGGCAAGGTTTATCCGCATGAAATCGGCATCCAAGAAACGCGCGCCAACCATCGTAAATTTGACAGTTAAACGACGCTACCTCACTGAGCGCGAGGTCGAGCGCCTGATGGACTGTGCCCGCAAGCATGGCCGCTACGGGCATCGCGACGCAACCATGATCCTGGTCGCCTATCGGCACGGCCTGCGAGCCTCGGAGGTCTGCGACCTGCAATGGCAGCAGATTGAGCTATCCGAGGGGCGCCTGCATGTTCACCGCGTCAAGAACGGGATTGCCAGCGTGCACCCGATCCGGGGTGACGAGATGCGGGCTCTGCGCAAGCTGCGCCGAGAGCCCTAAAGAGGCTTACGTATTCGTTTCCGAGCCCGGCGGGCCAATGGGTCCCATCGGCTTTCACCGACTCATCCAGCGCGTCGGCGAGGCTGCCAAGATGCCTTTCCCGATCCACCCACACATGCTGCGCCATGCCTGTGGGTTCAAGCTCGCTAACGATGGCCACGACACGCGGGCGTTGCAGCACTACCTCGGGCACAAGAACATCCAGCACACGGTCCGGTACACCGAAATGGCGCCGGACCGCTTCAAGAATTTTTGGCGCTAACTGGCGGCGGCAAACTCGGGACGACTTCCGCTTCCCCCTCTATTACCTTGGCATTCGCCGCGGCATCGCGCTTCGCAATCATCTCCTCGATCAATTCCAGCGACCGTTCGAGCTGCTCATCGGTCATCGCCTTAACCCCGCCGGAATGCTCCAACTTCATCTCCCGCGGCACCAGCATTGCGCAGACCTTCAAATACGCAGCCGGCGACTCGCGCCGCACCCGCTTGAAAACTTCTCGCCCATGCTGCTGCCAGTCCTCCGCCAGATCGAGCAGAAAGCGCTTGTTGAACGCTCTGCGCGTAGCCTCCGGTGAGCCACCAGGGTTTCCAGAGAACCCCGGCAGGTATTGGCCTTTAGCGTTGCGCTCACGTCGTCGAGCGAGGGGCATTGCGTCCTGGTTCTGTGGCGTCGGTCTCATTAGGCCACGCACCGGGCGTCAGTGTCGCCTGGTTCTGAGGAAGGACGTATATCTGATTCTGAGTGGGTTTCAGCCACCCCCGTCCTGTGTGCTCTCCATGAGCGTGTTGAGACTGCTGAGGGCGGCGATGGCGGTTTGCCAGTGGGCCGGAAAACCTTTGATGATCAAACTCGGCGCGGACAGAGGTTTGCCAGCGTAATCTTTTGATTTCATTCCATTGACGCGACTCATGCCAAATCGCTGGCAAACCCAGGCTATGGACAAGGCGGGGCGGGCGGGCCACAGAAGCGGCTGTTTTTCACCATCGAGGGGTGCGGCTCGCCCCAAGGAGGAGTGATGGCCGGGCCTTTGGCCGGACTACGCGTGCTCGAGCTTGCCCGTATCTTGGCGGGGCCCTGGGCCGGGCAGATTCTCGCCGACCTCGGTGCCGATATCATTAAGGTGGAGCGTAAAGGCAGCGGAGACGATACGCGTGGCTGGGGCCCACCCTTCGTCGAGGCGGCCGAGGGCGGCCATCTTGGCGCCGCCTATTTCCATGCCACGAACCGGGGCAAGCGCTCGATCGAGCTCGACTTCGAAAGCGAAGATGGCCGCCGGATCGCCAAGAAGCTTGCCGCACGCTCGGACGTGCTGATCGAGAATTTCAAGGTCGGCGGGCTCGCCAAGTTCGGTCTCGATTACGCGAGCCTGAGCAAGGAGAACCCGCGCCTGATCTATTGCTCGGTGACCGGCTTCGGCCAAGGCGGCCCCTATGCCATGCGGGCGGGCTATGACCTGATGGCCCAGGGCATGGGCGGCATCATGGATCTCACCGGGGCGCCGGACGGCGAGCCGCAGCGCGCGGGAGTGCCCGTCGCCGATATCTTCACCGGCATCTATTCGGTGGTCGGCATTCTCGCCGCGCTCATCGAGCGACAACAAACCGGCCGCGGCTGCCTGGTGGATACCGCGCTCGTCGACAGCCAAATCGGGGTGCTCGCCAACCAGGCGCTCAACTATCTCATCTCCGGCAAGGTGCCCAAGCGCATCGGCAACGCGCACCCCAATATCGTGCCCTATCAGGTTTTCCCGGCCGCCGACGGTCTCATGATCATCGCCACCGGCAATGACAATCAGTTTGCCAAGCTCTGCGCAGTGCTGGGTGAGCCCCAAATCGCCGAGGAGGCGAGCTATCGCGCGAATTCGGATCGGCTGGCGAACCGCGAGCAGTTGATCACGCGGCTGTCCGCGCTGACCGCACGCTGGCACCGCGCGGAGCTACTGGAGAAGCTCGAGGCGGTGGGAGTTCCAGCCGGGCCGATCAATTCGCTCGACCAGGTTTTCGCGGACCCGCAGGTGATCCATCGCGGCATGCGGATCGATCGGCCCAGCGCGCCTGCCAAGGGGGGTACGATCCCTGGCGTGCGCACGCCGATCATCATCGGCGGCAGGCCGATGGCGGCGGAGCGGCCGTCGCCGCAGCTTGGTGAGCACACCGCCGAAGTCTTGCGTGAGATCGGCGAGGCATAAGGTCGAGCAATGAACGGCCGTGACCATTTGACGCGCGCCGGTCGTCGGATCGTCACCGAGCCGGACGTGAATGCCCGCGCGTTTGATCGAGGAGTGCGGTTATATTGCGCTTATTTCCATGGCATTTATAGTGAGTCGACCAAATTACTTCGGTCTAAATCAACTGCGGTCGCCCCGTAGCCCTAGAAAAAACGGCGACCCGACGGGAGGTTCACATGACCATCAGCCGACGCTGCGTTCTTGCTGGTGCGCTGAGCGCGCCCGCGATCGTCGCTTCGACCAGGTTGGGGTCGGCTGCGCCGACGCAGACGCTGAAAATCTCTCACCAGTTCCCCGGCGGCACAATCGACGAAGGTGATTTTCGTGACCGCCTGTGCCACAAATTCGCAGCTGAATTGGAGAAGCGTACAAATGGCGCACTCGCCGCGCAGGTCTATCCCAACTCGTCGCTGATGAAGACGGTGGCGCAATTCTCTGCGGTGCGCAAAGGCGTGCTCGATCTCAGCCTCTATCCGATTTCCTATGGCGGCGGCGAGTTCGCCGAGCTCAATATTGGGCTGATGCCCGGATTGGTGAGCTCCTACAAGCAAGGCGCGGCCTGGAAGCAAGCCGCGGTCGGACAGAAATTCAACCAATTCCTCGCCGGTAAGGGCGTCATCATCGTGTCCTGGGTCTGGCAAGCCGGTGGGGTGGTGAGCCGCAGCACGCCGATCGTCAATCCACAGGACGTCAAGGGATTGAAGGTGCGCGGCGGCAGCCGCGAGATGGACATGGTGTTGCAGGCCGCCGGTGCGACCACGCTAAGTTTGCCGTCGAACGAGCTCTACGCCGCGATGCAGACGGGCGCTTGCGACGCCGCGATTACGTCGTCCACCAGTCTGATCTCGTTCCGACTGGAAGAGCTCGCCAAGAGTCTCACCACTGGGCGGGGCAAGTCCTATTGGTTCATGCTGGAGCCATTGATCATGTCGAAGCAGGTCTTTGATGCGATGTCGAAAGCGCACCAGGACGTGATCATGTCGCTCGGCGTGGAAATGGAGCAGTTCGGCACCAAGGAAGCCATAGCCGACGACGAAAGGATATCCGAGGTCTACTCCAAGAGGGGTGCCAAAATATTCGATCTCGACGAAGCGACCGTCGATAAATGGCGCGCCATCGCGCGTGACACCGCGTGGAAGGACTACGCGCAAAAGACCCCGTTGTCTGCGGAGCTCCTCAAACTCGCCGAGGGTGTCCAGATCTCCTGACCTGGCGAGGCTCTTGTGATGGCGCACGGCCTCGACGATGTCGAGACCGAGCAGGCAGCGCCGCTCTCCCGGCGCGCCGCCGATCGCATTCTTGCATTCATCAACAACCTAATGGTGAAGGCATCATCGATCGCGCTGGTCGCGGCTGGTTTCGTGCTCACCTATAGTGTCATCGTTCGTTATTTTCTGAAAATCTCCACTGACTGGCAGGACGAAACCTCGGTCTTCCTGATCATCGGCGCGGTCTTCCTGTCGTCTGCCGCGGTGCAGGCGCTGCGTGGCCACGTCGCGATCGAGACGGTTGTCGGTTTGTTGCCGCCGCGCGTGAACCGACTTCGCCAGATTCTGGTCGATATCGCCAGTTTGGCCTTCTGCGCGTTCTTCGCGTGGAAATCCTGGACCCTTCTGCACGAAGCGTGGGTGGACGGCTATCACTCCGGATCGACGTGGGGTCCCCCGTTGTGGATACCCTATTCGCTCATGACGACCGGCATGACGCTGCTCTCCATTCAGATCGTGTTCCAGATCATGGATGAGTTCCGGCGCTGGACTCCCGCCCGATGAGCTTGTTGTCGATCGGCTTGCTGTACGGCGGCGCTACCTTGTTCGCGATGTTCCTCGGCATACCGATCGCCTTCGCGCTCGGCGCGGTGGCGACGTTGTTCATGATTATCTTCATGCCGAGCGGTTCCGTCGACACGGTCGCCCAGAACGTCTATGAGGAAATGGCCTCCATCACGTTGCTATCGATTCCGCTGTTCATATTGAAAGGCGCGGCCATCGGACGCTCACCCGCTGGCCGAGATCTGTACGGTGCTCTGCACGCTTGGATGCATTGGATCCCGGGCGGGCTCGGGATCGCCAACGTGTTCGCCTGTGCATTGTTCGCGGCAATGGCTGGCTCCTCGCCGGCAACCTGCTCGGCGATCGGCTCCGCCGGCATCCCGGAGATGCGCAAGCGCGGTTACTCTCCCGGATTTGCCTCGGGAATCATCGCAGCAGGCGGCACCCTCGGCATTCTGCTGCCGCCATCGATCACAATGATCCTCTACGCCGTCGCAGCCGAGCAGTCGCTCGGCCGGCTCTTCCTCGCCGCCATCGGGCCGGCGCTCTTGCTGGTCACGCTCTTCGCCGGTTATGCGATGTGGAAGTTCCAGCGCGAATTCCATGCGGCGTTGGCTCAGTACAAGCTCACCGGCGCCGAGTCTGAGCTGCTGCGGGTCGACACGCTTACGGTTTACGACAAGTTTGCGTTGCTGCCGCGGGTGCTTCCGTTCGTCATCCTGCTGACCGGCGTGATGGTTGCGCTCTACGGCGGGTACGCTACTCCTTCGGAAACGGCTGGATTGGGCGCCGTTCTCGCCCTGGCGTTGATCGCATCGATCTACAGCGTTTGGACGCCCAACGAGTTGGAGCCAATCCTGATATCCACGTTGCGCGAATCCACGATGCTGATGCTCATCATCGGAATGTCGCTGCTCTATTCCTACGTGATGAGTTACCTGCACATCAGCCAATCGACCGCGCAGTGGATCGTATCACTGGAGCTTTCGCGTTGGGTGCTGCTTGCGGCGATCCTGCTGATGGTTGTCGTGCTGGGCTTCTTTCTACCACCGGTCTCCATCATCCTGATGACGGCGCCGATCATTCTGCCCCCACTCAAGGCGGCCGGCTTCGATTTGATCTGGTTTGGCGTGATCATGACCATCATCATGGAGATGGGACTCATTCATCCCCCGGTGGGGCTGAACATTTTCGTGATCAAGAACATCGCGCCGGACATACCCTTGTGGGATGTGGTTTGGGGAGTGATGCCCTTCGTCGGGCTGATGATGCTGGCGGTCGTTGTGCTGTGCATATTCCCGGAGATTGCGACGTGGTTCCCGGACGCGATCATGGGCGCAAAATGACCGCGCGCTCCTCGCCTGGGCGGCTGTATCTGCTGCGCGCAGTGCGCAGGATGCGGCGGCTCGTTTCGATCGCATCGGCAGCTGCGCTACTGGTGGCCGCAGTTACGGCTGCGCAAGCCAGCGATGATTCTTGGCCGCAACGTCCGATCCGTCTGATCGTGCCCTTTCCGGCTGGCGCCAGCACCGACGTCGTTTCCCGCGTGATAGGGCAGAGGCTCAGCCAGGACCTCGGCCAGCAGATTGTGATCGAGAACCGCGCCGGGGCGAGCGGCAATATAGGCGCGGACGCAATCGCCAAGGCACCACCCGACGGCTATACGATTGGTATCGCCACCGCGAGCACGCACGCGGTCGCAGCGAGTATCAGCGCAAATCTGCCCTATGACCCGATCAAGGACTTCGCGCCGGTGGGCATGCTCGGCAGCCAACCATATGTACTCGTGATTCATCCGACTTTGCCGGCGCGCAACGTCGCCGAACTCATCGCGCTCGCCAGGGCGAAACCCGGAACGCTCAATTACGGCTCCGCCGGTGTCGCCAGTGTTGCGCACCTCGCCACCGCGCTCTTTGCAAACATGGCGGGGATCGACATCGTGCACGTTCCCTACAAGAGCTCCGCGCAATCAGCCACCGACATAATCACCGGGCGACTCGATATGCAGTTTGCGACCATTGCGCCTTCGTTTGCCAATATCCGCGCGGGGCAGCTGCGGGCGCTCGCAGTGAGCGGCAAGACACGGGTGGCAGTGCTGGCAGAGATTCCGACAGTGGCGGAGTCGGGCGTTCCCGGCTACGACGCGGACTTGTGGGCTTCCCTCGTCGCGCCATCGGCAACGCCGGCAGCGATCCTCGCCCGGCTCAACCGGGTAGTGAACGAAATCCTCAACTCCCCCGCTGGAACGCAGGCACTCGTTGCACAGGGGATGATGCCGGAGCCAGGTCCGCCGGAAGCGCTCACCGAGCGCATCCGCGCCGATATCGGGAAGTGGCGCGACGTCGCGACGAAAGCAGGGATCCGCGCGGAATGATACGCGCACCCCTCCGCTCGTGCCTGTTAGGCTGCGCGCGGAGCCGACACCGATGAGCTCGCCGCGCTTGCGTTCCTACAAGCGCGCGCTGCCCTGAAGGGAGTTTTTGCCCGGTTCGCGAGCGACGAAGGGTCGCGGCCTAGTCGCTGAATAGGCCCATCCACTTGAACGAGGGGCGCAAAGGGGCAGAATGCTGAACAACAGACGAGAAACGCGGGGCGGCGCCTTCGGCCATGCGCCCGTGGAATTCAGGGAGGACATGATGAGCAAGAAGACTTACCTGGGCGCCGGCACCGCGCTGGCGATGATGGTGGCGGCGACGCCGGCGGCGGCGTGGGAGCCGGCCAAACCGGTGGAGATCGTGGTTGCCGCCGGCGCCGGCGGCGCGTCCGACCAGATGGCGCGCATGATGCAGGCTGCGGTTCAGAAGAACAATTTAATGAAGCAGCCGATGGTCGTTTCGCTCAAGGGCGGCGCGTCGGGAGCGGAAGCGCTCATCTACATGAAATCGAGCGAGGCCGATCCCAACAAAGTTCTCATCGCATATTCGTTAATCTACATGCTGCCCCTCTCCGCGAAGATTCCATTCAACTGGCGCGACTTGACGCCGGTGTCGGTCATTGCCCTCGATGAATTCGTGCTGTGGGTGAACACGCAGTTGCCCTATAAGACGGTCAAAGAGTTCGTGGAGGCCGCCAAGAGCGCTTCGCCCCCGCTGAAAATGGGCGGCACAGGCTCGCGGCGCGAGGATCACGTGCTCACGGTCTTCCTCGAGCAAAAGACCGGGGCAAAGTTCGCCTATCTGCCCTACAAATCCGGCGGCGAAGCGGCAACGCAGCTTGTTGGCAATCACACCGCGGCGAACGTCAACAATCCATCGGAAAATCTCGAAGTCTGGCGCGCCGGCCAGGTGCGGCCGCTGTGCGCGTTCGACAAGGAGCGAATCGAATACAAGACCAAAGTCACCGGCGACATGTCGTGGCACGATATTCCGACCTGCAAGGAGGAGGGTCTCGACGTGCAATATCTGATGCTGCGCGCCATGTTCCTGCCGGGCAAAGTGACGCCGGAGCAGACCGCGTTCTATGTCGATCTGTTCAAGAAGCTGACGCAGACGCCCGAATATAAAGACTACATGGAGAAACAGGCGCTCAAGCCGATCTTTCTTACCGGCAATGATATGGTGAAGTTTCTGGAAGAGGACGATGCGCTCAACAAGAAGCTGCTGACAGAAGCGGGGTTTGTCGCGCCCTAGAGATATGTAGCGATCGGCTTGAAGCATTTGAAACGCCGCTCATTCGCGGGGAAAGCGGGTATCCAGGTTTCCCCTATGGGGGCTCCGCGACGCGGGCGTCGGCCCGTACCCCTCGCTGCGGACCAGCGGATCTCCCACAATCGGCGATGATCGACTCACGCCCGCAATACCGCAAAAGATGAATGCCCACACCTGACGCTGAAATCATCGTCGAAGACCCGACCGCGCCGGCGGACAATTCGCTGCCGGTTGTGGCCACGCGCACTGTCGATATGATTACGTCGCTGCTGCTGCTCGCCTTGGCGGCACTCTTCTGCTTCGACAATTGGCGCACCGGCATCGCGTGGGAAGCGGACGGGCCGCAGCCCGGCTACTTCCCGTTCTATCTTGGCCTCATCCTTGCCGGGGCCAGTCTTTACGGGCTCGTCAGTTCCCTACTGACGCGCACCGGTCCCGCGCACGTATTCCTCACGCGCGACCAGCTGCGCCGCGTCATGCAAGTATTCGTTCCCACGCTGCTGTTCTGCCTGCTGACGCAGTGGCTCGGGCTTTACCTCGCAAGTTTCCTCCTCATTGCCGGCTTCATGCGCCTTATCGGCCGTATTGCGCTCTGGAAGTCCCTGCTCACCGCGTTCCTATTCGCGATCACCATGTTCGTTACTTTCGACATTGCCTTCGACGTCATCATACCCAAAGGGCCCCTAGAAGGGGCCTTCGGCTACTAGGTCTGGACGATGGAAGCCTTCGGCCTGCTGCTTCACGGCTTCACCGTCCTACTGACGTGGAAGACGCTCGCCGTAATGATGGTCGGGCTCGTACTCGGCATCTTCGTCGGCGTGCTGCCGGGCTTGGGCGGGCCGAACGGGGTCGCGATCCTGCTGCCCCTCACGTTCACGATGGACCCGACCTCGGCCATCGTCATGCTGTCCTGCATCTATTGGGGCGCGCTGTTCGGCGGTGCCATCACCTCGATCCTATTCAACATCCCCGGGGAGGCCTGGTCGGTGGCAACCACCTTCGACGGCTATCCGATGGCGCAGCAGGGCAAAGCGCCCGAAGCGCTGACCGCCGCCTTCACCTCCTCGTTCATCGGCTCCCTCGCCGCGGTCCTGCTCATTACATTTCTTGCCCCCGGCATTGCCGCCTTCGCGTTGCGGTTCGGGCCGCCGGAATTCTTCGCGGTCTACCTGTTGACGTTCTGCTCCTTCGTTGGGCTCGGCCGCGAGGACAAGCACAAGACCATTATTTCCATGACGCTGGGCCTCCTGCTCGCCGGCATCGGGATGGACACAGTCTCAGGCACGCTGCGCATGACGTTCGGTTGGAACGAGTTGCTGCGCGGCATCAACTTCCTGGTCGCAGTGATCGGACTGTTCGGCATCAGTGAAATTCTTCTGACGATGGAGGAGCGGCTCGCCCTGCGCGGTCACACCGCCAGCATCAGCCTCGGGGTTGTATTGCGCGTGTGGAGGGACCTGCCGCGCTATTGGGTGACGCTGCTGCGCTCTTCCGCAATCGGCTGTTGGCTCGGCATCACTCCGGGCGGAGCGATTGCCGCCTCTTTCATGGGCTACAATCTCGCCAAGCGCTTCTCCAAAGACAAGGACAGCTTCGGCAAGGGACGCATCGAAGGCGTGTTCGCGCCGGAGACGGCGGCGCATGCGTCCGGCACGTCGGCGCTGCTGCCGATGCTCGCGCTCGGAATCCCGGGCTCGGGCACGGCGGCGATCCTGCTCGGCGGGCTCATGGTTTGGGGCCTCAATCCGGGCCCGCTTCTGTTCGTCGAGCACAAGGATTTCGTGTGGGGCCTGATCGCGTCGATGTATCTCGGCAATGTGGTCGGTCTCGTGCTGGTGCTCACGACAGTGCCAGTCTTTGCCGCGGTGCTGCGCGTGCCGTTCGCGGCGATTGCGCCGATGATCGTGGTCTCCTGCGCGATCGGCGCCTACGCCATCCAGAACGCTATGTTCGATATCTGGCTAATGCTGCTCTTCGGCATGGTCGGCTACGTGTTCAAGAAAATCGGCATTCCGCTCGCTCCATTCACGCTCGCCTTGGTGCTGGGCAGTCGTGCGGAGGATGCCTTCCGCCTGGCGATGATCGGCGCGGGCGGCGATCTGCGCGTATTTTGGTCGAACGGGCTCGTCGGCTCGATCACGACGCTGGCGCTGATCCTGCTGTTCTGGCCCCTTATCGGCCCGTTGTTCGAGCGCGCCGCGCGGCTGTGGCGCCTCCCGCGCGGCTCGCGCGCCGCGTGATCCTCGCGTCGTTGCCGGGCTTGACCCAGCAATCCATCAATTTTCGTGAGGCGCTCTTTCACAGCCGAGAAGGAAGCGCAGCTCAAGCCCGCCCATGACAGGCTCAAGACTGCGATCAATGCTCCCGCTAAGCCGCGTTTCGTTCGCGCCGTAGCTGCCCAATGGCGGCGTTAGCCAGCCGCCACATATCCCGTTCGCCGTTCTGTGCGAGACGCGTCAATCGATCAGCGAGCCGCGTGCGCATCTCCTGCGGATTATCGTGCGCAAGCTCGGGGTCGGTTTTGACGAACGGCCACGACTTTGCGAATGCCGCATCGACCAATTCGGCGATTTGCGGATCGAGAGGCCCCGCCATATTTTCCCTCCCCTTGCTCGTTGCTTTCCCTATCCCACGCGGGGCAACAGCAGTCCAGCGCGCAATGAGATGCTGCGCTGCCAAAATATGTTGCACTGCCGAGCGGCGACCCTCGTTCACATCAACGATATCGCCCCAACTGCGCTCAGGATGCGGGTTATGGCTGTTCGCTGATCCTGCGCCCCGTCCAGCGTCGGTAAGCCCATTCCGCGGCAAACGCCGCTGCTGCGATAATGATCAAGGCCGCGAGCGCCCGCGGCTGCTCTCCGTAAATGTAAGCGCAGAGCACAACCAACATCGCCAGGCAGGTCAGCAGCGATAACCACACGAGGAGCGCGCTCGCTCCCGTCTCGCTGAGCACCTTGAGGTGACCGGCGTTCACCGCGGCATAAATCAAAAGGAAAGCGGCACTTCCCATCATGGCGATGCCGGACAGATCGAAGCTCAACATCACGAGGAGGACCAGCGCCGCCGTGAGCAGTAGCCCGCCGCTCGCCCCTCGCCACTCGGTGCGTGAAAGTCCCCCCGGCAGGCCGCCGTCGCGGGCGATCATGTAACAGACGTTGGCCGACCCAAACAGCGTGGCATTGATGGCGGAGGCGGTCGAGAAGAGGGCGGCAATCGCAATGAGCCGGAAACCGAACTGCCCCAAGAATGGCTTGGCCGCCTCCGCCAAGGCATAGTCCCGGCTTCGCTCGATCTCGTAGTCCGACAAGTTGCCGGTCACCGTCAGCGAAACGGCAAGGTAAAGCGCGATCACCAGAAGCACGCTGATATAGAGGGCCCGCGGCAGCATCTTTCTGGGATCGCGCATGTCGGCGGCCGCATTGGTTATGAGCCCGAAACCTTCGTAGCCGATGAACAGCACGCCTGCGCTGAATAAGACCGACTCCGGCTCGGGCCAAAGCTCGACCGAGAGATAGCCCGGTCTAATGAACCACAAACCGACCGCCGCAAAGAGCACGAGGATCGCGACCTTGATGGCGACGATGACGGTCTCCCAGCGGCCCATGAGCCGCGCGCCGAAGGCATTGACCAGCGTCAGCAGGATGACCGAAGCCGCCGCCAGCGACTTCAGCAACAGCGCGGACGGCGCGGTGGTCACGAAGGTCGCAGCGTAACCGCCGAAGGCGGTGGCATAGAGTGCCAGCGAAATGATGTAACCCGCCCACATGAACAGGTTGAGACCGCCGGCGAGGATGCCGTCCCCGAAGCTCTTGACCAAGAAATGCACGGCGCCGCCGGCCGAGGGGAAGGTGGCGCCAAGCTTAGCGTACGAGTAGGTGGACAAGAGCGCCACCACGCCCCCAATCGCGAAAGCGAGCCACATCGCATTGCCGGCCGCGTGCGCAACCACCCCGAGAATAGAAAAAATTCCCGCCCCAACCATGCCGCCGATGCCGATCGACACGGCAGCTATCATGCCGATCGCCGAGCCCGCCTTGACTGGGGGGACGTTCATCGCGGAACTCATGGCTGGGCTCGCGGATCGATCTCGAAGGGCCGCTGCATCGCCGGTTTCCCCACTCGCAATGCGTGCGGCGTGACGCACCCCTTCATGGCACAATTGCCGGCTCGGCAGAAGACTGCTTTCGGGAACCGACGTGGCTAAACGCAGCGAGATCGAGACTGCCTTGCGTCGGCTGGCGCCGCGGATGCCCCGGCATGAGTTTGCAGCCGTAGTAGATCACGCCGTCGATAGCCCCGGCCTGACCGTCGCCACGCCGGAAACAGCAGCGTGGCTATCGCTGGTCGCCTATGTGCGCCACGCCTTTACCGACTACGACGAGCTCTTGCACGGGGGCTACGACCAGGAGAGTGCCAGACACTTCGTGGCCGAGGAGATCACCGCCATCTTGAATGGCTGGGGCGTGCGGCGACGCCTGACCGCGGAGGATTGATCTGACGTCCCCGTCTGCGCGGGCTTGATCCGCGCATCCATCTGCTTCGTCAGAAACTTTGTGTTTCGTTGGATTGCCGGGTCAAGACCCGACAATGACGCATTTCAATGCGTCTCCCTGCTCAGCTCACCGCGAGCGGCGCGAGCGCGTCGATATCGGTCACGACATCGATGACCGCCGGACGGCGCGCCTGTAATGCTTTCTCGATGGCCGGACCGATCTCGGCCGCTTTCTCGACGCGAATTCCGAGGGCGCCCATGTCCTCGGCGATGCGCGCGAAGTTGACCTTGCTGAAGGTCCACATTTCCCGCGCCTGCTCGGTCTGCGTCCCGCCGTAGACGCGGTCGAAGCCGCGTTTCGACTGGTTGCCGCTCGAATTGTTGTTGACGACCGTGACCGCGTTGATTCGCCAGCGCGCAGCGGTCTCGATCTCGGCGATGTGGTACCACAGCCCGGCGTCGCCCGTGAACGTGATGACCGGCCGCTCCGGACGTGCGCACTTCGCCCCCAGTCCTGCCGGAAAAGCCCAGCCGAGGTGGCCGGCGCTGCGCATGTAGCTTTGCCGCGGGCTCGTAAGATCGAACATCCCGCCCATCCACATGCCGGCATGCCCCGTGTCGACCACGACGATGGCGTCGTCTGGCACATTCCGGGTGACCTCGGCGCAGATGCGCTCGGGGCGTATCGGCGCGGCGTCGGAGGTCAGCACCGAGCGATATTTCTCCGACCATTGCTTGCAGATTCGCTGCGCCTCCTCGACCCAGACTTTGCGTCTGGCGGCGCTGGTGCGGTCGGCCGCTGCAAGCATGCGCGCGAGCGTGACCTTAGCGTCGGCGTTGACGCCGGCGAGGAGTGGATAATTGCGGCCGATCACTTGCGGATCGATGTCGATCTGGATCGCCGGCGTGCCGATCTTCGGCACCGCCCAGAAATGCGTGGTCATGCCGCCCGTCTCGGTGCCGATGAAGCAGACGAGATCAGCGCTGTTGACTACGCGATTGGCGCTCTCGCGCGAATAGGTGCCGACGACCCCGACCGAGAGCGGATGATTGCCGGGAATCGCATCCTTACCGTTGAGCGAGGTCGCAACCGGGACCTGCAGCGCCTGCGCAAGCGCCACCAGCTCAGGCGACGCGCCTGAGGCACGCACGCCGCCGCCGGCGACGATCACCGGACGGTGCGAATCTTGCAGATGCTTGAGCGCCGCCATCACGCTCGCATCGTCGGCCGCTGGACGATACGGCGGCACGCACGCAAACTGCGGCTCGCAGAGCGGTTCCATCTCCGCCTCCTCGGCGTCGATCTGTCCTTCGTTGCCACGAAATTGCAGGTGCACGGGGCCGGGCGTGCCCGAGGTCGCCACGCGAAACGCCTGCCGCACCATGTCAGGAAACCGCGCAACGTCGTCGATGGTGGCATTGAACTTGGTCACCGGCTCGAAGGCCGGTACGTCATCGACCTCCTGATAGACCTTGCGGAACTTGCTCTTCGGCTCGCGCCCCCCGGTCATGGCGATGACGGGCGAGTGCGCGAGCCAAGCATCGCGCAAACCGGCCGCGAGGTTAAGCGCGCCGATCACCTGGGCCGCGCAGATGCCGGGCTTGCCCGATGCGCGCGCGTAGCCGTCGGCCATGTAGGCCGCGGCCTTCTCCCCGTGTACGTGCAGGCGCTTGATGTCGGTACGGCCTTCCATGACCGCCATGGTTTTGCGCAGCACCGCCGGCACGTGAAACACGTGCGTCACGCCGTAACCTTTGAGCATATCGGCAAGGCATTCCGCCCCGCTCATTCTTCGATTATGTCCCAGCACGATTCCTCTCCTGGTCGCTCTCATCCCACGCGCGGAGCCGGCTTTCGCCGTTTGCCGGATTGACGACCCACGCTACACATATCGGCTTGGCGCACTGGAGTCAGCCGAGAGTCGTCCCCGGCTGCGGCGCAGAGGAATAGGATCGGCTACGAGCGGCCAGGGACGTCGCTGCCGCGGAGGAGGCCCGCGTGAAGACCAGCAAAGACCGGATCCTCACAACCCACACCGGCAGCCTGCCGCGGCCGAAACCGCTGGTCGAGCTCGTGCTGGCGCGGGAACAAGGCCGCGCGGTGGATGCCGCCGCGTTCGAGGCGGAAACCGCCAAGGCAGTGGCCGAGGTCGTTGCCCGGCAGATCGCCGCCGGCATCGATGTGATCGGCGACGGCGAGATGAGCAAGCCGTCCTACACCACCTACATTCGCCACCGCGTCACCGGCATCGCGCCGGATCCGCGCGCCGCCGAGAAGGGTCGTGACATCATGATCGGGCGCGACCTCCTGGCGCACCCGGATTTCGCCGACCGCCGTCGCAACTTCGCCGACATGCCGTTTCCGGGCTGCGTCGGCCCGCTGCGCTACGAGGATCGCAGCGCGCTGGACCGCGACCTCGCCCATCTCAAGGCGGCCACGCGCATGGCCAACCCGCTCGACGTGTTCATGACCGCGCCTTCGCCCGGGATCCTGACGCGGTTCATCATCAACCTGCACTATCCGACCGAGGATGCCTACGTGGCGGCGCTCGCGGACGTGATCAAGACCGAGTATCGGGCCATCGTCGAAGCGGGCTTTGTGCTGCAGATCGACGCGCCCGACCTCGCCTCGGCGCGCAACAATCAGTACCGCGACCTGAGCGACGATGAGTTCCGCAAGATTGCCGAGCGCAACATCGAAGCGCTCAACGCTGCGACGGCCGAGTTGCCGGCGGACCGCATGCGACTGCACATCTGCTGGGCAACTACGAGGGGCCGCACACCCACGACCTGCCGCTGACCGAGATCATCGATATCGCGTTCAAAGCGCGCCCGCGGGCGATCAGCATCGAGGCCGCCAATCCGCGCCACGACCATGAATGGGAAGATCTGAAGAACGTCGATATCCCGGAAGACAAGATTCTCATTCCTGGCGTCATCGACTCGACGACAAATTTCGTCGAGCATCCGCGTTTGGTGGCACAGCGCATCGGTCGCTACGCCACATTCGTCGATCGCGAACGCCTGATCGCCGGCGTCGATTGCGGCTTCGGAACTGCGGTGCGCCGGGAGCCGATGGTCGCCGAGAGCATTGTCTGGGCCAAGCTGCGTGCGCTCAGCGAAGGCGCCGCGATCGCCAGCAGGCGGCTGTGGGGCCGAACCGTGTAACCGTAATTAGTCGATACGGGGCTGTCGTCTCATGCTTTGCCCGAGTGGACCCACCAAATTCACTTGATCGCCAAAGGATTGGTCGGCGAGCCGACCGCCCCGGTGATCGGGATCGCTGGCGCAACGAACATGAATTCGTGGACCTTGTCGGCCGCGCAATCCTCGGCAAGCTCCTTGAGATAAAAGATCTCGCCCATGGTCATGCCCATGATCGGGATGGTGATCCAATGCCAGGGCTGGTTAATGCCGCCTTCGGTGTTGTTTGGCCGCACCTCGCAGCCCCAGGTGTCGCTGGCGAGTGCCGCTAGCTCCGTGCGCGCCACCCATTCGAGCGTCTCGAACGCAAAGCCCGGCGCGTCTCCGCCGGGATAGCCGTCCCAGCTCCCGAGTTTCAGGCAGCGCTCCATCTGCCCCGTGCGCACAATCACGTAGTCGCCGCGCTTGACGGCGACTCCCTGCGCCTGCGCGGTGCGGTCGAGGTCCTCGCAGGTGATGCCGTAACCGTCGTCGAGCGACTCCTTGCCGAGCGCGCGCGCGACGTCGAGGAAGACGCCGCGGCCCACCATTTTGTTCTTGGTCTTCTCGATGCCGCACTTCTGCGCGCCGGCCGAGGTCACTTCGCGACAGTCGTAGCCGTTCCACATCTGGTCTTCGTAGAAGACGTGCCCGAGTCCGTCCCATTGTGTTCCGCATTGCAGCGGCATGGTCACCATGTCATCGGCGGCACGGATGCCGCGCTTGTCGAGCACGCCGGAATAGGCGTCGGTGCCGGTGCGGATCATGGTGTGGATCGGGTTGGTGCGGCCCATCGCGGGGTAATTGCTCTTGGCGCCTTGCGGACCGGTGTGGTCGAAGTTGAGCGCCAGCGAGATGACCTTGCCTTTGCGCACGAGCCTTGCCGCCGCGATGACGTCCTCGGCACGGGTATAGTTGAGCGTGCCGATCTCGTCGTTCGGACCCCACTTTCCCCAGTTCTTGTATTTCTCGGCCGCGTCGCGAAGATCCTGACGTGTGATTTTCTTGGATGACATGGAATATCCTTTATGTGGGAGCGCGCGAAGCGATCGCTTCTAGCGCGACGGCGCTGGCGCTGGCTTTACTGCGCCGCGCGTAGCGGCGATGATAGCATCAACGAAAAAAGCAAGGGAGGACGCCGTGACGGTCGTTGTCCGTACTCTCGCATCCATTTTCGCGCTGATCTGCATAGCGGGCGCCGGCAGCGAGTCCTTCGCGGAGACTTATCCCGCACGGCCGGTCCGATTGGTCGTGCCGTTCGGGGCTGGCGGCCCGACCGACGTGATCGCACGCATCGTTGCGCAGAAATTGTCGGAGGCCTGGGGGCAGCAGGTTTACACCGAAAACATGCCCGGCGCCGGCGGCAACACCGGCGTGGCCGCCGCGGCACGCACAGCGCCCGACGGCTACACGATGCTCGTGGTGAGTACCGGCTTCATGGTCAATCCGAGCATGTATGCGAAGGTCCCGTATGACCCGGTCAAGGACTTTGCGCCGGTCACCTTGGTGGCCGCCTCCCCCAACGTGGTTTCCGTCAATCCCGGCTTTGCGTCGAAGACACTCAAGGAGCTCATCGAATTAGTGAAGGCTCACCCCGGTACTTACAGCTTCGCGCAGCCTTCGACGGGCTCGACGCCGCACCTGGCGGGTGAACTGTTCAAGCAACAATACCATCTCGATCTCGTCACCGTGCCGTTCAACAGCGCGGCGCTTGCGATCAATTCCACCATCGGCGGCCACACTCCGATTGCATTCACCGCACTGCCGCCGGCCATGACCAATGTCAAAGAGGGAAAACTGCGCGCGCTGGCGGTGCTCAGCGTTATGCGTTCATCGGCGCTGCCGGAGGTGCCGACCAATGCCGAAGCCGGCGTTCCCGATCTCGAGAGCGACACGCTGACCGGCATCGTTGCGCCCGCGGGCACGGCAAAGGACATCATCGAGCGCTGGCGCACCGACATCGCCAGGACCGTCGCAGCGCCAGACGTCAAGGAACGGCTCGAGACGCTGGGGTTTTCCCCGGTCGCCAACACGCCTGAGGAGTTCGGGGCGCGGATAAAAGCGGAGATCGCCAAATGGAGCAAAGTTGTCCACGACGCGAACATCCGCGCCGAATGACCGGCGGTTCAGTGCGAGAAACTCGGCAATGCAAGGCGACCTTGGTTGGCTTGCTGGCGCTTGTGCTCGCGGGACCAGGCTTCGCGCAGCCGTCCGATTATCCTAATCGGCCGGTCAAGATGGTTGCCCCGTTCGCACCGGGAGGCCCGGTCGACGTGGTTGCGCGCCTGCTCGCGCCGAAACTCTCCGAGCGCCTCGGCCAGCAATTCTACGTCGAGAACCATCCCGGCGGCAGCGGCAATATCGGCACCGCACTCGTCGCGAGGGCGCCGCCCGACGGCTACACGCTGCTCGTGATCAGCAGTACGCTTGTGGTCAATCCCAGCCTGTTCGCCAAACTTGGTTTCGACACGACGACGGATCTGGCGCCGGTATCGCTCGTGGGCGTATCGCCGCAAGTGCTGCTCGTGCATCCGTCGGTACCGGCGATGAGCCTCCGGGAGCTCATCGCCTGGGTGAAGGCGAGCCCGGGTCAGCATGCTTACGCCCATGCGGGACTAGGCACGCCCGGTTATCTGGCCGGCGAAATGCTCAAGCAGGCGTTCGGGCTCGATCTTCTTGCCGTCTCCTTCAACGGTGGCGGGCCGGCGATCACGGCGACGATCGGCGGGCACACTCCCATTCTGTTTACGTCGATCTCCACCGCTGCCGGGCATATCAAGCAAGGTACGGTGCGCGCGCTTGCCGTCACCGGCGCGCGGCGTTCGCCCGCGCTCCCCGATGTGCCAACACTCGCGGAAGCAGGCGCCCCCGATCAAGAGTCGGAAATCTTCCTCGGCATCCTGGTGCCCGGCGGCACGCCAGGAGACGTTATCGCACGCCTGCATCGCGAGATCGTGACGATCGTCGCGCTGCCCGAGACACGCGATCGCCTCTTAGCGCTCGGCTTCGAGCCCATCGCCAGCACGCCCGAGGAATTCGCCGCCCGTATCAAATGGGAAATCGAGAAATGGGCGAAGGTCATCCGCGCAGCCGACATCAAGGTGCAGTGACCGCATTCGACTCCGCTCACCGGTGGGTAGATAATAACGGATGAGGGGCCACGAATTTAGCACGCGGAGGACCGCATGCTGTTCATGTGCTTGCTCAATTGGACCGACCAGGGAATCCGTTCGGTCAAGGAGGCGCCGAGGCGAGCCAAGGCCGCTCAGGAGCTAGCGAAAAAATTGGGAGTCGAGATCAAGGAAACCTATCTGACATCCGGCGACAGCGATCTCTTGGTTATTTTCGAGACATCCAACGGCGACAATGTCGCCAAATTCGCGCTTGCCGTCGGCGCACTCGGAAACGTGCGCACCCGCACCGCCCGCATTTGGCCGCAGGCCGAATATCAAAAGATGATCTCCGAACTGCCATAGCCGTGCCGGGCGCTGGCTCGATCGGCACCACGACTCGACGATCAGCCCCGCCTTAGCCTGCCAAGCCGGGCGCGGGTTCAACCTTCCACTTGCGCGCTTCGCGGACCGCCTGTTCGAGCGCTAAGAGATCGAACGGTTTTTGCAGCACGACGAACCCCTGCTGCACGGCGTCCCGTGCACTCTCGCTATACCCGGTCGCAAGCAGCACCGGGATCGCCGGGTAGCGCCGACGGATCGCGTGGCCGAGCTCGACGCCGTCCATTCCGCCGGGCATCACGATGTCGGAGAAGATAAGATCTATGTTCGCATCGGCGTCGATGAGCTTCAGCGCTTCGTTCGCGTTGGGGACCTGCTTGATCATGTACCCGAGCTGCTGGAAGTAAACGGTCGCCACTTCGGCAACCTCCGGGCTGTCTTCGACCACGAGGACCGTACCCGCGCGCCGCGGCGCAGCCCTAGGTTCCGTGCGTGCGGTCGAGGAGGCAGGTAGCTCATACGTGCGCGGTAGATAGAGCGTGATCATCGTGCCGCGACCGTCCGTGCTGGTTATGGTCGCCGTGCCGCCGGACTGTTTGGCAAAACCGTAGACTTGGCTCAGACCGAGTCCCGTACCTTTGCCGACCTCCTTCGTGGTGAAATACGGCTCGAATACGTGTGGCAAAATATCGGCAGCGATCCCGCAGCCGGTATCCGCGACGCGGATGGCGATGAACCCGCCAATTAATCCCTCCTCCATCGCCTCGCCCTTGAGGGTTACCGGCTCGATCGTGATGCCGAGCGCGCCGCCTTTCGGCATCGCATCGCGGGCGTTCACCGCGAGATTGAGCATGGCGATCTCGAACTCGCTCGGATCGACTTTGACCGCGCAGCTCGCGTCCGGCACCATGACTTCCGTCCTGATATCGTCCCGTAGCGAGCGATTGAGCATGTCCTTGAGCTCAGGAAGCCGCTTGCTGAGATCAATCACCTGCGGCGTGAGCGTCTGCCGGCGCGAGAAGGCGAGCAATTGCCGCGTGAGACTTTCGCCGCGGCTGGTCGCGTTCATGATCATATCGATGAGCCGCCTGTGCTTTTCCGAGGTCAGGTCGCGCCGCAGGCGCTCAGCGCTGCCGCTCACGATCATGAGCAGGTTGTTGAAATCATGCGCGACGCCGCCGGTCAGATGCCCGATGGCTTCCAGCCGCTGGGCTTGCCGCAACGCGCCTTCCGCAGCCTCGCGGCGGTCGGCCTCCTCGTAGAGCCGTCGCGTGCGCCGCAGCGCGATGGCGATGATGAGCAGAATGAACAGCGTCGCAGGCAGGCCGAAGATGAGGTGGCTCGCCATCGTCGCGGCCCATTCGGCCCGGACGGCCGAGGTTTCGAGGCCGGCGATCACGTAAATGGGAAAGCCCTCGAGCTTGCGATAGCCGATCCGGCGTTCGGTCCCGTCGACCTGCGAGCGGATGGTATACATCGCACGCTCCCAGCCTTGCGCGATGGCAGTCTCGAGCCCGCTGCCCGGCCCGAGTGTGCGCATGCGCTGCGGCTGTTCCGGAAAACGCGCGAGAAACCTGCCATCCGCGCGAATTAGCGCGTAAAAGCTGCCGGGACTGCGCCCGATCAGCGCGTAGAACTCCTCGAAATATTGCGGCACCACGGCGATCGCGACCACCCCGTTGAACGTGCCATTCACGGACGGACGGCGGCGGGACAAAACGAAAAAAGGCGTGCCGAAAGCCTGCAGCCGCGGCTCCACGACTTCGCTGACATAAGTACCGACGTCGCCGGCCATGTGCACGCTGAAGAAACTGCGCTCGCGCGAGCCGAAGTCGCTCGGCACCTGCACGAATTGGCTGGAAAGGAGCGGTCGGGCATCGCGATCGATAAGAAAGATCGCGCGCAGCTGCGGTAAGTCCTCGACGATGCGCTTGATCCGCTCGTGCAGGCGCGGCTGCTGTTCGCGGATTTCCTCGTCCGGCATCCCGCGCACAATTTCGTTGACCTCGGCAATCGAACGCTCGACCGTCTGGAAGACTTTCAGCGTATGCTCGTGCAGAATGTCGAGCGAACGTTCGATGCGTTCGTCGGCGATCGACCGCTCATTGCGATAGTTCACCCAGCCCGCAAAGAAAAATAGCATCAGCGGCAGCACGATCGAGGCAACCAGCATCAGCTGCAGCAGTCGAACGGCTGATCGGCGGGCGGAACGCATTGCGCATCATTTCACGAGCTAGCGACGGCGACGATGCTATTCGCGCCGTTGCGAAGGGTCGCCCCAAGGCCCGGAAACCTCCAGCCGGCGGCTTTAGCGATTTGGTTTGGCCTAAATTTGTCCGCAATTGGCGGGCGTCACCGATCCACGCAGGCGGGCGGCAAGGCCCTGTTGACTCGGGCTAAGTCGGCTACCCGAACGGATCGAGCCAAAGGCGGAGCAAAATCGGCGCGGCGAAAGCCGGCTTGCTCCGGGCTCAAGGAGCCAAATTGCCCTCAGAGATGGGTTGAGCCGGCGATGAGTGGCGCAGCCGCGGCTGCGGTGGCGCGGCGTTTGCGGAAGTGCGCCTCCTCGGCATCGTCGGCGCAAAACTCCGAGCAAAAGTGTTGGCCGGCGGAGCTGCGCCAAAATTCAACGTAGCCGTCGCGAGGGCGGAACGGCGCGCCGCAGAACATGCAGCAGCGCGGGCTGCCGTTGACGAGATACCTGCTGCTCGTGAGCATCGGAATCTCTCCAGGAAAGCTGATCGCTCGATCGTGGCTGCCGAGTCGTTAATGCTTGATTAATCGGCGGATGCATCCCCTTTGACCCGCCGCCGCTGTGACAAATTAACCACACAAAAACCAATTCGCGCGGTGGCGGCGAGTTTGGCCGTGATCGGGCCATGGTTTCCGCTCCCATTAGCGGCCGGGACATCGGTTGGGGGAGTGCGAACGTGTCATCCATCAGGTCGTCTTCATGCGCCGGCATCCGCGCCCAGGGCCGGCCGAGGTTCCCGATGCGCGGAACGCTGCGCCTGCTCGCCGTGGCGGTCACCGCCGGGATGCTCGCAGCCTGCGCGCAGCAGCCTGCAATGGTCACCGGCGCCGGCAGGCAGGCCGCGCTCGAACCCACGCGAAAGGCGGTCGCCCGCCATCGCGCGCCGCCAGCGAGCGAGAAACAGACTGCCGGCACGAACGGCGCAACCTACGGGCTCGCCAGCTTCTACAGCTACGACCCGCACACGGCGAGCGGGGAAAAGTTCAACGCGCAGGGATTGACTGCCGCCCACCGCACCTTGCCGTTCGGCACGCGGCTTCGCGTCACCGATGTGGCCACGGGACGTTCGGTCACCGTTCGGGTCAACGACCGCGGCCCGTTCGTGGCGGGCCGCGTGGTCGACATGTCCGCGTCAGCCGCCGAAACGCTGGGCATCACCGGCAAGGGCGTGGCCAAGGTCAAAGTCGACGTCGTCGAATAGCGCGTCCAATCCAGCGCTCAGCTGCTGTACCACTGCCAAAGCGGATAACCGCGGTAATAACAATTTTCGTTTTGCTGTAGCTGACAGCTTGCGCGACCAGCCTTGCGCGCCGCGGCCTCGGCGGCCTCGGCGGCCTGGCTGAATGAAAGGGCGGCGATGAAGAGAGCCAAGACCAGAGCAGTGATGAGCGTCTTCATGGTGCGTCTCCGCGTTGCGGACCTCTTTGGTCCCTCGTGGTCTGCGTCGCCTTCGTAAACGGGATTGGCAGAGCAAACATTTATTTCCCGCCGTGCGGCGCAGATAAGGGAGACCACCGCCATTTTCGTTTGCATGGCTTTCGCTCCTATCACGGCCTTCGCGGTGTCTCGAGTCCGGTTGCTTTAACATTGCGATCGTCTCTGCCATCCAATCCAGCGCGAGTCGGAGGAGCACCTCGCGTTTGACGGGGTCTTCGCTTTGCCCCGCGGCCGCAAGACACTCCCTGGCGTGATGCTCACACAGTTCAGCGTGTGACATTAGCCATCATCAGCGCAATCTCAGACTGTGGGCGGCCAGCCGAGACACAGTGGCGATGCCCGGCTGGCCTTGGGCCGGATGTTCTGTGGAGAAGGAAAGCATGGGGCGGGCGCGACACTCCTGATTCAGATGTCGCCGATCAGTAGCCATTAGACCCGAATGAAGAGCTCGCCGGAGAGACCGGCGCCGCGCTCGCGGGCTGAGCGAGAATGGGGACGGCCACCAAAGTGGCCAGTGCGAGAGCAGTGATGAGTGCCTTCATGATCTGTCTCCTATGTCGTGGACCATTGCTCGTCCTTTGTGCACCGAGAACGCGCAGTCACGCGCCTTCGAAGACGAGATCAAACAGCGCGATCTTTATTCCTGAACTCGCGCGCCCGGAGGGCCTATCGAGCAACACGTCTTCGTGACTTCCCGGAATGGAGACGCCTGAAGGCGGGTCCCTTGCACAGATAGGGCACTCACAGGAGAAACGCGATGTTCGCCTCGTATAGGAATTTTTTACGCAAGGCCGTGGCGGAATCGGCGCTGGCGATCGCACTGTTGGGCACTGCCGCAGTCACGTCCGATCAGGCCGCGGCCATAGCCGCCCGATCGGCAAGCGCAGCACCCGCGCCGGCACGATCCATCCTTAAGCTGCACGCTTTCATCCTTCGCGACTGTCGCGATGTTGATTACGGCCGCGTGGACGGGTTCGAAGGCATGCTTTCGGATTTCGTGTGCGGGTCGTAAGCCAGGCGGCACCCTCAAGGCGGCGACAACACGACGGGTTTGAGTATCCGTGCTACCGTGATGATGCCGGGTAAACGGCCTCGGCCGCGCTGAGGGGGTCAGGAGAAACGGGATGGCGGAGTTCCGCATCAAGGTGAACGGGCAAGCCCATTTCGTCGATGTGTGGCCCGACACGCCGGTGCTTTGGGTCCTGCGCGACAATCTCGGTTTGACGGGCACCAAATTCGGTTGCGGCGTCGCCCAATGCGGCGCCTGCACCGTCTTGCTCGACGCGGCCGCTGCGGTCCTGCTCGCTGCCGGTATCGGGGCTCGGCAACGGCGAGATCACGACCATCGAAGGATTAAGCGGCCGCGAGGGAGAAGCGGTCCGCAGCGCCTGGATCGCGCGCGACGTTCCGCAGTGCGGCTATTGCCAGTCCGGACAGATCATGAGCGCGGGCCCAACCGACCAAGCTGTCCTCGGACAAGTGCCGGATCAGCGACCCACGCGCCGCACGGCGCTCAAGGGCGCTGCCGGAATTGGTGCACTCGTCGCCACGGCCATCGTATTGGCGACGGAGCAGTCGTCCGCGCAGACCCAGCGCGCTTCGAGCCCAGCGAGCGAACTGCGTCCGGTCACGAGCTTTGCCGGGATTACAGACCAGCGCGCGCCGGCAACCGCGATCTCGCGGCGCTCGATCGCGCTGTGTGGAGAGATGAGCAAAGTGTTGCGGTCGCCGGGCGGGAGGCGCACGCCCGCACCCGGGGCGCAGGCGCAGTTTGGCGAGCTCGCGAAAGCTTGGGCGCAAACCGGCGCACACTGTCCGCGCGCTTGAACGCAGCGGTGGCATTCGGGAATGCCAATGCGCTCGGTGCGCTCCCCTCTTCCTTGTGCTAAGTCCAGTCCGGCAAGACTGAGGGAGCTAGCAATGAAATGGCTGGGCATCGCGCTTGTTGTCGGCTTCCTCGCCGCCCCAATTTTCCCGGGAAGCAGCCAACCGGCGTCGGCTCCGCCGGACCACTCGCCGAAAGAGGACAGGCCGAGCAGCTATCTTCCTGGACTTGGCGAATTCATGGGGAGAATTCAGGTCGATCACGCCAAGCTGTGGCTCGCGGGGGAGGCTCGAAACTGGGAGCTCGCCGGCTACCAACTCAGCGAACTCAAGGAAGTGTTTTCCGATGTGCAGGACTTGGTTCCGCGCTACCACAATATTCCCGTCGGCGACATGATCGATGCGATCATCACTGGCACCGTTACTGACCTCGAAGGCGCGATCGCGGCCCGCGATTTCAGCAAGTTCTCGGCATCCTTCGATGGCTTGACCGCAGCGTGCAATTCTTGCCATCAGGCGGCAAATCGCGGCTTCATCGTTATCCGACGGCCGGCGCAATCGAATTTCAGCAATCAGGACTTCTCGCCCGCGCCGAAATGAGACGAAGGGCACAGAGTCCTTGTACGGAGAGAAGCACATGAGGCGTCGCGAGTTTATCTCGTCGCTCGGCGCCGCCGCGGCCTGGCCGCTCGCGGCGCGCGCAGCAGCGGGATGCATATCCGACGCGGTCCATCACGATTATCGTTCCGTTTCCGGCTGGCGGAAATTCCGATATCGTCGTGCGATCGCTCGCGGAGCGCCTGTCGCTCGCCTTTGCGCAGCCCGTGATCGTTGATAATCGCCCCGGAGGCGCTGCTGGCACGGTTGGCGCAAAGGCAGTCGCGAACGCCACACCGGACGGTCATACGCTACTATTTACTCCCGCGGCGCCGCTGGTCACGGCGCCGGTCATCTACAAGAACCTCGGTTACGATCCATTCAAGAGCTTCGCTCCCGTCGCAACGCTCTTCAGTACCCCGCAAATGCTAGTCGTCAATCCTTCGGTTCCCGTCGAATCCATGGAGCAACTGGCGAGCTACGCGAAAGCAAATCCGGGAAAGCTGAGCTTCGCCTCACCCGGATTTGGGACACAGCCTCACCTTCTCGCAGAAATGTTCAAGCTCCTCACCGACGCCAATATCGTGCACGTTCCCTACAAAGGTCCGGCGCCGGCCATCACGGATTTGCTCGGCGGGCAAGTGCAGATGTTCTTTGATACGGTTGCGCTGTTCCTGCCGCATATTCAAACCGGAAAATTAAAGGCGCTCGCTGTTGCGGATGAGGTGCGTAGTGACTCCCTACCTGCCGTCCCAACGACGACCGAGAGCGGATTTCCAACCCTGCAGGCAACCTTCTGGGCCGCAATCGTTGCTCCGAGCGGCACTCCCACCCACGTCATCGACAAGCTCAACACATCAATCAATGAATTCCTGCGGTCGCCGGAGGTCGAAGCAAGTCTCGCCAAATTCAGCGCAAAACCGAAACTTGGCTCGCCTGCGGATTTCGCCAAGTTCTGGCATGCCGAGACGGAGAAATGGACCAACGTCATAACATCGGCCGGCATCAAGGGCGACTAAGTCGCCGATAGCTCGACAATCTTTGCGTCATGTGAAGCTGCGCTTCGCTTTTCCGTCAAATATGGTGGAACCATGCAGAATGTCGTGAACCGGCGATGGCTCCTTGCGAGTTATCCCGAGGGAATGCCTACTGCGGACAATTGGGTCATGGACACGCAGCCGGTGCCGGATCCCGGGCCCGGCCAAATCCTCGTCAAAGCGAAGTGGCTTTCGGTCGATCCGTACATGCGCGGTCGCATGAGCCCCGGAGCGAACTATACGAAGGGCGTCGGGCTCGGTGAGGTCATGCAGGGCGGCGGGGTCGGCGAGGTCGTGGCCTCCAATCACCCGGCGTGGAAGGTCGGCGACACCGCCGAATCCATGAGTTTCGGCTGGCAGGAATGGTCGGTTCTGACGCCCGACATTGTTGGACCTGCGGGCGTCAATAGGATCGATGCTGCGCGTGCCCCGATTGAAAGCTCGCTCTCTTGGCTCGGCATGCCGGGGCTCACCGCTTATTTCGGCCTCATCGAAGTGGGACGGCCGCGGCCGGGTGACACGGTCGTCGTTTCGGCCGCCTCGGGAGCGGTCGGCCAACTGGTCGGTCAAATCGCCAAGCTCGCGGGATCTCGCGCGGTAGCCATTGCCGGAAGCGACGACAAACTCAACTGGTGCCGGGAGATCGGGTTCGATACCACGATCAACTACAAGAAAGCCGTGGATCTCACGGCCGCCGTGAAGGAAGCGTGCCCCGCAGGCGTGGACATCTTCTTCGACAACACCGCAGGCCCCATCCATGACGCCGTAATGAAAAATCTGAGTGTCGGTGCCCGTGTGGTGATTTGCGGCCGGGTTGCGCTCGCCGGTCAGTTCGGGAAACCCGACATTGGCGAGCGCTTCAACGGCCAGCTCATTGTCACACGGGCCAGCATGCACGGTTTCCTGGTGTTCGACTGGTGGCACAGGCGCAATGAAGCGCTGCGACGTCTCGCGACTTGGCACAGGACGGGGCAAATCCGCTTCAAGGAAGACGTGCTGGACGGGATCGAGCGAATGCCGGAAGCATTCCTTCGATTGCTGCAAGGCAAGAATTTTGGCAAGCAGATCATAAAGATCGGCTGAGCGGGGTAAGGGGTCCCGCGCTGGTCGTGGAATACGCGTCGGATACACCTTTAAGTCGAACCAGGCGCCCGTAGGCCTGGCCTGATCATGCGTGCCGGCACTCAAGCAGCATGAGGGCGGCGCAAGAGCCATGAGGAGGATTTCGGCAACCGCCCCGAGGCGGTAGTGGACCTCCGGTAAACCCCGTAATGGCACGCGGCGGTGGGCTACACTATCTTGCCTCTGACCAGTCGCGTGGGGCTTACGCGGGTCCGGATGTGCCGATTCGGATGCTCCTCCATGGCGACGTTTGGTTTACGCCGGAAGACATTGCGCGGTCTTGACGGCTGCGTTCGAGCTCGCATTGGGCAAGGTAGAGCTCGCGGATCGTCAGGATCCACTGGCCGTGATTCTCGCGAAATTCATTATCGAACTTGCCAAGGAGGGCGAGCGCGATCCGGATAAACTCTGTGAGGGCGCCCTAAAAATTCTGCGCAAGCCGCGGTAAAAGCTCTGAGCCAAAATCGTGATCAATCGGGCGAACCAACTTGTGCCTGAAATAAACCAGGCATAGCGGCCCTCGTATGCGGAATATTTGCCGCGCGTCGGGTGTTTCGTCCGATGGAGTCCTCGTTCCCCCAGCCCCCCTGAGGATTCCCGAGACCCCGCTCGAGCAGCTCTCTTTTCGACTGCCACACTCGGGCGGGGTTCTCGTTTTGCCGCCGCGGGGCGTTGCCGGACCTGGCAGCGCGCGTTGGGTCAAGGTCCGCGCGCGGCTCTCGCCCCCACTAGGCCGAGGACGAGCAGGACGAGAAATATGACGAGGAAGATATAGAATAGGATGCGGGCAACATCCGCGCTCGCGGCGGCGAGACCAGTAAAGCCAAAGAGCGCCGCAACCAGCGACACCACCAGCATGATGAGTGCCCATTTCAGCAATGACATGGGTCGTATCCTTTGCCGGATTAACCAGCCGGCCAAAATTTAGTTCCCGATCCGTGTCCGGGTTATCTCGGTTGAACCGCTCGACGATCTCGGCCGGCTCATTCCGCCCTGATGTTGGCCGCCTTGATGATCGGCCACCATTTCTGAATTTCGGCCTTGTGGAAGGCGCGCAGCGCTTGCGGGGTTTGCTCCTCGCGCGCTGGTGTATTCGATCCGAGATCGACGAGGTGCTGTCGCACCGCAGGATCGGCCAATGCATCGACGACCGCCGCATTGAGCGTCAGGATGACCGCGCCCGGCGTTCCTTTAGGCGCCCAAAGTCCATGCCAAGGAGCGAGATAAAATCCCGGCAGCCCCGCTTGATCCACCGTCGGAATCTCAGGCGCAGCCGCCAAGCGAGTGTTGCCCGTCACGGCAAAGACTTTGATCCGACCCGCACGAAATTGCGGTATCGCACTGGCGGGATCGGCAATCATCAGGTCGATTTGCCCGGAGACCAAATCCTGCATCGCCGGGGTCATGCCCCGATAAGGTACGAACTGAAAGCGTGTGCCGCTGAGTTTTTGAAATAGCACGCCGCCGATGTGCCCTGGCCCACCCGCGCCCGAGGTCCCTGCAGACGCCTTGTCCGGATTGGCCTGCAACCAAGTGATGAACTCGCGCAGACCGTTCGCGGGCACAGCATGTTTCGCGGCGATCAGCCAGGGCGTGATGCTCGTCAGCGCTATGGGCTCGAAATCTTTGACGACGTCGTATGGGAGATCGTAGACGGCACCGTTGACGACCTGCGTGGCCCAGGCTCCGTAAAGGAGCGTATAGCCATCGGCCGTGGCGCGCGCGACCCGACCCACGCCAAGCGTTCCGGATGCGCCAGTCACGTTTTCAATTATAATGGGCTGGCCGAGGCGCGTTCGCATGCGCTCGGTGATAATGCGCGCGATCGAATCCATCTGGCCACCGGCGGGGACCGGAACGATTACGCTCACGGGACGGCCGGGATAGACGTCCGCCGATTCGACGCGCGCCGCGCCGGGCAGTGCGGCGGCAGCTGCGGCGATACGCAGAAAACGGCGGCGCGGAAGTTTCATCGCCTCCACTGGGGTTGCCCCGGCAGAGTATCACCCGGTTGCTCCCATCACGAGCAGCTCTTGCGGCGGCCTTAATCGCTGTCCTTGGGCGCAGTGACATAAGCCGGGATGGTGCCCGACGCGGTGCGGATCACCGCACTTGGATCGCGCTGCGACCTCACGGCGGCCAGAAAGGTCGGATTCATGCCGCCGTCAGCGCCGCTCGTAACCGGCACAGTCGGGATGCCGCGGTTGATCAGCTCTACGGTTTCAATCTCATCGCGGCGCTGCTTCTCGCGTACGGCCACCGCGATGTCCTCTTCTACCTTGTAGGCTGGGCAAGGCGCGGCCGCGCTAAAGCTGCCCATCGATTCTGCATCGAAAACGTAGCGCTTCTCGCATACGTCGACCTGCGGCTCGAGGTGCGTAACCTCGAAGTGGTCATAACCTTCTTTGATCATTTTCCAGAATGCCATATGCGGCGAGTGGCGGTGGCGGGCCATGTTGATCGGCGTCATCCTGAACGGATAGGCCTGCAGCTGAAACGATTTTTGTCCGCCGAAGAACGCTTCGCGAGCGAGCGCGTAGATTTCCGCGATCTGCTCGTCGGTCATGGCATAGCAGCCGGCCGACGAGCAGCCACCGTGGACCATCAGGAACGCGCCGGTGCGGCCGTTCGCCCGATCGTAAGAATTCGGAAATCCCGTATTGATCGCGAGATACTGGCTGGAATCAGGATTCATCAAGCCGGGGGTAATGGCGTAATAGCCCTCGGGCGCCTGGCGGTCACCGGTCTTGAACTTGGGGCCGAGTTCCCCCGACCAGCGGCAGATCGGATAAGTGCGCAGGAGCGCAAATCGCCCACTATTGTCCTGCTTCCAAACCTCGAGCTCGGACTCCTCCTTGAAGACCCGCATCAAGATCGGCGATTCCTTGGTCATGTTCTTAGTTTTCAGCGTCGCCAGCATCCGCTCCGACAATGGTTGCATGTGGCGGCCGCTGGTCATCGGGGGGCCACCGCCGCACCCGGCAAGCGACATGTGTGCGGCAATCGCCGCCGACGCCAGAAGCGTACGCAGCAGAGCTCGTGAAGGAATAGATTGGTCGCGCACGCCAGCCGCCCGCAATTAACAAACGCCTAGGTCGAGACTTGGGTTAGATCAGGGCAAAGGCGAGCCGGCCAGCAAATCAACTTCGGTTGGCAAACAAAAGCTTACCTTACCGATTCCATCGCGGTTATGGGAACGGTCGGGGCGCCGCGGAACCGGCTACCGTTGTCGTTGTGTCATGCGTCCGGGAAGACCGGCACGTGGTCCCGGCGAGGCACGAATAACGCCATCCGTTTCGTTATTGCGCGCCAAGCGCTCCCCCGCTGCTATTCGTCAGGGGGGCGCACCAACTCGCTGGTCACGTAAACGCAATTTGGACATTCATACCCGATGAGTCCGGGCTCACCTAAGCTCGGGGCGATGCTGACCACTTCTTCCATAGTGGTTCCACATCGCGGGCATGACACCGTTCGCTCACGCCGCTCGGTTCTAGTTAGATCCGACACGATCAGGGCCCCTTGCGTTAGGGCTGCTTGGCTCCCCGTTCTCTATTAAGAAACGCGCGACATGCCGTTTTGTTCGCAAGACGACAAACGCGCGAAATGTCGAGACGGGACAAGCCCCTATGACCACGGCGCCTAATGCTCACGCGCCGCGTCGGCGGATTTGGGAAGAGTGCGACCATCGCACGCGGCACACGACGCGCCCCGCGCTGCGACGGCCGCGTAGGCGTCATGCCAGCGCTTTCTTGACGCGCTCCGGCGTGAATGGCGCGTGGCGCAAGCGCGTCCCGGTGAGCTGAGCGATCGCGTTGCCGATGGCAGGCGTCACCAATGGGGTGGCCATTTGCCCGACCCCGGTCGGCGGGTTGTCGGTCGATATCACGTCGATGTGCATCAGCGGCACGTCGCTCATGCGCGGGACGAGATAGTCATAGAAGTTCGACTGTTCGACTGTGCCATCCTTGATCGAGATGCGCTCCATCAGGGCGAGGCCCAACCCGTAGACAATGCTGCTCTCGGTCTGCGCCGCCACATTGTCCGGCTGCACCGCGATACCGCAATCGAGCGCGCACCAGAAATTGTGCAACATGACGTTGCCGGTGGAGCGTTCGAGCGACACCTCGGCGGCGCCGGCGACGAGCGAATCGGAATAGTTGAGGAACGCAAATCCCATTCCGCGGCCGTCGCGCTTCTTGCCCCACTCCGCCATCCGGGCAACGGTCTCGACCACTCTTCGTGCGCGCGGGTCCTTGATGAGCTCGAGCCGGTAGGCGACCGGATCGATCGATCGCTTTACGGCGAGCTCGTCGACAAACGTCTCGACCGCGAACTTGTTCGCAGTCCAGCTGATGCCGCGCAACGGAGCGGTGCGCACGCCCGTGTCCCGGTACAACTGCTCGACCAGTTGATGCGGGACGTCGTAGCCGCCGAAATCGGCGCCGACCATCAGGATGAAGTCCTTGCGGCCACGCGATTCATAGCGCACCGGATCGAACGACGGCGTCACCCGGTCGCCGACAAGCCGATGATGATAGACCGCCACCTTGCCCGAGTCGTCGAACCCGGCCCGTAGATAATGAGCCGAAAGCGGGCGGAAGCGGCCGTTGTGAACGTCGTCCTCGCGCGTCCACATCACCTTGACCGGGCGGCCCGCCTCCTTCGCCAACAGCACGGCATCGACGACGAAGTCGGCATCGCGCGGACCACGGCGGCCGAAGCCGCCGCCCATCAGCAGGTAGTTGAGCTTGACCTTCTCGCGGGCAATTCCCAAGGCTTTCGCGCTTGCCTCCTGGGCTGTGGTCTGACTCTGCGTGCCGCACCAGATCTCGACCGAGTCGCCCGCCTGCGACACAGCAGCGACCGCATTCAACGGCTCCATCTGCGCGTGGTAGGCGTAATCGCAGCGGTACTCGGCATCGAACGTGCTAGCAGCTCGGGTCAGCGCATCGCGTGGTTCGCCGGACCTCGACCACTCCGCTGCCTCCGACTTCAGATCACGCGCCGCGGCGGCGAAATCCTCAAGGCCCTTCTCGCTATCGAACGCCCAGGCCTTTCCCGACTTCGTCCAAGTCGTGGAATGGCTCAACGCTTCCCGCGCCTGGAAAGCCGCCCACGGCGTCTCGGCGACGACACCGACGCCGTAAGGCATCCGGATCACCTTGATCACGCCTGCCACTGCTGCGGCCCTCGATTCATCGAACTTGTCTGGCGCCGCACCCTCGACGGGCGCGCGTAGCACGGCGCCATAGAGCATGCCCGGCACCTGCACGTCGATCGCGTAACGGGCGGTACCGTTCACCTTACCCGGCACGTCGACCCGCATGACATCCTTGCCGATCAGCCTGAACTGACTCGGTTTTTTGAGTTGCTCGGGCTTGATCTCGGGCGGCTTGTCGGGCACCTGCGCGAACGCCGCAATGTCACCGTAAGTCAGTCGCCGGCCGGACTTGGCGTGCACAACGACGCTCGGCTCGGTCATCAGCTCCTCCACTGGTACGCCGAGCTTGCTCGCCGCATTGTCGAGCAGCACGCGCCGCACCTGCGCGCCGAACGTGCGCAGCGATAGGTAATAGCTGCGCACGGCATTACTTCCGGCCGTGTACATCATTCCGCTGAAACCGGGATTGCCGTAGATCGCATCGATCAGGGGCGCGGCGACGACCTGCACCTTCGACCAGTCAGCATCGAGATCCTCGGCGAGGATCAGCGGCAGCGATGTCATCGATCCTTGCCCCATCTCGGTCGCCGCCGACATGATGGTGATCGTGCCATCGGGGGCGATGCTCACCCAGGGTGAAAGCGCTTTGCCCGTCGGCTCAGTAGCCAAAGTTGCGGCACGGGCGAGCGGGCCGCCCAGCACAAAGGCAAATGACAATCCCGCGGCGCCAATCATAACCTGGCGGCGGGAGATGGAGGTATTCTTGGACCTCGTGGTGAGATTCGTTGTCATGGCTCAGGCCTCCCGCGCGGCGCGCTCAACCGCGCGCACGATGCGTTGATAGGTTCCGCAGCGGCAGATATTCGTGCTCATATGCGCGACGATCTGCGCGCGCGTGGGCTTCGGATTCTGCTCGAGCAGATCGGCTGCGCTCATGATCTGTCCGGACTGGCAATAGCCGCATTGCGGCACCTGCTCGGCGAGCCAGGCCTTCTGCAAGGGTGCGATGAATCCGCCGACAGACCCTCGATCGTGGTCACGGACTTCCCTGCCATCTCCGAAACCTGGGTCTGGCACGAGAAACCACGCTTTCCGTCGATGTGCACCATGCAGGCACCGCACAGACCCGTTCCGCACCCGAACTTGGTCCCGGTGAGCTTCAGCTCCTCCCGGATCGCCCATAACAAGGGCGTTGCAGGCGGCGCGTCTGTCGATGCCGCCCTGCCGTTCACAGTGAAGTTGGTGGTCATCGTTTCCTCCTTACGGATGGACGGGATGCGGGAGGTAAGTCGTGGTTGATCGCGAATTGAAAGCCTGGCGCCGGCGCTGAAAAAACAGCACGTATCTCGCAGCTCGCTCTGCAATCAGAGTACACCATCGACCAGTGCACGCGGTAGGGGCGCAGTGATGATTTTCTGAGCTGCGCCGCCGCCGCGCTTAAAAACGTGCGGCTGCGGCAACGCAAAGGCAGGTTGACGCGATTCTCGATTAGCGAGAACACTCGCTCGTCGCTTTCAGACCCTTGTCGTTCGTCAGGAGCCCACAGATGAACCGTATCGCCGTCCTGTTGCTCGCCATGTTGCTCTCGAGTGCCGCGCAGGCTGCCGAGTACATGGAGAAGACACCGTTCCAGTTGTCGCGCGCGTTTTCGCCAGGCGTTGTCACGTCCGGCGGAACGATCGTCTGGGTTGCCGGACAGACTGCCACGCAGGACGGCCAAGGCAACAACATCGCCAACAACTTCGAAGCTCAAGTCAAACAAGTTTTTGCGCAAATCGACGGCATCATGAAACGCGCCGGCGGAAGCCTGGACAATGTGGTAACCATGACCGTGTTCATCAAGGAATCCCGTTATGGCGCAGGTTTGTCGAAATGCGCAAAGATTTCTTCAAAAATGGAAACTATCCCGGCAGCGCCCTCATCACCGTGACGAATTTCGCTCGGCCCGGCATCGAAATCGAGATTCAGGCTGTAGGCGTGGTGGGAGACGCGTGCTCGAGCGATAATCCTTGCTCGGCCGAAGGAAAGGCCAAGAAGGCCCAGAACCGATAAGTCCGTGGCCGCATCCCCACTGCACTCGTGGGCCGGCGAGCAGATCGAACAGCGCCGCTCCGTGTGTACCAACGGCGCGACGCGCTCCGCTTATTGCGACATACGCGCGCCGGCGGATTCACCCCGGCCCCGGGGACGTCCTGCCCGTGGCCGGCCGAGCGTGCTGGCTTTGCTGCGCGCGCTTGCGTTCGGAAAGGTCGACGATCGTTGCCAAGACGGCGCTCCCACCGTTGTGGCTGACCGGACTGAGGCCGATCTCGATTGGAAATTCGCTGCCATCCCTGCGCCGAGCTCTGAGATCCCGCCGTACTCTGATCGCCCGCGCCTCGGGCTTTTGCGGAAACGTGTTGCGCTTGACCTGTTGCAAGTCGACTAGTCCATCCGGCACCAGCACCTCGACGTTTTTGTCCAGCAGTTCGAACTGCTTGTAGCCGAACAGTCTCTCCGTGCTGGCATTGACGAGCTTGATGTTGCCCTGCGCATCCACCACGACGATGCCGTCGGGCACGCCGTCAAGAAGGATGCGCGCGTTCTCTTCCTGCGCCCGCGCGCGGTCCATCATTGCGTTCACGACGGCAACGGCAGCCAGATTGACGAGGCAGAAAAAGATGAACAGAAGCAACTGGACGAACTCGCGATACTCGAGCTCGAAACTATAGGCAGGTGGAAGGAACAGATACCATGCCGCGAGTACAGACAGGACGGTGGCGCAGACGCCTAGCCAGATGCCGCCGAGGAGCGCGCCGATGATAATCGCAGGAAAGAAAGTGATGAACGGAACCTGCCCCCCGATATAGTCACCCATGGCCCAGCGCGTCAGTGTGGCAAGCGCGACGAGGCCAATTGCGATCCCATAGGCAGCATCGGGATGCTGCCGAATACCCTCTACGACTTCGACGATGCGGCGGTTTCCAAAGGGATTGGAAAGCGGCATGACTCCCCTCCCGGAGCCGTGACCGCGCCTTCTAGAAGTCAACCCGTCCGACAATAAGCTAATGGCTCAAATCGAATGCCGGTCGGGCCCTATGAGCCGACCTGCAGCCGTTCAACCCGTTAACTGCGATTTTATCGTCAAACTAACGACCGCCAAGGGTCTCGGCCTTCAAATCCGCCGCTCATCACCCGCGGGACGACTGTCGCCAAGTATGCGACGTTTAATGTTTCGTTCCGGCACGCGCCTCAGATCACTTCCTCGGTCTTGTCGTCGGTTTCGCCGTAACGGCGCAGCGTGGCGGATTTGGTGCCGGCGTACAATTTCGCCAGGCCGGGCGCGATTTTCGCGTTCTCCTGCTCGAAGAGGCTGTTGCCGGCAAGATCGCTTTCCACCAAGAAGGGCCCGAACTTCTCCACATCGAGTACCCAGACCGCCTGTGCGAGCCCCAATTCCTCAAGCCAGTAGACGCCCGCGACGCGCTTGATCCCGCGGCCAAGCAGCGCGCCGGTGCCGTAACCCACGGTGGTGAGATAGATCGCGCGGTTGGGAACGAAGAATTTGCGATAGACCTCCGACGTCATTCCGCCCTTGCCGATAATCACGTTGCAGCCAGAGAGCTTGAACCAGCCGTCGAGCCATTGCGCGAACCGAAACGAGGCGGTCGCGGTCACGGCGCCGACGGTGTAGCTGCCGTCAGGGTTGACGGTTGCGGCCGGCGAGCAGTGGAAGTTGGCAAGCCCGAGCGCATCGCGGGAAGCCGGCATGCCGGCCCCCTCTTCTATTGCGTGCTTATAAGCGCCCTCGCGCGCGGTAAAGATGCGGCCGCTCAGATGGGCAACGGTGCCGATCTCGAGCTTACGCAGATCTTCGGTGCCAGCGGGAATGGCAAGATGAACGGTCTTGAGCTCCGCCATCGCCGTTACTCCCCCGCCGTCGACGTCGAAACGCCGAACTTCAACAGGTTGCCATCTGGGTCCCACACGTAGAATTCTCGCATGCCCCATGGGCGGTCGGCGACCTCGCTGAGCCTGCCGCCATCGTTCGCTTCGGACAAAGTTGCGTGTAGAGCGTCGACGTCGTCGACATTGAAATAGGCCGATGTGTGCTCGGCGATGCGCCGCTCCTTGCACGTCCAAAAGTGGATTTCGATGTCGTCGCGAGACACGATGGCAAAACCAGCCTCGGGATATAGACGCTCGATGTTGAAACCGAGCTTGTCACGATACCAGCTGGCGGCCGCGCCTACGTCCGCGGCCGGCAGTTCGGGGCAAACTTTGTTGAGGCGGGCCATGGTCGTCTACTCGGCCGCCTCGGCCGCGCTGCGTTCCCATTCCACCGTGGAGCGCCGCATGTAGTCCGTGAACCACATCGGATCGGTCCGGAATTGGACGCGCCCGTCGGCGAAAATCCGCGCGCAGGCGCGGCGCGAGGACAGGCAGAACATGTGCACCGACATCGGCATGCCGCCGGTGTGGCAATAGCCGACTTCGATGTGACAATCGATCACCATCGAGGAGCCGACAAATCCCATCGCTCCCATGCCGATGTTGTTGCCGAGCTCTTTGAACTCCTCCTCGAGTGCCGATTTTCGGATCCGGATTGCGCGAGCCGACGACGCGTAAGCAGGACGCCTGCTTGCCCAGCACCATGCTGGTGTCCTTCGAGCCGCCGAGCCCGATGCCGACGATTGCCGGCTGGCAAGCGAGCCCGCGCTTGCCGAACCCGATCAGCGTATCGAGATAGAAGCGCTTGATCCCCTCGATGCCGTCCCCCGGAAACAGCATCCGATAGTCGGAGCCGAACAGGCCCCCTTTGTGCACGGTAATGAGGTCGAACCAATCGGCGTCGGGATGGAAGGCGTACTCGATCTCGGGTGCGCCGATGCCGACATTGTTGTTGTGATCGGTACGCCAGAGCGGATGCACGCGGTTGGGCCGCAGCGGCACGCTGGCGGTGGCGCGCGCGGTCGCGCGCCGCAAGGCCGCCTCAAGCGCAACCGGCCCGCCCTCGATGCGCGCCTCATTGCCGATCTTGACGTACCAACGCGGCAGGCCGGTATCGCCGCACATGGCGCGGCGGTCCTCCTTGGCAGCCTCGTAGTTCTCGAGCATCGCCTTGATGACGAAGGCGGAGAGGTCGCCTTTTTCGGTGTCGGCGCATTTGCGCAACCCGGCGAGATAATCTTGCGGGATTTCGATCGCCGCGTTGGCCATCAAGTCCTCGGCCGTGCGCTGAACGGAGGCGACGGAAATCATGTTGGCTTCTCCTACTCGGCCGCCACTTTGTCCCGCAGCAGTGTCTCGCCCGGCCGCACAAGCGTGAACTCGACGGGCGCATCGGTAATCTCGAGACCGTCGGTCGTTTGCCGCGCGACCGTGAAGCGCGAAGCGGCCAAATCGCCGGGCTCGGGAAAATCCGAGCCGTAGTGCGCGCCGCGCGAATTTTCGCGCTTGCGTGCGGCGAGCGCAATCACCCGGCTGACCTCAGTTAGCGAGCGCAGATTGAGCCAATCGTGCCAGGTCAAGTTGAAGGCGCGGCCGTCGTCGGCAACGCCGCTCGCCAACAGCTCGGTCTCGATGGCATCGAGCACCGCGACGGCGCGATCGAGGCCCGCCCCATCGCGCACGACGCCGACATCGTCCCACATCGTATCCAGGAGTTTTTCCCGCAAATGGTTCAAATTTCCGCCTTTGCGCCCGAACGGATGGAGCGCGCGCTCAACTTCGGCGTCAAGCACGTTTTCGTCGGGCGGGCGGTGGCCGCTACTTGCGGCGACGAAGCGCGGCATGACGTCGCCGGCAATTCCGCCGAACACGGTCGAGTTGGCGACCCCATTGCCGCCGAGCCGGTTAGCGCCGTGCATGCCGCTTGCGTCCTCGCCGGCTACGAATAGCCCCGGCCATTCGGTCGACGTATCCGCGCTGCAGATGAGGCCACCCATGAAATAATGCGCGGTGGGCACCACCTCCACGAGTCCGCCAGCCAGATCGAAACCGCAGTCGCGGCAGCGGTCGACCATGCCCCTGAATTCCTTCGCCACCTTGGCCGGCCCGAGATGGCTCATCTTGATGTAAAGGCCGCCATGCTCCGTGGTGCGCCCCGCCTTCATCTCCGCGTACATGGCGCGGCTGACGACGTCGCGCGTGGCCCGCTCGAGTTTGTCGTCGTAGTCGCCCATGAAACGGTGCATCGCGCCGCTGAGGAGATGGCCCCCCGCGCCGCGCAGCCCCTCCTCCAGCACGGTGCCGGTCATGCGAGTGTCCGGTCCTGCGAGCAATCCGGTCGGATGGAACTGGACCATCTCCATATCGCGCAGGGCCAAGCCCGCGCGCACCGCCATCGCCAGGCCGTCCATGCTCTTGTCGCCGGAGGGGGTGTGGTAGCGATACATGGTCGGGCCCCCGCCGGTCGCGAGCAGCACCGCCTGCGCCGCGACGAAGCGGAACGCGCCGGTGCGAATGTCGACCAACAGCACGCCGGAAAGCGCTCCATCGCGCGCGGGAATGAGCGCCACCGCGCGGTGCTCCTCGAGCCGGCGGATCGGCCGCGCCCATACCTGCTCCATCAGGCGATTGATGATCTCGATGCCGGTGAGATCCCCTTTGTGCACGGTGCGGTCGAAGCTCTGGCCAGCAAACGCCTTGCCGTGCAGCGTGCCGTCCGTATTGCGATCGAAAAAGCAACCAATCTCGTTCTCGAGCTCGCGCACGCGCTCGACGGCAGTCGTGACCAGCGTCCACGCTAATTCCTGGTGCGGCAGCCATTTGCCGCCCTCGATTGTGTCCATGAAATGCCGCTCGACCGAATCACCGGGGTTGAGCGCCACGTTGTAGCCGCCCTGCACCATGCGCGTGCAGCCGCATTTGCCGAGCAACCCCTTGGTCGCGATGGTGACGTCAAGATCGGGATCGGCCTTGAGCGCATGCAGCGCGGCGAACAACCCGGCGCCGCCTGAGCCGAGAATCAAAACGTCGGTCGCGAGGCGTTCGACACTCATGCAAGCATCACAATATGCGCGCCAGCAGGATAAAGGCGACGAGCGCTGCGACTGCAGCCGCTACGGCTGCCAACTCTTTTTGCCGATCGTGCCAAGCGAGATTCTCGATCAGAAACACGCGCATGCCTCCCAACATGTGCACCATGAGCAGAAAGATGAGGCCGCTTTCGGCAAGCTTCACCAGCGGCTGATCGCTCCAGCGCAGAAACTTTTCGAGCGAGGCTTCGCCTTCGATGGCAAGCCCGAGCGTCAAAAAGTGGAACGGAAGAAAAATCGCAAGCGCTAGGCCGGAGAGCCGGTGCACGAGCGCGGCGATCCAAAGCACGCTCTGGCGGTGAGCCAATGCGGTCATGGCAGCACTACCGCAACCACTGCACGTCCGCCGAGGAGAAAGAGCAGCACGCTGAACGCGCCAGCCAAAATGCCGGCGTCGCGAGATTTAAGGGGCGACCATTCGGCGAGCACATTGCGCACGCCGATTGCGGCATGAACGGCCACGGCAACGACGAACGCGCCATAGAAGGACGCCCAAGCCAGGCTGCCGCGCGTGCGCGCGAGAATATCGGCCGCGGTCAGTCCTTTGCGGGTTGCATAGAAAATCACCACAACATGCAGGAGCACGAGCGGCACCATCAGCGCCGCGGTCAAGCGCTGCCACACATAGAGGCCAACGTTCATAGCTCGCCTCTCAGGTAGGCCCACATCGTGCGACGCTTGAGCGCCGCGATCGAAGCGGTTGGATTGAGGAGCTGCGGGCAGAGTTCTTGGCAGGACTGGTGCGAGTGGCAGGCGTGGCAGCCGCCCGAGGCGGCGACGGCCCGCAGACGCTCGGCATTTCCGGCGTCACGCTCGTCGTTCAGCAACGTCCAGGCGCGGTTGAGCGCCGCCGGCCCGAGATAGTCGGAGTTCCAACGCACGGTATCGCAGGCGGCGTAGCATATGGCGCAATTGATGCACTCGATGGCAGCGTCGGCGGCTATCCGCGCGGCGCTGTCCGGCCGCACGCGCGCGATGTCATCGTTGCGCGTCTGCGAGGGCACGAACGCGCCTTTGGCCTCTTGCCATTTATCGAAGAACGGCCGCAGGTCTGTCGCCAAATCCTTGATGACCGGTAGGTTCGCAAGCGGGCCGATCTTGAGGCGCCCGCCTTTGGCCACGGTCGCCACATGGGTGCGGCAAGTCCAACGCGGCCGGCCATTCACGGTCATGGCGCAGGAGCCGCACATGCCCACCCGGCAGGCGAAGCGATAGGACAGCGTAGGGTCGAGGTGACGCTGCACGAAAGTGACGATGTCGAGCACGGTTTGGTTTTCGCAGGAGGGAACCTTGTATGTCTCGTATCGCCCTTCTTGCGCGCCGCGCCAGAGCAACACAGTCAATTCGGATCGCGAATCGGCCATCGGTTTTCGCCTCGCGGCGTCAAGTGTAGCAAGCACGCATCGTAACCAAAAGCTTCTCCGTGAAAGAATGCCCGCTCATTCCCGCGAGAGCGGGAATCCTGGGGCTAAGCCCTGGGTTCCTCGTCTTCGTGGGGACGAGCGCTAGTTGTTACGACAGGATCTCAGAAATTGAAATCACCAGCGACGATCATTGGCACCGCTGGCCGCATTCACTAACATTCGTGCGGCGCTTCTGCCGCAACAAGAGGGAGGGATGTGATGAACGTGGTCCGCCAACCCCAACCAGTTCTGGACAAGCGCGGCGAGCCGCATGTGCGCCGGTTCGAGGAACAGCGCTGGCTGATCGACAACATCATCCGCGCCAACGGCATCGACTGGGACCAGCCGCGCTCGCTCTACCTCAGCGCTCCGTGCGGCATCGAAGCCAACGCCGATTTCGCCGGCATCCGCGAGCGGGTGAAGAAGATGGCGGATATCGGTCCCGCCTTCGAGGCGGTGGCGCGCCGGCGCGAGGCCAAGGCCAAAGCGGCGGAGGAATCTGATCGCAAGGTTACGGCGCGCCACAACTACTTCATGGCGGCTGTGCATTGGGCGGCCGCGCAGTGGCCTTACGATCAGAACAATGAAATCAATATCGCTTACAACAACAAGAAGCGCGAATGCTACGGCAAATACGCGGCGCTCGCGGATCACCACGTGGAGGCGGTTTGGGTGCCATTCCGCGACAAGGCGATTCCTGCCTGGTTTCATCTGCCTCCGGGCTATACCGGCGGCCGCATCCCGGCGGTGATCGCCATTCCGGGCATGGACAGCTTCAAGGAAGGCCAAGTTGCGCTCTACGGTGATCGCTTCCTCAACCGGGGCATGGCGGTGTTGGCGATCGACGGTCCGGGCCAATACGAAGCGCCCATGATCGGCCTCTACTTCTCGACGGAGAACTGGATGGCGGCGGGCAAGCCGCTCGTCGACTGGCTCACCGCCCGGGCCGAGATCGATCCAGAGCGCATCGGGTGCTCCGGCACGAGCTTCGGCACGTTCTTCGGCACCATTCTCACCGCCCACGAGCCGCGGATACGCGCGTTTGCCGCCATGTCGGTGTGCCACGAACCCGGCTGCCACACGATCTTTCAGGAGGCCTCACCGACGTTCAAGAAGCGGTTCATGTACATGTCGGGCATCACCGAAGAGGATGAATTCGACGGCTTCCGTAAGTCGATCACCTGGGAAGGCCACGCCGATAAAATCCGCGTGCCGTTTCTCGTCGTTGCCGGCGAATGCGAGGAGCTCAGCCCGCTCGAACATTCCGAGCGGCTCATCAAAACGGTCAAGGGGCCGAAGCAGATGGTGGTCTACCAGGAATCGCGGCACTCGGTCGGCAACGTGGCTGCCGCCAATCTCGGGCCGTTCCCGCCGATTCTGGTTGCGGATTGGATCGCCGAGCGGCTCGCCGGCAAGCCGTTCGCAAACGAGCATTGGTTCGTGCGCGCGAACGGACAGATCGACAAGACGCCGCTTTAGGATCGACGTATGCACAACAAAAGCGGAAGGGCGTTCTGCCCTCCCGCTCTTTTCCGGCCTACCAATGATGCCAGCGATGTCGCCACCAGTGATGGCGCCGCGGGCCGTAGTAGCCGTAGGCATGATACCAGCCGGGCCGCCGCCAGCAACGATACGGCCCGCAAACCAAGCGCACGTCCTCCACGTTGGACGACAGCGCGCTCGAGATCGAAGGCAGTCCGTTCGGCATGGCCGAAACGCTGCCGGAGGCGAGCGCAACGGCGCCGACTGCAGCCGCGGACGCGAGCGCATATTTGAGATGCTTCATGCGATAGTTCCTCCTCTAGTTCTCGACTGACCCCTTAACAACGACGCATCGTCGAGAACGTTCGCTGTGACAATTCACAGCGAGATTTTTCGTTGGCGCGGCGCAGCAAAGTCCGCGCTTGCATGAATGGTTATTCAGCAATGTTCCATGAACGCAGTTGCGCAAGAGCTGCGGCGTGAAGTCCGCGCAATTTTTGCCAGAACTGATTGCGATCGCGTCGAATCGAAAGGCGCCCTGTCAGACTCACGTAAGGAACGGGCTCGGCGCCCGCCGGTATCGAAACCCAACGCCCAACGCAGTTCCAGTGGCGCCGATCACCGCGTTTACGCGATGACATTTGCCTTGGTGAGAAAGCCCCACACGTCGACGACCGGTTTGCCGGCAAAATCGAGGTCGCGATAAGCGGAATGCGGCGCGCACAGGACGAGGAGATCGCTGCGGCTTATCACCTCCTCCAGACCGAGGAGGTCCGCATCGGTGGTCACGAATGGATCGGTGGTGAGCACTGCCTCGGCGAGGCTCGCGAGCGCCTTCTTGAATTTGTAGCTCAGCGAGGCGCGAGTGTCGTCGATGTCCGCCTTGAACGCCATGCCGAGCAGCCCGACAGTCATTCGCGAAAGATCATAGCGGCTGCGCAGGTCGTCGCAGACGTGCAGCACCAGCCCTTCATTGACCAGCATGGCGGCGTTTCCCAGGCTGAACTGGTTCTGGGCAAAAGCAGCAAGCTGCATCGTATCTTTCATCAGGCATGGGCCCGCGGCGAGCCCGGGGCTCGGAATGCCGCGCGCGCGCGGGTAGTTGCGCTTCATCGCGTCATAGACTTTGCGATAGTCGAGGCCCGCCGACTTCGCGATCAGGTAGAATTGATTCGAGGTCGCAAATTCGATGTAGCGGTAGGCGTTACTGAACAGTTTCGCGAATTCCGCCTCGCGCGGCTTGACGATGATGAGCTCCGGCGCGATGGCCGAAAACAATCTGGCGGCTTCCTCCTCGGCAGCGGCCGTCGTGCCGCTGATGATTTGCGGCGTTTCCTTGAGCTCCTTGATGCCTTGTCCTTGCACCATGCGCTCCGGGCAGAACGCAACCTTGAGATGGCGGTTTCTGCGCAGCAGGTAGGCATCGAGCCAATCGGTCGTGCCCGGGAACACGGTCGAGCGCAGCACCAGGAGCTGCCCATCCGCGAGATACGGCAGCAGCGCATCGATGCAGTCTTGCACTACTTTGCGGACTGGATTGAGGAACTCGTCGATCGGGGTGCCGATGGTGATGATCACTGGGCCGGTTTGGAAAATATCCGCCGGCAAGGACGTGAAAAGGAGTCGGTTTTGCTTGACCGCTCGCAGCAGCAGCTCTTCCCCGCCGTATTCGATGAACGGCAGGCGGCCCGATTGCAACGTCGCGAGCGCGTCCCGATTGACGTCGTGCACATTGACGCGGTAGCCAGCCTCGGCGAATGCCAGCACCAGCGGAATGCCGACATGGCCGGCGCCTCCGACAACGGTGAGATCCGCGCAATCGAGGCGCGCAGGCATCGCCGCAGTCGGCTTGGTGCCGGCGATGTTCACGCAAATGCTCCAATAATTGGCGCGAAGAGAGACACGCCGCGATGACGCCGAGTGATACCCCAGCCGTCGGCGCAATACAAAGGCTTCGCTCGCACCACGGTTAAAGCTCGCGTGGAACCGGCAACGGCGTGACCAGCTTGCCGCGATAGCCTTTCGCCCGCAGCTTGGGTGCAAGCTCGTCGGCAATGTGCCAGGAAAAAATGACGGCACACTCGGGCTGATCCGAAAATAGCCGACTTTCCTCCACAACGGGGATGGAGGTTCCAGGCATGCATTTGCCGATCTTGAGCGAGCCCGCGATCTCGCAAACGTAATCGATGATCGCCTCGTCGAGACCGAGATAGTTGACCAGCGTCGAGGCGCGCGAGGGCGCGCTGATCCCACAGATGCGCGCGCCATTCTCCTTGAGGTCGCGGACAATGGCCAAGAGCCTGAGCTTCGACAGCATCACGTCGTTGCGGAAGGCTTTCAGCCGCGAGAGCATCGCCTCCCCGCGCGGCTCCGCGGCAAGCATCTTCGCGACGCTGCCGTTGAGGGGCCGCGTGCCCTGCCGGGCCGCATAGACGCGAATCGATCCGCCATGGGTCGGAATGGAGCGCGCGTGAAAGACTTCGAGCCCGTGCATCTTGAGAAGGTTCGCGAGGCTCGTGAGCGAGTAGTAACGCAGGTGCTCGTGATAGATCGTGTCGTATTGCAGCCTTTCCAGCAAGCCGATGAGGTAGTGCGACTCGGAGATGAACACGCCGTCCAGACCAAGGAGATCGAGAATGGCCTCGACGATAGAATGCACGTCCTCGATATGCGCGAAGCAATTCGCCGCCGTGACGACGCGCGCGGGGCCGTGCTCGCGCTTGACCTCGGCCGCGACCTCCGGGGTGAAGTAGCGCTTCAGGGTGGGAATGCTGCGGCTGTTGGCGATCTCGCCGACCTCGGTCGGTTCGATGCCGAGGACACGGTGGCTCTTGAAGTTCGAGAGCAGCGTGCCGTCATTCGAGCCGATGTCAATGACGAGGTCCTGCGGTTTGAGCTCGAGCATTGCCGATGCCTCGGAATAGAGTTCGGCAAAATTATCACGCAGCAGTTTGGTGGTGCCGCTGGTGTAGGGATATTCCGGCGGGAAGATGATGACGGGGTCGACCGCCAAGCCAAGCTGCACCAGCTCGCACTTCGCACAGTGCAGAAGGTCGGTCGGGAACCACGGCTGCTGCCGCGGCACTTCGCCGATGGCAACCATCTGATTCACCGGCGGCATGTAGCCGAGCGAGAGCACTTTGACGAGCGGCGCATCGCCGCAGACCTGACAGTACTCTACCGGAACGCTTGCTCCGCTGCCTGCGGCACGGGCGACTTTTGCGCCAGCCAATTCCATCTCCTTGCGGCTCATGCTGCCGGCGCCATGCTCGCGTGGTCCCAATACCATTTGAGCGTCGGCGGCAATCCTTCGTCGAGCGTGACACGCGGTGCGTAGCCGAGTGCGGCGAGTTTCGAAATATCGGGGCAGCGCCGCGGCGTGCTGCCCTCGAGCACCGCCGAGGGCCCGAGCACGATGTCACGACCGGCAATTTTGGCGATGCGGCGGGCGAGATCGGCAATGCTGACCTCTTCCGCCGTGCCGACGTGGTAGATGCCAAGATGCTCGCCCTTTGCGCGCATGATCATGACGCCCTGTACCAGATCGTCGACGTGGCAGAAACTGCGCGTCTCCGCGCCGCTTCCCTGGATCGGAAACGGCACTACGCCGCTCGCCTGCTTGCTCATCGCCCGTTTGAGGCGCACTGCGAATTGTGGGATGACATGATCGAATCCCATATCTGGACCATAGACATTGTGTGGCCGAAAGATCAGCACCCGTTCGAAATGCTTGCGTCCGTGACTGATGACCATCATCTCGCTGATGATTTTGCCGGCGCCATAGGAGAGGCGCGGATTGAGCGGATCGGGAACGACGAGCGGCGCGCTTTCGTCGGTCGGCACGCGCGGCGGCGACTGGTAGACCTCGGAACTTGAGGCGAGGATCAGCCGCCCGACCCCGTGGCGGCGGCAGCCGTCGATGACATTGACAATACCTTTGACGCCGACGTCGAGCACGAGATCGGGGGCGCTGTAAAAAGTCGCCGTGCCGTTGACGAAGGCGAGGTGATGCACCTCTTCGATGCCGCGCATGGCGGCATCGACGGCTGCGGCGTCACGAACGTCGCCGCTGACGAACTCGATGTCGTGGGCAACCTCCTGCAGCCGGCGCAGGGCTCCGCGGGAATTGTCGTCGAACACCCGCACGGTCTCACTCTCACGCACCAGCGCCTTGACCAAGGCCGAACCGAGAAAGCCGCTGCCGCCGGTGACCAAAATATGCCGTGCGCTCATGCGTGTGCCATCTTCCCTTTTCCCGACGCCCGCATACCACATCGAAGTGCCGGCGGGACACCCGGATCAGGACCGTACAGACGGGCTGAAATAGGATAGGCTTGCATTTGAGCCCATCAATAAGAGGCTCTCATATTTATCACGGGGAGGACTTCATCATGCCTGTGCTGTCGTACCGCTGCGGCGCCATCGCGCTTGCCTGTGCCGTGGCCACGCCCGCCAGCGCGCAGTTGCTCACGCGCAAGGACGTATCGGCCGCCATGGCGCTGACCATCGCGCAAACCGCCATGGCCGCCTGCGCCGCAAATGGCTATCGCGTCTCGGCCACCGTTGTCGGCCGCAACGGCGAGGTGCTGATCCAGATCCGCGGCGACGGTACCGGGCCGCATACCATGGAGAACAGCTTCAAGAAGGCCTTTACCGCGCGCACCTTCCGCATCCCCTCGGGAGAAATGGAAGAGCGATTGAAAAAGAATCCCCAAATGGGCGCCCAGTATCTCACCGGCTTCACCACCGCGCGCGGCGCGCTGCCGATCAAAATCGGCGACGAGGTGATTGGCGCTGCCGGCGTCTCCGGCGCTCCGGGCGGCGATAAGGACGAAGCCTGCGTACAAGCGGGCCTTGAAAAAATTTCCGCCGATCTCAAGTGAGCGCCAGGTCATGCGCCGCTTCGTGATTGGCGTGGCTGCAATCGCTGTCCTGGCGGCGGGCACCCTGGTCATTGGCCGAACCGCCCCGGTCGATGAAGAGCAGGCCGCGAAACATGCGGATCACGCGTTGATCGCGGCTCTCGGCAAGGGCGATCAAGCGGCGGTCCGCGCTTTTCTCGACCGCCACTTCACCTTCACCGATCGCCACGGAACGACGCTATCGCGGCGCGAGGCGCTCAAGGATTTTTCCGCGCTCTCCGCCGCAGCCAGTGGGACCGACGGCGACGTTGAAGTCCATTTCTACGGGCGGATGCTGACGGTCCGTGGAGCGCACGAGGATGCACGGTTCCTGCGCGTTTTCGTCAAGCGGCGGCACGCCTGGAAGGCGTTTCTTCTGTTCGAAACGCCGATCGCTGCCGCAGGCAGGCCGGCTTCGGTCGAGCAAGCCGCCGGTGCGGGCGACTGCCACAACCCCTGCCGGAGCGTGCCCTATACGCCGAAGACGGAGATGGACAAGGACATCCTCGCTGCCTGGCAAAAGACCAAGCTGCTTGAGTGGAAGCCCGATGCCGCGCAGTGGGCGAGTTTCATCGCCGACGAATTCATGATAATCAACAACACAACGGTCCGCAACAGAGAGCAGCGCGTCGCCATCGCCAAGCGGTCGCAGGATGCCGGCGTAGGCACTCCAGGCGATCCGGTTGTCTCCATGCAGATCTACGATTTCGGCAGCAATTCAGCGGTGATGATCTCACAGCATGCGCCTTATCGCGGCGGCAGGCCCTACACCAACGTGCGCATCTGGGTGTGGCGGGACAATCGCTGGCAGCTGGCCTTGAGTCAGCAGGTAGCGCTGGAGTCAGCGGCGCCCGTCCCCGCCGTGGCGAGCAAAGAGTAACGCCGCCTCATCAGCTCGCGCCCCGCCTGTGGCGCGCATGAGCAGCCACAGCGCAATTGATAGGTTCAGCAGGTTCCAGATCAGGCCATTCACAAAGGCGGCGCGGTAAGAGCCGGTCAGATCGAAGAGTGCGCCGGACATCCAGCCGCCGAGCGCCATGCCGAATAGCGTCGCCATCAGCACGATGCCAAGGCGCGTCCCCGCTTCCTTTGGCGAGAAATACTGGCGCACGATTATGGCATACATCGCCACAATGCCACCCTGGAACAACCCGAACAGCGCCGAGATCACGTAGAGCGAGGCCAAGCCGTCGAAGAGAAGATAAAGCAGCAGCGCCACGCCCTGCAGCGCGGAGCCTAGGACGAGCGTCGCTACGCCGCCGATGCGGTCTGCTACGAAACCCGACCCGATGCGGCTGAAGATGCCGAAGCCCAGCATCAGCGACAGCATCTCGGCGCCACGAGCAACGCCGTAACCAAGATCCCCGCAGTAGGCGACGATATGGACTTGCGGCATCGCCATCGCCACGCAACACGCGACACCAGCGACGCACAACACCGCCTGCAGCGCGTTGGCGGAGAGGCCCGGCCCACGCTGCGCCGCCACGATCGATGCATCCGCCACCTGCTCGCCACCGCTCGGTGCGCGTCGTCGCAACATCGGCAAAAACAGCAGCATGAGGAGGGGGCATACCGCGCCGACCCCGATGTGGGTCGCCCGCCAGCCCTCCGCGGTAACCAAATGCTGCAGCAGGGGCGGCCAGATTGCGCCGCCGATATAGTTGCCGCTGGACACAATGGCGACGGCAATACCGCGGCGGCGGGTGAACCATTGCGATGTATCCGCCATCAACGGCCCGAAGGTCGCGGAGGTGCCAAGCCCGATCAGGAGGTGCGCGAGCGCAAACAGCATGAGAGAGGGGGCAAATCCGGCGGCGATATAGCCGATGCCGAGCGCGCTCACGCCGCAGAGGACGGGGGCCAGAATGCCGAATCGGTCGGTGAGTTTTCCCATCACCACACCGCCCAAGGCAAAGCCGATCATCGCAAGCGTGAACGGTAGCGAAGCATCGCCGCGGGCGACGCCGAACGCTGCCTGAACCGGGGCCAGCACGACGGGCACCGACCACGTGCCGACGCTGCCGATAGTGGAGAGCACCGCGGCGGCAGTCAGCCGCAGCCAGGCAGAGGGGGACTCGACCCCGGCATGAACCGTTCCAAATATTGGCATGGTCTGGGCGTGTTCGCCGCCGCTTCTTTGTCGGCGGCCTCTCGCGCCTTCCTTGCCAAGCCGCTTGAGCGCGAGCAACCCCGATGGCACACAAAGTTGAGCGCTCTCCTGCATAGCTGCTGCGCGCCCGACCAATAGACGGCCGCTTTTCGAATTGCGCCTTGCGGGATCGCAGCCAAGGCTCGAAGATCGCGAGCCTACCGGCTCGGATCGCGGGGAGGAAATGTCGCAACCGACCGCCTTGCGTCTCGCGCTGTCCGGCCATCGCGCGCCGGTCGATTATGATCGCGCAGTGACCTATTCCGGCATGATCGCGGAGGAAGACGTGTTCGTGCCGATGCGCGACGGGGTCAAGATTGCGATCGACATTTATCGTCCCGATACGGCGGACAGGCTACCGGCACTGCTCGCCTTCTCGATCCACAACAAGGACCTGCAGGGGCCGGAACCCGCCCAAGCCTCGCTGACGCATCCGGCGTGGTCGATGTTATGGACCGGCCCGGCGGAGGCCGGTGACACGCGCTTCTTCGTCTCGCGCGGCTATGTGCACGTGATCGGCAATCCACGCGGCATCGGCAAATCTGAGAGCGGCGGCTCGCGCGCCTTCGATAGCTATGACCTCATCGAATGGATTGCGGCGCAGCCGTGGTGCGACGGCAATGTGGGCATGGTCGGCATTTCCGGCTTCGGCGCCGAGCAGTTCATGGCTGCCAAGCTCAACCCGCCGCATCTCAAAGCGATCTTTCCACTCGATCCGCGCGGCGCCTATGGCGAAGCCGGCGGTTTTCGCGACGAATATCCCGGCGGCGTGATCCATCTCTTTCGCTTCCTGCTGCAGGTCTATGCCTCGGCCCATCAGCAGAAAGGGCAGCCGAAGCCGTTGCCGCCGGAGCGGGAAAAGTTGTGGCAGGAGGCGATCGCCAATCCCGATTTCAAGATGTACCCGCACGTCTACAACGTGCTGACGCTCAAAGGCCAACACTTTCCGGTCTTCTTCGACATTCTTATCGACCCCTACGACAAGGAAGAGGCGGTCGAAAAAAGCGAGGCGGAATTCTCGAAAATAAAGGTCCCAACCTATACCGGAACAGGATGGTACGGCTGCACGTACAAGACCCATCTCAACGGAGCGCAGAACTGGTTTCGCAACCTCAAGACTGCCCACAAAAGGCTGCTATTTGCCGGTCCTGCCCATCTCGACCGGCCGGTCAAGGCATTCCACAACGAAATGCTGCGCTGGTACGACCAGTGGCTCAAAGGAATCGATACGGGAATTCTAAACGAACCGCCGGTGCGATTCTGGGTGATGGGCGCTAATGAATGGCGCACCGCCAGCGATTGGCCGCCGCCGGAGACGCAGTGGACCAAGTTTTATCTGCGCGGCTGGGAGCGCCTCAGCAGCGAGCCCTTTGTGCCGTCGAGCGCCGACGATTACCAGGCGCCAGATGCCTTCGCGCAAATGCCGGCGAGCCAGACGAACCGCATTCAGAAGCTGCGCTACCTGAGCGAGCCATTGGCCGAAGACGTCACCATCGCCGGCCCGAGCGTGCTTCATCTCAACGCGGCGATCGACCAGGATGACACCAACTGGATCGTCATTCTCAAGGACGTGGGCCCGGACGCAGGCGTGCAAACCGCGCGCGAAGACGAGCGCGACATCTCGGGCCTGCACGAACGCGAGCTCACCCGCGGCTGGCTCAAGGCGTCCCACCGCGCAGTCGACCCGAAACGATCGCTGCCCGGTCGGCCGTGGCATCCGCTCACGCGTGCGGCCCTCAAACCGGTCGTACCCGGCGAGATCAACGAATACGCGATCGAGATCATGGCGACCGCCAATGCGTTCAAGCGGGGTCACCGTATCTGCGTCGAAATTGCGAGTCTCGACATCGCAACCGGCGTCGGCGGCGCCACGAATGTGGAATACATTCCCTACCACATCTGCAGCAGCAAGACCGTGCTGCACAAGATCTATCACGATCCCGAGCATCCCTCGCATCTCTTGCTGCCGGTCATTTCTATTGGGTGAGATGCGAACCACGACCACGAGGAGCCACCAATGTCCGAGATTACGATCGCGAACCCCGACGCGCTGGGAAAGCCGCTTGGTCAATATTCGCAGATCGCGCGCGTGAAGGCATCGGAACTGCTGTTCATCGCCGGGCAAGTGGCGACCGATTCCAGCGGCAAGGTCGTCGGCGCGGACGACTTCGATGCGCAGTGCCGGCAGGTTTTCGCTAATATCGAGACCGCGCTGAAATCGCAGGGCGCGAGTTTTGCCAACGTGGTCGAGTTTACGACCTATCTTGTCCATTCGCAGGACATCGCGAAGTTCATGGCCTATCGTCTGCGCGAATTTCCTCGGCTCTTTCCGCGCGGCGCCTATCCGCCCAACACGCTGCTGATCGTCGACCGCCTCGTGCAGGAGCCGTTCCTCATCGAAGTCAAGGCGATGGCCGCGCTGTAACATCCTGCGAGGACAATACGGATGCCCATTCATCTCGAACCCGGGCCCGACAATGTGCATTGGGGATATTTCGACGCGCGGCTGCCGCCGCGAGTGACGATCGACAGCGGGGAACGGTTGACGATCTCCAGCGTCTCGGGCGGCCCCGAGCTCATGCCGGCACCGCCGCTCAAAGTGCCGCCCGCGCTTCCCGCCATTCACCAAAAAGTGGCGCGCCAGTTGGGGCCGCATATCTTGACCGGACCGGTTGCGATCAAGGGCGCACAACCCGGGCAAGTGCTCCAGGTCGACATCGAGGACATCGAGGTGTTCTACGACTGGGGTTATAACTCCGTGCGTCCGCTCGCTGGCGCCTTGCCCGACGATTTCGCCGAGAACCGACACATCCATGTCGTGCTCGACCGAGCGCGCAAGTGCTGGCGGCTCCCGTGGGGACAGGAAGTTCCGTTGGCGCCGTTCTTCGGCGTGATGGGCACGGCGCCTCCGGCGGCCTGGGGCATGATCTCGACCGCGCCGCCGCGCAAGAATGGCGGCAATCTCGATAACAAAGAGCTCGTGGCCGGCACTACGCTTTATCTGCCAATCTTCGTTCCCGGCGCGCTGTTCTCCGTCGGCGATGGACACGGCGTTCAGGGCGACGGCGAGGTCTGCGTCACGGCCGTCGAGACGGGATTGACCGGCACGTTTCGGCTTACGCTGCGCGAGGACATGCGGCTCGAATGGCCGATGGCCGAAACCCGGACGCATGTGATCACGATGGCATTCGATCCCGATCTCGATGATTGCGTGGTGATTGCGCTGCGACACATGCTCGACCTCATTTGCGCGCGCGCGGGCCTCGACCGCTATCAAGCCTATTCATTGGCGAGCCTCGCCGCGGATGTGCGCGTGACGCAGGTCGTCAATGGCAACAAGGGCATCCACGTGATGCTGCCCAAGCGGTATCTCGCGCGCGGATGAATGGGAAGCTGTTCGCGGGAGCTCAATCCTGCGTGCCGAGCTTGATCACGTCCGCGACCTTGTTGTCCTTGGGATCGACAATCACGATCTGCTGCGCGGTGAGAAAGAATCGGTGGCTCTTCACCTGCGGCACCTTCTGTGCCACCTCGGCCGGCATCGGCCGCGGGGTAATCCCCTGCGGGATCGGATCGCCAATCTCCGTCTTCACGTCGGCTGCATCGGCCTTCATGTCCTTGACGAATTCTCTGATCGTATGACGCTGTTCGAGTGTCAGGTTGAGCTTCGGCGCCGGGGCAAGCACGTCTTCGGGCTGCCGTGGCGTAACTTGCGCCGGCGCGTCTGCGGCAAGGCACGACAGCATCAATGCGAGGCCAGTGGTCATGGCCTTATGCATTGTATCCTCCCGAAATCACCCGCCGCTCGGCACCGGAGCCAAGATCGCCCATATCGGCGCTACCCAATCGAATTGAACTTTTCTCCGCCGGAATAGTTCCCGCCTATCTCGCTCCCGCAGCGCAATTGAGTTCCGCCATCCGGCGTTCCCATGCAACTCTCGACGTCCCATATTAAGGAGCGAGCCGGCTTCACTGGCGGCTGGCGAGCCAGCAGAGCTTTTAAAAAAACTCATCAGAAGAACGCGTGATCATGAGTAGAGCATTCGTCAAAGACTTGGAGGATGCGGTCGAGGAGTTGCCGGATCGGCCCATTTCTTCCCATCCCAACCTCGTGACTGCCGAGGGGTTGGCGCGCATCGAGGCCGAGGTCGTGCGCCTGCAGCAGGAGCACGCCGCCGCGCACGAGGCGATGGACCGCGCCGCGCTCGCGCGGGCCGCTCGCGACCTGCGTTATTGGACCGCGCGACGGGCGAGCGCACAGCTCACTCCCCAACCGAGCGATGGCAGCAAGGTGCATTTCGGCGCGACTGTCACCATCATACGCGACGATGGCCGCCGTCAGACCTTCCGCATCGTCGGCGAGGACGAGGCCGACCCCGCGCACGGGACACTCTCGCATGTATCGCCGCTGGCGCGCGCGTTGTTCGGAAAACAGGTCGGCGACACGGTAGAGGTCGCAAACTCGCAGGCCGAGATCGTCGAGATCGCTTGAGGCGCCACGCCCTCAAGGTTTCCCGGACCACGCCTTGAAATCCGCCTCCGACACGCTCGGCAATTTCTTGAGGAAGGCGACGATGGTCCAGATTTCCTGGTCCGGCAACTCGACCAGACCGAAGCTCGGCATGCCGGTCATGTGAATGCCATTCTTGACGACCCAGAACAGATCCTGCGGCCTGCGCTCGTTGACCAGGTCCTTGAGGTCGGGCGGATCGGGACGCAGACCTTCAGAGAATTTGGCCCAATTGACCCCGGGCGCGCCGTGGCAGTTGACACAGCCGCGCTCGGAAAAGGCCCGCGCTCCGGCCTGCACCATCGCGGGATCCTCGAGCGATACGGAAGGGGTGTCCAACGCGTGCCGCCGGATCGAGGCAAGGCGGACCTGGACGAGCGCCCATTTCACCGAGTCCGGATCGTCGACCGTCGCGGCAACGTTGTAGAAACCGCCAAAGAAAAACACCGCGGCGGCGATCGCCGCGAGGATGGCGAGAACGCCGATCAATGCCAGGAGGGTTTTCATGCGCAACTCCGCGAGCCCGATGCCGCGATCCTAGCGCGGCCAGCGCAAAAAGAAACGGCCGCGCGGCCAATGCGCGATGCCCGACATTACGTCCACGCGGTCGGCTATTGCAGCGCTGATGCCAGACAGAGGTGAAGACACCTTCTGCTTGCGGCCAGATGCCCTTTGTGAGCACCGCGCGACCCGCTAAGCTCCCTGCGTCCGCGTACAAAGGGCATCAGCGACAACGGAGATCGCAAATGGCAAAGGCGTATTGGATCGCGTTCTATCGATCAATTTCCAATCCGGATGCATTGGCTGCCTACGCCAAGCTCGCGGGCCCGGCAATCGCTGCTGCCGGCGGACGCTTTCTGGCGCGCGGCAACGCGGCAAAGGCCTACGAGGCGGGGGTTGCCCAGCGCGTGGTCGTCATCGAATTCGATAGCGTCGATAAAGCCGTAGCCGCGCACGAGAGCGAGGGCTATCAGGCGGCGCTGAAAGTGTTCGGCAAAGCGGCCGATCGAGACCTGCGCATCGTCGAGGGCCTTGCCTAGACGACGGCGCAGGTCGGCTAGCCGCACGATGGCGGCAACGCACGTGAGGTGGTCCGAGTAGTCCCGGAGGAGGCGCCATGGCGCTCACCGCAGCGAGCATTTGTAACTTCGGCTGGAAGGCGCGCGAGTTCAAACTCAAAGGTGTGGACGGCAAGATTTATTCACTTGCCAACGTGCGCGGGCCGAAGGGCATCCTCATCGCCTTTATCTGTAATCATTGCCCTTATGTGAGGGCGGTAATCGACCGCTTGGTAACAGAAGCGAATGCGCTCAAAGGCATCGGTATCGGCACGATCGCGATCATGCCCAACGACACTGAATCCTATCCCGAGGATTCTTTCGACAACATGAAGCGGTTCGCGCAGGATCAGGGTTTCGCCTTCCCCTACGTGATAGACGAGACGCAAGAGGTCGCGCGCGCTTACGGTGCGCAATGCACTCCCGATTTCTTCGGCTTCAATGCAAACGACGAGCTGCAATATCGTGGCCGTCTCGATGCTTCCCGCACGAGCCTGGTGCCCGGCGCGCGGCGTGAGCTCTTCGAGGCGATGACGCAAGTGGCAGAGACCGGCCGTGGCCCGCTCGAGCAGACCGCAAGCATGGGATGTTCGATCAAGTGGCGGGATTAGAGCGATGATCAGAAACTTCCACGTGCTCTATGTCGGACAGATCGAACTCGACAATATCGGCCGCTCCGGTACACCGGCCAACGAGCGGCGCTACTCCGCCGAACGGTTGCGGGAAGTCTTCGCCACGGCCCGCGAAATCGCACAATTAATGGAGCGCCTCGGCTATGACGTGTTGTGGACGGCCGAGCATCACTTCCAGCGCGAGGGCTACGAGTGCCTGCCCAACCTGATCCAGCTCGGACTGTGGCTCGCCACGCAAACCCAGCGGCTCAAGTTTGGCTGCGCCTTCAATATCCTGCCGATGTGGCATCCGATCCGCCTTGCCGAGGATTACGCGATGGCCGACATCGTCACCGACGGGCGCATCATCATGGGCGTGGGCCGCGGCTATCATACGCGCGAGGTGGAGACCTTCGGCTCGCCGCTCCTCGACGCGCAAGCCAATCGCGAGCTGTTCGAGGAACAGCTCGAGCTCCTTCTCAAGTGCTTCAACGAAGATGCCTTCCATCACAAGGGCAAGTACTACGAGTGTCCGCCGCCGGTCGAGTACCGCGGCTACCGCCTCAAAGACATCACCGTGATCCCCCGGCCCAAGCATTTGCCGGTCGAGATTTGGATGCCGATCGCCAGCGGCAAAACCATCGAGCTCATGGCGCGCTACGGGCTCAAGGCGATGGTCACGCTGAACGGGCAGAAGATTTTGGACGACGTCGTGCGCGCCTATCACGATGCATGCGAACGGCAAGGCCGAAGCAAAAAGCTCGGCGAAGATATGATCTGGGGAGCTGGCATATACCTTGCCGACACCGAAGAGGAAGCCATCCGCCGGCTCGAGCCCTCGCACGATGAACGCTTCAAGTGGTTTGCGCCATTCGGGTTCGTGCGCTACGCCGACGAGCATGGGCGCACCTGGGGCACGCCCGGAGCGCCGGCCGGCGTGCCCTCGCTGCGCGACGGCGTCGCGCAAAAGGCGTGGTTCTGCGGCCCACCGGCCCATGTTATCGACGGCATCAAGTCGGTGGCTGACAAATATCCGGGGCTCGAAAACTTCATGCTCCATTGGGCCGAGGGCTTGCCACCGAAAGAATTCAAGGAGCAACTCACCTGGTTCGCCAAGGACGTCATGCCCGCGTTCAAGCGCGCGTAAGCTGCCGCGCGTCCGCAGTCACCAAGGGGCGGTCGAGGGATCAAAAGAACAATGAAAGACAACGTGAAGCGCGTCTTCTACGTGCGCTATGTCGCGCATCCCTGCTATCTCGACATCATCGCCCAGCGGCCCGAAATACGGCTCGACAAACTCGAGAACGAGAGCTCCGACGACGTCGTTGAGGCGATCATGGCGGCCGCGCACGCCTACCAGATCGGCTCCTCACGCGACGAACTCAATCCACGCTTCTATGCCCGGCGTGAATTGCTCGCGCGCATGTCCAACCTGCTTGTCGTCTCGACGAACGGCGCCGGTTTCGACACCGTCAACGTCAAAGATTGCACAGAAGCGGGCGTGCTCGTGGTCAATCAGACCGGCGGCAACGCCGAGGCGGTGGCCGTGCATGTGCTTGCCATGCTGCTCGCGCTCTCAAAGCAGATCGTGCAGACCAACCATGCTTTGCGGCGCGGCACGATGCGCGACCGCAACATCTTCATGGGCAACGATGTCAAAGGGCGCACCATCGGCGTCGTGGGCATCGGCAACGTCGGGCACCGCATCGCCGAGCTTTGCCGCGGGCTGCTCGGCATGCAGGTCATCGCCTGCGATCCCTATCTTGACGAGGAGACGATCGCCGCGCGGGGCGCGGTCAAGGTCAGCCTCGACGAGCTGTTGCGGCGCTCAGACTTTGTGTCGATTAACTGTCCGCTCGATGAGGGAACGCGCGGAATGATCGGCACGCGCGAGTTCGCGCTGATGCAGCCGCACGCTTATTTCATCACAGCGGCGCGCGGTTTCATCCACGACGAGCGGGCGCTCGCCGAGGCGTTGCGATCGAAAAAGATCGCAGGCGCCGGCGTCGACGTGTGGGACAAGGAGCCGCCCGCGGCCGATCATTCGCTGTTGCAGTTCGATAACGTGATCGCGACGCCGCACACCGCGGGCATGACGCGGGAGGCGCGCGCCAATATGGGCCGCATCGCCGCCGAGCAGCTCGTCATGACGCTCGACGGCAAGCGCCCTCCCCGGATCGTCAATCCACAGGTCTGGCCGGCTTATGCCAAGCGATTTGAGCGGACCTTCGGATTTCGGCCGCACGAATAGCTTGACCAGAGCGCGAGACTCGCTTGTGGCTGGGCCCGTGGCCAGACCGGAAATAGTTGGAAAATAATACCGTCGGCGGCTGCATCAGCCCGTGCATCTGACTGGTATAATTTGCCGAGGCAAACTATACTCGCGCCCGTCGGTGGACCCTTCATTCCGACGATCGCAATGATTGCACGGGAGATTTTCGATGAAACGCGTGACGCTCGCGCTTGCCACGGTCCTGCTCGCACTCGCCGTCATACCAGCGGCGGATGCCCGCGTGGTGCAGCCGCCGTGGGTTGTGGTGCGCTGGGGCTATGGTGACTGCAAGATTTGGCGCAACGACGTTAATGGCCCCTGGGGCCCCGGCTGGCGAGCGGTGGCATACGCCAACACTTATCCGGAGGCCTGGGCCAAGCTGCAGGCCCTCTATGGCCGCAGGTGGTGCGTCTAATCGGGCCTCGCCGATTCATTGCCAAAACGGTTTCGCCCGGCTCTGCCGGGCGAAATCGTTTTTGCGACCTATGCTCGGCGCTACGATAAGCCAATATTGCGCACCGCCTTGAGCAGGCGATCAGTGTCGGAATCTAGGAACCGCACAAATTCCGGCCCATCAAGATAGGAGACCCGGCTTCCGGCTTTTGCGAAACGCTCGATGACGGCTTGGTCCTGCATGAACGGGCGGATCGCCTCGCGCAGAATGCGCGTCACGTGCGCAGGCGTCTTCTTTGGCGCAAACACGCCAGTCCAAAGGATGTAGACTACGTCCGGATATCCGGCCTCCTGCAGTGTCGGCGCGTGCGGAAGGCTCGGCAGCCGTTCGGTGCCCCATTGCGCCAGGATGCGGACGTTTCCAGCATCGATTTGGCCTTTGGCAGTCGACTCGAGCGTCGGAACCACTGGCACTTGGTCCGACAGCAGTGCGTTGAACGAAGGGCCGCCGCCCTGATACGGCACGTGCACCATCTTGAGCTGGGCCGCGTTGAGAAACATTTCCATCGCCAGATGGACGGTGCCGAGATGCCCGGACGTACCATAGGGTACGCGCGCCGGGTTTGCTCTAACCGCCGCGATGAGCTCGTCCAATGAATTCCATGGAGATGAGTTTTTCACCGCCAAGATGGGCGGGTCGGCCAACATGCGCGCGAGCGGCACGAATTGGTCAACCTCATAGGGGACCGGCTTGCCCTGTAGCCGGTTGCCTTCGGGAATGACGGCAAGCGAAGGCAGCGCCATCATGATCGTATAGCCATCGGGTTCTGCGCGCGCGACGAAAGCATGCCCGATCCCGCCTCCTGCTCCACCCTTGTTCTCGATAACGACCTTCTGTCCCAACGCTTCGGACAAATGGGCGGCGAGGGGGCGGGCCGCGAAATCAGCAACGCCGCCGGGCGGGAACGGGACCACAAGCGTGATCGTGCGTGTCGGCCACGGTTCTTGCGCCTGCAGCCGATCCGATCCAAGCCAAAGTCCTCCCGAGGAGAAAGGAAGCCCAAGCGTCAGCTTCAGGAATTGCCGGCGGCTTGTCATGGTTCCTCCTCGTCCGGATGGGGCTTTCTCAAGCCCGCAGGGCCCGTGGCCACATTGTGCTATTCGTGGGATACGATCTGACACGAACGGAGACATCACATCATAACCAAAGCGCCGAAGGATGGCACCGCCTTCTTGTCGGTTGCCGAATTGCTCGCGCGTTACCGGCGCAAGGATCTCTCGCCGGTAGAGATGGTTCGCGCCGTGCTCGATCAGATCGATCGGCACAACTGCGTTGTGAACGCCTATTGCTGGGTGGATCGCGAGGCCGCCCTGAGAGGCGCGGGCGATGCCGAGGCGCGCTGGAGGGCTGGCGCGCCCAGGGGACTGATCGACGGCATGCCGGTCGGCATCAAAGACAATGTACTCGTCGCCGGCATGCCCGCTCGTTTCGGCTCGAAGCTCACATCGGACGCGCCAGTAACGCACGATGCGCCGGCGGTTGCTCGGTTGCGCGAGCAAGGCGCGATTATCATCGGCAAGACCACAATGCCCGAGTTCGGCTGGAAAGCAGTCACCGATAGTCCATTGACCGGCGTCACGCGCAATCCGTGGGACACGCGCAAAACGCCGGGAGGCTCCTCCGGCGGAGCCGTGGCGGCCGTCGTTCTCGGCATGGGCAATATCCACATCGGAACGGACGGTGGCGGATCGATCCGCATCCCCGCCGCATTTACCGGCTGCTACGGCATCAAGCCGACGCGCGCACGCGTGCCGGCGTGGCCTCCCTCGCCGCTCGGGACGCTTGCGCATGTGGGCGTTCTCACGCGATCGGTCGCCGATGCGGCACTGGCGCTGACGATCATGTCTGCTCCCGACACACGCGATGTCTACGCGTGGACATCACCTGCGCCTGATTTCCGCATCGGTCTCGAGGATGGCGTGCGAGGCATGCGGATCGCATACTCGCCGCGGCTGGGATACGCCAGGCGCATCGAGGCGGAAGTCGAGGCGGCGGTGAATTCGGCGGTGCGGGTGTTCGCGGATCTCGGCGCTCACATTGATGAAAGGGATCCGGAGATTGACGGCGACCCGATCGCGATCTGGAATACGTTGTGGTGGTCTTCGTTCGCGACGCTTTTGCAATCCTATGGCGAGAGGGTTCGCGACGAAGCCGACCCAGCTCTTGTCGCTGCCGCGGCGCAGGGACTCAAGACATCCACCGCTGACTATATCCGCGCGCAGCTCAAGCGCGCGGAGCTGCATATTGCATGTGCCCGGTTCTTCGAACACTATGACCTGCTGCTGACGCCGAGCATGCCGCTGCCTGCTTTCGATGTGGGTCATGTGGTGCCGCCATCGGGAGAGTCGGGCGAGGCGTGGACGGATTGGTCGCCCTTCTCCTATCCGTTCAACCTGACGCAGCAGCCCGCCGCGTCCATTCCCTGCGGCCTGACGCGCGAGGGACTTCCCATCGGCCTGCAGCTCATCGGCGCGATCGGTGCGGACGCGCTTGTTCTGCGCGCAAGCCGGGCTTTCGAGGAGGCGAGACCGTTTGGCGCGCTGAGCGAACCTCGCACGCGCTGAGTTCAGCAATGTCGGAGAATGAGCGCCTCAAAAGCTGCGCTTGCGCTCAAAACGCCTAGCCTTGACGACGGCGCCCAAACGGCCGTCGGCCGCTAGTTATCCAAGAAGCTGCGCAGCTTCCGCGAGCGGCTCGGATGCTTGAGCTTGCGCAGCGCCTTGGCCTCGATCTGGCGAATGCGCTCGCGCGTCACCGAGAACTGCTGGCCGACCTCTTCCAGCGTGTGGTCGGTGTTCATCCCGATGCCGAAGCGCATGCGCAGCACGCGCTCTTCGCGCGGCGTCAGTGACGCCAGGACGCGGGTCGTGGTTTCGCGCAAATTGGATTGAATCGCCGCATCGATCGGCAGGATTGCGTTCTTGTCCTCGATGAAATCGCCGAGATGAGAGTCCTCCTCATCGCCGATCGGCGTTTCTAGCGACAACGGCTCCTTGGCGATCTTGAGTACCTTGCGGACCTTCTCGAGCGGCATGCCGAGCTTTTCGGCGAGCTCCTCGGGAGTCGGTTCGCGTCCGATCTCGTTGAGCATCTGGCGCGACGTGCGCACGATCTTGTTGATCGTTTCAATCATGTGCACGGGAATGCGGATGGTGCGCGCCTGATCCGCAATCGAGCGCGTGATCGCCTGCCTGATCCACCATGTGGCATAGGTCGAGAATTTGTAGCCGCGGCGATACTCGAACTTATCGACTGCCTTCATCAGCCCGATATTGCCTTCCTGAATCAGGTCCAGAAACTGCAGGCCGCGGTTGGTGTATTTCTTGGCGATCGAGATGACCAGGCGTAGGTTCGCCTCCACCATCTCCTTCTTGGCCTGACGCGCCTCGCGCTCGCCCTTCTGCACCATCTGCACGATCTTGCGGAACTCGCCGATCTCGAGCCCGGTCTCACCTGCGAGCATCTGGATCTCGTGGCGGTGCTGCTTGACCTTATCCTTGTCCTTGGCAACGAGGCTTTTCCAGCCCTTCGCGCTCAGTTTGGACACGCGGTTGAGCCAGCGCGGATCGAGCTCGGAGCCCTGGTAATTCTTGAGAAAGTCCTCGCGCGCCACGCCGTGGCTTTCGGAGAGCCGCATCAGGCGGCCCTCGTAACCGACGAGGCGCTTG